>Ga0209043_1000035_pt1 | contig 85082 bp, 80 predicted proteins | sample SaaInlV_100m_DNA_3_FD_184654 | JGI IMG/M metagenome (GOLD analysis project Ga0209043, IMG submission 184654) | Marine microbial communities from expanding oxygen minimum zones in the Saanich Inlet - SI037_S4LV_100m_DNA (SPAdes) (version 2) | ecosystem: Environmental > Aquatic > Marine >... | reverse complement strand
TCTGGCTTGGAAACGGCCTTCTGCTGCTTGCCATGACTGCAATTGGCGCGAATGGAGCGTGCCTTATGCTGGGAAACGTCGCACCTGCCGAGTGTCTCCAGATCATCTCCAGCGTGATGAACGGCGACCTCGCTAAGGCTCAGGAAGTGCAGAGTCGAATTATCGAAGCCGACCAACAAATCCTTGATCGTGGAGCTGCCGGAATAAAAGCAGCCATGGATATTCTCAGCTATGAAGGTGGCGCACCTCGCCTACCTAACCCGTCAGTCACAGACGCCGACCGCGAGATCATTCGAGTTGCAATGAAGAGTGGGGGGCTTATCTAGGGTTTCGCAGCTACTTGTGAAAGATACTGAAATAAATTCAGCATGACAGTGATTTGAAACGAGACTAGTGACATCTCCCCAATCCCAGCCGAATCGTCGTCAAACAGTAAAAGACGCCTTGCGTCACCAGATCGACCAGCCGCCATCTACGCGGAATTCTTGACCTGTAATCCAGGCTCCGGCATCTGATGCCAGTAAAGCTGCCGTTCCTTTTATGTCTTGTGAAAGACCAGTTCGCTGGAGCGGGATCATCTTACGGAACGTCTCGACCTGATCGGCGTTGGTGCCGGTGCGTGGAATCTGACCCGGGCTAATGCAATTCACAGTAACTCCGTGCTCACCGAACTCAGCAGCCATCGCTAGGGTCAGGCCCAACACGCCACCCTTGGCAGCGATATACGGTGGTCCCGAGCGTTTGAACTCTGAATTGTAAATACGGCTATCCATCGCCAAAGTCGACGCGATTGACCCCAAAGTAATGATCGATCCACGCATAGCGGGAATCATCGCTCTGCCAGCCGACTGTGCAGTGATATACGTGCCAGTCAGGTTCAAATCAAGTGTTCGCCTGAATTCATCGATGTCACCATTTGGCGGATAGCTCGTCGTGAACGAACCACCTGCGTTGCAAATGGCTATATCAAGTCGATCGTTTTCGTTCATGACTCGGTCGACCAAAGCATCGACCTGCGATTCGTCAGTCACGTCACAACCAACCGCGGTGACGTCCATTCCCCGTCGACGAAGTCGCTCAGCCACTTCTTCGCAAAGCTCAGCACGACGAGAAGCGATGTAGACATTCGCACCAAGATCACACAGGGCTTCAGTAAAGGCCGTTCCAAGATGCGTGCCGCCGCCAGTGACTATGGCAGTACGGCCTGTGAGATCGAAGAGTTGTTGAATTGATTTAGTCATTGAATTGGGGCTTCAAATTTGTGGCGTAATTTTATCGTTCGTTCTGAAGGCTCGTACCAGCCTTGATCGGCGTATTGATCAGTATGTAGATAGCACTGCACCCGAACTTCGTCCGATCCCTCAGTGAAAGTGAACAGTCGGCTCATCGGAATCGAATTTCGCTGGCCGTGGTATCGAGTAACCGCCGCAACGTTCACAAAGTTGGCGCCCCACTTCTGCTCCACATGAGATCGACCACCAGTTGTGTCGTCGGGATGAGTGTGAGTATGAGCGCCCAACCACAAATCGATTGCAGGCTGATTTTCTTCTAGAAAATTCTCGATGCGCCCTGAATCTTTTTGACCACCTACCCAGTAGATGAACGATGACCCCGGAGCGCCACCGTCTGGCATCCGACCGTGATAACCCTCATCGCAACCCTCGTTTAATCCAGAAGCAACCGTCGTCTCTTTAATCATGTGGTGGTGGGCTGAAATTACTATCTTGTCTTTGTTCTCGGCAACCTTCTGAGTCCACCACTGGAACGTCTCTTCCGAAATCGCCCCTGCCGGATACCCGCCAAACTCGCCTCGACCAATAGGAGCCCCGCCGTCGTTTCGATCTGCCATCATCAGAAACACGACGTTGCCTATTTCGAACGAGTAGTTCTCCCAAGTACCCGTTGTCGGATACGGTCGTTTTGAATTGTCGATACCCGAATGCTCTGTGCTTTCGCCGGTCGGGTCGATCCATTTTTGGAACCACCACTGAGTCGGTTCGTCGACACCCGAAGCATCGTGATTACCGATCACATCGTAAAAATGCTCACGACGATGTTTCTTCGCTGATGCGTACTGCGAGACGACTAGTTCGCCTTCTTCGTCATCAGGGGGCAGTTGCGATCCTGAGAAGTCACCAAGATTCACCGCGATATCGAATCCACCGGATTGTCCACCGGCGTTAGGCCACGCTTCCGCGTGCTGTATCACTTCTTCAAGCGATCGGCGGCCGAATTTGATCTCGGTTCCAACATGCGTATCCGAAAGCGCCCAAAGGCGGAAAGTTCGAGCCAACGTTTTTTATTCTCTCTGAAATAGTTCCTTCATTGACGGGCATAGAACCGGCGCCATTACAAACGCAGCCGACAGCAACTGATCAAGCCCAAGTGAACCGCATCATAGCTGCAACAGAATCGTGTGTGCACGCAGGTTCGAGCGAATCAACAGCCAACATCGGCTTCAAACCGGCGTATACTCCCGCCGCGAGTGTTGCCATTGTGTTGAGATTAGGTGGTTCCCACTCTCTAATATCGAACGTCAACTAGAACGTGAGAAAGATATATGCCAGCAATTACCGGTGTTGAATTCCGAAGGTTCTCAGCGAACCACCATAATGCACAACGCAACTGGCTACTGGTGAAGCTGAACACCGACGATCCGAACGTGTACGGCATCGGTGATGCTTCGCCTATGGAAGACGATGTGCTCGTAATGGGCATGATCGAGCGAATGGTCGAGAAGCACCTGATAGGTAAAGACCCTCTCGAAACTGAAGTTCATTGGACGAATCTGTACCAAGACTTCCAAGCACGAGGAGGTCGAATATCATCCACGGCAATCTCAGGAATAGATATCGCACTATGGGATCTCAAAGGCCGCATTCTGGACCAGCCGGTTTGGAAGCTACTCGGCGGCGCTCATCGCCATAGCATCAGGGTCTACGCCAACGGCTGGTACTCAAACCCCGGCACCGCTGAACAAAACGCTGAAGAGGCGAAGATCGTTGCCGGGATGGGCTACACCGCCCTTAAGTTCGATCCGTTTGGACAGCACAACTACTACAAGCTATCTCTTAAAGAAGCGCAACTGGCCGAAGACCGGGTAGCCGCCGTTCGACAGGCGGTCGGGCCAAACGTCGACATCCTTGTCGAAGCCCACGCTAAATTTGATGTCATGAATGCCATTCAAATCGGCAAACGACTAGAAGAATATCGGCCTCTTTTCTACGAAGAGCCGGTGTCGCAAGAACGAGTTTCCGAATTACTAGAAGTTCGAAACAAAGTGAACATCCCGATCGCAACCGGTGAACGGCTCTACACAAAATTCCCGTTCGCAGAAATCGTAGATCGACACGCAGCCGACGTGCTTCAGCCCGATATCGCCAACGCCGGTGGAATCACTGAGCTAAAGAAAATAGCGATAATCGCCGAGGCGAAGCACATCACGATGGCACCGCACAATGTCTGCTCTCCGGTTGGAGCGATGGCTGAAATGCACCTCGATGCTTCGATAATCAATTTCGAGATTCAGGAGTATCACGCGGAGTTCTACACTGAGCACTACTTCACGGTTCTCAATGGATTCACTCGGCAAAAAGACGGTTATGTTGAACTTTCCGATGCTCCGGGTCTCGGACTCGAGCTCAACGAAACCGAAATCGCCGCACATCCACCGCTAGCGAAAACCACATCAGCAGGAGGAACCGTCCGAGGAATTTGAAGCGAGGCTTCTTTTTCTACTCGACGACGACTTGACCTTGATTGAATAATTTGGTTCCAGTCGTAGAGCAATATTTTTCTCAAGTAAGCAAACAAACTACAGATCCCTCTTCGGGACAACACATCAAGTTAGGAACAGTTCGCAGATGATTAACAACTCAATTCTTGAAGCCAACAAAGAAGGTCGAAAGGCGACCGTGTTTGCGCTGGCACACCCTGCGCTGTACATGATCGAAATGGCAGCTCATGTCGGCTTCGACGCAATCACAATCGATGGCGAGCACGGAGGCTTTCCCGAAGAAGCCATCGACGACATCTGCCGAACCGCAAACGGTTACGGAATGTCGGTTATCGCACGAGTACCAGACAGTGCTGCGTACCAGATCAACCTGTATCTCGACCGCGGAATCCAAGGCGTAACCGGCCCTCATATCAACTCGGGTGCTGAAGCACAAGCATTCGCCGACGCTTGCCTTTTCCCTACTCATGGCAAACGATCATGGGGCGGTGGCCGTGGAACGGAGTTCAACGACCAAACGGTTCTCGACGACAAGTACGGTGGCAAGCTCGGGTTCGCAGAATGGTCGAACGCTAACATGCTCGTCGTTGCGCAGATCGAAGACAAGAAGGCATGGGACAATCTCGACGACATTCTCGCAGTAACTGGCTTAACGGGTGTTACCGGCGGGCCACACGACTTCGCACAGTCAATGGGACACCCCGGCGAACCGAATCACCCAGACCGAATTGCAGCAACGCTTGATGTTGAGACACGCGCACGAGCCGCCGGGAAGACGGCTGGTGGAGATCAGACTTCAGGAATCGGGATCGCTGAATTAATGCTCGGCGAAGCCCGTGCATTCGTTGCTGCTCACAAGAATGACAAGCTGGGCTCGTAGTTAGCGATAGCTTCGTCGTAACCTGACACTAAAGGGTTTTTTCTTGCATGAGTGATCGGATTGCAACTTGGCATACACAGTTTCGAATCATCAAATGTCGGCTGTCGCGGTGAAGTGGCCGCCGACATTTGTGCCTAACGAGGCAAAATCCTTCGCTTACTTCTCGAACGAAAATATGCCTGTGCTTCAGCCACTTCTCAAAGAGTCGATGCGGAAGTAGGACCCTTCGAAGAAAACGCTCAGTCCTGAAGCGATTCTTCACAAGGCGTGGTGTAACGTCGGGCTCGAAGAAGCACAAGTACGCGGTCGTGGTGGTCACACCCAGAAGATCATCTACGGCGGAAAGCCCAGTAGATCACATGGCCCATATTTCACTGATGCAGTAGTCGAAGGTTACGACGGTGTTGTGTTTCGAGGGGATATAGAGATTCACGTTCGTCTGATTGGAGAGCCCACGGCCATGACGCCGACACTCGCTACAACGGGGCCGTATTACATGTTGTGGCATTAGCTTCGGGTAGTGATTCAAAGCAAGAGGTAGAAAGCAACTGGAGCAACGATTCCTCTCATAGCACTCAACTGGCGAAGCAAATCCAAACGAACTTAGAACGGCTGCAAACGAGTAAATGGCTATTCTTATCTAGCACACATGATCCCGCACCATTGCAAAAATTGCTGCTCGACGTCACTGCTGTGGGCTTAGAAAGATTTCACGCACAGACCGCCGGGATTGCCCTGGACATCGAAGCATTTGGCTTCGATCAAGCGATCTGGCTCGGCGTTCTAAGAGCACTTCCAATCGGTACACAAAATACGGCTGGCGGGCAACAATTTGTAAGGAATATCCAGATCAATTCATCCAAAGGGTCAGTGAACCCGTTACGATTACATACATGGCAGTAGAAACCACGACAGAACTTCTTCGACGTTCAATCCGCTCTGAAGTTAAGAGCCCAAATCCTAAAAATGGACTTTTACCCGGAGAGCGCGTTGTATCTGAACTTGAGTCGAACGACGGCGGAAATTTCACCTTAACCCACGCCCGGGTCATCTTCCGAGGCAGCTCTGAATCGAACTCCGTTTACGCATCTGCCCAGCTAAAAGACATTAGCTCTATTGAAATCTCCCGACGACCACGAGCGCGAAGAAGTGCTGCATGGGGAACGGTTGGCCTGTTCGCTGCGATTGGTGTCTGGCAAGTAACGCCCAGTTCCAACGTCGGCATAGCGGCAGCGATCGCCGTGGCAGTAGTATCCCTAATTCTGATGGGTGACTACTGGATTCGACCCAGCGGAGTGCACCTAGAATTCCACACCACGGGTGGCAACATCATCGGTGGTGAAATCGGTGGAAAACCAGCCCCCGCAATACAATTTACTCGTGATGTAGAAGATACAAAGCGTCGATTAATTCCGAGTCGAACCAGATCGCCGTACCGCAACTACCCGTCAGGCTGAGTTGCCTTTGTGAATTTACGTGAATCTTTCGCCTGCTCATTTCGAATTACGAAATAGACAGCCAGAATTCATCGGTTGAATTGAAGAAGCTTAGGAATCTCACCGCTGCAGATGGTTCTAAACGAGTGCGCTTGTCCCAATTCTCAAACTTGGGATCACGTCTAAATCCCAGTCGTCACGTCGACCATTTCTGAAGTTAACTAGGCCGCTCATGGCGATCATTGCTCCGTTATCAGTGCAAAGCTTGAACGGCGGTATTGCGACAGGCAGCGGCGATTTATCCGTCAGTGTTTGACGAAGCGGACCGTTCGCAGCAACACCACCTACTAGTACGATTCCGGCACAGTTTTCTCGTTTTGCCGCAGCTGTCGTCTTTGTAACCAGCACATCGACAACGGAATCTTGAAACGCTTTCGCCAATCCTGCGACAACATCAGGATCGGCTCCACCGTCAACTCCGTTTGGTGGGTAGATACCTAATTCACGAGCTCGAGTCAGAACCGCAGTCTTCAAGCCGCTAAAAGAAAATTCATCGGTTCCCTGCATCCACGCACGTGGAAAAGGATCCGTCTCAGGCGCCCCTTCCGCCACACGCTGAATCTCAGGACCACCGGGGTAGCGCAACCCCAAAACTCGTGCGACTTTATCGAAGGCTTCGCCTGCCGCATCGTCTCGAGTCTCGCCAAGCAAGCGAAATTTGCCGTGTCCTTCGAGCAGCACCAACTCGGTGTGACCGCCCGATACAACGAGACACATTATTGGCTGTTCGCCGACGAGTTCTTGAAACGGTTCGAGATCATGATCTTCGGTTCGAGCCCATGCGCCATAAACGTGCCCGTCCATGTGGTTCACGCCAATGAACGGAACACCTAATGCGGCTGATAATCCCTTGGAAAAATTCAGTCCAACGATCAGGGATCCAGCAAGCCCCGGACCGTGCGTTGCAGCGACTGCATCGATATCTCCCCAATCTAGCCCGGCGTCTTCAATCGCCTGCTCGCACACGGGGCGAATATCGAGCACATGCTGCCTAGAAGCAACCTCAGGAACAATTCCACCGTACCGAGCGTGGAGATCAATCTGTGTGGCAATTACGTTCGCAAGAACACGCCCATCACCGTCGACAATGCCAATCGACGTTTCGTCACAACTGGTTTCAATTCCTAAAATATTCATATCTATACATCCAATGTACCGGTGAATTCAGCAAAACTCCCTACTTTCAGCCAGTACTATCTGCCATGATCGAGTTTAGAATGTTGAAATCGATCGAGTATTTTTCTTTTTCCATTTGGCTAATGTTGCTCTTGATTTGTAGCAGTATCCAAATTAAATCGGGGGCGTAATAGTGTCGGAAACCAACAACTGGCCAGAGTGTATGAATTGTGATGAAGGCCGATTGGTCCCCTTGTCTGACTTCGGAGCTCAGGGTGCAGCAGTTCACTACAAGGCATGGGTATGCACTAGTCCAGAGTGTGAATTCAACTTAAAGATTCGAAACGGTGAAATTCACATCAACGAACCGATCATACGCGGCGCCCGAGTCCGATAGCATTTAGCCATCAAATCCGTACCGACCGGAGAGTCGTAATAGGATAAGCATGGTTGAACAAAACGACGGGCCCATTGCAGAAAAGCAATCTACCCAAACAAAAAAACCGAACATCACATTTACGATGCTCGCCGCCTACTCAGTTGCGGCACTCGGAATCGGACTTATCTCGGTATCGGGCCTTTACATTTATTCTCAGTCACGATCGGGCTCCGACATTGCCGAATTCGTCTACTCCGTTCCCGATGAATCGCTCGACACACATCTGGGCATCGAAGCAAAGGCTCCACAACGCCAGCCTATCGCCGACGACGATCAGCCCATACCATTTGAACTGAAATCGCCTGATGTAGCGCAGTTCGCTAGCCTCTACCCAGGCGATCTCCTCAATCCTAAGTACTGGTCAGAACCAGAATGGGCAGGTTCAGATGCCTTCGGTGGCCCAACGATCCCCGACGGTTTCGTTCCGATTCTATCGACTGACATCTTCAAGGATTTCGACCCAACAGCGAACGCCACCCGTATGAGAATTCCTGCTATCAAGGTAAATTCAACGGTGTCCGAACTAAACATCATTGACCTTGGCGACCAGAAATCGTACGAAACCCCAAACAACACAGTCGGCCACATTCCAGAAACGTCACGCCCCGGTCAGCAAGGCGACGGCTGGTTCTTCGCCCATCTCGAAAGTTTCGCCGCTGGTGAAGGAAACATCTTTCGTCACCTGCCCGATATTACAGAACTCATTAAACAAGATCCTGTCGACGTGTATCTAGAAACGCCTGAGGCTGAATTCATATACAGAGTCACCAGTACGTCTCAAATTCACAAGGATGATCTCAAGCTAAGCAGCAGCACCGACGCTCAGATTACCCTCGTGACATGTTGGCCCCCCCGAGTTTACGACTATCGGGTATTAGTCGACGCCACCCTCATCGCATATCGCCCTGTTTAGCCATCGCACCAAACTTTCTAACTTAACGAACCTAAATTACACACCTGAATTCACTGCCGATTTGTCAATTTCTGCGCGATCATTAACCTTGGCCAATCGCAGAATCTGAATTTGGTTTGTCGCAAGAGCTACCCAAGATGCCTCAACTCGCTAACCTGAAACTGGATAACAATGGATTCATCTGAGCGCTCCATCGAAGAGAACACGACAAAATCTCCCATATGGCGAGACAAGTTACTACTCACCCTGCTAACAATCGCAGTCATTGGCGTAGTACTCCAGATCACTCTCGGTGGAGTTGTGCGAGTTACCGGTTCAGGCGATGGCTGTCCCGATTGGCCAACGTGTTTCGGTAAAGTATTCCCACCGCTCGACCAAGAAACCATCGACCTGCTCTACGACGGACCTCGCCAGACGACGCCAAGACCTCACAACGTTATTCTCGAATACAGTCACCGCACCAATGGTTCATTGATAGGGCTGATCATCATTGCAGCAATGATCCGGGCATGGACAAGACACCGTGCGACCAAAGTCGTTGCGTGGCTACTCACCACAGAATTTATCCTAATCACGATCGTTGGTGGTATTGGTGGAGCGGTCGTTCTTAGCGACCTCGATCCAGCCATTCGGACCGTTCATCTGTTCTTGGCTGAAATAGTTATATTATTCGGTGTGATGGCACTAATTGCTGCCTTATACGGTAGACAAAGCTCGGTTGTCGGAACATCCAAATGGATGTGGGGCAGAGTCAACGACGAGCATCGAAGCGCTCTGATGCTGTCCGTTACCGCCGGAATATTTACTCTGATCGCCCTACTTTCCGGATCTTACGCAGTTTGGAAAGAAGCCGGTGCCGTTTGTGCATCATGGCCACTATGTGGGGGGGACTTCATCCCACAATCTACGTTCGCGTGGATCCACATGGCTCATCGCGTACTATCGTTCGTTTCGATCATCATTGTTCTGCTAGTGGGGCACAAGGTCTGGCGGCTACCCAACATTCCAGCCGCACTTCGATTCGCAGCACTAGCATCGGCAGTCATCATCTTCAGCCAAATGCTGATGGGTGCAGCAAACCCATGGACCACTTTTTCCGAATGGGCCCGATCCGGTCACCTTACACTTGCAACTCTAGTGTGGGGCAGCATGGTGGTTATTACCGCACTATTGCTTCGCCCAGTTCCGGGACGAGAAATCACCGGAGCATCAGAAAATCCGGTGGAGTAAAGCCACACCAGCTACTATTCTTTTATGGCTACTAACGAAACAGTACAAAGCGGATCTGTGATGACTTTGTTGGGCGATTACATCGCACTTACGAAGCCGCGCGTTATGTCACTATTACTGGTATCGGCTATTGCCGGGGCGTTCTTAGGTGCTGGATCAACCCCAACGTTTGAAGTCATCATTGCCGTTCTCATCGGCGGAGCGCTTGCTTCTGGTGGAGCGGCTTCGCTGAACATGGCGTACGAAGGCGAACTTGACCAGCGTATGGGTCGTACCAAAAATCGACCTGTTGCAGAGGGCAGAATCTCGGTCCTTACTGCCGTCATATTCGGAGTAGTGCTGAACATTATTTCGTTTGTACTGCTGGCTCTAATGACGAACGTTCTAGCCGCTTCACTCGCAATAGCGGGTACGATTCTTTACTTTGGTCTGTACACAGTGATCCTCAAGCGCACAACCACGCAGAACATCGTTCTTGGTGGTGCCGCCGGAGCAGTCCCCCCTCTCGTCGGATACGCAGCAGCAACAGGCTCGATAGACCTCGCAGCCTGGTACATGTTCATCATCGTGTTCTTCTGGACCCCACCACATTTCTGGGCCTTGGCAATCATGATTAAAGATGACTACGCAAAAGCCGAAATCCCCATGCTGCCCGTCATTCGCGGAGTTGAATACACCACCGTTCAGATCATGCTCTACAGCGTGATACTGTCGGGACTGACTATTGTTTTCGGCGTACTCTCTCCCATACTCAGCTGGATATACATGATCGGAGCGTCTGCTCTTTGCCTAGCGTTCTTGTGGTACGCCCTCAAGCTTATAAAAGCACCAGACCGCCCAGCTGCGATCAGCCTGTACAAGTACTCCCTGCTGTTCTTGGCATTGTTCTTCGTTCTGATTATGGTCGACTCGGTAGTCGCCTAAAACCAGCCGTTACCGCCAATTAACACAATTGCCGGATTGCTGACCACACACTCATCGCGGTGGTCTCTAATTAGCCTCGCCCCAAACCAAGACTTGACCGTATCTGTGCCATCAGGCTGATGCTGGAACTCATTCGGCGATAACATGTCGCGGTGGGATTCATCAAAACAACTTTTGCACTCATCGGACTCGCCGCCGGCAGTTACGCAGGCGTATCATCAGCGATGGCAGCGAGCCTTACGAAGACCGCGCGGGTGAGAACTGAAGAAACCCCCGAATCAGTCGGGCTCGACTTTCAGGATGTAAGTTTCACAAGCCGAGGGGGTGATGCCCGGCTTTCAGGTTGGATAATCCGAACGCAACCGCCCAACCAAACCACTTCAACGAATGCCCCAGCAACTACACGCGGCTCTTCCTGGGTAATCATGGTCCACGGCGACAACACCAGTCGTAGCGACGCTAAAACAGGAACGCTTAGCATCGCCAGAGAACTCAGTGGGCGTGGCTTCGGAATAATGATGTTCGACATGAGAGGACGAGGCGACTCTCTCACAACGATGTCGTCGTCAGGGTTCTTCGAACGCCTCGATCTACAAGGAGCGTCAGACTATCTCGTTAGTAAGGGTGCTGATAGAAGCCGTATCGGTGTTCTAGGCTTTTCATTGGGAGGAGCGGTGGCTCTCATGGCAGGATCGAACCCGAACAACTTCGGAGCGGTAGTTGCCGATAGCTCGTTCGCAGATTTTTCGCTGGTTGTACGAAATTCCATGATCGGCATGAAACGGCCACTCAGACTCGGACTACCCGGGATGGAATTCATGGCGAGGTCGATCTACGGAATCGACATCAAGGAGATTTCACCTGCACGCGCAATAACTCGCTCGGATACTCCAGTTCTTATCATTCACGGTGAAAACGACAATGTCGTTCCCGTAGAGCATGCGCGGTTGCTCGGACGAGCGATAGGTGCCAGCTTCGACCAGATCGAAAGTGGCGAGGAGTCTGTTTGGATAGTCCCCGGCGCAGGTCACACCGGATCGTTCCGCACCGAGCCGGCGGCATATATCGAAAGATTGGTTAAATTCTATGAGGCGCACTTAGGTGCGCCTCATAGAATTTAACCAATCTTTCGGTTTTAAGTGACGAAGATTCCGCACAAGCAGAATCGCCTACCTTCAAACCACACTAGACCAGACTAGGCAGGAAGTGCAGCCTGAGCCAATTTCACGATTTCCGTGAAGTCGTCTGGCTCTCGAACAGCAAGTTCAGCGAGTGATTTCCGGTCAAGCTCGATACCAGCCAATGTCATGCCATGAATCAAGCTTGCGTAGTTGATTCCAAGTGCACGTGCAGCAGCGTTGATCCGAACGATCTGTAAAGATCGATTCGTACGCTTCTTCAAGCGGCGGTGAGCCGTTGAATATGCCTGTGCATGAGTCAGAGACTCGCGAGCAACGCGGAAGCGGTTACTACGTGACGCTCGATGTCCACGTGTCGCTTTTAGGACAGCTTTATGCCGTCGTCTTGTAGTTTTACCGGCTTTAACCCTGGCCAATGTAAGTCTCCTTGGCGATCAATTGCAGAGCATCCGATGTAGCCCCAACAATGAATTCAGATAATGGTTGTGATTGTGCAGTGAGCTTCTAGTGAAGCGCGCTAATGGCCTGCTTGATTGTCTTTGAGAACGTCTTCGAGTCGAGTTCAACCTTGCCGCCGAACAACCGTTTAACTCGGTTTGCCTTGCGTCGGCGGAAGTGACTCTTCGGACCCTTAGACCGCAGCACCTTGCCAGTACCACTAATGTGGAACCGTTTCTTGGCACCCTTATGGGTCTTCATCTTAGGCATATCAGCTAGTTTCCGTTCTCAACTCTTATGTTCAGGTGTTTTATACCTGAACCTATTCTTCTACTGCGGCAGCCCCATCTGTTGGGGTGCCATTTGCTGCCGGAGCAGCGGCCGTAACCGGCGTTGATTTTTCCTGTCGCTCTCGCTCTTTAGCCACAACCGATGGAGCCAGCAGAATGCTAAGCACTCGACCTTCCATGCCAGGCGGCTTCTCCAGCTTTGCAACAGTCGCAACACCTTCAGCGACCTTACGCAACACCTTCATCGCAATTTCAGGATGAGCGCGTTGCCTACCTCGAAATCGCACGAACACTCTGACCTTCGCACCCTCACCAAGAAGGTTTTTGGTCATCTTGATCTTCGTTTCGATGTCGTTATCCGACATCACAGGGCTGAGCCTAACTTCTTTTTGCTTACTCGCGCTACGTGAGACTTTTCGAGCCTCTCGCTGCTTCTTCCCTTGAATAAATTTGAAACGACCGTAATCAAGTAATCGGCACACAGGGGGGGTTTGGTTAGGACCAACCTCAACCAGATCTAGACCTTCATCCTCTGCCATTTCGAGTGCGTCACGAATGTTCATCACTGTCGAAACTGAAGAATCCTCGCCACGAATTACTCGAACCTCATCGGCTCGAATTCGGCGATTCACTCTAAATTCTTTTGCTATGTTCGCGCTCCCTGTGACATTGGATGAAATAATTTCAACAAAATACGCCCTTTAAAACAGTTCGGTGGAGCGTATTTCTTGCCAATGTCTAATTGGTCGAACTTCCAATATACCAATCTTGCGCCCGATACTCAATTGAAAATAAGTAGAAATCTCTTCATGGTTACCCTACGTATTACGCCACAACTCTAATGCCGCGAGAAACCGCCGCTATGTTACGATTAGAACCTGTTGGATTTGCAAGAAATTGCGCTCCAAAAATTGTCTTGAAAACGGCGGTTGAATCGTAGCGGTTGAAATTACATCCAATTTAAGAGTCGAATAAAACAGACTTTCTCCGATTACACCGACTCAGTAGTTAGCGATAGGACGGCCAGGACAAATGAGCAACCGCTGGATGAGAAACAGTCTCGTCTACCTAGTGATCATCGTTGCGGTGATCACCATCTTCTTGATGTTTGTCGATCAGCCCACAGGGGGCTCACAAGAAATCGGCATAAACGAAGTTGTCGAGTTGGCGAAAAGCAGTAGTGGATCAGCCCCACTCGATATAGAAGTGCAAGCTGATTCGATCACGATCACAGATGGGCTGAACACCTTCACATCGGTTAAAGAAGACGGATCGAGCCTAGCTCAACTGCTACTCGACGCTGAGGTCCCGAGCTCCAATTACTCACTCAAAGTCAGCTCAGGAGGCGGCCTCGGCAGCATATTCGGTCTTCTTATAGGCTTTTTACCGCTCATTTTGTTCGGTGGAATACTCCTGTTTATGATGCGCCAGGCACAAGGCAGCAACAATCAGCAGATGGGCTTCGGCAAAAGCAAAGCCAAAATGTTCATAGGCACCAAAGCAACCGTCACATTTTTCGACGTCGCAGGTGTACCCGAGGCTAAAGAAGAACTCGAAGAAGTTGTCGAATTCCTCAAATATCCTGAACGGTTCCAAGCTCTCGGCGCGAAAATTCCAGCCGGAGTCCTCTTAGTAGGACCTCCCGGAACAGGTAAAACCCTTCTCGCACGGGCAGTAGCTGGTGAAGCTGGAGTCCCGTTCTTCTCAATCTCGGGTTCTGAGTTCGTTGAAATGTTCGTTGGTGTCGGTGCGTCACGCGTGCGTGACCTCTTCGAGCAAGCTCGGCGACATGCCCCCTGCATCATCTTTGTAGACGAAATCGACGCAGTTGGCCGACACCGCGGTGCGGGTGTTGGCGGTGGTCACGACGAACGTGAGCAGACGTTGAACCAGATGCTTGTCGAAATGGACGGCTTTGATGCAGCGACAAACGTTATCGTCATTGCGGCAACTAACCGCCCCGATATTCTCGACCCTGCTCTGCTTCGACCAGGACGTTTCGACCGCAGGGTAATGCTCGACAATCCAGACATCCGCGGGCGAACGGCAATTCTTGATGTGCACGCCAAGGGCAAACCTTTTGAAAAGGGCATTGATCTGGCTAACATTGCAAAGCAAACACCGGGATTCTCGGGAGCCGATCTTGCTAACTTGATTAACGAAGGCGCTCTACTGGCGGCTCGTGGAAATCAGAAGCTCATCAACTACGAAAATCTAACCGAAGCGATCGACCGTGTTTCGATGGGGCCAGCTCGAAAGAGTAAAGTCATCAGCGAAAAGGATCGGAATATCACTGCTTACCACGAGGCGGGGCACGCTCTTGTAGCGCACCTTATGCCCGGCGGTTCACCAATTGGAAAAATCTCGATCATTGCGAGAGGTCAAGCTGGTGGATTCACCCGCTGGCAGCAGGAAGATAAGTCATACGCTTCGCAGGAGCAACTCGAAGCACAAATCGCATCTGCGATGGGTGGCCGAGCGGCTGAAGTTCTCAAAGTTGGCGATGTGACAACTGGTGCGTCTAACGACTTCGAGCAAGCAACCAACATCGCTCGCGAGATGGTTATGCGACTCGGTATGAGCGAGAAGCTGTCGAAGCGATCTTTCGGTAAACGACAGGGCGGCGCTGTGTTCCTAGGTCGTGAGATGTCGGAAGAGCGAGATTACTCACTGAAGACTGAAAGCATCATCGATGATGAGATCAACCGACTTCTGCATGAAGGCGAAGAGCGAGCCAACACCCTACTCAAAGATCACGACAAAGAACTTGAAGGCATCGCCAAGTTCCTATTGGAACATGAGACGATCGACTCTGATCAGTTCGTTGCGATCATCGAGGGTAAAGACCCGTTATTGACCAGCCCACCTGCTACTGATGATCCATCGCTGCCGAGCGAACCTACCGCCCCAAACGATCAGGTTGATGACCGGCTCGGAGAAGCTACTGACCCTGAACCCCAAGCTACTTAGTACGTATCTCGCGTAACGAAATATAATCATTGAAACGGCGCCTCGTGCGCCGTTTCTTTTTAGGCAGATCTGCAGAAATAGCTAACAAGGACATTGTGCCGAAAATGAGCAACGTATTCTCCGGTAAATTCTGGGAGGTAAACCGATTCGTGTCAGGGTTCTCAAACAACGCATTTCTAATCACCTGCGCCCGTACAGGAAGCTCGGTAATAATCGATACCCCGGCCGACCCTAATGAACTAATATCTGCTGCAAACAAAACGAATGTCGAAACGATCCTCATCACACACGGGCACAGCGATCACCTCGAAGGCTACGAAGAAGTAGTTGCAGCACACCCTGCCTCAACAGGTATCGGGACCGGCGACCGAGAGTCACTTCCTGTGTCGGGGCGTGTGACGATAGACGTAACGACTAACAAGTCGATCTTCGTTGGCGATATCGCTCTACGGGCGATCCACACGCCCGGGCACACACCGGGTTCGACGTGCTTTGTGCTTGAATCGGAAGCATCCCTAAAATCAGGCGAACCTTCTCACGTTTTCACCGGTGATACTTTATTCCCAGGTGGTCCCGGCAGGTCGAAATCTCATGAAGCTCTAAAACAAATGATTTCTTCACTGAAATCGCAAATCTTGGTTCTTACAGAAACCACCGTCGTTCTTCCGGGGCACGGCGAGTTCACGACCATTGGCGATTCAAAACGTGAGTACGCTAGGTTCGCATCGAAGCCTCTTAGCCCCACGCTATCGGGCGACGTAACATGGGTGTAGTAACTACCACCTATGTGAACAAATGATTCTTACAATTACTTCAACTTGATACAGCCGCCAAACCCAGCACCACCATCCTCTTCTCCTCTCAATGAACAGTGGCGAAGCATCACGATTCCTTCCGTCAGTTGGAACGCGTGGGATGTAGTCGTAGCTATGACTGTAACAATGCTCGTTGTTGTTTCGATTCTTAGCCTTGGTGGCGCATTCGGAACCGACGCCGGGTTCAACACCACCGTCACATCACCAGATGGATATTTCATTGGTTTGCTGTCGGCAGGGCTCGCATTGATTTTGCTCAGGGAGTTGAAATCACCCCTCTGGCCAATGATTGCTGTACTTGCAGCCGGATTCGGCATCATAGCTCTCAGCTATCTACTAGCAACTGATACAGGTGATGGATCAGCAATATTTGCGGGTGTCCAGGTAGGAATCATCGCCGCCACCGCTATGTCTGGGGTCTTTGCTGCAACCGGCTTTGCATTCTCTGTAGTTCGATTCAGCGAACCGTTATCATCCCTCGGATTCGTCAAGACATCAGGATTCAAACCCTACCTATTCGCAGTTGCTATGTGGATCGTAGGGCTCAGCGTGTTGATGTTATGGGTACAAGTCCTCGTCTGGTTCGGTGTCGACTCACTAATCCCGCCAGACACAGCCAAGCAAGTTCTCAATGAAGCAGGCGGCAACATCGTCGTTACGATCGTTCTCGTTGGGATTCTTGGCCCGATAGCTGAGGAAATTTTCTTCAGAGGATTTGTATTGCCCGGATTAGTGAAAAAGTTCGGAATCATTTGGGCACTGGTGATCTCATCGGTAGTATTTGGGCTGTTTCATATCGATCTCGGGGCTATTGTTCCGACTTTCGCATTGGGCTTGGGGCTCGGCTGGGTGTACCTTAAAACCGGTTCGATTTGGCCAGCAATGTTTGCGCACGGACTGCACAATACTGTCGCAGTACTTATTGCAAAGTACGTCACGATCAGTTGATCGTAATCTCGATCAAGTATCGACTATGTTTATCGCTCTCGCAGAATATTCCTGCGATTAAATAAGGAACGACACCGCCACATGGCAACCGACAGAATCCGAGAAGCGTTCGATAAGGCAAAGGCAGAAGGCCGCATTGCCCTGGTCCCGTATGTAACCGTTGGGTTCCCCGAACTGGGCCAAACAACAGAGATAGTTCGGGCGTTGGTCGATGCAGGTGCTGATGTAATCGAGCTAGGCGTACCTTTCAGCGACCCGCTCGGTGATGGCACAACTATTCAGGCATCAGGACATCGTGCTCTGCAAAACGGAGTAACTCCCGAATTTTGTTTCAATGCGGTAAAAGATATTCGTGCTGCCGGAATTGATGTACCAATCGTCTTCATGGGCTACTACAACACGATCTTCAACATGGGACTCAACGAGTATTGTGCTTTGGGCATCGAAGTTGGGCTTGATGGAATTATCGCCGCCGATCTACCTGCCGCCGAGGCCGGCCCCCTTCAAGACGCCTGTGACCAATCTGGCCTTTCGTTGATCCCACTCATCGCCATAACATCAACCGATCATGCAATCGAGTTCGCGTGCAAACGCGCCAAGGGCTTCGTCTACTGTATTTCCGTACTCGGAGTAACCGGAGCTCGGGCAACAATGTCGTCACGTGTCGAAGGTCTCGCCATAAATGTTCGAAACTTCACAGATCTACCAATTGCGATTGGATTTGGAATTTCTAACGCCGACCATGTCGCAGAAGTGGCAAAAATATCTGATGGAGCAGTCATCGGTAGTCAGGTGATCAATACTTTGGCAGATGGCGATCCAGAGGGGGCAGCCGGCCGGGTTGGAGCGTATATCAAGTCGCTCGTGCCCGGCACACCACGAAAAGTCGTGGCAAACTAGGTCGCAAGAATCACTGGTAATCTCGAAGATAAGATTGCCCGATTATTTCAACTCAAACTCATAACACTCAGGACAGGAAAAAGATTGGCTACGAAGGTTCGAGGCGTTAAAGGCGCTACAACCACCGACGGCACGTCGGCTGAACACGTTCTTGCGGCAACCGAACAACTGCTATCTGCGTTGATCGACGCAAATGAGATCGATCAAGACGATGTCGCCGCGGTTCAGTTCACTACGAGCCCCGATTTAGTCGCTGAGTTCCCGGCTGTTGCAGCGCGCGAACGATTTGGATGGAACGATGTTCCGCTTATGTGTGGGCACGAAATGGCCCGACCCGGCGCATTAACGCAGTGCATCCGTATACTTATATTATGGAATACTAATAAGGCTCAGAACGAAATACGGCACGCGTATCTAAATGATGCTGCTAAACTTCGCCCTGATCTTTCAACGACGACCTCTTAAAAGACATGCCAGAACGCACCACACAGACAAACTCGTTCTCACGCCCCAGCGGTTTCGGCACGGCAGGTTTCGTCTTCTCGCGTTCAACTTCGTACAGTGCCGAGTATCTTAGCTATAACTATACCGGCGGGCTGTTTACCCACCGACGTTCATATAGCAGCTAACCCTGCCTGACCGTCTGCAGCCCCCCTGGATTCCCAAATCTCTCCCTCCCTCAGCATGCAACTGAGCCGGTCTGACCGAGCGAATCACGAACACCTTTATTTCCATTCATCTTGTAGCTCTATAGAAACCTAATTCGATCATGTCTACGTCAAATATCCGAGTCACCGATCTTCAACCACTCAACTCGCCACGATCTTTCATCGACTCGCAGCCAATCACTCCTGAAATCGCAAAAGTCGTTACCGACGCACGGTCAGCCATTGAAGATATCGAACAAGGTCGAGACGACCGAATGGTCATGCTCGTTGGACCTTGCTCGATTCATGATGAAAAAGCCGGACTCGAATACGCCAAGAAACTCGCAGTTATCGCTGAAGAAGTGAAAGATAAGATTCTTGTCGTAATGCGCGTGTACTTCGAAAAGCCTCGTACTACGGTCGGTTGGAAAGGCCTTATCAACGATCCTAACCTCGACGGTACGTTCGACATGCAAGCGGGTCTTACTCGTGCACGGGCTTTCCTACTTGAAGTACTGAAACTCGGATTGCCAGCAGGAACAGAGTTCCTCGATCCGTTCACCCCTCAGTACCTTGCCGATCTCATTTCTTGGGGCGCCATCGGGGCACGCACGACCGAAAGCCAAACCCACCGACAAATGGCGAGCGGACTTTCAATGCCAATCGGATACAAGAACGGCACGGGTGGAAGCCTGCAGATCGCTGTCGACGCAATGACGGCTGCTCGTTCACCACACTCATTTCTCGGCATCGACCTCGATGGTCGTGCTTCTGTGGTCAAAACCGCCGGTAACAAGGCACAGCATCTGATTCTTCGTGGTGGATCAACTGGTCCGAACTACGACAAAGAAATCGTGGCAAAGGCATCGAGCTTGCTAGAAGGCGCTGGCCTGCGACCCAACGTTGTTATCGACTGCTCGCACGCGAACAGCAACAAGGATCACAACCGACAACCGATCGTGTTCCGTGATGCTATTAAACAGCGCACCAGTGGCAACAAGGGTGTAATCGGGCTCATGCTCGAAAGCCACCTGAACGAAGGCAACCAGTCGCTGGGTGATCCTTCCGTTTTGAAGTACGGTGTCTCGATCACTGATGCTTGCATCAATTGGGAGACTACCGAAGAGCTGCTTCACGAGGCACACGCAACCCTTAGCTAGAAAGTTGGGAACAGCGGTTCCTTTTCATCGAGCCGCTAGTCTCCGCAACGGACGATCATGTCGATTTCCGATCTGTTCGCTTCTATAGATGTTATTGAAGGCCCGACAGTTGCGACTATCGGGACCTTCGACGGAGTTCATCTCGGACATCAAGCGCTACTCCAACGAGTACAAGATGAAGCGTCGAAGCGCGGCGCAAAATCAGTGGCTTTTGTGTTCCGAGAGCAACCGCGGGCGTTTATCAAGCCGAGCAATCAAGTTACTTACCTCAGTGATTTCGAAACACGCAACCACATCCTGAAGCAAATCGGGATCGATCATGTGGTCGAACTCAACTTCACCACAGCAATACAAAAACTATCGTCCGACGAATTCATTGGTGCATTGGAAGAACGAATCGGCCTCGTATCACTGATTCTCGGCCCCGGCGCAATGATCGGTTCCAATCGCGCCGGCGTTGAGCAGCTTTCTGCTGCGGACACGCACACTGATATCGAATTCATTGGCGTTCCGTCGATAGTTGTCGATGGCGAAGCGGTTTCAAGCTCGGTAATTAGAATCGCAATCGTCAGCGGAAACTGTGAACTTGCTGCAAAAATGCTGGGCCGAAACTACTCAATTCAGGGAGTTGTCGCTGACGGTGAGAAGCGCGGGCGAGAAATCGGCTTCCCCACGGCGAACATCAAACCTGAATTCGCCGTAACCGTTCCTGATAACGGCATTTACGCAACTATCGCGGAAGTCGACGGCAACAACCACAGTGCCGCCACCAGCATCGGAGTGCGACCCACCTTTGAAACCGATGGCGGTCGCACCATCGAAGCATTCCTTTTAGACTTCGACGGGGATGTCTATACCAAGCGACTGCGCCTTGAATTCGTTAAACGACTCAGATCCGAAGTCGCATTCGAAACAGTCGAACAACTAATCGAACAAATGAATAAAGACGTTGAGCAGACCCGCGAGATACTCGCAAAAACCTAGCCCAACATCGCACTATGATCCTTAAGCCTACGAACGGCTCTTAAAAGAACAATCCGATGACAATAAACACAGAATTTGAAAACGTAGTTGAAGACCTCGAATGGCGTGGTGCATTATTCGACGCCACGCCGGGCGCAGCACACACTCTCGCAACTGAAAAAATCATCTGCTACAACGGCTTCGACCCCACAGCTAGCAGCCTCCACATCGGCAACCTAGTAGCCATCATGGGACTCGTCCGACTCCAGCAGTACGGTCACACCCCAGTGGCTCTAGTTGGCGGCGGCACCGGCATGATCGGCGACCCTTCAGGTCGCGCCGACGAACGTACACTGTTGTCGGTCGCCGACATCGATTACAACGTCGAGGCAATTCATGCGCAATTGGAACCATTTTTAGACTTCAACGCTAAATCCAATCCGGCCAAAGTAGTAAACAACGCCGACTGGCTTCGCACAACCGATCTTCTGACGTTCCTTAGAGACGTTGGAAAGCACTTCACGGTGAACACGATGATGAGTCGTGACTCTGTGAAAGATCGATTCAGTCGAGACAGCGGAATATCGTTCACTGAGTTCAGCTACCAGCTGCTTCAGGCATACGACTTTCTGACACTCTACGATCGCGATAACGTCGGCTTTCAAGCTGGTGGAAGCGACCAATGGGGCAATATTCTGGGTGGAGTGGATCTGATCCGGCGTATTCATGGCGCAGACTCTGAAGGTCGCCTACGCGCACACGGAATCGCCTACCCGCTGGTAGTGAATGCAAACGGTGAAAAGTTCGGGAAGTCGATTGGCGGAGCACCGACGCTCGATCCTAAGCAGACTTCGCCGTACAAGCTATACCAGTTCTTCTTAAACGTAGCCGATGCCGACGCCGTTCCCTACGTAAAACTGTTCACAATGCTGAACCAACTCCAAATCGGTGGGCTTGCTGAGGCAGTCAGTGAAGAACCTCATAATCGTGCGGCACAAAAAGCGTTGGCGGAAGAAGTGACGCGAACGATTCACGGTCAGGGCGGGCTCGATCAGGCTTTGAAGGTGACCCAAGCGTTCTTCGGCGGAGATATTTCTGGATTATCAGCCGACCAAATGGAAGACGTTCTCGATGGTTCTTCAGTAACCGAAGTAAACCCAGATCAGCTTTCAGGCGAAGGCATACGCTTTTCTGAACTGGCTGTTTCGGCGGGAGCTGGTAAATCCGGCGGTGACGTAAAGCGCACCATCGACCAAGGCGGCATGTACCTCAACGGCGAACAAATCACCGACGCAGGCCGCATGGTAGGAGTTAACGACCTGGTAGAAGGCCGACTCCTAGTAATCCGACGAGGCCGAAAAAACTACTCCTTGGTAAAGCTGGCTGAGTAAGGTTCGCTAAGCGCAGTCCATGGTCCTTTTGCAGATAAATCTATATTGCTGTCAGGTAATGGGCTTTTGGTCAAAGTTTTAGCTTGTTCACTTGAAAACGAGCTCTTCCGCAAAACCGGTAATAACAGGGAGGATGCGCGCCATAGTGCATCACCACTTACCAGCAACGTCCACACTTGGCTCACCGAATATCTAGAACGGCATTCAGATCATCCCCCACACGAAAATATCGTTGTGACGGAATTGCCGTTGACGAACCAATATCTGCTGAAGAATGGTTCCTACAACCTCATGGAGATGTTCGACCATCCAATCAAATGGAAGTGCCGCCAACTGAGTTTGCCGTGCAAGGATTAGAACTTGACTGGCCCGGTGTTTGTTGGGGTGCTGACCTTCGTCACGACGGTAACGTATGGACAAAATGGCAATTTCGTGGTTCAAATGGGCAAACAGTTAGAGACGAAGGCCCTCGTGTATTTGTCTCCAATCGCTACCGAGTTATGTTAACGAAAGCTTGGGAAGGTTTTGTGATTTTCATCCCCAATGGGGACAAAGAGGATCTCACTAGGGCACCTAAGTACTACGATGATTCCTACAAGTTCATTCTCTCCTACGGGGCAAAACCTCTTCTAATGAATTAGCCATCACGCCAACACTCACAAACACCTACACGCGGAATTTACAGCCGTTTTACATAGTGAGGTTTAGAATTCATTCGGTTCGTCCTTTGATAGTTTGCAAAAACAATCATTTGAACGACCTTAACTTAGAAAAACTCTTAGACAGAAACCGTATGAAACGAGCACTCCGGTGAGCAGCCAGAATCAGCCAAACCTTCGAATACCAGGCCCAGTACCGCTTCCCGACGACGTCCTAGCACTCGCCGGTTCGCAAATGATTAATCACCGTGGGCCTGAGTACGCCGACATGCTCGATCGCATGACGAAAAACTTGAAGACGGTTTTCATGACTAAGAACGATGTGTATTTCATCACATCGTCAGGGACCGGTGCAATGGAAACCTCCATCGTGAATACGATTTCACCGGGCGACAAGGTTCTTTCGATCATCGTCGGTGTCTTTGGCGAGCGATTCGCTGAAATCGCCGAGGCGTACGGTGCCGAGACCACTCGCATTTCATTCGATCTCGGGCAAGCTGCCGATCTCGACAAGGTTCGAGAGACTCTCAAAGGTATGAGCGATGTGAAGGCAGTGATCTTCACCCACAACGAAAGCTCAACAGGTGTCTCCAACCCGCTGGAAGATCTCTGCAAGGTCATTCATGAAGAATCTGACGCTCTCATCCTCGTCGATGCTGTATCGAGCGCTGGTGGTATTTCTATCGCTGTCGACGCTTGGGGGATCGACGTTGTTGCTACCGCTTCGCAGAAGAGCTGGATTTCACCTCCTGGAATCTCGATGGTTACTTTCTCGGAGAAGGCTTGGAAGGCTCACGCCACATCGACCACTCCGAAGTACTACCTCGATATCGAACAGTATGAGGACTATCTAAAAATCGGCCAACCACCGTTTACTCCTTGCCTACCGGCGATGTTCACGCTGGATGTGGCGTTGCAGTCGATGGTCGACGAGGGAATCGAAAACGTATTCGGACGTCACCACGAAATCGCACAGCACACTCGCGACGGTGCGAAGGCGCTCGGACTCGAACTGCTTCCTGATCCCAAGTTCGCTTCGAACACCGTTACAGCCATCCGCTTACCGGAAGGTCTTGATGGAAAGGCCTTCTTGGCAAAAGTTAACAAGGATCACAACGTGATTCTTGGTGGCGGCCAGAAGTCGCTTGTTGGCAAGATTTTCCGAGTTGGTCACATGGGTTGGGTAGAAAAGTCTCACATCGATGAGGCTTTGAACGCTGCGGAAGAAACCCTCAAGGCGATGAATTCGCAAGTTTGATTGCGACTACCAATGATCTAATTAGTGACAGTCGCATCGAACTAAGCAAACTTTGAGTAGGCGCAGTCGAGATGGCTGCGCCTTTCTACATCAGAAAAATTCTGGGTTGGTTGGGACAAGCGATGCCAACAAGCACGATCTTACTTACAAGCAATTGACGAATTCTTGAGAGTTTATTGGTCGTTGGGATTTTCTCGTCAATCGCTGCGTATGCTACGGAATCGTCATCCCTGCCTACTGGCGAATTGCCTATCCACGCACCTATCATCGAAGCCGAAGAAATCAAAGAGCAGATCAAAAATCTCGGCTAGGCTGATGAGCGTGAATATCCGAACACTCTCGACAATCGTAATCCTAACAGCGCTGTTCGCCACAGCGGCCTGTTCGAGCGCTCTATCTCTCGATTCAAGCCCGTCGCCGATCCTCAGCCCTGCCCCCGAAGATCACTCCGCCACGGTCGAGAAACCCAGCTACACCGACACAATCTCAAGCGAATCAGACTCGCTACCAATAGAGCAGGTGTTCTCGGTTTCAACAATTGACGGCGAAAATACCCGACTTGAAGACTTACTTGGCGTCACACCCGTTTATCTAGTGTTCGTTCCAAGCACGACCGATGAACTCGACATCTCTCAGATGCGCGTCATCCAATCGAAAATTTCCGAGTTCGATGAACTAGACGCAGAAGTTGTGGTGGTAATTTCCGATCAGCCGACCAGAGTTATCGAGATGCGAGATGAACTTGGACTAGACTTCCCGCTCATCGCCGATCCGCTCAATGTTGTTGCAAGCGACTGGCAAGTGTTCGATCTGAACAACTCTGGAGAAAGTAGTCCTGCCAGCTTCGTATTCGATGCCCACGGCGGTCTGATAGCACAGCTCATCGCTACCGATCCAGGCAATCGACCAACCGTCACTGAAGTACTTTCAGTGATTGAAGAATCGCTCAGTGTAGGCGCAGCTTAGAGTTGATCACCAAACTCTTGAATCACGGCGCCTGCGGGTGGCTTCGGGTAGAAATTAGTTGCCTTAGGTGGCAAACGCCAACCGCGTGTAACGATCGAAACAAACTCATCAAGCGGCACAGGTCGCATGATGAACGCCATTCTGGCTGCACCGCTCTCGATCTGACCAGCAATCAATGCAGCATCGTGATGCGGACTAATTACACGCTCTTCACGTTCCTTGGCAATTGCAGGCCCGAGGATGTGAGAATGTAAATGCGAGTACTCGGAGTTCTCTATCGCATTCTCAGCAGGGTGAGGCGATTTCATTCGAGCGACATGAAACTTGCCCGGTTCTTTCGAGTACAAACCAAAAGTAACTTCATTATCTTCACGTTCGCCAAGCGCAACCGAAAATTCTTCGATCTGTTCAGCAGTCGAAAGCCCCTCGCTCGGGGTCCAATCTTCAAGGTCGCAAGTTTTTTCGATTGAACCAACGATCTCCGCAAACTCTTCGTCAGTCGCCGATTCGACAAGCCTGTGATAGCCACGAGTGATTAATCCCGGCTCATCGAAAGAAACGAGCAGCATTATTCGGAAGTTGATCGACTCGTTGTGATCAACCTCTCGTTCAGCACGAACACTGCCGCGATAACGCAAAGCCGCTTCGTACCGATGATGGCCGTCAGCGATAAATATGTCGGCATCTTTCAGAGCGCTCTGAAGCACATCGATAGTCCCTGGATCAGAAACTCTCCACAGTCTCAACCGCGGCATATCCGGCGGGCTGAAAACTGCCGTGGGTTCACCACCGGCAATCGCACGAACGATATTTCCTACACTTGAACGGAGATCGTCTCTAAAAATCGACAATAGCGGGCTGTAGTTAGATTGAGCGGCCGTCATTAGCTTCACACGGTCGGCAACCCACTCTGCGCGGGTCCCTTCATGTGGAAGTACAACCTTTTGATCGTAGTCCTCAAGCCGAACGGCAGACACGAACCCTCTTCGAAGTAGTGTTTCGCCCTGATACTCGAATTCTTCTTCGGTCACGTAAATCGAAGGAGCGTCCTCGTGCTTCAACACGCCAGAGTCCATCCAATCTTGCGCCGTTTCTGCCGCTTTTTCGTACGGGTCTTCAGCAAGTCCACGTCGCGCAAGTTCGAGTCGCACAATGTTGTAGGGCGAGCGAGCATACAGCTCCTGCTGGAGATGTGGGGTAATCACGTCGAACGGCGGACATACGTGAAGACTGACGTCGCCTGCGACATCTGGGTTGTAGCGAACTGCCCTGAACGGTTGAATTTCTGCCATAGGTAACTACGAAATGAGATGGCGAATACATGGTAATCGATACATTTAGTAAAACGAGTATAGACCTCGATGGTACGCGATCAGCCCGGTCTACCCAAGTTATGCCTCGAATAGTTAGTAAATTTAAACCTAGGTTGGTTGTGCGAGGCGTTGTTATACTCGGCAGATGACTTTTCGAGGGTAGTTTTCTTCAAATCCCTCAACTCTTCTATCAAGTCGCATGCGTTGGACATTCTCTCGTGCCAAACAACGATTTCACCCTACAAATGCAGTTCGATTCTGATGCTTCGACTCGAGAAGAAGCTATCGAACGTGCTACGCAACTGCGTGCAGAAATAAATCGTGCTAACCGCCTGTACTACATCGAAAATGCTCCCGAACTCGACGACGCAGAGTGGGACGCCCGAATGCAGGAGTTACTGGCACTCGAAGAAGCACACCCTGAACTAAAGACTCCAGATACTCCGACCCAGCGAGTAGGCGCTCCGCCATCGTCCAGGTTCGATGAAGTCGTTCATCCGTTTCCGATGCTGAGTCTCGGAAACGTGTTCGACGAAGATGGTTTTAGAGCTTGGTACAAACGAGCGCTCGATTTCCTTGAACTCGAAAGTGCACAAATGGTGTGCGAGTTGAAGATCGACGGACTAGCCCTCGCTATCACTTACCGTGACGGAGTCATGGAGCGTGCAGCAACCAGGGGCGACGGCGAACGAGGCGAGGATGTCACAGCGAACGTTCGCACAATTCGCAGTGTGCCTCTGAAGCTTGAGGGACCACCGGAAAAAATTCCGCCTGTTATCGAACTACGTGGCGAAGTATTTCTGCCAAACTCCAAATTTACAGAGTTAAATATCCAGCGAGAAGCGGCAGAAATACCCGCATATGTAAACCCTCGCAACGCAGCCTCAGGATCGCTGAGGCAACTCGACTCGACAGAAACGGCGAAACGCCCGCTCGACATGTTTTTCTACGCCCTAGGCTATCTCGAAGGCGCCGAGTCCCCTTCAAGTCACTGGGACACTCTGCAAACGATCAACACCTGGGGGGGACGCAAGAACGAATGGACTCGCAAAGCGAATACTGTTGAAGAAGTAATGGCAGCGATAGCCAACGCTGTTGAAGTGCGTGATGCGCTCGATTACGGCATTGATGGCGTCGTAATCAAAATCGACTCGTTATCTCTTCAAAGTCGACTCGGATTCGTAGGTCGTGATCCTCGCTGGGCCATCGCCTACAAATTCCCGGCTGAGCGAGCTGAAACAACCCTAAAAGCCATTCATGTGAACGTAGGCCGCACAGGTGCGCTGACTCCGTGGGCAGAACTCGAACCGGTCATGGTTGGCGGTGTCACCGTCGGGCGTGCAACGCTCCACAACAAAGACGAAATTGCTCGCAAAGATTTCCGAGAAGGCGACCGAGTCGTTATTCAACGAGCCGGCGATGTAATACCGCAGGTTGTAGAAGTTGCGGCACAAAACCAACGACCCGACGATTCACGGCCATACGAATTTCCTGACGCCTGTCCATCGTGTGGCACTGAAACCATGCAGTCGGAATACGAAGCCGTCACTCGCTGCGTAAACGGTGTATGCCCTGCCCAGTTCGAGAGGCTCCTGGAGCATTTCGCATCACGTGGGGCTTTGGATATCGAAGGTCTTGGAGAGCGAGTTTCGCAAGATCTTCCGCGTCTTGGGTTTGTATCGAATATCGCCGATGTTTATCGGCTTCACGAACGGAGAGAAGACTTACTCGAACTAGAAAAAATGGGCGAGACCCGGGTCGATAACCTACTCAAAGCAATTGAATTATCACGCTCCCAACCACTGTCAAAGCTCCTGTTCGCACTTGGAATTCCCGGCATAGGATCCGAGAGCGCCGAATGGCTATCGCGTCGGTTCCACAACCTGACAGGTGTGGAAGATGCGACAGAGGAAGAGTTACTGGCAATCGACGGCATCGGACCGGTCGTTGCATCAACACTTATCGACTATTTCGCTGTCGTACAAAACCGCCAACTAATTGACGATCTCATAGAGCTTGGTGTTGATCCAATCGACGACACGGCCGAGCCTTCAGCCGATCATCCAGCCAACGGAGTGACATTCGTAGTTACAGGTCGGTTGGAGACTATGTCACGATCTGAAGCGCAAAACCGAATTAAGTCGCTGGGTGGAAAAGTCACAGGCTCAGTAACAAAGAAAACGAATTACCTGGTTTCAGGTGCCGAAGCTGGCTCGAAACTCGAAAAGGCTCAACGTCTCGATGTACACGTGATCAATGAGTCAGAGTTCATCGCATTTATGGGAAATCGAGAAGTTCCGGTTCAACCGGACTCAGAATCCTAACCACACTAGTCGAACCTCCCAGCAACCAACATAGTTTGCTGGAGAATTAAGTCGTGGTTATGCTCACTAACTCATCAAGGCAGGTCAATTCCCTGCCATTTTCGTTCGCTGCCGATCTCGTTGGCGAAAGCCAACGGGTGGATGTCGAACTCGCTAAGTTCGATTACCCTGGCGAAATTATTGTAGCCGAAGAATGGCGACCCGAATGCCAGTGTGAGCAGATTACGGTACTCGACTCGCCCCCCCAACCACACCGATGTTGCCGATATGATCTCCGAAGTAGACAAACTATTCAATGGATATCGTGACCGATTCGCTTCGGTTGTCGCAAATTTGGTAATGGATTCGCCAGAAACTGACAAACTTGTGAGCCTATTCCGGTTCAATTCCGCTGGAGATTTGTCTGACCTAGCAAACGTTCTCGACGGTAAGGTCATATCCTTTCTAAACGAATTGTTTGGCAAACCAAGTGGATCAAGCGGGAATATCGACGATTGGACGTCTCCTCACTCTTAGACAAGCTCTTTCCTAGCGGTAGCGGCGGTGGCTCAGAAGGCACTCCATGGCTGGTTGTCGGCTTAGGGAATCCTGGCCCTGAATACAAAAACACCCGGCACAACGTCGGGTGGTGGTGTCTCGATGAACTCGTCAAACGCACAAACGTCGAACTGAATCGGAAGCGCAAGGAAGTACGATTCGCCGAAGTTGAGCTCGGAGGATCAGCAGTCGTTCTCGCCTACCCAAAAACGTTCATGAATCGTTCAGGAATGGCTCTCAGCTACCTCACGAACCGATTCAAAACCCCTCCCGACAAAATCCTTGTTGTCACCGACGATATAAACCTGACGCCGGGTTCTGTGCGTATACGAAAACAAGGCGGACCCGGCGGGCACAACGGTCTGAAATCGATTATCACAACACTTGGTACGAACGAATTTCCGCGAGTCCGAATAGGAGTTGGGAATCCGGAGTCGTCAGCAGTACAGGTAGATCACGTTTTGGGCACTTTCGACCCTACTACACGAGACATGGTCAAATGGGCAGCCGACCGTGCTGCGGATGCGATAACGATGATCGTCAGCGGCGAATTCGACAACGCAATGAACAAATTCAACGCCAAACATAATGGCGACAAACCACTATCAAAGTGATACCGCAAAATTCAGACTTCCCACATCAGCGAATCAGCTTGCCAAAGCGACTGTACGTAATCAGCCTAATCGCTTTGGTCGCTGCCGTAATCGGGTGCGACACTCGCGTCGTCGATGCCGAACCAACTATGGCAGCGATAATCACTTCGCTACCGGCGACTGCCGCTCCACTACCCACGGCGACGACTGCAGTTGCAATCCCTGTTCCGGAAATATCGCCTTTACCAATCACTAAAGCTCAAACACCTGTCCCAGAGTCGAACTCAAGTCCTGCGGACCAATCTATACCAACCGAAATCGCACCCATACTGCCAGCAGTAACAGAACAAGCAACTGCAACCCGAATGCTGGTTCCAACCAGAATTCCAACAGCCACACCAGTGTTCATGCCAGCGCAGCCCGAACCGATTATTCCTTCCCCTCCCGATCGCGATTTACAAGAACTAGGTAGACGACTCGTTCCCGGCTACACCGACCTGAAAACGATCGTGCCATCAGAACCTCTCATAGTCGGCGATGACATAAATTTCTGGGTGTTGAGGGACACCGGGAACGTAATAGTAAATGGCACGGTTTCACATATCTCAGAACACGCCTACTGGGTTTTTGAAACCGGCTTTGAACCTGATCCAAATGACATCGAAGAAGTCGGCAATAATTTTGAAACAGATGTTTGGCCGGCGGTTACTCAAGTTTTTGGAAGGCCCCTAACGCCCGGGATAGATGGCGATGATCGAATGGTTGTTTACACTGCGGTTCTGCGATCGGGAGTCGCCGGATATTTCTCGGCTGCCGATTCGTATCCGAAAGAGATTCGCTCACACTCGAACCAGCGAGAAGCGCTATATATGTCTGCCGACAGAGTCAATCTCACCGGCAGAGAATACTTAAGCGTGATCGCTCATGAGTTGCAACACGCTACCCACTTTGCAAACGACAATAGTGAAGACTCGTGGATCAACGAAGGGCTTTCGGAAATCGCTGCTGAGATCGCCGGATTTGATAGGTCGGCGGCTTCAGCGTTCGTTCGATCACCCGCCACTTCGCTCACTGCTTGGGCGCAAGATATTTCTGTTTCAACCGCCAACTACGGAGCGTCACATCTATTTTTTGCGTTCCTTGCCACCCACTACGGTGGCAACGATTTGATCGCGGCCATTGCCCAGCATCAGGCCGACGGTATGGACTCTGTTGACCTCACACTCACCGAACGTGGGTTCGATGTGACCGCTAACGATGTGTACGCCGATTGGCTCGTCGCCAATTATCTCAGCACAAGCGAAGGGGCATACTCATATAAGGACAAGTTCGTTCCGCCCGTTCGAAATGTCTATAAACGCGCTCCTGATTCAATTACAGGTTCGGTGAAGTCTTACGGGGCCAACTATGTTGTGACTTCGAGCGGTTCGGGCAAAATGTTAGTAGAATTTAAGGGCGATCAGACGACAGCGCTACTAGATTCCGCTCCGCATTCTGGTGATACCTGCTGGTGGTCGAACCACGGCGATTCTATCGACTCAACATTGACTCGAAATGTCGATATAAGGTCGATCGACTCAGCCTCACTAACGTTCTGGGTCAACTACGACATCGAAGAGTTTTGGGATTATGCCTATGTGATGGTATCCAACGATGACGGTAGCACTTGGGACATTCTAGACACCGAACGCTCCAACAATTCCAACCCAAACGGGAACGGCTATGGCTCAGGACTAACTGGAAAAAGTCTCGGCTGGGTTCAAGATTCGGTAGATCTTTCTGATTACGTCGGTGAACAAGTATTGCTCAGGTTTGAATACATCACCGATGACGCAGTATTTTCAACAGGTGCCTGCTTGGACGATTTCGAAATTCCTGAACTCGAATGGGTTGATGACACATCGACAACAGCCGATTGGATCGCCGACGGATTTGTGAGAGTCGAAGAGACTATCCCAACGCAGTATCTCGTTCAGGTTATTCACGAAAAAGACGTTGGAGATCCGGTTGTCTATCAAGTTCCTATCAATTCGAACGGGGCAGGAAACCTAACAGTCGAGAACATCGGCGACGACGATTTCGTAGTGTTCATCATCAGCGCAACGAACCGCCAATCGACGTCGCCAACGAACTACACGCTAAACATCAGTCCGTAACTAATTCGCTTCGATACGATCCCAGCCGGTGTATGGAACTAGTACTTCAGGAATGACAATCGATCCATCTTCCTGAAGACCGTTTTCGATCACAGCGATCCAAATGCGAGGTAGAGCCAATCCTGATCCGTTCAGCGTGTGCGGCAATTTCGTCGAAGCTCCGACTTCTGGACGATATCGAGTACCGTTTCGTCGAGCCTGGAAATCGGTGCAAGTAGAAATCGAGCTGACTTCAAGCCATTCGGCACAACCCGGCGACCACACTTCGATGTCGTAGGTTTTAGCCGACTGGAATCCGATGTCACCAGCACAAAGCTGTAGCACCCGGTAGGTCAACCCTAGGCGAGCGCAAAGCGATTCTGCCTCACCAAGCATCTCTTCCAACATTTCGTCAGAAGTTTCTGGTTCGACATAGCGGAACATCTCTACTTTTTCGAACTGATGAACCCGCTTGATTCCGCGAACGTCTCGTCCTGCCGAAGTTTGTTCCTTACGGAAGCTAGGAGTCTGAGCGACGTACTTCAGTGGGAGCTTATCAGGGTCAATTATCTGGCCCTGATGCAAACCGTTGAGCGCGACTTCAGCAGTAGGTACAAGCCACAAATCCGAATCATCGTCTCGGTAGAGATTATCCTTGAACTTAGGCAGGTTCCCTGAACCGGTCATCGTCTCGCCACGAACCAACAGAGGCGGGTCGATCTCGGTGTAGCCGTGGACTTCAGTCTGAATATCGAGCATCCATGAAGCCAACGCTCGTTGAAGCTTCGCGCCCTTCCCTTTCAGCACGTAAAAGCGAGCGCCTGCAATGCTCGCACCTGCTTCAAGATCGAGAATATCTAACTCGGTAGCAACGTCCCAGTGTGCGTTGCCGTGCGTTTCTGTGAGTCCTTCTGAAGTGCGAATTACGATATTCGATTCCTCATCTAGTCCGTCTGGCACATCGTCCAGCGGTGCGTTCGGAATCGGCAGCAGGGTGGCGTTCAACTCTTCTAGTACACCGGCCAAATCTGCCTGAATAGCTTTGATGCGGTCACCAGTCTCACGCATTTCTACGATCTCTTCCGGCATCGGCTTTCGCTTCTCATCACCAATAGCCTTGCTCACCTTGTTCCGGTTCGCACGGTCCACGTCGACCGCCTGAATCAACTCTTTCCGACGAGAGTCGAGTTCAATAATCCTCTCGATAGGCGGTGTCTCTCCGCGACGAACCAGTGCGGCTCGGAATTTTTCAGGATCTCGGACTATCTGTTCCAGTGAAATCATTTTTAGCTCAAGCTCAATTAGTAAATTCGAAACGACCCAAAAGAAATTAGATCACGTGTTGCGCATCGCAGGGAATAGCAATATTTCTCGGATCGAAACCTCACCTGCAATCAACATAGTGAGTCGATCTACACCCAGGCCTAGACCACCCGTTGGCGGCATGCCATGCTCGATAGCAACGAGAAAGTCTTCATCCAATCGATCGGCTTCATCGTCACCGAACTCCAACCGCATCTTCTCTTGCTGCTCAAATCGATCGCGCTGGTCCACCGGGTCGTTCAATTCGGTAAACGCATTGCAAAGTTCGGTTCCCATAACAAAGCCTTCAAACCTCTCGACGATTTCGTCGGAGTCAGGCTTACGTTTTGCGAGCGGAGACATCTCAACCGGGTAGTCGACCAAGAAATGCGGCTGTACCAAGTGAGGTTCAACTTCCGACGAAATAACCTTGTCAAGTAATCGACCCCACGCTGAACCAGCCGCTACGTGAATTCCACGCTCTCGCATCGCCGCAGAAAGCGACTCAGTGTCACGGGTTTCAACGAAGTCGATACCAGTTCGCTTTTTGATCTCTTCACGCAGATCCAAGCGAGGCCAGGGAGGAGTCAGATCAATCTCTGGCCGAATACCTTCCACTTCCGGCAAAACCATCGAGCCGGTCGTTTCTTTGGCGATAGTCGAAACTAAATTTTCTACCATCTCCATCACATCGTTGTAATCGGCGTACGCCTGATAGCTCTCGATGGTCGTGAACTCTGGATTGTGATCGTGATCGAGTCCCTCATTTCGGAACAACCGACCGATTTCAAATACTCGTTCAATGCCGCCGACGATCAACTTTTTCAGATAAAGCTCTGTTGCAATTCGCAAATACAAATCACGATTTAGCTGATTGTGGTGAGTCGCGAACGGAGTCGCCTGAGCGCCACCAGCCACAGGCACAAGAATCGGAGTTTCGACTTCGATAAACCCGGCACCGTGCATGAACGCTCGCATCGATTGGACGACCTTCGAACGCAACAGCGCGTTCTTCATCGCCTTGTCATTAGAAATCAGATCGAGATAGCGCTGGCGGAATCGAATTTCCTGATCCTGCAAACCATGCCACTTGTCGGGCAACGGGCGAATGGCCTTAGTGAGAACGGTAACTTTGTCAGCTTGAACACTGATTTCGCCACGGCGTGTCCGTATAACCGAACCCTCGACGCCGATGATGTCGCCAATATCCAGCAAGCTCAACAGTTCGTACTCGTCGTCGCCCATCGTGTTCTGGCGGGCAAACGCCTGGATCGAACCGTAGCCATCCTTCAGATCGATGAAAGCAGCCTTACCCATGCCGCGACGAGCCATTACCCGCCCTGCAATTCGAATAGTTTCGGTTCGTGGATGTTCGGGATCATCACCGACACCGTTGCCAGCCATGACTTCAGCGTATTCGAACAACTTTGTCGCTTCATCAGATGTGTGCGTTCGATCAAAACGCGGCGGGTAAGGGTCGACGCCCTTCGCCCGTATCTGAGCCGTTTTGGCGAGACGATCTTCAATGAGTTTCTGTTCGCCCGGCGCCACATCGCCGTCGTTCAAGGGATCTGGCTGTTCTTGTTGATCTTGGTTGGTCATATTTTCCGGCGCAGATACTGCCTGCGATCACTCGTAACATGCCGCAGGTATCTACGTGCAGCACTTCTCTCATTTGGCGCTTATATGCGAAGCGAATATCCGCACGACACCTTTGAAGCAGTTCATTCTAAGCCAGCTATCTAACCGGCTGTGATTCACCCAACTCGGATTGACCATCTATTCGCCCGACTCATAACACCGCTTCTGTGTAAAAACGCCAAAACTGGTAACAACTCACGATGGTTAATAATAGCGATTCCCACGAATAATCGAGTTTGTCCTATTTTGCGTAATACCTTCACGGACACTTGGAGAAATTCAGGGGTTTCAAGTGCGGATCGAAAGTGCGATGAGGAACAATCTAAGAGGATCGTCACAGTTCCGTCGAAATACCGGTTCTGGGCTTAGGCCTACAACCTCCAAGGTTAAATCCGCGATTTTTTCGATGCTCGGACCTGCCGGACCTCAGGGTATGCGAGTACTTGATATTTATGCAGGAACGGGAGCACTAGGGATCGAAGCTCTACAACGCGGTGCAACAAGCGCAACGTTCATTGAGAAAAACGGTCGCCAGTGCGCAGATATAAAAAAGGCTCTGGAAAAGCACAAATTGGCAATACAAGGCTCAGTACAAAAAGGGAGCGCACTCAATGCAGTCGGAAGACTGAAGGGCGAGTTCGATCTGATTTTTGCCGACCCTCCCTACGATCTCGCCGAGTTCGAATCTCTATTCGAACTTGTCCACAAGTCCCATCTAATCGCACCCCAAGCCATCGCATTTCTCGAACATTCGAAGATGACCGAGCTCCCCGATTCACTTCCCGGACTCACGTTGTCTACTCACCGACTCTACGGTGATACCGCAGTTTCGGTTTATAAATCTCAAACCACCCCAACCCAAATAACGAACCCGGAGGGCGAATAGATGGCACGAGCGATCTATCCCGGCACGTTTGATCCCGTAACCAACGGACACGTGGATATTGTCGAAAGGGCATCACATACCGTCGAACATTTGACGGTCGGTGTTGTCGAAGTCTCATCTAAACGAACCATGTTCAATGTCGATGAGCGTATAAAAATGTTCTCCGATGCAGTGGCATACCTGCCCAACGTATCGGTGAAGGCGTACTCAGGTCTAACAGTCAACGCTGCCCGAGAAATCGGAGCAACCGTAATCGTTCGTGGTTTGCGAATCACAAGTGATTTTGAGTACGAAAGTGAAATGGCACTAATGAACCGCAGGATGGCTGAAGACGTCGAAACCGTTTGTCTTTTCAGCGCATTGCAATATCAGATCCTGAGTTCATCGAGAGTGAAGGAAGTAGCGGCACTCGGCGCCGATGTGTCGGGCCTAGTTCCTAAAAACGTTTGGGGGCCTCTGGTTGAGAGGCTCGAACAACGAAAACAAACAGCAAACAATAGTTAGTAGCACGCGTCAGTCGACACGCATGGAGGCAGAAATGACATATATGTCACAACTCGAAGACCTAGAGGCGATAATCCTCAAAGGTCGAGTACCCGGAACAGCTCGAACGCTCGTAAATCTTGACAAAATCACAGCAGTCATCGATGAGATGAAGCGCGAAATGCCAGAACAGTTGAACGAAGCCGAGGGCGTTGTTCGCCAGAAAGACGCGATTATCAAGCAGGCTGAACTCGAAGCGCGACGAATTCGCGCTTACGCCGATGAAGAAGCAACAACGATTCGTCAGCTTGCCGAAGAGCAATCGAATACCCTGCTTACAACTTCGCAAGAAGAAGCCCGAAAGATGATTCAGGACACTGAGATCACCCGAATGGCCAATGAACAGGCAGTCGAGATCGAAGCCGACGCACAGAAGCGCGCTGGCAAGTTGATCGATGATGCTGAAAGCAGCGTAAACGGAATTTTGAACGAGGCTGAAACTTCAGCCGACTCACGTCGCAAAGGCGCAGACAACTACGCTCGAGAGGTGTTGTTCACGCTCGAAGAACGAATCGCCGACACGCTTGGTCAGGTCCGAGGTGGTATCGACCTCCTCGACGCCCGCCCAACAGCAAACGTCGCCGACTAGTTGTTCGTCAAACGGCATGAATCGCCAAAATGTCATCCTGAGGTTCTCGAAGGACGACAGACGAGGCGTCTCTCAAGCGAAGTCGACAACTGGCTCTGGAACTCCCCAGGGAGCTCACGAGGTGCCCAAGTGCGCTAGATATATTGACGCACGCTCTGCACTAAAAAAGAATCAACCCACAGCCCTGTGTTCGCCCACGTTCAATCAAACGAACCAAGCGACGCAGGGCTGCGTTGTTTAACGAATCTTACGGATGCAAAATCACTTTGGTATAGCCGTCTATTCGCTGATCGAACTTCTGATAGGCATCAGGCGCTTCGTCCAGCGACACCTGATGCGACACGACGAAGCTCGGAAGCGCTCGCCCTGAGATGATTAGATCCCGCAAGTTAGCGTTGTACTGCTTCACATTGCACTGGCCGGTTCCGAGACGGATGCCCTTCTCGAAAAGCTGCCCAAAGTTGATCGACAGCGCACCCTTCTTAGCGCGCTCATCTACTCCTCCGGGGTCGGAAGGAACGTAAAGACCGGGAATACCTAGCGCACCAGTCGGAGCGACCACATCGATTAGCTGATTCAGAACGATGTTCGGCACCTCGTCCTGCTCACCACCAACAGCTGACGAACCAGCAGCAGTCGCCTGATAGCCGACGGCGTCAATTCCCTTATCGACACCTTCGCCACCTAAATGTGCTTTGATCTGCTCGACCGGATTAGCCACGTCGTAATTGATCGGAATGGCACCGATTTCTGCAGCCTTGTCGAGTCGTTCTTGAACATGATCTACCGCGAATACCTGTGATGCCCCTCGCAAAATTGCACTATACGCAGCCATCAACCCGACGGGACCACACCCGAACACCGCAACACTCTCGCCCGGGGTCACACCTGCGAGTTCCGTGCCGTGATAGCCGGTCGGGAAGATGTCGGCGAGCAAAGCAAAGTCGGCTTCATTGTCGGTGCCCTCAGGCAGGACAAGACAATTAAAATCGGCAAACGGAACCTGCATTAGCTCCGATTGCCCACCGACCCATGGCCCCATCGAAACGTATCCGTACGCACCCCCAGCGAATCCGGGATTCACCGTTGTGCAGTATCCGGTGTAACCGCCGAGGCAGTTTTTACAGAATCCGCAAGCGACGTTGAATGGCATGACCACTCGATCGCCGACCTTACGAGTCTTAACGGCTGGCCCAACTTCAACGATCACACCCATGTTCTCGTGACCAAAAACGATGCCGGGCTGTGCCGCCGTACGACCTTCGTACATGTGCAGATCCGATCCGCAAATGCACGATGAAGTGATTTGTACGATCGCATCGTTCGGATGAAGAATTTGCGGATCTGGAACCACCTCGACAGCAACCTTGAATGGCTCTTTGTATACAACGGCTTTCATAGCGACATCTCCTAGTATTTCTCGGAACTGACTTGCTTGTTCGGCACACTATCGTTCGTCTTTTGCAGTTTGTCCAGAGAAGAAGGTGACATTGCCACGTTTTGCAAGATCTCAAATGTTGTATGCGACGCACAAGAGGTAGCCGAGGATGGCTTACTCGATATTTCACGATGGTTCATCAGCCAACTGCTGAACGTGCACGCCAAGCCATCCCCAAAACAGCGTCAGATCCGACTGTGTCTTTCGTCACGCAAACTTCATCTGCCTGAAACGCTACATCACGCACGACATACTCAACTAACAAATCTAAAAAACTTGCCGGATCAGATTTAAGGAGTTGATACGCATTCAAAAATTCATGAAGCTGGGCTGCCTGAATCTCGATCAGAGGTAGATTTTCCAGTTTTGCGGCATCACCACTGAACAGCCGAATATTCTGCCAAGCTGCCTGTGCTAATTCAATGATCGGATCGATAGATACAGCGTACTCCCAGCCGATTAGACCAACAGATAGCCTGTCTCTCCAAACAACGTTCCAAGGAGCCAAATCGCAATGACTCACGATTCGATCACTCCCACCTAAGGTCGGACCAAAATATGCTTGCAAAATTGCGTCAGGCTCTGGAAGAAATGTAGACGATGCCTCATGTAGTTCGTTAATCATTCGACTTAGCCCATGGACACCATCAAGACTCCACGGTCGGAGATTAATGACTTCCCCTTTGATGAACTCTAGTTGTTCACGGCCGTCCTCACTAAATCCGGCACCAATGATTTTCGGAGCATCGTCGAAACCAACCGAGTCCAAGTATCTCAAAAATGAGTGTACAGAGCTGGCCCATTCGCCCGTTTAGCGAAGTAAAACATTACCTTTTCACTACACAACCGATCGCTCTGTCGGATCGAGCCATGCTCTGTGCATCGGTTCACTGAGTGGAATCTCATCGCCATCTTTATGCATGTCAACATCGTAACGATGTAACCAAGTCGACCAGACATATGATTGGCCAATGGAACAATCAAAAATAGCGAGAACACCCTAAACCAAACCCGCAGCCCAGTCGCCGCCTAGCACTGTTTCGAACATCGCGGCAGATTCATCGTTCCATCCGAAGCGATTTACGAGATTCAGGCGGTAGATCAGCTCCAACGCACTCAGTCGAGCCGACAAGGCGTCATCGCTCAAATCTCCCTGGCACAGTTCGACTAACGGCTTCATTAGCCCGATATCCAGCGAATCGTCGTAGGTATCTTCCAACTGTTCCGGAACAAAATTCCAAGGGTACCGCCAGAACCTAAGCAGCATGTCGAGTTCGTAGTCGGCAGGTGCCAATGCCATTCGATCAAAATCGAGAATCCCCGACAGGCTACCGTCGTTACCGACTAATATATTTCCGAACCAGAGATCGCCATGACACAGCACCCTAGGTCGATCGGAGAGTGCTTCGGCCCACTGCGCAAACGCTGCCTGCGAGGTCGTAAGCACTCGACCCGGCACTACGGCATCGACGGTACGAAGCACCTGATTGAACGACTTACGTATGTGTGCTGCCCAATCTTGAGTCTCGGCGTACAGCATGCCTTCGTCGGGCTTAAACTGCTGCATATGACCCAAAGCAGTCGCAAGCTGACTGGTCAACTTGCTTCGACTCACCTGATCCAATCCCGGCCAAACATTATATCCGCTGGAACCTTCGAGTCGATTCAGAATTACCCACGCTCTGCCCTCTAACGCACCCGTTTCAAGCACATTCGGAGTGGCAACTCCCGGTATTTCCATCTGACTCACAGCGAGTTCGTGACTGAATCGTTCGGAACGTCCCACTTCAGGGTCGATCTTTATAACCGTTTCGTTACCTATGAAAACCCACGTTCCATAGCCGAATCCGTAATCAACGTTGCTTCCAAGTTTGTTCTCTGCCCATGCACGAACGCGACTCAGCGCAGCGTGGTCGTCTTTCTCGTAATTTCGAACCCAGGGATTAATAAGCATGGATAGTGACTAGTGTAGCCATGCATCGACGAGCGTGCGAAATAAGTTCGAGGGTGTCCGCTCACCCATTACCCTAGAGGCCTGCTTGCCTTAATCGTCAGGATTTCACTAAATGCCGCCACTCTTCAGCGCCGTTCGGACCCGTTCGTTCGTCGACAATCTCGATATCGACAAATCCTGCAGATTTAATCATGCCTAGATACGCGCTTCGAACAGCCGCATCATCGACGCCCTCTACCCACTGACCTGTCGAATCTCGGATGCTTTCAGGAAGCAATTCGTCGGTTACAAGATCGGATATTACGAAGCGTCCGCCGGGTTTCAGTACTCGGAACATTTCCGAGAGCACCATGTATTTCCATTCAGAAAGCGAAAAAAATCCGTTCGAAATAACGAGATCGACCGAAGTTTCGTCCTGAGGAATCTGTTCGATGTGTCCTCGCTTGAAAACGACGTTGGTTAATCCGAGCTTCTTGGCATTGTCGCGAGCAAGGCTGACCATACATGGCAGCATGGCACCGATCACTCGCCCTGAGTCGCAAACCGAACTCGACATGAACAATCGGTCGATACCGCCAACTGAGCCAAGATCGAAAACAGTTTTGCCAGCGACAACATCTACGTGAGCCAGTGGGTTGCCAGTGCCATTTGAAGTACCGGCGGATTTGTCTGAAATCGTTGAGCGTTGTGAATCTGTGTAGAACTCATCCGAAGGCTTATTTTCCGAAGCTTCGAGCGCGTGTTTACCACCACGCTCGGCTAGTGCGCCGTAGCGTTGTTTCACAGCGTTCGCGATGTCCTTCGCATTGCCAGAAAACACCACAGCTTCGAAATCACAGGAGCCAGATCCGCAGCATCCGTTATCGGCAACCGAACTACCGTAATCGAGCGATACAAAAACGAGCTTACGGGCTTCAGCGTATTACGAATATCCAGCTTCGCGAAAACATTTCGCGACAATCCTACTTGAACGCTATTCCCTAACTAAGAATTCGGCTTGGACGCTCGCAATGTCAAATTGATCAGAGTTTCTTCCCAACCGATGGCGTCAGGTCGACTTTTCTCTTCTTTCACAACTTCGATCTCAGAAAATCCTGCCGATTCCACAAGTTCCAAATACTCACTCATAACTGCAGCACCGCCAACACAAGCGACCCACTCTGCTGCCGATTTCTGCACGTCGGCAGGCAGCGCTTCAGCAGTAACCATGTCGGAAATAACAAAGCGACCACGCGGTTTCAGAATTCGGAAAATTTCCGAGAACACACGGGCTTTTTGTTCAGATAGAGCGATAACACAGTTCGAAATAACGAGATCAACTGTGTTGTCGGCCTGCGGTATCGATTCGATATGTCCAAGCTTGAAAACAACATTATCCGTACCAAGACTCTCAGCATTCTTCTGAGCAAGCTCCAGCATGCGAGGTGTCATATCAATACCTATCACATAGCCATCTGGTCCAACTTCTTGGGCAGCAAGGAAGCAATCTATACCACCCCCTGATCCGAGATCAAGAACAGTCTCACCATGCTGAGCATCCGCAATTCCCATCGGGTTTCCACAACCAGCCGACGCACCTACGGCTTCGTCTGGAAGCGCACCTCGCTGATCCTCTGAGTAAAACTTATCGGTAGCCTTAACGCTTGTGCTGTCGGCTGCTCGTTCTGCGGCCTTTGACGCGAGCGATCCGTACTGGTGCTGAACTGCAGCGGTAATAGTTTCGAGCTGCTCGTGGGTTATTTCCGACGATCCAGCATCACCGCAGCAATCGTCGCCACAGCAGGCTGATTCTTGACTGATCGGGGTCAATGTTCCAAAGGGCTTGTTAGTCGTCATCTACTTGCTCTCCAAAAATGCTGGAATCAATAACCGTTGTTGTGCAGCAGGCCGTCTCCACGCCCGCCTCTTTCACCGCTGTTTCAAGCTGCGGTAGTACATTCGCCCATGCCTGAGCCGAGGCTCGGTAAGCCTCGTTGCCCAACACCGAAAGCGAATAGTTCTTCCGCTTTCTACCGTTCACCACAACCGTTTCCAACTCAACGTAACCGCCAGTCTCTAACTCCTTCAACATTGGGTAGATCATGGCATCAGTTGGTCGGGCATCACAGGAAAGTGCGATCCGAGTGGCGATCTCATAACCGTGCATCGGGCCAGTACTCAGCTGCTGCAACATGAAAAATCTCAGTAGGCTTTTTCGATTGAGCGACTGCCAATAGTCGATGCTAGCTAGATCATTTGTCGGCTTCGTTGATATGGTCATTTTGCTCCGCAAGAACAGCGAATAATTCGTTTTACGGTCAATATCTAGCTAAACGATATATCGGCTACCTAGGCATGTCAATATGCTGCTTACAAGACCTCGCTGCATAGCGAATGCGATGTAGATGATGAAACAAGAACCAACGAAGTTCAGCTCACACCGTTTCGTAGTTGCGCTGGAAGCTATAATCCGATCACCTACCAATTCCACCGATCTCGCCGGGCTCATACCAGCTTCACATGACCACTTCCAAAGCTATATCTGATGACAAACTGTTCCTTCTAATCGACGGACACGCGATCGTGTTCCGGGCGTGGTTCGCCATGCGGGATCATTTGATTACTGCGTCAGGTCAGAACACAACCGGCGCTAGCGGGTTCATGTCGATGTTTTTGAAAACGATTCGAGAACAAAACCCGACCCATATTGCTGTGACGTTCGATACAAAAGCTCCGACCTTCCGCAAGAAACTGTTCCCTGCCTACAAAGCGCAGCGAAAGGAAGTCGACCCCGCCCTTCACGAGCAAATCCCTATCCTCAAAGAAATTCTCGAACCGATGGGCGTTCCAGTGTTCGAGTACGAAGGTTTTGAAGCCGACGATCTAATCGGAACGCTTTCGAAACAATCGAGCGAGCAGGGCATCAAAACGCTTATTCTCACCGGTGATGCCGACCAACTGCAGCTGGTCGATGAGCACACATCACTTCTCATGTACACCGGATTCGGCGACATGCGGACGTACGACCCAGTCGGGGTCGCCGATAAATACGACGGACTTGGCCCTGAGTACGTAGCCGAGATTAAAGCGCTTGAAGGCGATTCATCCGACAACATCCCGGGCGTACCGGGAGTCGGAAAAAAATCAGCCCGCGCAGTGCTCACTAAACTCGGCCACTTTCCTTCTCTATTCAACCAGCTCGAAGAGGTCGAAAAAATCGAAGGATTACGCGGTGCCAAGCGCACGATGAATCTTCTTGAGGAGCACCGCGAAACAGCTGCTACTGCTCTGGTGCTCACTACGATCGTCAGGGACGTTCCAGTCGAATTCGATGAAGCGATAACAAAGTTCGGTGACTTCGACCGTGAAACCGTTATCAAGACGCTAATGAACTACGAGATGCGTCTCATAGCCAATCGACTCCCAAAGGTAGGAGCTGACACTCCCGGTTCGTCGACTTCAGCGTCGGAAGCTGAAACAGCGCCGGGATGGGAGCCAAACGAGGTCCCAACGGTCGTGGCGAACGGGCAGATCGACATGATGGGTGAGGCTCCGCCGGTCGAAGCATTGGTAAATCCAGAACCGGCAAAACCACTCGGCGAATACGAAATCGTCACCGACATGGTTGGTCTCAACACGATGATCGACATCCTACGAGCAAAAGGCGAGTTCGCGTTCGACACCGAAACGACCGGCCTCAACTCAATGACGTCCGACCTCGTCGGACTATCGTTCTCAATCAAATCCGAACATGCCTGGTACGTAGCTGTTGGTCACAACGAAGGCGACCAAGTGCCGTTTGCCGAAGGACTCGCAGCACTGCGACCTCTTTTCGAAAACGATTCGATAAAAAAGATCGCCCACAATGCCAACTACGACATCATGGTTCTCGCCACCGCTGGAATCACTGTCAATAACCTATCGTTCGACACGATGATCGCAGCAGCTTTGTGCGGTCGGCGTGCTATTGGATTGAAACCACTCGCACTTGAGCTGTTTCAATCAGAAATGACCGAGATCAAAACCCTCATCGGAGTCGGCAAGAAACAGATAACGATGGCAGCTGTACCGATCGAAATGGCAGGACCATACGCCGCTGCTGATGCTGATTTCACGTGGAGGTTGTACGAGCATTTCGAGCTTGAAATCGAAGAGCATGAAGCGCGCTATGTGAACGAAGAAATTGAACTTCCATTACTTCCTGTGATTATCGAAATGCAGCGCAACGGCATGATGATCGACACAGCAGCCCTTGCCGAGATGTCTGAGCAACTCGGAGCCGATGTCGAACTTATCAAGCAGGCTGCAACGGCCGTTATTGGCGGACGCGAACTAAACCTTGCGTCGAATCAGCAAGTGGCAGCCTTATTGATCGATGAATTAGGTGCGCCAAAGACTAGAAAAACCAAAACCGGTTATTCGATGGACGCTAATGCCCTCGAAAAGATTTCTGAAACCACCGGACTTGACGATCGGGTCTACCAAATTGCCGACTCGGTTCTGAAGTACCGCGAACTCACCAAGCTAAAGTCGACATATGTCGATGCACTGCCTGAACTTGTGAATCCGCAAACAGGACGTGTTCACACCAGCTTTAATCAGGTTGGTTCTGCTACTGGTCGACTATCAAGCACCGATCCCAACGTTCAGAACATTCCGGTTCGCACTGAGTTGGGGCGACGAGTACGCAAGGCGTTTGTGGCCGATTCAGCGCGTGGGTGGCAATACCTCGCCGCCGACTACTCACAGATTGAACTTCGGATTCTTGCGCATCTTTCTCAGGAGCCCGGACTTCTCGAAGCGTTCCATAAGGGCGAAGACATTCATGCTGCGACTGCGAGAGCGATGTACGGCATTGAAGAAGTAAACCCTGACCAACGCCGAATCGCAAAGATTTTAAACTTTGGAGTGATCTACGGACTAGGACCCGTCGGTGTAGCGCGCCAAACTGATCTCACTCGCGCTCAAGGTCAAGAATTTATCGACCTGTACTTCGGCAAGTACCCGGGAATTCGTGATTACATCGAGCAGGTGAAGCAGTCAGCTCGGGACACTGGATTCGCCCAAACGATCACGGGGCGACGCCGCTATCTTCCCGACATCAACGCTGGGCACCCAGGCCATCGCGCCGCCGCCGAGCGTGTATCGGTAAACATGCCGATTCAGGGAACGGCTGCGGACGTTATTAAGCTGGCGATGATTAACATTTCAAACGAAATGAAGAGTCAGAAAATGCAGTCGAAAATGTCGATTCAGGTTCACGATGAACTGATTTTCGAGATAGCTCCCGGAGAACTGATGGAAATGCAGATGATGGTCACAACCATGATGCCCGCCGCCATGGATCTTGCCGTCCCACTCCTAGTAGAAGCCAAAACCGGCCCAACCTGGGGCGACATGGATTCGATGGATTAGGCGTCCACAAGGAGACATGCAATCGGCTTAGTCGATCTATCTATCATCTACTGTCGTCCTTCGATGAACTCAGGATGACACTGTAAAATTAATCAGCGAATGACAATTGCCAAACGTAATTGCTCGAAAACGGTTCGGCCTAATGAAACCCAACATCGTCGAGATCGTCGGTTTTTCTCGCATGCAGTCTGTCCCGCAGCGCCACCCAGCCAAGCATCGCAACACCGAGTAGTCCTAAGACGTAGCCGATGGCGTATAACTGCCAAGAATCTTCAGTGACTATCAATACGAAAATGCCAATGAGGGCGACGATGATGCCTATAAGCACCATCAACATTCCAGACTTTTCAAGAAGCTGTTTCATGGTTACTCCTCATTTACTGGTACAGATGAGCGCATCATTTTGCCGATCTTAGCCAAATTTTGGCGGCAGGCTGCCAGGGTTTGCACTCTCTTATTTCAGTATCTACCGCTTGAAAAGGGCTATCTAGTTCAGATCACTGAGGAATATGTAGCGTTTCACAGTTTCAGATTACTGGAAGTTGCTATTAGAATTACTTACGTTATGCGGTTTCACTCCGAAACCCCAGACGGTCCCCTGCGGAGGGGTGGCAGAGCGGTTGAATGCGCTTGTCTTGAAAACAAGTATGGCGGTAACGTCATCGCAGGTTCGAATCCTGTCCCCTCCGCCATTTTTTTGCGTTAGTGCATTAGTTGCGGTCGTCATTGGATGACTCGGCTTCGCATCGCAATCTCCTCCTCTAATTCCTCCGATTCCGGTGAGAAAGGAAAATGCGGCATAGCACTCGTTGCCAGCGGAACCTCACTCCAACTTGAAAAATTTTAAACGATCTCGTAATTTTGCGAGTTCCCTTTATTTAATCTTTGTTTCAATTGTCTATGCGAACCCTCGGTAGCTGCGTATCTCGTAGACACTGACCATCACCCTCGGTACGATGATTTACGGTCTAGGAAAATAAGGACCGCCCGCACAAGCCATTTCAAGGAGCACATGCGGGGTCGCTAGCAATCAGAACCGAGTAATAGTTCGTGAATATCCACGAGTATCAAGCGAAAGCAATCCTCGATAAATTCGGAGTTCCCACTCCGAACGCAGAGGTGGCATCGACAGCAGCAGAAGCGAAAGAAATCGCTTTGAGAATCGGTGGGCGCGTAGTAGTAAAAGCCCAAGTACACGCAGGCGGTCGAGGCAAAGTTGGTGGCGTCAAGCTAGTCGACACCCCAGAACAAGCTGAAGAAGTGGCAGCGTCGCTGCTCGGCACTCGGCTAGTTACGAACCAGACCGGCGCTACTGGTGTGCCAGTCGAAAAAGTGATGATCGCGGAAACTCTCGACATCAAAGACGAGCTATATATCTCGATCGTGATAGACGGCGACATTGGTGCTCCACTGGTAATGGCAAGCACTGAAGGCGGAATGGACATCGAGGAAGTTGCAGAATCAACTCCCGAAAAAATCTTCCGTGTAGCAGGCGACCCGCTAATCGGGCTCACCACCTACCACGCCCGTGACATCGCACTTGCACTTGGCGTTCCTACGAAGTCGGTTCGAGCAACCACAAAACTCATCACCGATCTGTATAACGTGTTCGTCGAAAACGACTGCTCGCTCGTCGAGATAAACCCACTCGTAATCACCGAAGACGACCAAGTCTTCGCACTAGATGCCAAGATCAATATCGAAGATGATGCATTATTCCGCCACCCCGATCTTGCGGTTCTACGTGACCCGAACCAACAAGACCCGCTCGAACAACGCGCCGACAAAGCCGAACTCGCTTACGTAAAGCTTGAAGGCGGACGAGTCGGTTGTATGGTCAACGGTGCAGGTCTCGCTATGGCAACAATGGATATCACCAAAGCAGCCGGAGCCGACCCTGCCAACTTCCTTGACATCGGCGGATCTGCCGATCAGGACAGAATCGAAGAAGCGTTCAAGATCATCATTGCTGATGACGATGTCGAAATGATCCTCGTGAACCTATTCGCAGGTATCGCACGTTCCGACATTGTCGCTCAGGGAATTGTTGCAGCAGCCAAAGAAACCAACGCATCAGTACCCATGGTGGTTGCAATGCGAGGCACGAACGCTGAAGAGGGAATTAAAATCCTCGCCGACTCAGGGCTCAACATCACTGGTGCTCCCGATCTTGCAGGAGCCGCCGAAGTGTTGAAAGCGAAATTACTAGAACTTGGAGAATCCAACTAATGGCTATTCTTGTTGGAGAGAACACACGACTCCTCGTTCAGGGACTCGGACGCGACGGTAGCTTCCAAGCAAACCGCACACGTGAATACGGCACAAACATGGTCGCCGCTGTTCACCCGGGTCGAGACGGTCAGAAATTTGAAGACGAAGTTCCATACTTCTCAACAGTTGCAAAAGCTGTTGAAGAAACCGGTGCCAACACCGGAGTGATCTTCGTTCCTGCCCCGTTCGCAATGGACGCAATCATCGAACAGGTCGATGCTGGCATAGAACTCGTTGTCTGCATCACCGAAGGCGTTCCTGTGCTCGACATGGTCAAGGTCATGGCGTACATAAAGGACAAGCCCATTCGACTTATCGGATCAAACTGCCCCGGCGTGTTAAGCCCAGCATCGAAAGCCAAAGTCGGAATAGTACCTGCAAACATCGTTCAGCCAGGAAACGTCGGCGTTGTATCTCGATCAGGCACACTCACTTACGAAGCAATCGCGCAGCTTGTGCAGCACGGCATGGGTCAATCGACCTGTGTTGGCATCGGTGGCGACCCGGTTCACGGCACCACATTCACGGACGTTCTTGAGCTATTCCAAGCCGACGACGAAACAGAAGCAATTGTGCTTATCGGTGAAATTGGTGGAATTCGAGAACAACTCGCCGCCGACTACATCAAGGAACACGTAAACAAGCCCGTTGTTGCTGCAATCGCAGGTAGTTCTGCTCCTGCTGGCAAGCGCATGGGGCACGCCGGAGCGATCATCACTGGCAAGGCAGCACTCGCTTCTGAGAAGAACAAGGCGCTTGAATCTGCCGGAGTTCACGTTGTCGAATCGCCAGCATTGATCGGTGCGAAAATGAAGGAAGTGCTCGGCTAAGCCGGGCCATTCCTCCCATATGCCGTTTACCGAACGCTACGTTCATACCGAAAAAATCGCACTGAACGTGGCGGAATGGGACGCGCCAGCAGCAGCAACAACGGCGCCGGTGCTTGTTTTAGTTCACGGCTACGGATCGAACTGGAACACATGGGGCCGTGTGGTCGACAAGTTGGCGGCGGAGTTCAAGCTCTTCGCTGTCGATCTTCGAGGTATGGGTCGAAGCGGACGTTACGGCAAGGGTTCAAGTCGCCAGACTTGGGCAGATGATATCGCCGACTTGATCCCGAGGCTCAGCAATGGTCCGGTTTACTTGGTCGGTCACTCACTTGGCGGTTGGGTTACGGCTGCTGTCGCGGCTGAACATCCCGAGCTGGTTTCAAAGGCAATATTAGTCGAGCCGTACTCAGGAGCCAACTCAGAAGTACGTAAGCAAGCACGCCAACGACCATCTGAAGAGCGCGGTCGACGAGCACGAGAGATTCGTGATGCTGCAACGCCCAACGATCTGATTCAAGCCGTAGCTGAACAATACGAAGGCGCTTCAGAAGACAGCATCAGACGCATCGCACAGATGTGGTTCCAGATGGATCCTGCGTTAGAAGAAGGGCCCATCAGCCGAGCTGAAGATACCGAAACGTTCGACGATATGTTCTCTTCGATTGAGTGCCCCACTCTTATGATCGCCGGCGCAGCCGACAAAGGCGGAATCATGTCAAAGGAAGAATCCGAACGTGTAATCGGACTTATCCCTGACTCTCGGCTTCTCACATGGCCAAAAGTCGGGCACTCTCCACACATCGCCCGCAACCACGACTTCATCCGAGCAACAAAACGCTTCTGGACCGAATAAGTTTCCGAACGACCACCGCGCTCGACAAACCGATCAACGATAGTCAGTCGCCAAAGATTCATGCAACCGTATCCAACAACACACCCGTTCATTCTCTCTCACTTCTGCTAATCTCCCTTGGCAAACATCCTCATCTCAGCCGAACCATATGACCATCTACCCAGAAAAGAAATTCGCTGCCAGCACTATCGAAGTGAACTATGCCGAGGGCCCTAACAACGGACCGCCATTGGTGCTGATCCACGGCGTAGGGGGGCGCTGGGCGAACTGGTCAGCAGTGATCGACGATTTTGCTAAAGATTGGCACGTATACGCGGTTGATCTACGTGGCCACGGCGACTCGGGACGGACACCCAATAGATACCGATTCATCGACTATCCAATCGAGATCGTCGAGTTCCTTCGAAATGTCATAGGAGAGCCAGCTTTCCTAGTCGGCCATTCGTTGGGCGCAGTCACGGCAGCGGGCGTCTCTGCGGTCACCCCAGACCAAGTAGCTGCGGCAGTTCTCGAAGACCCACCGCTTTATGTCGAGCAAACTTCTCAGTTTCAGGCTACATACGATATTCGGATGAAGAACCTGAGCGTCTCTGAAACAGCGATAGAACTCAGGAAAATTGATACTTCATCTTCGAACGAATCGATTGCGAAAAGGGCTGTATCAGTCGCAAAAGTCGACCCAGAAGTCTGGGCATTCCAAGGTGACGGACAGTTAGCAGAATCGTGGGATCCTGATGCAGTACTTAGTGAAATCAAAACCCCGGTGCTGCTCATGCAGGCGAGCACCGACATGGGCGCGGCGCTTAGCGACTCGGAAGCCACAAAAGCGGATGATCTACTAATTAACGGTCGCTACGTTAAGTGGGATGATGTCGGGCACGGCATGCACGACGCCCAGCCGGAACGATTCGTCGAACTAGTGAACACGTTCTTGACCCAAATCCTCAGAAAACAAGCGAAGACCTAAGCTACTGTCATTGCGCCGCCAATTGAACGACCCCGTCATACTGAATTAATTTTCAGGATCTATCGCCGATTCGACACAATCGACTCACTCACCCCAAAAAACGAATATCTGTCATTACGAGCAGTCTACCCTGAGTCGACGTTGCAATCAGCGATCTACGCAACGCGGCTAACGATTTAGGCTTCTCGAACCCGCATCGACTTCAACTCACAGAAACATACTCTCAACTTCAGCAACAGTGTTGCCCGTGACCATTGATTGCCACGTCGGCGAACTCCTCGCAATGACAGAGCTGACGGCAATTCCCATCGCCTAAGCGAAGAAGATCAGTCGCACGGCGTTCAGTATCACTGCTCCGATTACTCCGGCAGCAATATCGTCGAACATGATGCCCCATCCGCCAGGCCAAGCTTCGATCTTGCGAACACCCAACGGCTTAAAGATGTCCAAAGCCCTGAAAACGAAGAATCCGGTGATCATCCACGGCCAAGTGACAGGCAAAAACAAAACCGTCACCCAAACACCAACCCACTCGTCGATCACGCCGCGTTTCGGATCGTGATCGCCTTCATTGTCGATGTAGTCGGTCGCCCATATTCCAACTGCGGTCACGATACCGATCAACGCGAAGAACCAAACAGAATCGCCATCGCCGTCAAACACGGAAATATCGAGTAGCCAGTACGCAACTAAAGCGGCAAGCGTGCCCACACTCGCCGGTGCGATAAACGGCCATTTCCCAGAGCCAAAACCTGTTGCGATGGTTTCAGCTACGAACGAAACAAAAGGGCTATTTTGTGATGGTGAAGAGGATTCCAACGATACTATCCTGTGTTCTTTAAACCAGCAGCAACGCCGTTGATCGATAGTAGCAATGCCCGTTCAACAGCAGGATCGGCCTCTTCGGATGAACGACGGCGTGCCAACAATGAAACTTGCAGATAGTTGAGGGGATCAACGTAGTATTCCCGCACGGCCAAAGTTCGTTTCAGCACTGGCTGGTGATCCAACAGATTTTCTTGCTCAGTGATTCGAAGCAGTTCCTGAACAGACTTATTTCGTTCACCCTTAATGTCTTCGAATATATGATGCAAGCTCGGATCAACAAGCGTGTCGACGTATCGACCAGCAATCTCCATGCTCGATTTCACAAGCGTCATTTCTACGTTCGAAATAAACGTATTGAAGAACGACCACTCGTTGAACATCTCCTTCAGAACATCTCCCATTCCCGCCTCTCGAGCCTCACGAAGCGCCTGTCCGACTCCGTAATAACCCGGCACAACCTGTCGACTCTGCATCCAACCGAACACCCACGGAATAGCCCGAAGATCGTCGATACTCCGCTTACCGCCCGCTGAAGCTCGGCGCGCAGGTCGTGATCCAATGTTCATTCCAGCAAGCTCTTCTACCGGAGTCGAATCCATGAAGTAATCGACGAACCCTTCAGTCTCGATCAGGCTGCGATATTTTGCATAAGCCCGCTCGGAAATCCAGTCCATAGCGGCGAACCACTCTTCGAGTTTTTCGTCGGTATAGCGAGGTTCGTCATGGAGCAAACTGGCCTCAATCACAGCGGCTACGGATAGCTCAAGGTGGTTTCTTGCGAGTTCAGGAAGTCCATATTTATCGGAAATCACTTCACCCTGCTCAGTGATCTTGATTCGCCCATCTACTGTCGCGTATGGCTGAGCCATGATTGCGTCTTTGGTAGGCCCACCACCACGGCCGACAGTGCCGCCTCGACCATGGAACAACCGAATCGCAACGCCGTGCTTCTGTGAGATAGTTCGCAGTTCACGTTGAGCCTTGTACAGCTCCCACTGAGAAGTTGTAATTCCGCCGTCTTTGTTGGAATCGGAATAGCCGAGCATGACCTCAACGACTCCACCTGAAGCCTCGACCAACGACTTTATCTCAGGAATCGAGAGGAAACTATCCATCACTTCGTGGCTGCGTCGAAGGTCTTCAATTTCTTCAAATAACGGAACAACTGAGATACGTGAAATGCCTTCTTCAGGCACAACAAGTCCTGCTTCTTTGGTAAGCACCAACACAGCAAGAAGGTCGTCGATGTCGCGTGTCATCGCGACAATCCAGCTTTCGATGACCTGATTTCCATAGTCATCCTGCGCTTGGCGAACAGTGTCGACAAGATCGAGTACTTCAGTGGTCGCCGGCGAGTACGAAGCAGCTCTGGAACTAAGAACTCGCTTGGAATTCAGTTCCTCTACCAACCGTGCTGATCGTTCGTCCATCGATAGACTTCCAAATCCACCTTCAATCGATTCAACCCGATCGATAAGTTCGTTCACCGCTGTACCGGTAACTTCGGCGTGCTGTCGGATGTCCATCGTCGCGAGTGTCATTCCGAATGCGGAGATACGCTGCATCACACGTCGAACCTCACCATTCGCTGATGAACCGCTCTGATTCGCTTTGAGCGAGTCCAGAATAAGTTCAAGATCGGCCAACAGTGAGTCGACGTTCGAATAACTTGCCTTGCCGTTCTTGGAACCCTTAGTGGAAGAAATTCCATTAAGTACCCGCTCGTAAATAAATGCGCACTTCAGGCGATACGGTTCGTCGGCATCGAGATTCCAAAACTCATCCCAAACCGATGGCAGTTCAGCACGATCTTTTTCGAGCGATTCTTTGAGTTCGTCGGATATTTCAACGATTCGCGTCGATTGGCTAAGTGTTTGGGCAAGAGCCTTGATCGCAGGAGCGAACATCTTCAACGCGCGCTCGTGCTGCAAATCGAGAATCTGGCGAGTTAGCTCGTGCGTGACATTGGGGTTTCCGTCACGATCGCCACCAACCCACGTTCCGAACTGCATCGACCTAGTAGTCGGCGCTCGAGAAATTCCGAACGTCTCCAATTGGTCGTCGAGCGCTTCTTCAACCTCCGCAATGGCGAACTTAAACATGTCCTCCATGTAGTAGATGATGTTGCGAGCTTCGTCCGTTGGTGCCGGGCGCTGATGCCTCAGTTCGTCAGTTTGAAGAATCTCTTCGACAACCTCAGCCAATCGACTATCGAGTCGGCGGGTTTCCGATACCAACAACCGTGGATTCGATCGCTCGTTCAGCAGTTCACCAACACGACGTAGTTTGTTTAGAATCGAACGCCTTGCGGCTTCAGTCGGGTGTGCGGTGTAAACAGGTCGAACTTCCAAACGATTCACAACATCACTGATCTCTTCTATCGGAATGCCAGCTTTACGAATTCGATCAAACGCTTCTTCGAGCCATTCTCGGCGCGCTCCGGCAAGGCCTTTGAACTCGATTCTGTGGTGCTGCTCGGCAACGTTCGCAAGATGAAAATAACTGGTGAACGCTCGAACAGTACGAATGACCATCCACAGCGACGAATCATCGAGCTTCTTGAAAAGTTCCTCACGTAGTTCAGGGTTTGGTGATTCTCTCAACGTACGAGTCGAAGCACGAACGTATTCGACCATATCGAAAATTTCTTCACCCCATAGATTCCGCAGGGTCTGACCAAGCATGTCACCCATTCGACGAATATCTGCTCGTAAGTCGGCATCTTCACTATCAAATTGGGTTATGTCTTGTGTGCTCATATTAAGAGTCGACCTCAGGAGTAAAAAGTTTAATCGGCGCGGTTACAACCAGGCCGAAGCCCAGCCAAGAGTTTGCTCGGTATTGCCACTCGGGCCGTACTCGCAACCAACCCAACCTTCGTAGCCGATTTCATCGAGATAAGGCAGAATGTGGTTGTAGTTAATCTCTCCCGTGCCCGGTTCGTGTCGTCCTGGATTATCGGCGATCTGAATGTGTTTGATAGATGAAAGGTTTTCTTTGACTGTAAGTGAAAGTTCACCTTCCATAATTTGCATATGGTAGAAGTCGTAAAGCAAAGCCAAGTTCGGATGATTCGCCTCAGCGATAGCCTCTAGTCCGCCCTTCGTGGTGTTCACGAAAAATCCCGGCTGATCGCGTGTGTTTATAGGTTCGACCAAAGCAATCACACCGACTTTTTCAAGCTCTTCAGCAGCATGACGAATGTTGTATATAAACATCTCGTGCGCTTCGTCGGGATCGATATCGCCTATTGGGCCACAGCCGATGTTTACACCAATGCAGCCAAGCCCCGCCGCGTACTCAACCGCCTGTGCCGTTCGCTCTGCGTACAGATCCTTACGATCGGCACGAAGGGCGATGTTGTTGATCCCGCTGTCAGGATCGGCAACTGGCGAATTGATAATTACATGCTTTAGAGAATTTCGTTCAAGCCGCTCGACGATATGGTCGATCTCAAGAGAATACGGAGCCTGAAGCTCAACTCCCTTGAACCCAGCACGCCCCGCAGCGTCGTATCGATCGATGAGATCGTACTCGTTGAACATCCACTGCAAATTTGCTTCAAGCTTCGGCATTTACGATCCTTTCACGTCCCCAACTCAAAATGACCCAGACGTGCCTACTAATATTTCAGTCTAAAACGGTGCGCCTATTCCGACCAATCGAGTTCCACTAACTCGTTCGAACTAGAGGTACTTCGCAGCCCAACCGAGTCCGGCAACGGTATCACCAGCCGGGGCGTACTCACACCCAACCCAACCGTCGTAGCCGAGGGAGTCGATGTGTGGCAATAGGAAATCGTAGCTGATCTCACCAGTACCGGGCTCGTGTCGACCAGGATTATCAGCGAGCTGGAAGTGACCGATAACATCCAAGTTCGCTTCAATAGCCCGAGTCACGTCACCTTCCATGATTTGCATGTGGTAAATGTCGTACTGAACCTTCACGTTGTCCGCCCCAGTCGCTTCAACAACGGCTCGGCTCTGGTTCGTACGAAACACCGAGTAACCAGGAATATCAATCGTATTGATCGCTTCTAGCAGTACCGTGATGTCAGTACCTGCGACGGCTTCTGAAGCGAACTTCATGTTGTCTATCAAGGTGTCATGCATTTTCATGTCACTAACGCGAGAAACGGCTTTACCGGCAAGAACCGTCAGCCGCTCACAACCGAGAACCTTGGCATATTCAACTGCAGTACCAACGCCATCTTGGAACTCGCCGACTCGATCTGGAAACGCTGCACATCCACGGTCGCCAGCTGCCCAGTCGCCCGCAGGAAAGTCGAATAGAACTTGGGTCAAGTCGTACTTATCGAGTTTTTCTTTGATCTGCTCAGCCGGGAAGTCATACGGGAATAGATACTCGACGCCCTTAAACCCGACATTTGCTGCCGCTTCGAATCGGTCGAGAAAATCAACTTCGGTGAACATCATCGAAAGGTTGGCGGCAAGTTTGGTCATCGGCGAAGTTCTCCGGTCAGTCGTATCTAGGAACTGATTTCCTGTGTTGAATATCTGGTGCTAAGAAAGATATCTCGACGCCAGAGTCACACAATCATACTTGGTGATTGATTCTTGTCGACGAGATATACGGCCTATCAGCGCATCGAGCAGTAGATGTAAGCAACTAGGAGATCGCCACACCCCCACACAATCTAGTAGTAGATTGCCGTTCCAACTCCGCCGCCGGCTGCGATTCCATCACCGTTTATTGCAATCGAAAGCGGTGAAGCCAACATTGCGACCACGTAAGCGATGTCGGCAGCATCGATGATCGTGCCCGACAAATTACCTTGCGCCAGCTTTTGTTCAACTGCTTCTTCACTAATCCCCTCGGCAACAGCGCGCTTGGCGACAACGCTTTCGGTCGCTTCTGTGCGCGTCATACCAGGATGAATAACAGTGGCGTTAATTCCGTGCTTGCCAAGTTCGGCCGCAAGGTTTTTCGTCATCGCCGTTACTGCAACGTTTCGCATCGAACCGACAACTGTTCCAGTGTTCCGAGATGCCATTCCCGAAATATTGATAATTCGACCCCAACCCTGCTCGGTCATAATCGGTGCCACTTCACGCGCACATCTCAAATAGCCCATCACCTTCACGTTCATGTGATCGTTGAACTCTTCAGTAGTCACCCCGGCGAGAGTCGGTACGGTGTTTTGTCCGCCGGGCCGAGCTGCGCAATTAACGAGAATATCTATGCCACCGAGAATGGATTTTGCTTCGACGATCAAATTACGCACGCTGTCGTCAGACCCCGTATCGGCAACGACTCCGGTAACCGTCGAACCAGTTTCGTTCGTCAGTTCTTTCGCAGTCGCATCGAGTGCTTCCTGCCCCCGAGCTGAGATCACAACCGACACACCCTCTTCCGCCAGCGTTCGAGCAATCGCCTTACCAATTCCTCGGCTACCACCCGTAATCACCGCACACTTGCCGACAAGTTTGAGATCCATATTGATGATTCCTATCTCTAAATGACGTTATCCAACCAGGCCCGGTCGTTGTTTCCAGAAATTCGTTTCGCCCTCGAAGGCGCTTGCCAATTGAAGCAGACCCATCTCGTCACGAGGGCGACCCACCAACTGCAATCCAACCGGAAGTCCGTCTTTCGTGAATCCGGATGGAATCGACATTGCTGGCAACGCCGTCACGGACACGGTGTAGCACGGCCACATCCAGTCGAGATACGTTTCTGGCACTACGCCGTTGATGTCGTTCGGGTACTCCAGATCGATCGAAAACGGCGGTACTGACGTCACGGGCATGGCGAGGAACTCGTACTTGTCGAAGAACCCTAAAAGCTGCTCCCATAATCGAGTGCGGAGCCGCTCGGCGTGAGCAACATCGATTGCCGATTGCTTAAGCCCTTGCTCAGCGTTCCAGCGAACCGTTTTTTTTAGCTTTTCGGGATGATCCCGCAGGTGAGTTTCGTGCTTGATCGCAAAGCTATAAGCCCGCAGCACTTGGAAAATTTCGTCGGTAGTTGAAAAGTCCGGTTCATCGTCATCAATGATCAAACCGAGATCATCGAACACATGCTTCACCGATTCTGTGACCCGACTATTCTCTGCGTCGATTGGTCGACCGCCAAGATCTTTGCTCCACGCAATACGAACGTCTTTGAAATCTCGGCCTAACGAACCTGCGTATCCCGTACCTGACTCTCGAAGCGATAAGGGCGAACGAGCATCGTCACCCGCCATAACGCTGAGTTGCAAGGCAACATCGTCAACGGTGCGCCCCATCGGCCCATCTGTAGAAAGATTTAGCCAACCGAGGTCGCCACCAACTGAAGGAACCCGACCCGGACTAGGTCGAATACCAACTACATTCGACCATGCTGCAGGATTTCTCAAAGAACCGCCTAGGTCAGAACCGGTTGCAATAGTCGTCATTCCTGTCGCAAGAGCCACTCCAGCACCGCCTGAACTACCACCACAGGTCTTGCCCACATCGTATGGATTCTTGGTCGATCCAAATACAGCGTTAAACGTTTGCGATCCAGCGCCGAACTCAGGAGTGTTCGACTTACCAATAACGATTGCGCCAGCTTTTTTCACCCGTTCAACAATCAGCGCGTCTGACTCTGGGACGAAATCTTTGTATATAAGTGAACCCTGAGTCGTAAGAATTCCTTTGGTGTTTTGGAGATCTTTGATGGCGATTGGAAGACCGTACAGAGGTCCCATTTCTTCGCCATCCATGCGCGCCATATCGGCCTCGCACGCCTGTTCCAAAGCAGATTCTGCAACCATCGTGACCATTGCGTTGACGGCTGGGTTGAGCCGTTCGATTTGATCCAAATGAGCATTTACGAGCTCTTCCGACAATATCTCACCGTCAGCGATCAACTTTGCCTGCTCACGGGCAGTCTTGAACACTAACTCTGTACTATCCGACAAAATCTACAACTCCCCAAAAAGCGGATGTCACACAAAGAAAACGAGTCTCTGACTCAAAACGTGCTTCCGGCACAAAAAACGACCCTCAATCAAAAAACGATTGAGGGTCGTGATAATAACTCTATTTACGAGAACTTGGGCAGCTAAGCGGCTACCACCAGGTCTTGCCTTCGATTTCCGATTGCTTGAACTTGAATTCTTCACCGTAAATTCCTGTTGAAAGATACTTCCAACCCCCATCGGCGAACATACAAACAATCTTGCCTTCACGGCCCTCTTTCGACCATTTTTGAGCGATCTTACGAGCCGTGGCGAACGTCGCTCCCGACGAGACTCCAACGAAGTAGCCAGCATCTGTAAGTAGCCGTCGTGTCCAATAGAACGCTTCTTCGCCGTCTACAAGAATTCGACCATCGAGCTTATCGAGATCGAGGATCGGCGGAATAAACCCGTGTTCGATGGACCGTAAACCCTGCACTTTATCGTCGGGATGCGGCGCCGTAGCGATAATCTCAATATCGGGGTTGTGCTCACTAAGAGCCTTACCAACACCCATTAGCGTACCGCCGGTTCCGAGCCCCGCAACAAACGCGTTAACGTCCGGCATATCACGAGCGATTTCAGGACCCGTCGTTGTGTAATGCGCTCTGGGGTTTGCGAGATTACCGTACTGAAATGGCATGTAATACGAAGGATTTTCTTCCGCCAACTGTTTAGCGACAAGAATAGATTCGTTCGTACCTTTGTCCTTATGCGACAGAATCACTTCTGCCCCAAACGCCTCTAGAAGATGAACTCGCTCCGGTGGAACACTCGCAGGCATAACAACTTTTACGTTGTAGCCCTTGATTCGACCGATCATCGCTAAACCGAGTCCGGTATTGCCCGAAGTCGGCTCAAGAATGGTGTCGCCAGGCTTGATCAGACCTTCTTTTTCAGCAGTTTGAATAAGCGATCGGGCTGCGCGGTCTTTCACTGAACCCGTTGGGTTTACTGACTCAAGCTTGCCAAAGATTTTTATCTTAGGATCTGGACTCAGGATCGACACGTCGACCAACGGCGTGTTGCCGATGGCTTGGAGTGCGTCTGTTTTCACCGCTGTAAACGGTGCGACATAAGTTGAGGCCAAGAAAAATTTCTTTCGTGGGTAAGTGAGTTAGTGACTAATCTCTAAAAGTTTCGACCCGAGACGCACTGCTCAAGTTGCATTTGTAGTTTTCCGCCCATAGGCGAAGCACCAAATAATTAGTCAGGCGACACCATATGCTCTTCAACGGATACAGGAGGAAGGATTCCGCAAAAAATCTCGTAATCGATCAATTCCGTGACTTCTGGATTTGCTCCGCAAAGTTTGCAATCTGGATTCTGGCGAATTTTGATCTCTCGGAAGTCCATCGTCAAAGCGTCAATCAGAAGCATTCGGCTCGTGAGTGTTTCACCAACACCCATAGCGAGTTTTATTACTTCCAACGCCTGAATTGAACCAACAAGTCCGGGAAGTGCGCCAATCACGCCAGCTTCTGAACAGTTAGGAACTTCACCCGGGGGTGGAGGATCTGGGAACATGCAACGGTAGCAACCACTACCCGGCTGATAAGTTGTCGCCTGCCCATCGAACACCAATATGGCACCATCGACAAGCGGCTTCCCAGCTAAAAAGGACGCATCGTTTACAAGATATCGAGTTGCGAAGTTATCCGCCCCGTTCACGATGATGTCGTAGTTGGGGATGATGTCCATCGCATTGTCGGAATTAATCGGTTCCTCGTGGAGGATTACGTTTGTTTCCGGATTGTGTGCATTGATCGTCTCTTTAGCCGAAATAACCTTCGGGCGGCCAACATCTGCATCAGTGTGCAAAATTTGGCGTTGCAAGTTCGAAACGTCAACGGTGTCGAAATCGACGATACCGAGCGTTCCAATTCCAGCCAGCGCAAGATAAAGCGCAACAGGTGAACCAAGCCCACCGGCACCTACGATTAGCACCTTCGAATCGATCAATTTTCGCTGGCCTACGCTGCCAACGCCGTCCATGATCAGGTGGCGACTGTATCGCTGAACCTGCCCGGGCGTGAGTGGTGTGAAGCCGTTAGTCTCTGCCATGTCCCTAAATATTCCTCTTACTATTCTCCGACCAATTCTCGAATAAACGCTTTTCGTATATGCAAACCGAGATTGACCAGAGCAATAACTATAAATTCTACTCCGCTGATCGACGCATATCGCCTCACATTTCAGATTTGGCGCACCAATGCGGAAGTTCAAGGAGCTAACCGGAAAGTTAGATTCAGTACCAACGATCTAGATGCAGCCTATCTAAAGCATTCAAACTAGAAGTTCGTTTTTACTGGAGCACCAGCTAACGTCATTGTCATCTGCTGGTTCTTCAATTCACTGATTCGTACTTTGCTCAAGTGCTCTAGTAGCATGGTCTCGACATCACTCCAGAGATCGCGCTGTGAACAAGCCCCAGAGAGCCTACAGCCATCAGGTTCTTCGACACAGTCGACAGGAGCTAAAGAATAATCAACCGAGTTCACGACGTCGCTTACTGATATCTCTTCGGATGGTTTTGCGAGCTTATGACCACCTTGAGGACCTCTGCGAGATTGAATTAACCCAGATTTTTGTAGCTCTGAGCAAATTCTCAGCAAATAAGGTTCGGGGATGTGCTGAACACGAGCAATATCAGAAGTGGAAGTGAATTCCGGGCCATCTTGTTGCGCTAGGTAAACAAGGGTGCGAACCCCGTAATCAACCTTCATCGGTACAAGCATCAGTAGGTCTCCAGCAAACGATACAGAACGCTAGACAAAATGCCTGTACGCCATGATCAGCCACATCCAATATGAGATCAATATGAGATCAAACTCTCGTGGATCTCAATCATATCACCGAGAAGCAATTCCTGACCCAAACGGTCGATTTTTAGTGCTACGACAACCTTTGTTACATTTCGCAATCATGAACTCAATACGAATCTCATACTTGGTGGTACATTTAATAGCTGTGCAGACGAGGTTTCGTGCCTCCATGCCGCTATTTATTGAACTGCTAACAACAGGAAAGACCGGTTTTCGGTCCCCGACTAGAAATGGGAGAGGCTCGCAATGGCAACAGACGCGATAACACTCAGCGTAGATTTACGCACAGCCCTCGGTAAAAAGAACCGAGCGCTCAGACGCCAGGGAATTACTCCCGTGCACATGTACGGTCTAAACGAAGACTCAGAGTCGCTTCAGGCAAATGGCCGAGAACTCATATCTGTCCTAAAGGCCGCAGGCCGAACCACACCAGTTACTCTCAAGGTTACCGACGGAAAAGACACCGTAACTATCGTTCGAGAGATTGCACGACACGCAGTTTCCGGCGTGGTTCAGCATGTTGACTTCCAGCGAGTCGACGTTCAACAGGAAGTTGAAACTCCAGTACCAGTCTCACTGACAGGTCAGGAAGAAGCTCCTGGTACATCCGGTGGTGCAGGTGCTGTTACCCAGGGTTCGTTCGAAATTCTCGTTCGAGCAAAGCCGTTCGATGTTCCAAACGAAATCGTTGTCGACTGTTCTGGTTTGATGGAAGTCGATTCAGCAATTTTAGCTGGCGATATCAAGTTACCTGCCGGCGTAACGCTAGCTGGTCCATCTGACGATCGAATCGCATGGATTCAGCCGCCGAGAGTATCGGCTGATGATGATGCTGCTGCTACAGGTGAAGATGACGGAGATAGTGAAGACGCAGCCGACGGCGATTCAGAAGAATCTTCCGACGGTGAAGAAGAGTAGATCGCTCTTTTTAGACCTTCGAATACTTCTAACCGAAATTACGAAAACGCCGCAGCCATTGGTTGCGGCGTTTTTTTGTGCTCGAAAATATCGCCGCCGAACCGGATTTCGAGTTCAACTCCTTGCAAGAAACCCGATACGAACTTACTATTCACTCGCGGAGCGAGGCGGTTCGTCTCGGCTTGCGCACTAAAAACTAAATACTCAAAGGCACAGGGAGGAACGGATGGATACCATCCTTATATCCGTCCTAGTAGCCCTAGTTGCGGTTGTGATCGGAAGCGGACTAGGCTTCCAACTTCACAACCTCCTTTCGGCAAAATCACAGCGAGCAGTTGAAGAAGCATCGGCGCAACAAATGCGCAGATCCAACGCTCGAAGTAAGGAGATTCTTCTAGAAGCTAAAGAGCAAGCGCTTGATGTACGAAGTGATACAGAAGCAAAGCTCAACGAGCAGAAGTTAGAAATACAACGCCAACAGAGTCGTCTTGAAGCACGAGAAGAAACTCTACAAAGCAGGACCGATTCGACGAAAGAACTCGAATTGGGATTAAAGACTCAAAAAGATCAGATCGCCAAAAAAATCTCGGCGGCTGAAGATTTGAGACTTCAAGCCGGTGAACGACTCGAAACCGTTTCGGGACTTTCATTAGCCGATGCAAGGCAAGAACTGCTCGATCAAGCCGAAGAAGATATCCAGTTCGAACTGGCACGCCGATACAGGGACGCGGAACTAGAGGCACAGGACGAAGCAGACGATAAAGCTCGCGTTATTCTCGCAGCGAGCATGCAGCGACTCGCGGCTGAAGTAGTTTCAGAAGCGACAGTCACCAGCATTCCGTTGCCAAACGACGAAATGAAAGGCCGACTGATCGGACGAGAAGGCAGAAATATCAGAGCCATTGAAGCAGCTACCGGAGTCGATCTAATCATCGACGACGTGCCTGAGGCAATCACGATTTCGTGCTTTGACCCGATCCGTCGCGAAGTCGCTCGTATAGCACTCGACAAACTGATTCAAGACGGCAGGATTCATCCTGCACGGATCGAAGAGTCGGTCGAAAAAGCGCGTACAGAAGTCGATGAAACAGTTCGAAAAGCCGGACAAGCAGCCACGTTCGATGTCGATGTAAAAGGTCTGCATCCTGAACTGGTAAAACTTGTCGGACGCCTAAAATATCGATACAGCTACGGCGAAAACGTACTTCAGCACTCGATTGAAGTCGGGCTTGCCGCGGGAATTCTTGCTTCTCAGATCGGGGCCGATGCTCAGATCGCCAAAACAGCAGGATTCTTACACGACATCGGTAAGGCACTCACACATGAAGTCGATGGACCTCACGCCGAAATCGGTGCCGACATTGCGCAGCGATACGGCCAAAAAGATCGTGTGGTCACGGCTATTCGGGAGCATCACGATCGTGAAATGACAACGGTCGAATCGTTCCTTGTTGCCGCTGCCGATGCGATTAGCGCTGCTCGACCCGGTGCACGACACGATACGGTCGAAAACTACATCAAGAGACTCGAGGCACTTGAAGAAGTCGCCAAGGGGTTCGAAGGCGTAGAGCGTGTTTTCGCTATTCAAGCGGGACGTGAAGTTCGAGTGCTCGTCGATCCTGAAAACGTCGATGACGTATCTGCTGCGACTCTCGCAAGAAACATCGTTTCGAAGATCGAAGAAACCCTCGCCTACCCAGGCCAGATCAAGGTTGTGGTAATCAGGGAATCCCGATCAATAGAGGTCGCCCAGTAACGGCGTCTTTAATCTCGTCAAGAGCATGCACGACCCAGTGACAGAATCGCTGGGTCGTTCTATTTAAAACCCTTCACGACAAACACCAACTTGAATTCGTCGACTCATTCCCGCATTGTTGATTGTGCGTTCAGGGATCGACACCGTTATAAACGCAAATGTCCGAACGAAACACTAGAAAGATTCGCATGCGTGTATTGATGATCGGTGATGTAGTCGGCAGCGGCGGACGAAAAGCCGTAACCAGCCTGCTCAGAGATCTGAGAGCCAAAATGAATATCGACTTTGTCACCCTTCAGGGTGAAAACCTCGCCGCGGGGATTGGACTCACCGTCGAAACTGTCACCGAAATGCTTGAAGCCGGTGCTGACGTAATCACGACCGGTAACCACGTTTGGGACAAACGAGAATTCATCGACCACCTCGATGATCCGTTTCTCCCGGTTCTACGCCCTCTCAACTACCCAACTGACAACCCGGGGCGCGGTGCAAGCGATGATTCTGGCCCTATAGCCGTAATCAGTTTGATCGGACGAGTCTGGGTCGGCGAATTCGACTCACCGTTCGCTGTGATCGACGATTTACTGGCTGGCGGATTTGGACAAGGCAAACCCATTGTGGTCGACTTCCACGCCGAGGCAACATCTGAAAAAGCCGCCCTTGCGTGGCACCTCGATGGACGCGTAGCAGCGGTGGTTGGAACCCACACCCACGTTCCAACCGCTGACTGTAAAGTCCTGCCCGATGGCACAGGCTTCGTAACCGATCTAGGCATGGTCGGAGCCGTCGATTCGATACTCGGTGTCGAAGTAGAAGGATCTCTCGCACGATTCCTATCAGGACGCCGCCAACGAATGCAGCCCGTCCGAAGCGGACTAATCAACTTCAACTCGGTACTTATCGATATCGATGATTCGACGGGGCTTACAACATCTGTGGAACGAGTCGACAGGCAAGTCGAAGTTTGAGCGATTCAACCGGTCAAAACGTGCAAGGAAGCCGATATGACCCGAAGACGCCAGCCGTTCGGCCCGAGTGGCCCGTCGAAGTGGATCTTCATCTCCACACGACAGCATCCGATGGCACGCTAACGCCAACACAGCTCATCGACCAAATTTCATCGACAACTCTTCAAACTATCGCTATCACCGATCACGACTCTACAGAAGGAGTCGCCGAGGCGATCGAAGCAACGAATGCTTACTCGAACCTAACGGTAATTCCGGGAATCGAACTCGGAACCGAGAATGAAGATTCCGAGCTTCACCTGCTCGGTTATTTCATCGATATCGAACATCCTGAATTACAGAAAACTCTCGAACAGTTCCGCTCCGGACGAGTCGATACTGCCCGGGCTATGGTCAAAAAACTCGAAGAGATAAAACGTCCCGTTTCGTGGGAACGAATTGTCGAGATGGCAGGTGGATCAGTTGGGCGCCCCCATATCGCAAGAGCTATGGTCGAAGCCGGGCACGTCGACACTGTCGCTGAAGCGTTTGATCGATTTCTTGGCGAAAAAGGAATAGCACGTGTCCCGCGACCAAAACTTCACCCGGTCGAAGCACTCAAACTAATCCACTCTGCAGGAGGAATCGGCTCAATTGCTCATCCCCGTACAGTCAGAATCCTCAATCCACTCGTTGTTGAACTAGTCGAAGAAGGGGTGGTCGGAATTGAGGTCTACGCCGAGAAGTACAACAGCGATCGTCGTGATTCCTACATCGATATTGCCACCCGTTTCGACCTTGTACCAACTGGCGGTACCGATTACCACGCTCTCGGCGCCCAGAACGAAACGGTGCCCGGCACTAACGGTCCTCCACCACACACTGTCGAAAAATTAGTTGCTCGGGCGAAGCAAAAACACGGCCCAAGCGTTGGCAGTATCCCCTCAGGATTGGCATAGTCACAATGCCCAGCATTGATGCACTATCCGCCGTAGTTGCCGCTTATCTCGTCGGGTCGATTCCAACAGCGTATTTGGTCGGAAAATACATTGGCGATACCGATCTAACCGAAGTCGGATCGAAAAATATTGGAGCCTCAAACGCCTATTCTCAGCTCGGTTCACGCTGGGCCGGGTTCGTAGTCATCGTCGATGTGCTCATCAAAGGATCACTTCCTATCTTGATAGTCTCAGATGCCGTTCTCGGACTCGGCCTAGGAGTTCAAGTAGCCGTTGGCATAGCGAGTGTGGTCGGTCATGATTGGTCAATATTCCTCCGATTCCGGGGAGGACGTGGAATTGCAACGACCGAAGGGGCGATAGTCGTACTCAGCTTCCCATTGGCGTTCGCGTACCCGGTCATACCGGCATTGGTAGTTCTGGTTAGCCGCAAACAGGACTCTGCAGTATGGTGGCTAATTGCCACACTCGCCGTTCCTGCGTGGGTGCTGCTCTTAAACCTTCCCAACGAAATCTTCTCGTTCTCGATAGCGCTGATCGGTGTAACTCTTTTGAAGCGGATGACATCTAACTCTTTACGTGGTGCCGATGGATCAATTTCGGCAAGGCTTCTCTGGAATCGCTTAGTCTTCGACCGAGATATCAAGAGTCGTTCTGAATGGATCGATCAGTAGAAAATCACCGAAATACCGACGGACGTATCACAATAATTCGACACACTTTTTGGGTATGCTGTACCGCCTATGACAAACGACATCTTCGATAGCACCTGCCTACGCCATCCTGACATATTTTCTAACTTGGGTTGCGGAAGGTGCGGTGACTTCATCTGCCCTCAGTGCATGGTGCAATCACCCGTAGGCGCTCGCTGCCCCGATTGCGCAAACATCGGACAAGCACCGATCTTTCAACTCACCCACGTCGAAGTAGTTCGATCGATAACCCTGTCTTTAGCGTCCGCTGTCGTATTCGGAATCGCGTACGCGGTGATCGTATGGGTACTTTGGGTGCTACCGCTCGGCTTCATGATCGGCAACGTTGCTGCGGCGTTCGTCATCGCCCTCGCTGGTGCCCCTGTAGGTGATTTCGTTAGGCGAGTTGGTAAAAACAAACTCGACGCACGATTACGAATCCTCGCGGCCGTGACCATGCTGTTGATATGGATAGTCGGGTTTGCAGTCGGAGAAATGCTAGGCGTCTGGAACGGCGTATTCCTCAATATCATCGCTTACATAGGACTAGGCGTAGGCATATACGTCGCAATGAATCGCGTTCGACCGTAGCTACCAAACGCCCGCTGTTCGATTGACGCTGCTAGATCTCATTACGACCCTGCCCGTGCGACTTATCGACCGAAGTGGAGAGACATTCGATGGGGACGAAGGGCATCCCAAGGGACGTAAATAAGCTGCCTACACCAACGAACTAAACGCTCGTCGGAATAATTCCACCACCGCCTTCAGCATTGTACCGAACCCCCTCATCAACCATGTCGAACAACGATAGTGTTGGAGCGTAGCCAAAGTCGTTCTTTGCAGCCGATAGATCGTATTCGTAGAACGTTGGATTAATCGCCAGATCTACCGTTGAGTACGGAATTCCCGTCTTCTCCGATATGTATGGAATCAGCACGTCCCAAGTGAACGGCTCTTTCGATCCGAGCTGGTACACATTCCCGTATGTCGCCGGGTTACCGACTGCCTGATCGTAGGCATGAACAAGATCACGAACTTCAACCTGATGCTTCTTCCACGGACGACCGTTTGCATCACGTGCAACGATCAATCGCGGCCCACCATCTGTCTTGGCACTTTCAGCTTGAAGAATCTCGTAGGTCGCTTTGCCGGCGCCATCGGTTCTGGATTCGAATTGCTTCAGGAAATGACTCAGATGAAATTGTCCAAAGTTCAAAATCTCGCCAGCACCCCAAACGTTCGCGAATCTAATGATCGTTCCAGGAAGATCGTCCTGTGCTCGATATCGATTCAACAAACTCTCGCAAAGCACCTTCGAATAGCCGTACCAATCGGTAGTCGATAGCGGCAGTGAATCCTCAGTAATCGGATCAGCGATCCCGCCTTCCGGATACTTGAACATCGTCGCATCAGTGCTTGTGATTAGCACGTGCTTAAGCTTATCGCCAAGATTCTTCGACGCTTCGAGAACGTTGAACGTTCCCTTCACGTTCGTATCGAAATACTGCTCAGGAGTAAACGGACCACCCGCCTGAAACGCTGCTCCGAGGTGAATAACAACTTCCTGTCCATCCACCACGGCATTTACATCAGCCGAACTCGCCAGATCGCCTTCAATGATCTCAGCTCCAAGACCTTTCATCTTTTCAGCCTGTCGATCACCCGGCCATACGAATCCTCGAACATCATCCCCACGGTCGAGAAAGCGTTGAGCAATATTTGCTCCGACTCGACCAGTAATTCCCGTTATTAGTACCTTCATCGTTTCTTAGTGTTCCTAAATTTGTTATTCAACTAACTGATTATAGTTTCGTGTTGTTTGTACACACGATCGTAAAGATCTTGATCGATGCTTACTGCCAATCCTGGCGAATCAGGAACAGCGTATTCTCCGTTTTCAAACACGTAGTCAGCGCCCTTGTATAGCTCGAAATCTAAAGTCGAATCTTCAGCGATCACGAACCGGCGAGTGGACGCTCCGAACTGAATATCGGCTCGCAAACCGAGATAGGCAGCGTTGTAGTTGTGAGGAGCAATGAGCGTGTCGACGTCTGAGTCTTCGATGTCCCTCGCTAATACGTGGAACTGCCAAAATCCCATGTGGAGCATATCGGGCTGAATGGCATCGAGAAGTCCTGCTTCCATCAACTGCCAGTAGATCGTTTGGCGTCCTTTGTGGCTCTCACCATCAACGATCATCGTCTTTGACGTGTATTTGTCTCGCCATTCGTTCAGTTTTCGATAGTCAGCGATATTCTCGGTGACCATTTCTTCCATCCAGAAAACATTAAGATCTCCAATTCCTCGAACGAAGTCTTCCAGAAGATCCATTCGACCGTCGTAACCGTTGTTCGCGTCGACAAGAATTTTTATGTCGTCACCAACCGTTGCTCGCACCGACTCAACGACTTCGATGTCACGACGAGTGCCAGCGTGTGGCTCAAACCACTTGCCGGGTCGTCCCAGCTTGAGCTTCACGGCTCGCCAGCCTTTTTCTACTGCTTCAGCGGCTTCGATGGCAACAGCGTTCGCACCCTCAGCTGGGTTCACCAAATCTTGGAAATACAAGCTCGAATCGTAGCCTTCAACCTTGTCTCGCACCTTATCGCCAAGAAGGCTGTAGGCAGGCTGGCCTAGTGACTGACCGATCAGATCGAACAAGGCGACGTCTAGGAATCCGTAGCGATCAATCAAGTCCGACCAACGAGGATTAATGTTCGTCACACGACCGCCCGAGACGTTGAAGAACCCTGACAGCGGCTTACCGATTAGATCTTGAAAATCGTTGTACAGGTCGAGGATTCCACCTTTGTTCATGGCCGGTCGGGCGTTGCTCAATCCGGTCAATCCCGAGTCGGTCGAAACCTGAAGCAGCCACTCACGCTGGTTGATTCCGTAGTTCTCCATCTTGGCGTTGCGACCAACGAGTCGACCTTTGCCGGGCGAACCAAAGTAGTTCTCAACAGGAGTAATCGTAATTTTGTTGATGATGTGACCATCAATGCTTGAATTTTCCATATCTACGCCTCCATCCTGTTCTCATGCTTGGCATGCGGGGCGTAACCGGCTTCATCGATATCCATTCCCAAACCAGGCCCGGTTGGAAGTGCGTAAGCGCCGTTTGTGAAATCAGGCAAGGCGGTAAGATAGTGCGGAATCACTCGTTCATCTTCAAGCGAAACGTAAGTCTGGGAAGCCGCTCCCCAAACGATGCTGGCGTAGCTTCCGAACGATCCATTGCCGAAGTTATGCGGAATCGTTCGAACGCCGGTTCCTTCGAGCTGACGTTCGAGATCCATCCAACCCAAGTAGCCATGCCCCACGATGTCGGGCTGGTAACCATCGATCAAGCCACCGTCGATCAAATTTTGGAACACTTCTGAGATAGGATCACGGTCGACCTCGCCACAAGTAAGCAGTGCCTTCGATCCATGCTTGGCAAGCGATTCTCGCATCGTCTTGTAGCCATCAAGGTTGTGCGTAATCATCTCTTCGAACCAGAAAATATCTGCCGGTGTAACTTCCTTAATGAGTTGATCCAATAAATCAAGATGACCGTCGTAACCGAAGTTCGCATCGACATAGATTTTCACGTCGTGGTCAACGGCTGCACGAGCACCGAGTACAACCTCTATATCGCGACGCATACCGTCTTCGGGCAGCATCCATCTGCCGCCACGCCCCAGCTTGATCTTGATCGCTCGCCAACCATCGGCAACAGCTTGTGCCGCTTCATCGCCAACCTGTAGCGCACCTCGCTCTGGGTTCAGGAAATCTTGGAAATAGAGCGTTGTGTCGTAGGCAGGAACAGAATCGTGCTTCTTACCGCCGAGTAGATCTATCGCAGATACCCCGCGAACTTTACCGACTAGATCGAACGCCAGAATGGTCATCCAACCGTTCCGACGATACCAACGATCCATGCCCGGGCCGGCGCCAGTAACGACGCCATCTGAAATCTCCAATAGCTGATCGACCTCACGCCCAAGCAGTGCCCCCTTAATATACGCCAACATGGTCTCAACGCTGCCTTCTCGCATCATTCGATTAGCAATCGAAATACCCTCGGCACCGCTCGAGCTCCTAGCGCGCACAACCCATTCGAGTCGTTGTGTACCGATGTTGTCGATATATGCGTTCTTACCAAGCTCTTTTCGATAGCTCGACGGGATCGGCGTTACCGATACCGATTCGATTATTTCTGACGACATAGCTTCCTAACGTTCCCTAATGAACCGAGCACTAATCGGGCGCAGTCTACTCTCCAATACCAAGACAGTCTCGCTAGATCTGATCCCTTCGCAACGCCCGCCCCGATCGTGATCCAGCGAGTTCACCATTTTTCACAGCGAATTTTCCGTTCACGATTACATGTGGGATACCTTCTGGAGCCACACGAGAATCTTCGTAGGTTGCACGATCGATCACGGTGTCAGGATCGAACAATACAAGATCTGCAAAATAACCTTCTTTGACCAGTCCTCTATTGGCGATTCCGAACTTAGTCGCTGGCATATGTGTCATCTTGTAGATGGCGTTCTCAAGCGAGATCACACCCTCTTCTCGCACGTACTTGCCGAGTACACGTGGGTAAGTGCCCCATGCCCTCGGGTGAGGCTTAGAGCCGCGATCCAGGCCATCTGTGCCGATCATCGTTGATGAGTGCGCCATCACCATTCGCACATCGCCCTCGTCCATACCGAATGCTGCAACCAAAATTGAATCGGAATAGTCGCGAAGAAGCTTGTTCGCCGCTTCTTCACCCGGCAGATCGAATTCCTCGACAAAGCTCTGGAGCGAACGACCCTCAAAATCCTCTTGTCCCGGCACCGAACACAAAAGCACTTCCGACGGATCCGACTTGCCCATAGCGCCGCCCTCGCTGTCGTTGAAGGTTCCGTTTTGAACCAGCGCGAACAACATCGTACTGCGAGCTGTGTATGGATATTGATCGGCAGTTACGTCACGGCCCTGAGCAATCGCTTCTTCGATCATCTCTAGCGACTGAGTGACCATGCCCCAGTTCGATTTACCGACCGCTTTGTGGTGAGAAATCTCAACAGCAGTCCCACTCGCCTCACCAATGTGTAATGTTTCGCGTACTGAATCGAGTAGCCCCGACCCTTCGTCACGCATGTGCGAAACGTAAAGCCCGCCGTGCTTGCCAACAACCTTGGACAGTGCGACAACTTCTTCGGTATTGGCGTAACGTCCCGGCTCGTAAACCAAACCGGTCGACAAACCGACCGCCCCGGCCTCCATGCCTTCAGTCACGTTAGCCAGCATCGCCGTTAGTTCTGAACCGCTGGGCGGTCGATCAGCAACTCCGCCCATCGCCTCACGTCGCGCCGTGTGATGACCGATTAGTGCAGCAACGTTAAGTACTGGAGATGTTGTATCGACTTCTTCAAGATATCCAGCGTAACCTGCCCAATCAGGTAGATCGGCACTAGGCTCGTTGATCGCCTTCATCTGAATCTTGCCAGCTTCTGAACCGGCAGCCCCGAATCCGCAGTTGCCGACGATCACGGTCGTAATGCCCTGTAAGATGTTGTGACGAACCTCAGGTTCGATCAGTACATGGAAATCGTCGTGAGAATGAACGTCGATGAATCCGGGCGCCACCACCAGTCCAGTAGCATCCAACACTTCAGCCGATTCAGCTTCGATGTTCGAGGCAATCGAAACGATACGATCGCCTTCGATCGCCACATCAAGAATCGAGCCTTCAGAACCGGAGCCATATATGACGGTCGCACCTTTGATTATTAGATCGAGCAAGTTTGAGTTCACTTTCCGTTGTCTGGGATTCAGTCCGATGGGACGTTCGATTGTGTGATTAACGAACGCCGATACACGTTTGTGCCGTCGTTATAACTCCACCAAGAGCCCAACACAAACCGAATTGATCTTGTAACCGCCTCAATTAAGAGCTACCTTCTCGGCTATCAAACCAATTCGGCTTGCGTGCCTCTGCACGTAGCAACCCCACTGTCAGTACACAGATCAGGCCAAAAATGCCAACACCAACCAAAATAGAACGTGTCGAAACCATTCTTTGGGATCGCTGGTTGTTGATTCGCATCTACTGCGAAGACGGAACAGTCGGTATTGGTGAGGGTGGTGTTCACGGCTGGCAACGACCGACCAAGACGATGGTCGACACGATGGCCGAATACCTCAAAGGTAAAAACCCTGACTACATCGAACATCACTACCAGTGGTTGTATCGCTCATCACACTTCATGGGATCAGTAGTACAAGGCGCGCTTTCAGCGATCGACATCGCCCTTTGGGACATCAAAGGCAAACGACTCGGCGTACCGATTTACGATCTAATGGGCGGTAAGACACGCGACAAAGTTCGCTGCTACATGCACGTCGGAGGAGACACTAAAGACGACCTCGTAGCGAGTGCTGTCGCCGCTGCTAAAGACGGTTTTACAGCAGTTCGATTTACGCCGTTTGCACCCGACTACTATCTGCACAAATCCTACACAGAATGGGCAGACGAAGCAGTTGATCGCGTCGGAGCCGTCAAAGAAGCGGTCGGGGGTAACGTCGATATATGTGTCGAAATTCACCGACAAATGGCTCCAGCGGAAAGCATTTGGCTGGGTCGACGCCTTGAACAGTTCAACCCGTTCTTCTACGAAGATCCGATGCTCCCCGATAGTCCAGCGCGAATGGCAGATGTAGCCGATCAGTGCAACATTCCAATCGCAACCGGCGAACGCTTCACCACGATCTTCGAATATGAACAACTTCTCGAAGCAAACGCGGCGTCTTACATCCGACCCGATCTCTGCTTATGCGGTGGACTTTCAGGATCGAAAAAAGTTGCAGCTATGGCTGAAGCGAAGCATGTGAAAGTAATTCCGCACAACCCGCTTTCTCCTGTAAGCACAGCAGCATGTGTTCAACTGGATGCCTGTATTCCCAACTTCGCTCTTCAGGAGTACACCGGCGAATCTGAGCCGCCTAAGAGCGATCTTCTTGTAACGCCGCTAAAACTTGTCGATGGCTACCTCATCGTTCCTGAAGGGCCCGGGCTCGGCATCGAACTAAACGAAGCCGCTCTTTCCGGCCCAGAAAATCCAAAAGTCCTCGACACCCCAATCGGTTTCGACGGCAGCGTTCAGGATCGGTAGTCACATCCCCACACCGTCGGGTGATGGTGTAAAACTGCCAATATGCCTAACTCAGGCCGGGCTAAACAAAAGATTATGGAGCTAAATCGTGGTCAGTATTCCTATCGCAATCGTCGGAGCAGGTGGCATGGGCGGTCGTCATCTACGAGCGCTCGGAGCTCTTTACGAAAGCGGGATGGCGAACGTCGAACTTGTCGCCGTCTGCGACACCCGCGAAGAGAACGCAATTCACCTCGCCGACAAAGCTGAGGAAATGCTCGGAAGCCGACCCGAAATCTTCACATCGATGGAAGATATGAAAAAGAAACGACCTGATATCGAGGCAGTCGATATCACTACCGATTCAGGCTCGCATCATCTCGTCGCCGAGATGGCGTTTGATCTCGGCTACAACGTTCTTTGCGAAAAGCCGCTTTCGCTCACGGTTCGAGGCTGTAATCGAGTAATCGACGCCTGGAAGCGTAGCGGCAAAGTTCTCAGCGTCGGCGAGCAAGAGCGACGTGACCCTATGTGTCGACTCAACAAAGCACTTCTCGATTCCGGTGCGATTGGCGACCCGTACAGCTTCTTGCTCGGATCGGCTCGCGGTGGTAACGACATCATCATTTGGCCGTGGCGGCACTACAAGAACATTGGTGGAATTTTCGTAGATGCTGGCGTTCATGCTGTCGACCAGATGATGTACTACCTAGGCGACATCGAAGAGGTGTACGCCGTATCGAAAGTCTGGGAGCCAAAGCGGTACAAAGGCGAGAAGATCGGTGTCGCACACTTCTACGAGCACTGGGCTAGCGAAGTGCCTGACGAAATCGATGCTACAGCCGAAGATATGGTCATATCCACTCTCAAATTCAAGAACGGTGCGGTCGGTCAGTGGACCTCGTTCTGGGCAGCTCACGGCGAAACAACAGAATACGCAATGATCTACGGCAGCAAAGGATCTATGGCGCCAGCAAAGCAACGCCGAGGCAATCCGCTAAAACTAACTATCGATGGCGTAGGAGTGGTTTCTGGTGATGATGTTCTCGAACTCGTCCCAGATTTCCATTTGGACGAGCTAACTACCCGTCTTTTTGGCAGCGATCGGCTTGGCTCTTACGACACGCCGTTCGAGGATGCCGATCGGTTCCTCGTTGCGCTTGAGTACTACGAACTCGGGCAATGTATTGCTGATGGGACGAAGCCAGAAGTTGACGCTTACGTCGGACGAAAAGACCTCGCTGTTTGTAACGCAGCGCTCGAATCTTCAGTGTTAGGCCGACCGGTTACTATCGAAGAAATCGAGAACGAAGAAACTGCAGAGTACGAAGCAAGCATCAACGCCCACTGGAATATTTAATCCTCGTAACCTAACCACGAATCCCAACCCCCACTAATCAACCATTTGCGGACCCACCTCCCCACTCTGAAATAAAAACAATGAAAATTGCGAAAATTGAAACGTTTTTTGTAGCCCGTTACCTCGTCGTGAAAATCACTACCGAGGATGGAACCGAAGGCATTGGAGAATCCTGCTATTGGTCATACCCGAAAGCAGCTGAAGCGACCATTCACGGATTCGCCGACGCAATAATCGGGATGAACGCCGGTGATATCGAGCACATTTGGAGCTATCTCTGGCGATACAACTCAGCATTCCGTGGTAACAGCATTGGTGGTGCGATTAGCGCTATCGACATGGCGCTATGGGACATCAAGGGCAAACGGCTTCAAGCACCTGTTTGGGATCTACTTGGCGGTAAAGTTCGCCAAAAGGTTCGTGGTATCGCACAGGGAATTGGCGGAAGCACTCCTGAAGAGTGCGCAGTCGGCGCAAAGAAAGCCCTCGATCAAGGTTTTTCTGCGTTGAAGTTCACGCCAATGCCTAAGAACTGGGCAGAACTCACTTACACCAGGATGATAGGCCTAGCGGTCGAGATGGTCGAAGCCGTTCGGGAAACTGTGGGCTGGGATTTCGATATCGGAATCGAGATTCACAGGAACATGCAGCCGCACGAAGCCATAGTATTCTGCGACGAAGTCGCAAAACTAAGGCCTTACTTCATCGAGGATCCGATCGTTCCCGATTCCGTCATCGCAATGGGTGAAGTCGCGACAAAAATGCGATTACCGCTCGCCGTTGGTGAGCGAAACATGGGCATTTGGGAATTCCGTGAGTACGCCCAGTTGGCGAAGCCAGCGTTCTTCAAACCCGACATCGCTGTAGCTGGCGGAATTACCGGAGTGAAGAAGATCGCAACGATCGCCGAAGCTCATCACATCAAGATTTGCCCACACAACTTCCAAGGACCAATCGCTACCGCCGCATGTATCGCCATCGGCACTGCTTCGCCTTCTTGGGACGTTCAGGAATCGGTTCAGGAAGAAGTGCCGCCACGTCGTGACATGACCGACGTGATAATCAAACTAGAAAACGGTTGGTACACGCCATCCGAGAAGCCCGGGCTCGGAGTCATCTTCAACGAAGACGCCCCCGCAATGCACCCGTTCGACCCTGCTCTAGTAGCACCACCAATCCGAGAAGACGGTTCAGTAGCGCTCAAGTAGGCGTCCAGCTTGGACGAGCCGCCTCCCCCACAGGGAGAGGGTGAATCAAGGCAGAACCTACTCGGCTAAATCCGTGCCTTCACGAAATTACAGATTTCCTCAGGCTTCATACGTCCAAGCTGAGTCGTCGTGTACATCGATGCCGCTACTGTCCCGTCGGCCCTGATAACGAACTCGCAAGGTTGAACCATGGCCTTACCCTGCCGTTCACCAACCCACGCACCTAGTTTCTCGGCAATTTCAACAGGAACACTATGAGCTATAGGGAACGAAAGATCGTGATTGGCATGAGTTTCAGCCGTATCGGAATCACCATCAGTATTGCCAGCTACGATTTTTATATCGAACTCTTGAAGTCGTTCGAACCATTCTTCTACCTCAGCCAACTGCCGAGTGCAGTACGGTCACCAACCACCGCGGTAGAGCAGAACGTACGTCCAGTGCCCAGCGACATCGCGCGGAAGCGAAACCGAACCACCACCAGCAATATCTAATTCGATGTCCGGAAATTTATCATCCGGTACGAGCATTTCCATTTGATTCTCCCCACAAGTAGATTCTATCCGTCCGATGCGATCGGATCGCCATTCTGCTCAAATTCAAGACATTACGGTAAAGATACTCTCAATTCCCTATTCAGCCCGACCGAAATCGTCTTCTACTCGGACGATATCGTCTTCGCCCAAATAGTCGCCTGTCTGTATTTCGATGATCTCTAGCGGTTCGACCGAAGAGATATTCTCGATTCGGTGGTGAATATTGCGAGCAACGAACATCGATTCGCCACGACCCAGCGTGGACTGTTCTTCGCCAACAGTCACACGAGCCGTTCCACGTGCGACAACCCACGTTTCATCCCGGTGGCGATGCCACTGAAGTGAAAGGCGCTTTTCGACCTTCACCGTAAGTCGCTTCGCCTGAAAACCAGGCCCGTTAGTCAGAATTTCGTACGAACCCCACGGTCGAATCTCGCGTTTTTTCTTCGTGGCAGCTTCGAACTTAACTTCTGAAGTCGTTTCAGGTGAATTCGTTTCCGAGCTATCTGGCACGCGAATATCTCCGATTGGTTGTCAAAAACCGTGGGACTAAAAAAGATGACATCACGATTCTATTGCTAAAGCGACGCTAGGTCACAAATCGAATCCAGCAATCACGAAATAGTCGGGCTAAAGCCTACGAATCACCGAACAACGCGGTCAAAAACCACCTAAACTGAGATCGATGGTGGAGGAATAATCACGCGTTTCTTCGCTTCGAAAAGGTGAACTTCGCCCATCACATTGTCTTGAACAGTTCCCTTATAACTCGAACTTAACGTGCTGAGCTACTCGGACGGTAGAGAAGCTCCTCAAGTGAATCGTCATACGCCGCAACTTCACTCCTACCTGAGCCAGAATCCAATCGACCACAGCCTTGGCCCCTTTTTTGGTGTAACCATTGTTCTCTTGATCGTCGTAGACCGAAAACGCCAGCCCAACCGCTCGAGTGTCATCTGGCGAGCGACTAACACCCACCGTTCAAAACACGCATCGAGATTCTTTTTCTAAGAACAACCATCCCTACCAAACGACCTACGATGTTTCATAGCGCAAACGCTGTGAAACGGCCGGGAGATAGTCATCCATCAACATCAGTGGCAATCAGAACGGATCCGGGAATATGAGTCGAGATATCGTTCGCAGCGAATCAGCCGTAAGTGGTATGAGAAGAAGTCGATCAGTCTCAAGTTGTTCGTAAAGTATCAAAACTCATAATCAGAGATCATCGTCGCACACTATTGAGCGTGAGCGGGATTGCCGTACCCTTACGATGGCTGATAACACTTAGACCGCAATAAAATTCAACGCTATAAGAAATTCCAGTCTGAACAATTCTCACTCGTAATCGCAGGCAAAAATTTAACGATGCAAGATCGCAAGCCCAATATCCTCTTTATCCTCACCGACCAGCAGCGTCAAGATTCGATGCGCGCTTACGGCAACAATTGGATCAAAACCCCAAACCTCGACAAGCTTGCCGATAAGAGCTTTGTATTCGAAAATGCATATGTCACGCAGCCTGTATGCACTCCCGCCCGTGCGTCGATTATGACTGGCCTGTATCCGTATGCAACCGGCTTACAGCGCAACAATATTCCGTTGTCACGAGACATTAAGACGATCGGCGATATGATCGACGACGAGTACTACAACGCCCACATGGGCAAGTGGCACTTGGGTGACGACATGACGGCTCAGCACGGTTTCGATACTTGGGAAGCTGTTGAAGATTTCCAACGAGTGCGCATCACTCGTAAGGAATATCGATATCAGGAAGCTCCGTACAACCAGTGGCTTCGAGATCACGGAGTTGAACCGCCATCGATGTCGGTGTCCTACGAGGGCTGGGTAGGAGTCGCAGAGCTCACCGAAGAGCAGACCCAAGCCGGATTCTTGGGACATAAGGCATCGGAGTTCATCAGAGAGTTCCCTGAAGGCGATCATGCCGATCAACCGTGGATGCTGTATGTGAACTTCTTCGAACCACACCCACCGTATACTGGCCCTCTGAACGATCTTTATGATCCCGACCAAATCGAAGTTGGCCCTGGTTTTCGCGTTCGCCCCGATTCAGGCTCACTCGTAAATCGATTGCGGTCTGACTACTACATGGGCGGCGGAAATAATCCGCTAGGTGAAGCCGGTGGCGACGTTCACGATACGACCACTGAAGAAGGTTTTCGCAAGCTTCGTGCCCAGTACTTCGCAAATGTGACGCTAGTCGACACCCAAGTCGGAAAAATCTTTGAATCGCTTGAAGAAAGCGGACAGGCCGACAATACGATCATCGTGTTCACTAGCGAGCACGGCGAGATGGCTGGCGACCACGGCATGCTCGAAAAACGATCTCTATATGAGGAGGCGTCGAACGTACCGTTCCTAATGTATGTCCCTTGGATGAACAACGACAAGCAAACACGTGTCGCAGGTTCTGTTGGACAGGTCGACCTCGTACCTACGCTTCTGGATCTTTCAGGCAGTGAAATTCCCGATCACATCGAAGGAAAATCACTACGACCAGTGCTTCGAGGTGAGGAAGATCTTTCAGACAACGACGTATTCATCCAGTGGAACGGAATGGGCGATCGCAATCTAGGATCTCCCGATATCAACCGAATGGTTTCGATTCCGTGGCGTGGCGTCGTTACCGGCGATCGCTGGAAACTGAACTTGTCACCTGGTGATCAATGCGAGCTATACGATCTGAATACCGATCCTGCCGAACTTAACAACTTGTTCAATAATCCCGAACACATCGATCGAATTCGCCAAATGGCAGCTCGAATAAGAATCTGGCAGGATGAAACCGGGGACGACATGCCACTACCAACTGTTTAGCTGCCCGAGCCCAACCTCTCTCTCAGTGGGAGGGATTGGATAGTGAAATCGTGAACATCAAGTACGATCTTCACACCCAATCTCTGCGCCTTCGAACGCCAGCATGCTTCGCTTGGTCTCGATTCCACCTGCGAAGCCCGTCAGGTCGCCTGAAGCGCCAATAACTCGGTGGCACGGCAAGATAATAGATATCGGATTCCTACCAACGGCAGCTCCCACAGCCCGAATCGCTTTGCGACGACCAATTCGCATCGCCAACTCGCCATAAGTTGAAGTTTCTCCAAGCGCAATCGACGCCAGACCCAGCCACACCTCTTGCTGGAATTCGGTGCCTCGCAAATCAAATTTGAGATCGAATTCGGTTCGATCGCTAGATAAATACTCTTCGACCTGAAGTCGTGCGGTTGCTAGCACTGAATGATTATGATCAGCCACTAATTCAGAAGGCAAAGGCACGCGAGATGCCGAGTCATCTGGCCAAAGTAACGCCCTAAGTCCACGATCAGTAGCCACTAGCGTCAGGTTACCGAACTGGCCGTCTACAGTCGTGAAGTAGTGCCGATCATCGGTCATATAGCGTTTTCTCTTTCTCTAATTACCAGTCAACGCATCCACATTAGCCGGGACGACCCAAAATCTCCAAACATCAATTACAAATGTGCGTAACCTCGCGCCGACGACTGTGGGGGTTAACACTTAGAGATGGGTTTCACTTTGAAACGGTGGAATTTCAAGACTGTAGATATGAGCAGACTAATCGCTCTACCGGCTGCAGCATCGACTTTGATCATCATCCTACTTCTGGTGATTCAAGTCGTTTGGAATTTCTAGCCACTCGAAATAATTGCTATCCGAAACGCGCCGTATGCTAAACCACCGCCACGTTTGGCTGCTCGGATACCGATGGGTCGACCGACGCCCAGTACCTGTCAAAAACGTCTCGGGTCTCTTGGTAGCTCTCGGCACCAAAAAGTTCGACCCGAAACGTACGCACTCGATCTCGCCCACCGGCATACCACGATAGGTGACGCTGCATCTGAATGAGTCCGACTTTCTCAGGGAAGTGCTCCATAATCAAAGGCATGTGACGATTAATGACCCGCGTCTGGTATTCATATTTGCCAGACGGCGAAAGATCCTCAAACGATTCGTCGAACACCCACGGCTTGCCCATGGCTCCTCGTCCGATCATCACCGACTCAACGCCGGTTTCAGCGGCCATCCGTCGTGCATCCGACATCGACTTCACATCACCGTTACCGGTAACTGGAACATTCACGGCATCTACAACCTGAGAAATCATGTCCCATTTCGATAGACCCGTGAATTGCTGAGAACGAGTCCGAGGGTGAACGGTGATCGCATCGACTCCAACGTCCTCCGCCATCTTTGCCACTTCAACCGCGTTCAGATGCATTTCGTCCCAGCCGCTACGAATCTTGATCGTGAATGGAATCGTGAGAACCGCACGCATCGCTTCGAGAATTTTTGCAGTCTTCTCGACATCCTTCATCATTGCCGAACCACGACCTGTTTTTGTGATTTTTTGAACGGGGCAACCCATATTTAAGTCGATGATGTCTGCGCCCTGATCCTGCAACCACTGCGCACCCGGAACTAGCGTTTCAGCGTTTGATCCTAGGATCTGAAGAGCGATTGGCTTCTCTTCGGGAAGATACTTTGCAATGTCGTAACGGGTCTTCGTGTTCTTCCGAGTCAGACCAGTTGCGTCGATCTCCTCGCTAGTCGTTAGTGCGCTTCCGCACTCACGAGCAACCGTGCGATACGCAGCATTTGAAATTCCAGCCATAGGGGCCAGTCTCGCCAGCCCTTTTACTTCGACATTGCCAATAAACATCTAATGAGTATACGAAGTAGAACAAACCTTTTGTCATTCTGAACTAGATTCAGAATGACAGTAGTTCGTGGAGGAACACAGGAACAGTGGATGCTCCTAAAAGGAGTGCTCACTCGCGCCTAATACCCAGTCTCACCCGGCTCGGGCCACTCAAATATGACGTACTCGCTGTAGGCGTAGCCGTCGTCGAAATAAAGGGCGACGTTTAGCGAATACCTACCACCGACAATCATCGGAACGTCTCGTAGAACCGCAGTATCGACATCCCAATCGAACACATTCGATATGAAAACCTCTGGGGTGTCATCGACTTGCCAAATCAACGCTTTGTAGTGCATGTTTTTCGAAACTTCAGTAGGAGGATTCCAATTCACCACGATGTCACGACCATCTCGCTTCCACTCAACTCCGGTCGGATACGAGATAACGCCCGAATCGTAAGGAATCGCCTGTTCATAAACGAGCTCTACGCCTCGTGAGTAGCTGAACACGTAGTCGCCTTTTTCTGGCAAATCACCGTTGGGAGAACCGTACAGAACCCACCGACGGGTAATCTCCCCTGAGAATTCGTTCGTGTTGAAGTCCTTCTCAAGCTCGATCACCTCACCTGATGGAGTTGTGACCGCGACAGAGGTCATATCCGATAAGAAACATGGTTCTGTATGCGATGACGCCTCACCGCAATTGACCTTGTATTCCCAGCTCTGAACGTTAGGAGCATGCTGCGACCAAACCTGTGGCCAAATTCCGTGAGTTCTCTCACCGTGACTGCGTTCGGGCAGTTGGCCATCAAACTCTGCATCACTCGCCTCACCCATACTCCCAACGGAATCAGGGGAATCGTTTTTTCGAGGATCATCTCGAAAACCATTATCGTTGTCACCACACGCAACCACCGTAAGCATCGCCAACAGCGAGGCAAGTACGATCGAATATATCGCCTGATTCAGCAATGAGAACATCTTCAAACCATAGTGCATCCCGCGCCAATTCGAATCGCAAGATTCCACAACGTTACGTCCAAGCATCGAGAATTATCGAAGATTCATGTAAGACGACTCATAAATCCTGAGACTCGAAACCACAAACATCACCAACAACGCTGGTCTACACGTGCTATTGATGATCGACCCGGAAAGTCGGGATAAGTCTGAGTGCTACCTCGATCTTGGCAAGCTAAAGGGGAATATCAGAAACCAAAACTATCAGTTACTCCCGAACACCGACGTAACGGGCTACGTCAGCTTGCTGCGCTCGCAGGTTGTGAAGTTTTCTTCTTGTTTTCGGGATTACTTGACTCGATCAATTCCTCTTCACGTTCTGACATTAGGTGAGCGGTGATCGCCTGCATCGACTTTACGTGAACGTGAGCATTCGCCCCGAGTACAACCGAAAGTCGAGACATGGTCTGTGCAGAATCCGCCTCGACCAACAGGACGAAGTCATACTGACCCAATGTAGCGTAGCGAGATAGCAACCGGGCACCAGGAACATCAATGCTGTCGCATGCCTCAGCAAATGCATCAGGGTTTTCTACACACGCCTGAAGTCCGTCATCGGTCAGGTTAGCTAGAAGAAAGAACAGCATTGATTAGGCTCCAGAATTACAGTTCCAAGACGTTTTTCGAATTACCGGTTGCATCAGACCATATCCCAGATTCGACTCCGCTTCAGTCCATTACGTTCAAATTGAGTTGGGGGCCGCTAGTGAAAGAGGTAAAACACGTGCAAACTGACCCGTAATTCTGGGCAACAACGAATAAAGAACGGAAGCATCAATGGCAAAGCCAAATATCGTACTTATCAACTGCGATGATCTTGGATATGGCGATCTGGGAGTCTACGGGTCGACAATCAACAAGACTCCCGCAATCGATAACATGGCAGCCGAGGGCGTGATGTTCACCGATTTTTACGTCGCCTCAGGTGTTTGCTCGCCATCACGAGGAGCACTGCTAACAGGCTGCTACCCACAACGAATCGGATTCGGTGAATTCGATGGTTTTCGGGTGCTATTCCCGGGCGATGCTATCGGACTGAATCCAGATGAAACGACTATCGCTGGTGCGCTGAAAGATGTCGGCTACTCGACCAAGATCATTGGCAAATGGCACGTTGGCGATCAGGAAGAATTCCTGCCCACCAACCACGGTTTCGATAGCTACTATGGTCTCCCTTACAGCAACGACATGGGGCGACAGGTTGAAGACTCGACCATTGACGATCACGATCGCCTTGAGGCCTTACGAAGTCGCCCCCCCCTACCTCTGATCCGTGATGACGAAGTCATTCAAGAACAGCCCGATCTTCGTGCTCTAACCGAGCGGTACGCCGAAGAAGCAGTAAAGTTCATTCGAGGAAACAAAGAAAATCCTTTCTTCCTCTATTTCGCACACATGTACGTTCACCTTCCGCTCTATGCACCAGAAAACCTCGTAAACGCTTCTGAAAACGGCGACTATGGCGCATGTGTTGCCGGTGTCGACTGGGTCGCTAAAGTGCTTTTCGACGAACTCAAACGACAAGGTATCGACGATAACACTCTCGTTATTTTCACAAGCGACAATGGCTCACGCCTGGACAATCAGGGCGGCAGCAACGGAGAACTACGAGGCAAGAAAGGCACCACTTGGGAAGGTGGACAGCGAGTTCCGTGCATCATGCGATGGCCCGGCAAGATTCCGGCAGGTGAAGTTAGAAACGAACTTGTTTCTTCCATCGATTTCTTCGGAACTATCGCTGGCCTGACCAACGCTGAACTACCGCAAGACCGAACAATCGACAGTAACGATATTTCATCTTTGATGTTCGCAAATGAACCAACCAAATCGCCACGTAGCGAGTTCTTTTACTACGACGGAAATACTCTTGAGGGAGTGCGAGACGGTAAGTGGAAATTGCACGTTCGTAAAGTCGATGAAGAGATAAACGAGCTGTACGATCTCGGATCCGACAAGGGCGAGACAACTAACGTGTTCGATAGTCACCCCGACGTGGTCGCCCGACTTACAGGGCTCATAGAAGCATGCCGCGTTGATCTAGGCGACAAAGTGAACGGCATCGAAGGAAACGACGTTCGCCCCGCGGGTCGAGTCGACAACCCAGACACTCTCACGCACTACGATCCTGAGCACCCGTACATCTACGCCGAATACGACAAAGCCGAACGCGGGTAGCTGCTACGCATCTGCGTTCACTCGTACAATGAGTCTCGGCGGGCCGCTGAGTCGCGGATCGAGATACGTCTTCATCTCTTCTGAAGTTGTCTGCACTTTGCCGTGCGTCATGACGAGCGATATGTTGTCTTGAACCTGCAACACGTCTATATCATCGAGCGGGTTCTTAGAGACAATCAGTAAATCAGCGTCTTTGCCTGTCTCTACCGTTCCGACCCGATCAAGAATCGACAGTGCGTCCGCCGTGTTCC
>Ga0209043_1000020_pt1 | contig 107028 bp, 99 predicted proteins | sample SaaInlV_100m_DNA_3_FD_184654 | JGI IMG/M metagenome (GOLD analysis project Ga0209043, IMG submission 184654) | Marine microbial communities from expanding oxygen minimum zones in the Saanich Inlet - SI037_S4LV_100m_DNA (SPAdes) (version 2) | ecosystem: Environmental > Aquatic > Marine >... | reverse complement strand
AATTAAGCAACATGCTCCGCCGCTTGTGCGGGCCCCCGTCAATTCCTTTGAGTTTTAGCCTTGCGGCCGTACTCCCCAGGCGGGGCACTTAATGCGTTAACTACGGCGCGGAATCTGTTAGCTAGACCCCACACCTAGTGCCCAACGTTTACGGCGTGGACTACCAGGGTATCTAATCCTGTTCGCTCCCCACGCTTTCGCTCCTCAGCGTCAGTACCGGCCCAGAGTGCTGCCTTCGCTGTCGGTGTTCCTCCTGATATCTGCGCATTTCACCGCTACACCAGGAATTCCACACTCCTCTACCGGACTCCAGTCACAGCAGTATCAGGTGGCCTCTCGAGGTTGAGCCTCGAGTTTTCACACCTGACTTACTGAACCGCCTACGAGCTCTTTACGCCCAATAATTCCGGACAACGCTTGCTCCCTACGTGTTACCGCGGCTGCTGGCACGTAGTTGGCCGGAGCTTCTTCTGCAGGTACCGTCATTTTCGTCCCTGCTGAAAGAGGTTTACAACCCGAGAGCCTTCATCCCTCACGCGGCGTGGCTGCGTCAGGCTTTCGCCCATTGCGCAAGATTCCCTACTGCTGCCTCCCGTAGGAGTCTGGGCCGTGTCTCAGTCCCAGTGTGGCTGATCGTCCTCTCAGACCAGCTACCCGTCGATGCCTTGGTGAGCCGTTACCTCACCAACTAGCTGATAGGCCGTGAGACCCTCCTGAAGCGCCTGAACATTTCCTCATTAGGCCATGCGACCAGATGGGGATATCCGGTATTAGCTCGAGTTTCCTCGGGTTATTCCGGTCTTCAGGGCAGGTTTCTCACGTGTTACTCACCCGTTCGCCACTCACTCATGTGACCCGAAGGTCGAGTGCGTTCGACTTGCATGTATTAGGCCCGCCGCCAGCGTTCGTCCTGAGCCAGGATCAAACTCTCCGTCGAAATCTCGGGTACACGTCGCCGAAGCGGTGCGTACCGTCGAATCATTGGTGCGACACCACCAAAAGGCGGTGCCGACGCGAGTCTGAGGTCATTTCGGACACCAATCCGAAACGACCTGACACAGGGCAATGATGGTCGACCGAAGTCGGCCACCGTTGTCCGTCAGTGCTATTGAAATTGTTAAGGGTCTGTCCAGTGACGACTCGCGATCGTCTGTGGACAGCCCGCACTGGCTTTTTCGTCCTCTATTCCGATTTCAAGGAACACCTGGCAACCAATGGTCGCCCGACACGTGAATCCACAACAGTGGAGGCAGTGGTGCCCTCAGACCGCATCATCGATTCGATCCGGAACCGGACCTGCCGATGAGGCGACCACCCACGCTATGGCTACCCGACCAGATGGTCAAGTGCCGGTGGGCAGAGCAACAATAGCGGTAGCCCGACTACTCACCAACCCCCAACTGACCCAATCTTGCGGTTGTCGGAAGGTTTCCCGGCTGGAAGCGGTGACGGCTCAGTCAACCACCAGCAGATGTCGGCTGCGCCGGCCCTTCTGGAGCAGCACGAAACGGCCTCCAAGGGCCGAATCAGGCGGAAGCACAGCGGCCTCGGCGTCCTGCCTGAGGCCGTTCACCGACACGCCCCCACCCTTGATCGTGCGCCTGGCGTCGCCCCTGGAACTGCAGAGGCCGCTCACAACCAGCGCATCAACGAGGGACTCGTCGCCGTCCAGGTCGGCGGCAGACACGGTCGACTCGGGAACAATCCCCCTGATGGCCTCGAGCACCTCGACGGTCGGCTGCTCGTTACCGAAGAGCCCCACGGCGGCAAGCCGGGCCCGGGCAGTCTGCTCGGCCCCGTGGACGAGGGTGGTGACCTCGTCGGCGAGGCGGTTCTGGGCGATCCGTTCCTCGGGGGCGGCTTCGTGGGCGGCCATGACCTCGGCCACATCAGCCACCGCCACGAGCGTCAGCTGCAGGAGGAAACGTTCGACGTCGCGGTCGTCGACGTTCAAGAAGTACTGGTGGAACTCGTAGGGAAGGGTGCGCTCCGGGTCAAGCCAGACAGCCCCCTCGGCGGTCTTTCCGAACTTGGCCCCGTCGGCCCGGGTAACCAACGGCACGGTGAGGCCGTGGACCGGTGCCGCCGAACGCCGCCTGACCAGGTCGATGCCGGCGGTGATGTTGCCCCACTGGTCGGAACCACCTACCTGCAGCTCACAGCCGTGGCGGGCATGCAGCTCGTAGAAGTCGTTGGCCTGGAGCAGCATGTAGCTGAACTCCGTGAAGGAGATGCCCTGGTCTCCGGCCAGGCGGGTCCTGATGGAGTCCTTGCCGAGCATGGTTCCGATGGTGACGTGCTTTCCGACGTCTCGCAGAAAGTCCAGAACGTCGATGCCGACGGTCCATTCACGGTTGTCGGCCAGGATGGCAGCGGTCGCATCGTCGCCGTCAAAGCGTAGGAAGGCCTGCAGCTGTGCCGCCATGGCCTCGACGTTTGCACTCAGCTCGCCAGCCTCGAGCAGGTTGCGCTCCTCTGAGCGTCCGCTCGGGTCTCCGACCATGCCGGTGGCACCACCCGCCAGGGCGATGGGGCGGTGGCCGCCGTCCTGGAAGCGGCGAAGCAGCAGAAGTGGCACCAGATGGCCGATGTGGAGGCTGTCAGAGGTCGGGTCGAAGCCGCAGTAGAGGGTGACGGGACCTTCGACCAGCCTTGCCCTCAACACGTCCAGGTCGGTGCTGTCATGCACCAGACCGCGGGCCGCCAGGTCGTCGAGTATCAGGGCTCCGTCCACGACCACCAGTATGCAGCCCCGCTGACGCCTCAACGGCCCATCCCGCGGTCAGAATGTAGGAATGCCGATAGACACCAGCCCGTTAGTCCGCGCCTTGGGCGTGGTGCTGGTGATGTCCGCGGTAGCTACGGCCTGCTACAGCTACGAGACACCCAGGTTCGAGATCACCATCCCCGAGACCGCCGAGTCATCAACAATCGTGGCTGCCGACGGAACCCACATAACCACGATGGTGGCCCCCGAGAACCGCACCAGCGTGCGCCGCATCGACGAGATCCCCGAGTTGCTCCGCCAGGCCGTCATCTCCATCGAGGACGAGCGGTTCTACATCCACGACGGAATCGACCTGAAGGCCATCATCAGGGCAGCGCGAACCAACTTCGAGGCTGGCGGCATCAGCCAGGGCGGGTCAACCATCACCCAGCAGTACGTGAAGCTGGCCATCATCCAAAACACCGAGAAGACCGCCAGCCGCAAGCTCGAGGAGATCTGGTACGCCACCCGCCTCGAGGACGAGTACGGCAAGGACTTCATCCTCCTGCAGTACCTAAACACCGTCTACTTCGGCCACGGTGCCTACGGCATCAGGGCGGCCGCCCAGACCTACTTCAACAAGGACCTCCACGAGGTCAACCTGCCGGAGGCCGCCATGTTGGCGGGCATCATCCAGCTGCCCGGCCGCTACGACCCGCTCCTCAACTACGAGAAGAGCCTCAAGCGCAGCCACATGGTGCTCGAGCGGATGCTGGCAAATGAGTACATCAGCGAAGACCAGTACAACGGTGCCATCGCCCTGCCGCCGGTGACCGAGGAGTACACGGCCCGCCTCGAGACCCGCTACCCGGCCGGCCACTTCGTTGAAGAGGTGAGGCAGTGGTTCCTCGAGAACCCGGCATTTGGAGCCACCCGAGGGGTCCGTGAGCAACTCCTCTTCGAGGGCGGCGTGCGCATCGAGACCACCCTCGACCTTGAACTGCAGGCCGCCGCCGAGGCTGCCGTCGAGAAGCACCTGCCGGACGGCCAGGGCTACCCCGACGCCGCCATCGTGACCATCGACCCCCAGAACGGCCACGTCCTGGCAATGGTCGGTGGCCGCGACTTCTTCGCCGACAGTGCCGATGCCAAGTACAACCTGGCCATCGGGCTCGGCAGGCAGGTCGGATCCTCAATGAAGCCCATCGGCCTGGCAGCTGCCCTCGAGGCCGGCTGGAGTGCCACCGCCTCCTACCCGGCTCCCAACGTGATCGAGTTCGAGATAGCCGGCACCATCGAGGAGAACCGGGTCTGGCGGGTCACCGGTGGTGTGAACGGCCACAAGGGCCTGGAGGCCCGCTTCGAGGAGGGCCTTGCAGCCCTCGAGAAGTACCAGCGCAGGGAGGAGCACCTCGACGTGCCCCCCGACCACGTCGAGACGGTGAGGGTCTGGGCGCGCGGGTCCGAGCGCAAGAGCCGCGAGGAGTCCGTCCACCTGGCCGCATGGATCAACAACCGCCGCTACGAGTACAGCCGGGGCGAGCTGTTCACCTTCCGGGTCGAGGCCCTCGAGGCCGTACCCGGCTGGACCTGGGAACCACCCGAGGGCGAGGCCCTCATGCCGCCACCGACAGCCGAGTCGGTCACGCTCATCCGTGGGGTCCGCAGTTCCTACAACACCGTCTACGCACAGCTCAACATCGAGATGGGTCCACAGCGGGTGGTGAGCCTGGCGAGGCGCCTGGGCATGGAGTCCCCCATCCAGGAGGTCAACTCAAACGTGCTCGGCACCTCCAACACCACCATGCTCGACATGGCCACGGCCTATTCCACCTTTGCGAACCGTGGAGTACACATCGAACCGTCGTATGTGACGCGGGTGAGCCGCTCCGATGGCACGGTTCTCTGGCAGTGGACACGAGAACAGGAACGAATCCTCGATGCCAGCCTGACCGACCAGCTGTCCTGGATACTCGAGGGCACAATCACACAGGGAACCGGCCACCGCGCCGACTTCGGCCGACCGGCCGCCGGCAAGACGGGAACCACCCAGAACTACGCCGATGCCATCTTCGTGGGTTACACGCCGCAGCGCACCACGGCTGTGTGGGTCGGCTTCCCCGAGGCCCAGATCCCCATGGTTCCGCCGACAACCGATCGCAAGGTCTACGGCGGCACCTACCCTGCCCTCATCTGGAAGGACGTCATGGAGGCGGCCCACGTCGACCTGCCGGTTGCCTCGTTCCCGGCTCCCCCACCGTCCTCGACCACCACGACCACCAGGCCACCCGTCGATGCCGTGCCGACCCCCGAGCTGGTCGGCCTGACCCTCGACAACGCCGCCCTGATGCTCAAAGAGGCTGCAACCGACATCAGGATCGTCAACGTGATCCGCGTCGAGATCCAGGGATCCGAGCCGGGGATCATCATCGGGCAGTCCCCGGGTGTCGGCACGTCGATCAGGCCCGACGGTTCGATGCTCGTCGAGGTGGTCGTGGAACCGGCCATCATCGAGACGGTGTCGGTCCCGGACCTTGTCGGCCGCCTGGTCGAGGATGCAACTGCGCTGCTCACCGCCGAGGGGCTCGGCTATGAGACCACCGAGGTCGACGACCCCGACGATCCGAACGCACCGGTCGGGGTGATCTGGTGGCAGGACCCTGTGCCCGGTACCGAGGTGGCGCCCGGAACCCTCGTTGCGGTCAGGGTCTCGCAGTGACCGAACCGGCTGGTTCCCGCATCACGCCCGGAAGGGTCTTCCTGAGCCTCCTTGTGCTCGCCATGGGGTGCATGTGGTTCTACGCCTTCTTCCTCGCACGATCGGGCAACCCTGACCGGCTAGACGACATGTCGTGGGCAGAGACCGCCGAGATCCGCTGCATCGAGATGCTCGACGACATGGACGGACTCAGGCTGGCCTCCGAGGTCGCCACGCCCACCGAGCGTGCAGCCGACCTGGATGAGGCCACGGTCCTGATGGCCGCAATGGTCACAGACCTGAGGCTCATCAAGCCGGGAACCCACGACGACGGGGTGCTTATCGGCGCCTGGCTGGGCGACTGGAACACCTACCTTGCCGACCGCCGTGCCCATGCCGAGAGGCTCCGCACCGAGGGTGACGTTCGGCCCCTCATGTCGGCACTGCCGAGCGGAACCGGAAGCGTCCAGGAACGCATGAACGGCTTTGCCCGGGTGAACGACATGGACAGCTGCCTCGACCCGGGTGACCTGTAGCCACCCCGGTTAAAGAAGGCCCGCTACCTCCAACTCGACCAGGCGGGCCAGGGCCCTGTCGGCCAGCCTCAAGAGGCCCGTATCCACCCCCAGCGACTCCAGGTCGCTGCGCTCCACCCACGCAAGCTCCTGGGACTCGTGGTTGCCGACCGGCACTGAACCGGCAGGCGCCAGCACCAGGAAGCGCACGTCGTGATGCTCGTGGGCGTCCTCGGCCGGTGGGTTCACAATGTGGACGTCAAGGTCCACGGGCGGCTCACACACCCTGAGGCCGGCTATGCCGGTCTCCTCGGTGGCCTCCCGCAGGGCCACACGCGCCAGGTCCCCGTCGCCGTCGGCGTGGCCTCCAGGCTGGAGCCAGCGCTGCAACTTGGTGTGGAACATGACCAGTATCCGCCCGTCGGTCGGGTCGACCACGAGCGCCGAGCCGGTCAGATGGCCCGGACGACAGGTACGAACCAGGGCATCGTCGTGGGCAGCCAGGAGGTCGAGGATGCGGTCCTGTTCGGGGCCCGGCGGCCCGGTGGCGACGACGTCAGTGGGATCGACTCCGGTGCGACCATGCAGGTCGGCCAATACCGGTAGCCCGGTGGTCACGACAGCGAGGCCAGCCGTTCCAACTGGCTGGCCAGCATCTGGGCGAACTGCTCACGCTGAACGGCCACCGGCTCCGGTCCTGCGCCACCCGGCGTGGTCCTGCGCCTCACGGCCGCTCCGGGCTCCAGCAGCGCTGCTGCATCCGGGCCCAGGCGCTCGTCGGCTGCAACCAGGTCGGCCAGGGGGGCCTCGCCGGCCAGGGCCGCCCGGACGTGCCCGCCCACGACAGCGTGGGCCTCCCTGAAGGGCACGCCTGCCAGAACCAGGAACTCCGCCAGGTCGATCGCGGCGCCGAACGGATTGTCGGCTGCCTCGGCCATCCGGTCGGTCCTGAACTCCAGCGTCGAGACCAGGCCGTCCATTGCCAGCAGGGTCAGCCGCACCGTGTCGCAGGCGTCGAACAGGGGTTCCTTGTCCTCCTGGAGGTCCTTGTCGTAGGCAAGGGGCAGGCCCTTCAGCGTGGCCAGCAGGCCTGTCAGGTTTCCGATGAGCCGACCAGCCTTGCCCCGCGCTATCTCGGCGATGTCGGGGTTCTTCTTCTGGGGCAGCATCGACGAACCCGTGGAGAAGGCGTCGTCGAGGCCCACGAAGCCGAACTCGTCTGTGGACCAGAGCACGATCTCCTCACCCAGCCGCGACAGGTGTACGCCCAGCAGGGCCAGCGCAAAGAGCGCCTCGGCAACGAAGTCACGGTCGGACACGGCATCCAGCGAGTTCTGGAACCGGGCCGAGAAACCAAGGTCGGCAGCCACACCGTCGGGGTCGAGCGGCAGCGACGATCCGGCCAGCGCTCCGGCGCCGAGCGGGGACACATCGGTCCGGCCGACGGTGTCGATCAGCCGGTCGACGTCACGTGCCAGCGCCCAGCCGTGGGCCATCAGGTGGTGTGCCAACAGCACCGGCTGGGCCTGCTGAAGGTGCGTGTAGCCGGGCAGGTAGGCGTCGCCTGCATCGTCTGCGCGTGCAGCCAGGGTGGCCTGGAACCGGCCGATCAGGGCGGCGATCTCCAGGAGCTCCCGCTTGGTCCAGAGCCTCACGTCGGTGGCAACCTGGTCGTTGCGGCTCCGACCCGTGTGGAGCCTTGCACCGGCATCGCCGGCCAGCTCGGTGACCCTCCGCTCCACGGCGGTGTGGATGTCCTCGTCGGAGGGGGCGAAGTCGAAGGAGTCATCGGCCAGTTCGGCCTCGGTCGTATCCAGTGCAGCGGCGATGGCCACAGCATCGGCATCGCTGATGAGGCCCACCCGGGCCAGCATCGCCACATGGGCGCGTGAACCCGCGATGTCCTCACGGAACATCCGACGGTCAAAGGGGAGGCTGTCGTTGAGGGCCTGGAGGGCCGCGTCGGGGCTGTCCTCGAACCGCCCATGCCACAGCGTGGCCATCAGCCCTGCCCCCTCGAGTCAGCCCGGGCCTGCCTGCGCGCCAGGGTCCGCAGCCGCAGGGCGTTCAGCTTGATGAAGCCCTCGGCGTCGGCCTGGTCGTAGGCACCGTCGTCCTCTTCGAATGTGGCTATGGCCTCGTCAAAGAGGGTGTCCTCGGACTCCCGGCCCACGACCTCGACGTTGCCCTTGTAGAGCCGCAGCCTGACCCGGCCGTTCACCCACTGCTGGGACTGGTCGATGGCGACCTGGAGCATCTCCCGCTCGGGGCTGAACCAGAAGCCGTTGTAGATCATCTCGGCGTACCGCGGCATCAGGTCGTCCTTGAGGTGGGCTACGCCCCGGTCGAGCGTGATCGACTCGATGGCCCTGTGGGCCTTGAGCAGGATGGTGCCACCGGGGGTCTCGTAGGCACCGCGCGACTTCATGCCCACGTACCTGTTCTCGACGATGTCGGTCCGGCCCACGCCGTTGGCGCCGCCGACCCTGTTCAGCTCGGCCAGCACCGTTGCGGGCGTCATGGCCTTTCCGTCTATGGCTACCACGTCTCCCCGCTCATAGGTGAGGTCCATGTAGGTGGCGTCGTTGGGGGCCATCTCGGGGCTGACGCTCCACCGCCACATCTCGGTGGTCGGCTCGTTCCAGGGGTCTTCCAGCGGACCGCCCTCAAAGGAGATGTGGAGCAGGTTGGCGTCCATCGAATACGGCGACTTGGTGCCCCGCTTCATCTCGATCGGGATGGAGTGCCTCTCGGCGTAGTCCAGCAGGCTCTGCCGTGAACCCAGGTCCCACTCGCGCCACGGGGCTATCACCTTGATGTCGGGGTTCAGGGCGTAGGCACCCAACTCGAACCTGACCTGGTCGTTGCCCTTGCCGGTGGCGCCATGGCTGATTGCGTCGGCGCCGGTCTCGGCGGCGATCTCTATGAGCCGCTTGGCGATGAGCGGTCGCGCTATCGACGTTCCGAGCAGGTACTCCCCCTCGTAGAGGGCGTTGGCCCGAAACATGGGATAGACGAAGTCGGCGACGAACTCCTCGCGGAGGTCCTCGATGTAGATCTCCTTTACGCCCATGGCCTCGGCCTTGGCCCGCGCCGGTTCGATCTCCTCGCCCTGCCCGAGGTCGGCCGTGAAGGTGACGACCTCGCAGCCGTAGGTCTCCTCCAGCCACTTCAGGATGATCGAGGTGTCCAGACCGCCTGAGTAGGCGAGGACCACCTTGTCGATTCCGGTGCCAATCACCACGTGCTCCGTTCAGTTTCGATGTCGTTTGGTTCCGGTTCCATCAGAGTCCGGCCAGCGTCCGCAGATTACCTGCGAGGTCGGCTCCGGAGGTGCCCTCGACAGCCACGACGAGGATCGTGTCGTCGCCACCGACGGTTCCGGCGACGTCGGGCAGGCCGGTCCTGTCGAGCGCCGATGCGACCACGTGTGCCGATCCGGGTGGGGTCCGCAGCACGACCAGGTTCGCCGACGACACGATGTCGACCACCCACTCCCCCATGACCCTCTCGAGCTGGCTCTGGGGGGCGAAATGGTCAGCGGGCAGTTCGGGTATGGCGTAGACGCTCTCGCCTCCGGGCACCCGTACCTTCACAGCCCCGAGCTCCTCCAGGTCACGTGACACGGTCGCCTGGGTGGCTGTGAAGCCTGCGTCTGCCAGCAGGTCCACCAGCTGGGGTTGGCTGGTCACAGGGTGCTCCTCGAGCAGCACCGACAGCCTGTGCTGCCTCTGGACCTTGCTCATTGACCTGTCTCCTGTGCCTCGCCGAGGAGCCACGCCAGCAGGCCTCTGGCTGCGTGCATCCGGTTGGCGGCCTGGGGCCAGACCCGGCTGGAGGGACCGTCGACCACGCCGTCGGTTACCTCCTCGCCCCTGTGGGCAGGCAGGCAGTGCAGGAACAGGGCCTGTTCGCCGGCGGCGTCCATCAGGGAACCGTCGACCTGGAAACCCTCGAAGTCGGCCAACCGCTTCACCTTCTCGTCCTCCTGGCCCATAGAGACCCAGACGTCCGAGTAGACGGCGTCGGCTCCCGCCACGGCCTCCTCGGGCCGGTCGAACTCCTCAAAGCCGACACCGGCCGTGGCCAGCCGGTCCCGGTCGATGTCGCCCAGCCTGTAGCCGGGAGGACCGGTGAACCGGACCTCCATTCCGAGCATGCCGGCGGCCAGCGCCAACGACCGGAACACGTTGTTTCCGTCGCCCACGTAGGTGACGACCCGACCGGCCAGGTCGCCCATCTCCTGTTTCATCGTAAGCACGTCGGCAAGGGCCTGGAGGGGGTGGGCCCCGTCGGACAACATGTTCACAACGGGTACAGCGCCGACGGCGGCCATTGCCTCGACCGTCGCATGGTCGAACACCCGGGCACCCAGGCAGGCGTGGAAGCAGGCGAGGGTGCGGGTCACGTCCTCGACGGACTCCCTCACCCCGAGGCCCACCTCGGCGGCCTGTATGTACATGGGGTGGCCACCGAGTTGCACGACGGCCATCTCCATCGAGTTGCGGGTCCGTGCCGAGGGCTTCTCAAAGAGCAGGGCCATGCCCTGGCCGTCCAGCACCTGTGGGGGCGACGGGTCCACGGCAAGGTCCAGAACCCTGCCCAGTTCGGCCACGCTCAGGTCGTCAATCTCCAGAAGGTGCCTCACTGGCCTGCCTCCGCTTCGTCTGTCGTCGGTGGGTTGTCGAGCACTCCTGCCAGGATTTCCACGCCCTCGGCCAACTCTGCGCTCGTCACCGTTAGTGGCGGAGCGAACCGCAGAGAGGTGGGGGTGACGCCGTTTACGACCAGGCCGGCGTGCAGGCAGGCAAGTGCCACCTCGCCGGCGGTCCGGCCGGCCAGGGCCGCCCCGTCCAGTTCGGCTGCCAGCAGCAGCCCGAGGCCCCGCACCTCGGTCACGCCCGGTAGGGCGCCAAGCAGTTCTGTCAACTCGGCACCCCGGTCAACGGCCAGGGAGGGTGCGTCGATCTCCTCCATGACCCTCAGCACCTCGCGGGCGGCCGCTGCAGCAAGCGGCTGGCCGCCGAAGGTGGAACCGTGGTCGCCGGGCTTGAATGCCGAGGCGATCCCGGTCGGTGCCCAGACTGCTCCGATCGGTACGCCGTTGCCGAGGGCCTTGGCCACGGTCACGATGTCGGCCCGGATGCCGTGGTGGTGGAAGCCGAACCACCGTCCGGTCCGGGCCAGACCAGTCTGGACCTCGTCGATGATGAGCAGGATCCCCCGCTCGTCACAGAGCCTCCTTATGCCGACGAAGAACTCCGCATCGGCCGGGTTGACGCCGCTCTCGCCCTGCAGTGGTTCGAGCAGGATGGTTCCCACCGAGGGGTCTATGGCCGCCTCGAAGGCAGCCAGATCGTTCCAGGCGGCATGCCTGAACCCCTCTGGGAGCGGCTGGAAGGGCTCATGCTTCTCGGGCTGGCCGGTTGCCGCCAGGGTCGCCAGGGTCCTGCCGTGGAAGGACCGGAACGCAGACAGCACGCCGTGGCGACCCCGCCCCTGGTACTTGCGGGCCAGTTTGATGGCGGCCTCGTTGGCCTCGGCGCCAGAGTTCTGGAAGAGCACCTGTCCGGGCTCGTCCTCGCCGGTTCCCGACCGGATGAGGGCGTCAAGCCGCGTGGCAACCTCGATCTGGGGCACGGTGGCGAACAGGTTGGAGACGTGCAGGAGCGTCGACGCCTGCTCGGCCAGGGCAGCCGCAACCCCGGGGTGGCTGTGGCCGAGGCTGGTGACAGCCAGACCGCAGAGGAAGTCCAGGTACCGGCCGCCCTCGGAATCGAACAGTTCGGTGCCTGAACCCCTGGCGAAGGTGACAACCGGCCGCCCGTAGTTGGGCATGATCGGGCAGTGCCCAGATGGGTCGGCTCCCATGGCCTCGGCGTGGGCGTTCACGGCGAGGTCTCCCCGGCCGGCAGCACCATGGTTCCTATTCCCATGTCGGTGAACAGTTCCAGCAGCAGCACGTGTGGTACCCGGCCGTCGACCATGTGTGCCGAACCCACACCGGCCCTGACCGCATCCATGCAGGCCTGGGCCTTGGGGATCATTCCGCCACTGACCGTTCCGTCGGAGATGAGGGCATCGAGGGCGTCGACGTCGAGCCGGGACACCCGGCTGTCGGGATCGTCGAAATCTGACCGCAGGCCATCGACGTCTGTGAGGTACATGACCCGCTCTGCACCGAGGGCGCCTGCGAGGGCTGCAGCCACCGTGTCGGAGTTGATGTTGTAGGCCTGACCTGCGGTGTCGACGCCGATGGTCGCCACGACGGGGATCAGGTCCTCGGCCATGACCCGCTCCAGGATCGCCGGGTTCACGGCGGCAACGTCGCCGACGAACCCCAGGTCGGGGTTCCTCTCGGATGCCTCGATGAGCGATGCATCCTCGCCCGAGAGCCCCACTGCGAGGACTCCGTGGACGTTGATTGCCGACACGATCTCCCGGTTCACCTTGCCGACGAGCACCATCCGGGCCACATCGAGGGTGTCGGCGTCGGTTACCCGCAGGCCGTCCCTGAACTCGGACTCGAGGCCGAGCTTTTCGAGCATTGCGCCGATCTGGGGCCCACCGCCGTGGACCACCACGGGCCGAATGCCGACGGAGTGCATGAGCACGATGTCCTCGGCGAACCTTGCCGCCAGGTCGGCATCGACCATGGCGTTTCCGCCAAACTTGACAACGACCACCGACCCCCGGAACCGTTGGATGTAGGGCAGTGTCTCGACGAGGACCGCTGCACGACGGTCCGGTGAGAATGCCTCGGGTTGGGTCTGGTCGCTCATTGGGGTTCCTTCGTGGGGCGGATCAGGAGGTCCGCATGTTCTCGTCGATGTAGGCGTGGCTGAGGTCGGTGGTGACCACCCGGGCGCTTCCGTCGCCCTGGCCGAGGTCGACCACCAGGTCCAGCCGCCGGCCGGCCATGTGCTGGCCGAGCGCTTCTGCCTGGTCAGCAGTGGGTTCCACGGGTTCTCCCAGCTCGTAGACCATGGTGCCGCCGTAGGAGATGGTCAGCGTGGCAGGGTCGAAGGAGATTCCGGCGGCTCCCATCTCCGAGGCGATCCGCCCCCAGTAGGGGTCCTCGCCGTACCAGGAGCACTTGACAAGCTGGCAGTTGGCGGTGTCCCGGGCTGCCCTGGCTGCCTCGGCGTCGGTTGCAGCACCCTTGACGGTCAGGAACACGGTCTTGGTGGCGCCCTCTGCGTCGTCGGCCATCTGGATGGCCAGGTCCAGGCATGCCTCAGCGAGGGCGGCACCCAGGGCGGCCGTGTCGGTCGGCCCGGCTGAGCCGTTTGCCAGCAGCAGAACGGTGTCGTTGGTCGACTCGGCACCGTCGACGGTCAGGCAGTTGAACGAGGTTGCGACGGCAGCCTGTAGGAGGGTCGTGGCTGTGGCAGCGTCGACCTCTGCGTCGGTGGTGAGCACGGCCAGCATGGTCGCCATGTTGGGCTCGAGCATGGCGGCACCCTTGGCGATGCCTCCGACGGTGAACCCATCGGCCTCGATGAGGGTGATCCGGGGGACGGTGTCGGTGGTCATGATTGCGGTCGCTGCATCCTGGCCGCCGTCGGGGTCGAGCGTGGCGGCCACGACCGGAATGCCGAGCGTGATCACGTCCATGGGCAGGGGGTAGCCGATCCAGCCGGTGGAGCAGACGAGCACCTCTTCGTCCGCGCAGCCGAGCTGGGCGGCTGTCAGGCCACACATCTCAGAGGCGTCGGCCATTCCCTGTGCTCCGGTGGCTGCGTTGGCGTTGCCGCTGTTGAGCACAACTGCCGCAGCCCGACCGCCGGTTTCAGCGAGATGCTGTCTGCAGACGAGCACGGGTGCCGCTGTCATCTTGTTCGAGGTGAACACGCCGGCTGCCGTTACGGCCCTGCCGTCGGCGGTAGCCACAAGGGCCAGGTCGGGCGCACCCGAGGGCTTCACGCCACATGCCGTGCCGGCGGCCACGAAACCGGGGACCGATGTGACGGTCACGGGTACATCCCCACCGTCGGAAGGCCGGTCGTCTCCTCGATGCCGGATGCGATGTTGGCGCACTGGACCGCCTGGCCGGATGCACCCTTGACCAGGTTGTCTATGGCGCTGACCACGACGAGCAGGCCGGTTCTGGGGTCGACCCGGGCGGTCAGGTGGGCCGTGTTGGAACCCGCCGTTGCCTTTGTCGACGGGGACCTCTCGGACACGACGATGAACGGTTCGCCCGCGTATACGTCGGCCAGTACGGACAGGGCGGTGGTGGAGTCCATGTCGACGCTGGGCGTTGCGTAACAGGTGGCCAGGATGCCCCTGTTCATGGGGGCCAGGTGCGGTGTGAACAGTACCGATACTCCTGCTGTCACCTCTAGTGCTGATCCGTCGGCGGCGGTGGAGATGGCCTGTTCGATCTCGGGTGTGTGCCGGTGGCCGGTCGGGGCGTCGGCAGTGCCTCCGGTGAGGCCGTAGGCGCTGAAGTCCTCGTCGACGGTGCAGAAGGTCGTGCCCGGCTTTGGTCCCCTGCCGGCACCGGACACCCCGCTGGCTGCGTCGACCACGATGCCACCGGGTTCGATGACGCCGGCCCGCAGGAACGGTGCGAGGGCCAGGGCTGCAGCGGTCGGATAGCACCCCGGAACGGCGACCAGCCCGGCGCCGGGGAGCCCGTCGCGGAACAGTTCGGGGAGGCCGTAGGCGGCCTCGGCCAACAGGTCGGGAGCAGCGTGGGGCTCGCCGTACCAGGTCGGGTAGAGGTCGGCGTCGGTCAGCCGGAAGTCGGCACCGAGGTCGACCACGTGGCCCACCCGACCGAGGAGTTCAGGTACCAGTGCCTGGGATGCACCGTGGGGCAGGCACAGGAACACCACATCGCAGCCATCGAAGGAGGCCGGGTCGGCATGTGCGTAGGTGAGATCGGGGTACTCGGCGGCCAGGCTGGGGTACAGGTCGGCCACGGCGGTGCCGACCTGGGTGTCGCCGGTGGCCACGACCACGTCGAAGGTGGGGTGTGAGGCGCTGATCCGCAGCAGTTCGGCCCCGGTGAAACCCGAGGCGCCCAGTATCCCGATATTGGCCATCAGGAGATCATACAGTTCTATGTATGGTCATGCAACCTACTGGTTAGGCCATGTTTCAGGCGGTTGACACCACAACCTTGCCGGTCACCTTGCGGTCGGCGATGTCCTGCAACGCCCTTGAGCCATCCTCGAAACCGTAGACGGGGTGCAGCAGCGGATCGACGAGGCCATCCTCGGCCAGCGCCATGAGCGAGGCCATCTGGCGGCCGATCGACGACGGGTCACGTCCGACAGACGCACCCCAGTGAACACCCACCACCGAGTAGTTCTTCAAGAGCACATGGTTCATGGTGAGGTCGGGGATGCCGGCCACGAAGCCGATCACCAGCAGCCGGCCGTTCCAACCCATGCACCTCCGGACCTGCTGGAAGGTCTCTCCACCCACCGGGTCGTAGGCGACGTCGACACCCTTGCCATCCGTCAACTCGCGGACCCTCTCGACCAGGTCGCCGACCTCACGGTGGTCGATCACGAAGTGTGCCCCCAACTCGGCACACGCAGCGGCCTTCTCGGGCCCTCCGGCCACGGCTATCACGGTCGCCCCGGCAGCCAGGCCCAACTGGATTGCAGCAGAACCGGTCCCACCGGCAGCGCCGGTGACCAACAGGGTCTCGCCCTCTGCCAGCTGCGCCCGTTCGTGGAGCGCGTACCAGGTGGTGCAGTAGTTGAGTGGAATCGCCGCAGCCTTGGCAGCCGACAGGGAACCCGGAACGGCGAACAACCGGTCGGCCGACACGGCTACCTGCTCGGCCAGGCCGCCGCCCATTCCCACGACCGCCTGACCCGGCTCAAAGCCGTCGACGCCCTCGCCCACTGCCACCACGGTCCCGGCAGTCTCCCCACCGGGGGTGAACGGCAGCGGCGGCTTGAACTGGTACTGCCCGCGGCACTGGAGCACATCGGGAAACGCAAGACCCACCGCGCTCACGTCAAGGAGCACCTCACCCGCCCCGGGTTCGGGCCGCTGCACATCCTCGAGCAGCAGATTGTCGATGGGTTCGCCCAGTTCGTGTATTCGCCATGTACGCATGGCCGCAGAACCTACCCGTAGCCGCCGCTGTCAGCGCATGCGGGGCTCAGGCCCGAAGGTTCGCCGGAAGGTTCCCCTCGACAGCATCTATGCAGGCCTGACGGACCTGGGAGACCTCGGAGTCGGTGAGGGTGCGGTCGTCTGCCTGGAACCTGAGCGTGAACGCCAGGCTGCGGCGCCCCTCCCCCACCGGAGCCCCCCTGAACACGTCGAAGAGGGAGAGGTCGACCAGCAGGTCGCCGGCGGCGCCTCGCAGGCGCTGTTCCACCTCGGCTGCAGGTACGTCGTCGTCGACCTCGAATGCCAGATCGATGTCAGAGGACGGGTAGCGGCTCACCGATCCGTAGGGCTTCTCACCGTGCGGTAGGCCCAGGAGGGTCTCGAGGTCGACCTCGAGCCACGCCACCCGCTCGGGAACGTCGAAGGCGGCGAGCACCCCCGGGTCAACCTCGCCCACGTGCCCGACCACGACACCGGCCACGTCTATGCGGGCGGTCCGGGTGGGGTGCAGGCCGGCTGGATCATCGGCCACGAGCGTGTAGTCGCGGGCAGCCAGGGCGTCGGCCAGCGCCGACCAGACGCCTACAGCGTCGGTGGCGTCGCGCCCGGCGAGTGCCACCGCCAGGTACTCGCGCTCGTCGGGCAGCGGCTGTGGCTGATCTGGTTGCCGGTAGACGTGCCCGACCTCGAAGATGCCGAGGCCGGACATCCGGTGCGAGGCGTTGTAGGCAAGCGTCGCCAGCAGGCCGGGTCGAAGGGAGGCCCGCATCACGGACTCCTCGGCCACCAGCGGGTTCGTGACCGTGATGCCGTCGACCTTCAGGCCGGCCCTGGCAAGGTCGCCGGGCGCCAGGAACGGGATGGGCATGACCTCGTCGAGGCCCATGCCGATCATTGCGGTGCGAACGGTTCGCCTGTCGAGTTGCCGCTGCGTGAGGGAACCCGTGATGGTGGATCTCGGTGTGGTGCGCTCGATGGCCCCGTATCCGTGGATACGCGCCACCTCCTCGATGACGTCGATCTCGGTGGCGCTGTCAGGGCGAAAGCTGGGAACCACCACGTCGAGGTCGTCATCGGCCGGCCGGGTTGCAAACTCGATGGAGTCCAGCAGTTCCGCAATGCGGTCACGGCTCAGGTCGGTGCCGAGGATCCTGTTGACCCTGTCGGTGCGCACCCTGATCGACTCTCGGACCGGTGTATCGCCCCGCACGTCGACAGTCCCGGGAGCGAGGGACGCACCGGTCTCACCCAGGAGTTGGGCGAAGCGGCGCATCGCCAGGTCGGCGACCTCGGGGTCGGCACCCTTCTCGAAGCGGGCGGACGCCTCGCTGCGCAGGCCCAGCCTGCGAGCCGACGTGGCGATCGACATGGGGTCCCACCAGGCCATTTCCAGGGCAACCGAGCTTGTGCCGTCGTGAATCTCGGTGGAGGCCCCGCCCATCACGCCGGCTATGCCAATGGCGGTGTCGGCGGCGTCGGCCACCACGCCGTCGGCCTCGGTGAGGGTGCGCTCGACACCATCGAGGGTCACGAGCGTCTCGCCGGGCAACGCCCTACGAACCCGGAACGCCGATCCGGCCACCATGTCCAGGTCGTAGGTGTGGCTGGGTTGGCCCAGTTCCAGCATCACGTAGTTGGAGACGTCCACCACGCTGTTGATTGGCCTCATTCCGAGCGAGGTGAGGCGGTTTGCCATCCAGGCCGGCGATGACCCGATTGTGATGCCGTCGAGCACCCGCGCCACGAAGCGACCGCAAAGGACCGGGTCGAGGATCTCGACCGAGAGGCGCTCGGCGGCATCGCTGCCCGACTCCGCCACGTTCGGGGAGGGCAGGGTGAACGGCACCCCCTGGCACGCCGCCAGGTCGCGGGCCACACCTGCGACAGACATGGCGTCGGGTCGGTTGGGGTTGACCTCGAGGTCGAAGAGCACATCGGAGGCCAGCCCCATGGCCTCGGCCAGCGGACGGCCGACCTCGAGGCTGCCGTCGAGCAGGAGGATGCCGTCGTGGTCGTCTCCCATGGCGATCTCGGTTGGAGAGCACAACATGCCGTTGGACCACTCGCCGCGCATCTTGCGCCTGGCGATCTCCATGCCGTCGGGCATGACGGTTCCCAGCGTGGCAAGGGGAACCAGGTCGCCAACGGACATGTTGAACGCACCACAGCAGATCTGCAGGGCCTCGCCGTCGCCGGCGTCGACCTGGACCAGCTGGATGCGGTCGGCATCGGGGTGCGGGCCAACCTCGAGCACACGGGCGACCACGATGCCGTCGAGACCCTCGCCCACGACCGACATGGACTCAATGGCCAGACCCAGGGCGCTGAGCTGGTCGCCGATGTCGGCGGGGTCGCCGTCTACCGGCGCGAACTCCTGCAGCCAGGAGAGCAGGACCTTCATAGGAGCTGGCGGGTCATGGTCGGGTTCCTAGAACTGGGAGAGGAAGCGGTGGTCGTTACGGAACAGCTCGCGCAGGTCGTCGATGCCGTGGCGCATCAGGGCCAGGCGGTCCAGGCCGAAGCCGAAGGCGAAGCCGGACCATTCCTCGGGATCGAGGCCGCCGGCCCGAAGCACCTCGGGGTGGACCATGCCGCAGCCACCCAACTCCAGCCAGCTGCCGTCGGGACGCTGCACGTCGAACTCTGCAGAGGGCTCGGTGAAGGGGAAGTACGAGGGCCGTAGCCGCGTGGTGAAGCCCTCGCCGAAGTAGGCGGTTGTGAACGCCTCGAGCGTTCCGGCCAGATCGCCGAAGGTGATGTCGCGGTCGACGACAAGGGCCTCGAGCTGGTGGAAGACGGGCATGTGGGTGGCATCGGCGGTGTCGGAGCGGAACACCCTGCCCGGCATGATCGAGTAGAAGGGCGGCTCGCCGGCCTCCATGACCCGGATCTGCACCGGCGAGGTGTGGGTGCGCAACAGGGTGCTCTGGGGCTCGCCGTAGTCGACGTAGAGGGTGTCGTACATGTCCCTGGCAGGGTGCCCGAGGGGAAAGTTGAGGGCGCCGAAGTTGTGCCACTCGTCTTCTATCTCGGGCCCCTCGGCGACCGTGTAGCCCATGCCCACGAACAGGTCCTCGAGGCGGTCCCATGTCTGGGTGACGACATGACGGTGGCCAAGGCGCCGACCCCGGTCGGCCTCGGTCAGATCCATGCGCTCGGCTTCGAGGCGTACGACCCTGGCAGCTGCCTCGAGCTCGGTGCGGCGCGAGGCCACGAGGCCCTCAATCGTCGCCCTGGCCTCGTTCAGGCGCCCACCCATCTCGCGACGCTGGTCGGGTTCCAGGTCACCCAGGCCCCGCTTGGCAGCGGTGACAGCCGACTTCTTTCCGAGGAGGGCCGTATCGACCTCTGAGAGGGCGTCGAGGTCGGCGGCGTCCTCGATTGAGGCGGCGGCTTCGGCGAGGTGCTTTTCGAGGTCCAGTTCCATCAGTGAACAATCAGAGCCGTCGGTGACAGCCGGGTGGCGGACCCCCGCAGACTAGGGCACCTCCGTCCATCCGGTCGCCCATTATCAGGTGACGCTCTCATCGACCGGCGACCTGCTGCAGCCCGTACAGGAGTACAGCCCCGGCGGCGGCCACGTTCAGAGATTCGACCTGTCCGACGGTGGGCACGCTGAGCGTCCCATCGCAGGCTGCAATCACCTCAGGCGCCAGACCACGGGGTTCGTTACCGAGCAGTACCGCCACTGGTCGGTCCACCGGCACCTCCTCGGGGGTGACACCACCGTCGGGGACGGTCGCCCAGCACGAGTACCCGGCCTCGGCAAGGGCCGCAATCACCACAGGAACCACCTCGTCGCCGGATGCAACAGCGAACGGGACCCTGAACGTGGATCCGGCAGCAGACCTGACCACCTTGGGGTTGTAGGGGTCGACACCACCGGCGAAGACCACACCGTCGACCCCGAACGCCTCGGCAGTCCTCACGAGGGTTCCGGCGTTTCCGGGGTCTGACACCTCGGCCAGGATCAACAGGGTCCCACCACCGGAGGTGAGGTCACCACCGTCAACGTGGTGCTCACATACCTCGGCAATCGCCGGCTGTGCCGAACGGGTGCTGGTAATGCCGTCAAAGACGCCGTCCTCGACAATCCCACAGGGAACGCCCGCAGCCTCGGCAGCAACGACGATGCCGTCATGGGCAGCGGAGACAGGCACCAGGAGTTGTTCCAGGTCCAGGCCGGCATGAAGCGCCTGCTCGACGAGCATCGGACCCTCGACCACGTACCGGCCCTCGGCCTGACGCAGGTCGCGGTCGCGCGCCAGACGACGCATCCTCTGGACGCGCTGGTTGCCTCCGGCAAGCTCAACGGTCATCGTCGGCTCCGCGCTCGTTCAGCGGGCCGTACCTCGGGCCTACGACCTCAGGCAGCCTCGGCGGACCCGGCCACCTCGACCAGCGCCGTGAAGGCGGCAGGATCGGTCACGGCCAGGTCGGCCAGCACCTTGCGGTCCACCTCGACCCCGGCAACCTTGAGACCGGCGATGAAGTTGGAGTAGTTGGTGCCGTTCAGCCGACATGCGGCGTTGATCCGCTGAATCCAGAGGCGACGGAACTGGCCCTTGCGGGCCCGACGGTCGCGGAAGGCGTAGTTGCCCGAGTGCATCAACTGCTCGTTGGCCGCGCGGAAGGTCCTGCTCTTGTTGCCGTAGTAGCCCCTGGCGGACTTCAGTACGGCCTTGTGTCGCTTCTTGGTCTGGACGGCTCGCTTGATTCTTGCCATCACATGCTCCTTTTTCTACGTGGGGGAATGAGGGTTTCCCGACGGCCGGACGGCTGTCGGAGATCGCTGTTGGTTCAGATGCCGAGCTTGCGGCGAACCGACTTCTCGTTGGTCTTGTCGACATCGCTCATGCGGGCCAGGCGGCGCTTGCGCTTGGGCGACTTCTTCTCGAGGATGTGGCTGAGGTTGGCGTTGCGGCGCTTGAGGCGGCCGCTACCGGTCACCTTGATGCGCTTGGCGAGGCCGCGGTGGGTCTTCATCTTCGGCATGTCTCGTCTTCTCCGGTCTGGGGTATCTCGTGGCCCTGTTGGGCCCTGTCTATGAGGTCTGGGGTGTCTCGTCGGGGGTACTGGACCCGGTTGCGTCTGTGGTCTCCTCGGCCTGCGTGGCCTCTGGCTCTGTTGCCTCGGCCTGTACGGCCTCTGCCTCGGCTGTCGCCTCTGCTGCAGCTGCCGCCAGCTCTTCGGCCTCCGCCACCTCATCGGCACGACGGTCCTCGGCTGCCTCACGCTGGCGACGTGTCGCCTGCCCGGGAACGAGGACCATGGTCATGTTTCGACCGTCCTGCTTGGGGAAGACCTCGACGCGCCCCACGTGGGACACGGTCTCGGCCACCCTGTCGAGGATGCGACGCCCCAGCTGGGGGTGCTGCATCTCGCGACCGCGGAACATGATGGTCACCTTGACCTTGCTTCCGTCTTCCAGAAATGCCTCCACCTTCCGGGTCTTGGTGTCGAAGTCGCCGGGCCCGATCTTGGGCCTGTACTTCATCTCCTTGACCAGAATGTGGGTGGCCTTCTTGCGGGATTCCTTGGCCTTCTGGGACTGTTCGTACTTGAACTTCCCGTAGTCCATGATCCGGCAGACCGGCGGGCTCGCCGTGTCAGCCACCTCTACGAGGTCAAGACCGAGGTCCTGGGCCATTTCGATGGCTTCCGGCAGTGGCCGAATCCCGATCTGTTCGCCTTCGGGCGAGACCAGCCGTACCTCGCGGGCACGGATGCGATCGTTGATCCGGGGTTCCTGGTTTGTCGGTGCTGCTATTGGTCCTGGCTCCTGTGAAGCACGCAGGCTCTCCTCCTGTGTGGTCGGTTGTGTCGCCCATCGCCCCAAAACGTGAAACGACGGGTGCCGGAGAGCCGACACCCGCCAGGGACCCTGCCAATGTGTTCCCGACGGCCTGGCCGTGGGAACACGCCGGTGTGTCCGACGAGATGAAGACCCGGGCTCACCGCCACCGGTAGGACCGGAGGATGGCCGGGTGGGGGGCGACCCCCGCTTTCCGTTCAGTTGTAGGCCCCTAGAGTACCAGCAGGGCCTCCCGACCGGAACGGGACCGTCCCACGACCAAACACCTGACACTGGAGACACCACGACATGAGCACCCTCTGGACACCTGGCGGGGACCACCCCGTTGACCCTGACGACCCGGCCACTGAGCCGGCTGAGCCGAACCTCGGTGGCATGTCCCCAGACGACATGTCCCCCGAGGACCGCCAGAACGCCGAGGACATGGCCAGGGACATGGCGGCTGTACAGGAACAGTTGGCATCAATGCCGGCGGCGGTGGTCATAGCCAACCACGCCATGGGCCTCTACGAGCTGGCCGCCATCCACCTCTCCAAGAAGCCCGCCAACCTGTCCGAAACGGCAGTGGCCATCGACGCCATGGCCGGAGTGGTCGAGAAGTTGCCGGGGCGCCTGGGCGAGGCCGAGGACACCCTCAAGGCGGCCCTGCACCAGATTCGGATGGCATACGTCAAGTTCGAACAGGCTGCCAGGGTTGCCGAGGTCGCTGACTCGCACGGGTCCGGTGAACAAGACACCGAGAACGGCTCGGGGCCCGACGAAGGCTGATCTGCCCGTCGGTCAGTGGACGATCTTGGCGAGGGGTAGTTCCAGGATGTCGGTGGCACCCTTGTCGCGCAGTTCGGGGATGAGCACGTTGATCTCGGACTTGGCCACCACGGTCTCAACCGCGTAGCCGCCGCCTCCGAACAGCTCGTTCACGGTCGGCGCCTTCATGGCCGGCATCAGGCCGATGACCTCATCGAGGGCGTCAGCCGGAACGTTCATCTTGACAAGCACCTTGCCCCGCGCCTCAAGCGTTCCCTGCAGGAGCGTGTGGATCTGTTCCATGGCGTGGCGCCTGTCGGGGTCGGCCCATGACACCGGGTTGGCCACCAGCTCGGTGTAGCTGGTGAGGATGGTGTCGATGATCTTCAGGCCGGCGGCCCTTATTGCCCGGCCGGTCTCGGTCAGGTCGACGACCACGTCGACGATGTCGGGAACCTTGGCCTCGGTGGCGCCGTAGGACAGACGGATATCGGCATCGACCGAATGTTCGGCGAAGAACCGCCTTGTCAGCTCCGGGTACTCGGTTGAGACCCTCACCCCCGCCGGCAGGTCTGCCACCGACTGGTACTCGGAATCCTCGGGCACGGCCACGACGATGTTCACCGGACGTGCCGTGGCCTTTGAGTAGTGCAGCTCGCCGAGGCTCTCGACGCTGCTGCCGGTCTCCTCGATCCAGTCACGGCCGGTGATGCCCATGTCGAAGAGGCCGTCGGCGACGTACGTGGGGATCTCCTGGGGTCGCAGGATGCGCACCTCGTCGATGCGGGGGTCGCTGATGCTGGCCCGGTAGTCGACCGAGGAACTGCGTCGGACCGCCAGGTCGGCGGACTCGAACAGTTCCAGGGTGGCCTTTTCGAGGGACCCCTTGGGTAGGACGATCTTCAGCACGGCGAAGAACCTACCGGGCGGCCGACGCAGTCCCGTGGTCCATTTAGCGTCAACATCGGGTGTCGAGCACCATGTCGATGCGCAGGTCGTCGCCGAGCGGCGTGACCGAGGTGAACCTTCCCCTCGCCACATCGGCCATCGTGGACCCTCCGGGACCGGCCATCATCGGCACGCTGTCGTCCCCGCCCAGGATCGCCGGCGCCAGGTAGACGACGTAACGGTCCACCAGGCCGGCCCTGTGGAAGCGGCCCGCAACGTCGGCGCCACCCTCCACGAGAAGCTGCAGTACCCCATCGTCGCCCAGGCCGGTGAGCAGCCCATCGAGGGGGCCCTCGTGGGAGTGGGCAGGTGCAACCCTTGCCTCTTCGGGGATCCTTCCGAGCACCACCCGCCTGGGGTCACGTGCCCCGGCAGCTTCGGCTCCGGGCCAGTCACGGACCGTAAGGCGTGGATCATCGGCCCGGATGGTCCCGGCTCCCACGCAGATGGCGTCGCTCTGTGCGCGCAGCCTGTGCACGTCCTGCCTTGCCTCTGCACCCGTGATCCAGGTGCTGGATCCGTCAGTGGCGGCGATGCGGCCGTCGAGGGTGGCAGCAAGCTTCAGGACCACGTACGGACGGCCTGTGCGGCGGTGGTGCAGGTACGGCTGCAACTGCTCCTCGACCTCTGCGGCACCGACACCAACCTCCACATCGACACCGTCTTCAGCCAGGACGGCGAGACCACGGCCGGCCACGTCGGGGTCCGGATCGGCGATGCCCACGACGACGCGCCTGATACCGGCATCGACCACTGCACTGGTGCACGGTCCGGTGCGACCATCGTGGCAGCAGGGCTCGAGCGTCGTGTAGAGCGTCGCCCCCCTCGCCTGCTCACCTGCCTCGACCAACGCGACCACCTCGGCATGGGCGCCACCCGGTGGGCTGGTCGCCCCGGTGCCGACGACCCGCCCGTCGGCCACGACCACGGCACCCACCCAGGGGTTGGGCGAACTCCGGTACCGGGCGGCTCCGGCCACCTCGATGGCCCTTGCCATGAGGGTGGCGTCGGTGTCCACGGTCGGCTCAGCCGGCGGAGGGGTGCGGGTCGGCGTTGTCGACCAGCAGGCGCACCGCATGGGGAACTACGTCGATCACAGCCTCCAGACACTCGATGCAGCCGGCCGAGGAGCCGGGGGTGTTCACGATGAGCGTTGTACCGATGGTGCCGACGATGCCCCGGGAGAGGCGCCCGAGCGGGTTGACGAGGCGCATGGCCTCGGCCAGACCCGGGGCTTCGCGGTCGATGACGGCCCTCGTGCCCTCAGGTGTCAGATCGCGTGGGCCAAAGCCCGTGCCACCTGTCGTGATGACCATGCCGTGGAAGCCTTCAGCCATGCCCCTGAGCGCATCGGCCACCTCGTCTACGCCGTCGGCGCAGACCGATCGTGCAGACAGAACCCAGCCCTCGGCCTCGACCCTCTCGGCCAGCGCCGCCCCCGAGCGGTCCTCGCGCGTGCCGTGGATGACCCCATCGGACACGGTCAGGACCTTGACATTCATGCTCCCGGCGGATCGGGCCTCATCGGACATGGCGACGAGGGTACCGGCGTGTCCCCCCGCAGGCTGAAATGGAGGCCCGCTAGTGTCGCCGTCACGGGTGACGGACACCCATCACGGAAGGTGGCTGGCAATGGGCGTTGAGGCTCTCAACGGTTTCGAGATAGGCCAGTTCTCACACGGTGGCACCACACGTACCGTGTTGCGGGCCGGCACCGGCCCTGCCGTGATCATCATGGCCGAGATGCCCGGCATCACCCCACGCGTCGCCGACTTCGGTCGGCGGGTGGTCGACATCGGGTGCAGCGCAGTCATGCCGTCGCTGTTCGGCACCCCGGGGCGTGAACCAACCGCCGGCTACACGCTGAAGAGCCTTGTGGGCGGCTGCGTGTCACGCGAGTTCACGGCCCTGATGCGCCGCCACACCTCGCCGGTCACCGACTGGCTGCGTGCGCTGGCGGCATTCGAACACGGACGCTGCGGAGGCCCCGGGGTTGGAGCCGTCGGCATGTGCTTCACCGGCGGGTTCGCCCTGGGCATGATGGTCGACGAGCGGGTCCTTGCGCCGGTGCTCAGCCAGCCCAGCCTGCCGCTTCCCTTCGGGAAGAAACGAAAGCGCTCCCTCGGTATTTCCGACCGCGACCTTGAAGTCGTGCGTGACCGGGTTGATGCGGGCACCTGCGCACTGGGCCTGCGCTTCACCAACGACGCAATGGTCCCCGCCGAGCGCTTCGAGCGCCTGGCCGAGGAGTTGGGTGAGGGCTTCATCGGCGTCGAGATCGACTCCTCGCCGGGCAACCCCCACGGCATCGGGCCGAGGGCCCACTCGGTTCTCACCGAGGAGCTGGTCGATGAGCCGGGCCACCCCACCCGGGAGGCCCTCGAAACGGTTCTCGACCACCTCGGCAGCCGCCTGCTCACCTGAGGCCGGTCTGGCGGACCTCTCAGGCCACCGCGTACCGAAACACCGCCATGCCCTCGGCGTCTAGATCCTGTGGCAACAGCATTCCGCCTGTGCCGTGGACCCTCCACGGGGCTGGCAGCGGATCTGCCGGGACTGCGCCCGTGGCCTCACGGAAGCGTTCGTCCACACCGGTTGTCTCGGCCGCTGTCAGGGTGCAGACGCTGTAGACCAGCTGTCCGCCTGCCGCTACGAGGGGCAGGGCTGCGATCAGCAGGTCCAGCTGCAGGTCGGCCAGTTCAGCCACGTCATCGGGTTTGACACGCCAGCGCGAGTCGGCGCGACGGCGCAGGACGCCCAGACCAGAACAGGGGGCATCGACGAGCACCCGGTCAAAGCTGCCGAGGCGCAACGGCGGCCGTCTGGCGTCGGCAACCACAAGGCCCATTTCCAGGCCCAGCCCCTCGGCGTTGGACCTGACGAGGTTGAGGCGTCGCTGCCTCAGGTCGGCTGCCACCACCACCGCACCCGTGGAGGCCACCGCCGTGGCCTTGCCGCCGGGAGCGGCACACAGATCAGCCACCCTCGCACCATCGGCCAGGCCGTCGGCAACGACCTCTGACACCAGCTGTGAGGCCCTGTCCTGGTGGTAGCCGTCCTCCCTCGCCACGGCCGTCGCCGGCCGGTTCATGGCCTCCAACGCCTCGATGGCGTCGGCCTCGCCCAGGTCTGCGGTGAGGGTCTCGAGAATCCAGTCGGGGTAGCTCAACTCGACAGCCCTGCTGGGCGGGTTCGGCTGGCTCTCGGACACACGACGCAGGACGGCGTTGCACAGGCCACGCACCCGACGCGGCGCCACGGCGACGGTTGCCGACACAGCGGCGTGGGCGGGCACGCCACCCCAGTGGAGCTGGTAGGCGCCCATCCTCAGCACGGTCCTGACACCCGGCTCCACGTCGTCGTGGAGGAACCGGTCGACCATGTGGTCACAGGCCCTCCGCATCCGCGTCGTGCCGTAGACCAGGTCGGTCACGAAGGCCCGGTCCCTGCGGTCCAGGTCGGTCCGGTCGAGTGCTGCGGCGAGGGCAAGGTTGGCGAATGCCCCATCACGCTCGATCCTGCCAAGCACCTCGACGGCCAGGCTCCTTGGGTTGTCCATTGCCGCCTTCAGCCCAGGCTCTCGCCGGGCTCGGTGCGTGCACCGACGAGCCAAGCCTCGGCGGGTTGACGCCCACGGCTCTCGGGCTGAACCTCGACGAGGCGGAGCGCACCCCTGCCGGTCGCGACCGTGTCGCCGAGGAGGGATCCGGGCACCCCGTCGACACCGTCGGCGAGCCGGGCAGCCCAGACCTTCAGGCGTCGACCCCGAAATGTCGTCCAGGCACCCCCCACACGCACGATCCTCTCCAACTCACTGGCCGGCCGGGACCAGTCCAACTCCAGGTCGGCCTGTGTGATCTTGTGGGCATAGACGGGCTCGCCCTCCTGTTGTGTGGGCTCACCCAGCCCGGCCCCAAGGGTCTCGACCAGGAGGCCGGCACCGGCATCGACCAGACGGTCCCGCAGGGAATCCGCCGTCTCATCGGGCCCAATGGGCACCTCGATGCTGGCAAAGATGGCACCTGTGTCGAGCTCGACATCGACGGCCATGACACACACCCCGGTGGTCGTGTCACCGGCGAGGATCGCCCGTTCCACCGGTGCCGCACCCCGCCAACGGGGAAGCAGCGAGAAGTGCAGGTTCACCATGGGAACGGCTGCCAGCAGATCAGCCGGAATGATGTGTCCGTACGCCACGACGACACCCAGGTCTGCTCCGCTCTCACGGACCGCAGCCAGCTCGTGGGCGACCGGCAGGCCCAGCCCCAGGGCGGCTTCCTTTACGGGGCTCGGTGAGGGTTCGGCCCGTCTGGAGCGGCGACGGTCCTCACCGGTCACCACGACGACGATGTCGTGGCCCGCCTCGTGGAGGGCCAGCAGCGGCCTGACCGAGGCCATGGGGGTCCCCATGAAGGCCAGCCGTCGGTGATGCGCCGGTGGAGGCGCGCTCAGAGCAATCGCAGTCCACCGTCTGAGGTTGAGCGGACGGCGGGCGGGCCCGAGAGCGTCAGTTCCCGCAGCGCCCGGCGGGCCTCACGTGCCTGGTCCTCGTCGAGGAGGTCGACAAGCAGGATGCCGTCGAGATGGTCAAGCTCATGCTGGAACAGCCTGGCCTCGAGTTCATCGGCCTCGATGGACACGTCGTTGCCGTCCAGGTCGACCCCGACAATGTGGATTGTCTTTGGTCGGAGGATCTCCCACGACAGTCCCGGGACCGAGAGGCAACCCTCCTCGAAGAGCCACTCACCGTCGGATTCACGGATCGTGGGATTCACGATGGCACCGGGCCCCTCGCCGAGGTCGTACACGAAGAAGCGCTTCTGGACCCCCACCTGGGGTGCGGCAAGCCCCAGCCCCGGGGCCTCGTACATGGTTTCGACCATCTCGTCGGCCAGGCGCGCCAGGGCGCCTGTCAACTCGGTCACCTCGGTCGCAGGCTTACGCAGGACCGGGTCGCCGATGATGCGGATCTCCCGGGTGCTCACGACGCAAGGCTACCGTCGGGGCCGTGAAGCCAAGAGGAGCACCCGGGTGACCGGCGACCAGCAGTACTGGACCAGCCGGCCCGAGGTCGGGTCACGCCCCGACCAGGTCGACCTGCTGCTACCCGACCTCGAACTCACCCTCGAAACCGACAGTGGCGTCTTCTCGGGTACACGCATCGACCGCGGGACCCGGTTCCTTCTCATGGAGGGAGCCCAGCCGGCCGAGGGTGCCACCGAACTCCTCGACCTCGGATGCGGCTACGGACCCATCGCCTGTTCTCTGGCCTTGCGTAGTCCCGGCTCACGGGTGTGGGCCGTCGACGTGAACGAGAGGGCGCTGGCCCTGTGTAGCTCCAACGCCGCTTCGGCAGGACTCGACAACGTGGTCGTGAGCACACCCGACGACATGCCCGACGACGTTACGTTCAACGCCATCTGGTCCAACCCGCCGATCCGCATCGGCAAGGCGGCGCTCCACGACCTGTTGTCCACATGGCTCGACCGGTTGGCCCCCGGCGGTACCGCCCACCTCGTCGTGCAACGCCACCTGGGCTCCGACTCGCTGGCCCGGTGGCTCACAGACGAGGGCTGGGACACACACCGGCGTGCATCGCGCAAGGGCTTTCGCCTCCTCGACGTGGCCGCCCGCCATGTCTCAGAAACCGACAGGGGTCAGCCGTGAAGAACCTGGACAGCACCGGCCTCAAGCGCCTCCACCGCGAGTGGCGGCGGCGGACCGATACCGACGTTGCGCTGCTGCTCGACAGCGTCCAGACGCCCTACAACGTGGGCGCCATCCTGCGCACCGCTGCCGCCTACCGGGTGTCCCACCTGTGGCTGGCCGGTGCCACTGCGGCACCCACACATGCCAAGACCGCCAAGACCGCCCTCGGCACCGGCCGCTATCTCACCTGGACCATCACCGAGACAGCCGAGGAGGCGGTCGCCGACCTGACCGCGGGGGGCTACAGCCTCATAGGAATCGAGTTGTCGGACGGCGCTGTCCCCCTCCACGAGGTCCAGTTTCCAGACAGGACATGCCTGGCGCTCGGCCACGAGGACCGGGGCCTCTCCGGCGTGGTGCTCGAAGCCTGCGACTCCGTGGCCTTCATCCCACAGTTGGGAAAGGTCGGCAGCCTCAACGTCGCAGCGGCTACGGCCATCGCCCTCTACGAGGTCCACCGCCGCCTCTGGTAGCGGTGGTCATGCCCGGGGTGGATCGACCTCGATCCTGAGCCGGCCCTTGGGGCGCTCCACGGCGGCGAGCACCTCGCTGAGCCGGTCATGGTCAGGTGCACGCACCAGCCAGGCCCCGTCGCGTGGCCCCAGCAGGTCGATGCCGTCAGGCGACCCCAGGTTGGCGATGAACTCGCCGGCCGGTGGGCCAGAGACCCTCGCCAGTGCCGAGCACGGCGGCAGGTTCAGGAGTCGGCGGCGGGCCAACTCGGGTTCCACCAACCGCCCCGGATCGGCATGCAGGGCAGCCTGGAGGACCTCGTGTTCGGGCATCCGGGTCTGGACGACGATCCGGCCATCGTCGGAGCGACCTCCCACCAGGCGCGCCGCCCTGATCAGGAGGGCCATGGCCTGTTCCGCCGCACGCATCCGTGGAGCCAGGAGTTCCTGGTCGAACTCCAGGAACACGACCCGGGCTGCGGAGTCGACACGGTGCAGCACAGCCTCGGTCCCCACGTAGACGGCATGTTCGCCGAGTCCCCCATCGGGGATGTCGGTATCGCCGGTCACCTCCAGCACGGGCCTGTTGGCGAGGGCCTCCAACTCCTCGCGGACCCGCGCCACCCCGGCCCGCAGGTTCTTGAACCGTGTGGCGCCGCACTCATCACAGACCTGGGGGCGCCGTGCGTCGTCCACCGGGCAGACCAGCGTGTCCTCGTCGTCCTGGATCATCGGCACCTGGTGCTCTGGGCAACGGACCAGGCCACCGCAGGCGTTACAGGCAAGCAGGCGGGAACGACCCCGCCGGTTCAACACGCACACGACCGGGTCGCCCTCGGCGCCGCGGAGCACGTCGACGAGCCGCTGACCAAGCAGGCCCGACCTCACCGGATCGTCGTCGCGGCGGTCGTGCAGATCCAGGATCGGCCAGCCATTGCGTTCCTCAGTTCGGGAGGGCACCATCAGCTCTCCCCACCCAAGGGCCTCGAGGCTTGGTGACGGAGAGGTGAACACACAGGGAGCGCTGGCCCTACGTGCCCTCTCGGCAGCCATGTCACGGGCATGCCAGGTCGGTGCCCGCTCCTCCTGGTAGGTCTCGTCGTGTTCGTCGACCACCACTACGGCGGCCAGGTCCGCCACCGGAGCCAGCGCCGCCGCACGGGAGCCGACCACCAGGCCGCCTGCTGCAGAGCGTGCCCACTGCCGCTGGGCGAGCGACACGGGCAGACCCATCTCGTGCAGGCGGGCAGCCATGTGTTCGGCTGCCGGCACGGTGGGAAACAGGATCAGGGCATCTCCCCTACGGGCCGCCTCGGTGACAAGGGGTGCCACATCGGCTCCGGGCGGAAGCCGCACGACCGCCCGTGGAACCTCGAGGGCCCGCACCGCCCATGTGGCGGTTGCCGGTGGGATGGTCGGCCTCGGCGGAGCGGCGGGCAGCGACTCGACGACGTTTGGTGGCGAGGCCGTACCCAGGAGGCCGTTGAGGCGCCCGGCCCACCGGTGGGCCGCCCAGCGCACCAGGTCGATCACCTCGGGTGAGGGACCCATGCCGCTCGACTTGGTGAGGCTCCGCAGTGCCACTCCAGGTGGCGGTTCAACGTTGTCCTCGACCACCCAGCCACCGACCCGGCGGCCGGCGAGGACCATTCGGACCCTTGACCCGACAACCAGGCGTTCTCCACGCCCGTCATCGGCCCAGGCAGGCGGCACCAGGTAGTCAAAGGTGCGCTCGAGTGCCGCCACGTCGGGCAGGACGCGGACGATGCGCGAACCGGCCGGCAGGTCAGGTGGGGTCGGGTCGGTCCCAACGGCTGGTTCAGCCGGGACCGGATCTGTTGCAGTGAGGTCCAGGTCGAGGCGCCCCTGGTCGGCCGTGCCGCCAGCCACCCCGGTCCGTCTCAGTCCAGGCCCAGGTGGGATCGCACGGCGTCGACCCTGTCGGTCGCCTCCCACGGGAAGCCCTCGCGGCCGAAGTGTCCGTAGGCCGCTGTACGTCGGTAGATGGGTCGGCACAGGTCGAGCGCATCGACTATCGCAGCCGGTCGCAGGTCGAAGACCTCGTCGACGCACTCGGCGATGCGGCCCGGGTCGACGGCTTCGGTGCCGAAGGTCTCGACCCGAATCGACAACGGTCGCGACATGCCGATTGCGTACGCCACCTGCACCTCGCAACGGGTAGCGGCGCCGGCTGCAACCAGATTCTTGGCGACCCAGCGGGTTGCGTAGGCGGCGGATCTGTCGACCTTGCTGGGGTCCTTGCCGGAGAAGGCGCCACCGCCGTGGCGGGCCATGCCGCCGTAGGTGTCGACGATGATCTTGCGTCCGGTCAGGCCTGCGTCGCCGACGGGTCCGCCCACGACGAAGCGACCCGTCGGGTTCACGAGGACCTCGTAGTCGTCGTCGGCGAACTGCTCGGGCACCACCGGGCGGATCACGTGCTCGATCAGGTCGGGGCGGATCATGGAGTCTCGGTTGATGCCGTCGTTGTGCTGGGTTGAGACGAGCACGGTGCGAAGCCTGACCGGTCGGTCCCCCTCGTAGTCGAAGGTGACCTGGGTCTTGGCGTCGGGCCGCAGGTACGGGATGGTGCCGGCCTTGCGGATCTCGGCGTGGCGTTCGGCCATGCGGTGGGCCAGGTGGATCGGAAGCGGCATGAGCACATCGGTCTCGCTGCAGGCGTAGCCGAACATCATTCCCTGGTCGCCGGCACCCTGGAAGTCGAACTGGTCCCGGACGCCGTCGGCGCCGGTGCGGGACTCCTCGGACTTGTCGACACCCTGGGCGATGTCGGGTGACTGCTCGTCGATGGCCACCATGACACCGCAGGTGTTGCCGTCAAAGCCGTAGTCCTCGCGGTCGTAGCCGATCTCGCAGATGGTCTGGCGAACGGTCCGCGGGATGTCCACGTAGGCCCTCGTGTGGATCTCGCCGGCCACGACACACATGCCGGTCGTGATGAGGGTCTCGCAGGCGACCCTGCTCTCGGGGTCATCGGCGATGAGGGCGTCGAGAATGGAATCGGAGATCTGGTCGGCCATTTTGTCGGGATGGCCCTCGGAGACAGACTCCGACGTGAAGGTCCAGTTGTCGCTCACCTGTTCACGTCCTCTCCGTGGCCGGTTGCACCACCGGCATCCCGGGCATTGTGCAGGCATCCGAGGGCCGCGTCCAACACCGCTGCGGCGACCTGGTGCTTTTCAGACAATGGGACCTCTGTTGCACCACCGCTCCGGTCGAGCAGCAGCACGGCGTTGGTGTCGTGTCCGAACCCGACACCTGACGCTGAGACGTCGTTGGCGACGATCATGTCGATCCCCTTGGATTCCAGCTTGGAGGTGGCATTCTGCCTGAGGTCGTCGGTCTCGGCGGCGAACCCCACGAGCACCTGGCCCGGTGACCGGTTGCGGCCCAGCTCGGCCAGGATGTCGGTGGTCGGTTCAAGCATGATCTCGGGGGTGCCGTCGGCCTTCTTGAGCTTCGACCCGGCCACCTCGACCGGCCTGAAGTCGGCCACCGCTGCGGCCATCAGGACGATGTCGGCGGTGGCGGAGTTGCTGAGAACCGCTGTTGCCATTTCTGCTGCCGTCTCGACGGCCAGCACCTGGACTCCGATGATGTCGGGCGCTGTCTCGGGTTGGGTGGTCACGCACCTCACCTTGGCGCCGCGAGCAGCCGCAGCCCGGGCTAGGGCATGGCCCTGCTTCCCCGATGACCGGTTGCCCACGTAGCGCACGGGACAGATGGGCTCCCTGGTTCCGCCCGCGGTGACCAGCACCTCGAGGCCTGCCATGTCGCCACCAGAGGTGGAACCGTCGCTCCCGAGGATGGAGTCGATGGCAGCCAGGATGTCCACCGGGTCGGCCAGACGACCGGCCCCGACGTCGCCTCCTGCCAGACGACCGTGCTCGGGCCCCACAATGGTGACGCCGCGCTCGGCGAGCACGGAAACGTTCTCCTGCACAGCCGGCTGTTCCCACATCTCGGTGTGCATGGCCGGGCAGACCACGACGGGGGCACGGGTGGCCATGAGGGTTGCCGTCAGAAGGTCGCCGGAGCGCCCCATGCGGTAGTCGGCCAGCAGTCGGGCCGTTGCCGGACAGACAACGACGAGATCGGCACCCTGCCCGAGACGGGTGTGGGGAACCGGGTGCTCCTCGTCCCAGAGCGACACCTGGGTCGTCTCTGAGGCAAGAGCGTCAAAGGTTGCGCGTCCGACAAAGCGCATTGCCCCACCGGTCATCACCGGTGCCACGTGGGCACCTGCATCGACCAGACGACGGCACACCTCGATCGCCTTGTAGGCGGCGATGCCCCCGGTCACCCCGAGGACGATCCGGCGACCGTCTAGTGCACCCATGTGGGGGTCAGCCGATCAGGCGCCTTCGTCGGCGGAGTCGGCGTCGTCGCCATCGGCCGACTCGTCGGTCACTCCCTCGAGCGGTTCACCGTCGGCGTCGAGACCCTCGATCTCCTCGGGCTCATCAGGTGGCTCAATGGGCAGAATCTTGCCGGCGTCCATCTCCTCGAAGGCAATGGAGAGCGGCTTGCGGGCCGTGGAGGTGATCTGCGGTGGGATGGAGGCTCCGAGACCCTCGCCCAACTGGGTGAAGTAGGAGTTGATCTGGCGGGCGCGCTTGGCGCTCACAGTCACAAGCCGGAACTTCGAGTCGGCCAGCTCCAACAGGCCCTCGATCGGCGGGTTGATCATGCTCTCGTGACGCTGCACTGTGCTCCTAGGGGTTCTGGTGCTACCCGCAGACGCCCGGTTCCGGGCGGCTCACAGGTTGGCGGGTACACCGTCGTGTCGACCGGCGACTCGCCCTACGGACGGCCCACCACGGTACCAGAACCCGTTCCGGTTGCCTCCGCTCCGCTGCGCCCAACGGGGGGCCTGAAAGGCCTGTCAGCGTGGGTTTTTCGCAGCCAGACGGGCGGCTATGAGCGCAGCAACCTCACGTACCGCCCGGTTCAGATCAGCGTTGATCACCGTCATGTAGCCCAGGCCTGCCGCCTCGACCCTCTCCCTCACAGCCTCGACGATTCGGGCATCAGCCCTCTCGGCTCCATCGCCCCTGTCGACCAGCCGTCTCCGCAGCTCATCGTCGTCTGGAGCATCTACGAACAGGCAGAGTGCCCCGGGATCAGACTGCAGGACCTGTCGGCCGCCGGCCACGTCGATCTCGAGCAGGAGCACCTGTTCGTCATCGACCCCCGGAACAGGCGTGCCGTAGTAGCACCCCAGGAACTCGTTCCATTCAATGAAGCCACCCTCGTCGCGGCGGGCCTCGAAGGCGGCCCTGTCAACGAACACGTAGGCGTCGTCGGCCTCGTCTGAGCGCCGATCCCTGCTCGTCCAGGAGACGCTGAGGCTGATCGAGTCGTCGGCTGCGGCCAGGATGCGGGCAATGGTGCCCTTCCCGGCTCCACCGGGGCCGGACAGGACCACAACCAGCGGTCCATCCGGGTCGACTGGTCGACCGGTGTCGGCCACCGGGGTCAGGTCAGCCGAAGCGGGCCAGCAGGTCGGCGCGCTGCTGCTTTCCGAGGCCGCGTAGGCGACGGCTCTCGCTGATTCCGATCTCCTCCATGGTGCGGCGGGCCTTCACCTTGCCCAGCTTTGGGAGGGACTCGAGCGCTGCGAGGACCTTCATCTTGGAGACGATGACCTCGTCGTCGGACCGGGCCAGTAGCCCTGACATCGAGAGGGTCCCCATCTTGAGGAGCTGCTTGACCTCGGCACGCACCCTGCGGGCCTCGGCGGCCTTCACGAGTGCGGCCCGTCGTTGTTCATCTGTGAGTTGCGGTAGTCCTGCCATGGCCGCGACCATAGCGGTACCCGCGGGAGCCGCGTGCACCTCAGGCGGAATGGGCCGTCGAGCGGTCAGCTCAGCAGCGAGGCGACAAGTCCCTCGGCGGCGGCAACCGGGTCGTCGGCCGCGGTGACCATGCGTCCGATCACGAGCAGGTCGGCACCTTCGATGAGCGCATCACCGGGTGACGCGACCCTGGCCTGGTCGTGTGTGTCGCCGCCGGGAAGGCGTATTCCGGGAACGACCCTCACCAGCCGGTCGGCCCATGGTTCGGTGACCTCCAGGTCGGGTGCGGCACAGATGATGCCACCGCAACCGGTGTCGGCTGCCAGGTCGCAGCGGGCAGTCAGTTCGGCTGCTGTGGCCGTGTCGTCGCTGGTCAGCACAGTTACACCCAGAACTCCCGGTGCGGGCATCTCGGCTCTGGCGGCTCCCTCTGCGAGGCCCTCCACGGCAGCCCGGAGCATGTCGGGCCCACCCGAGGTGTGGGCTGTCATCCAGCGGGCACCCAGCGAACCGACCACCCTCGCCGCCCTCTCGACCGTATTCGGTATGTCGTGCAGCTTGAGGTCGCAGAAGACATCGAAGCCGGCCTCGGCGAAGTAGCCGACCGAGGTCGGCCCGGCCGCCACATAGAGTTCGAGGCCCACCTTGATCGTTCCGAAGTAGGGGCTCAGCGCGGCCGCAAGACGCTTGGCCTCGATCAGGTCGTCTACGTCGAGCGCCAGGGCCAGCCGCGAACGGATGTCGACCGACACACGCCCGTCCTCGGTCTCGTCTGAACCGGGCTCCCCTGTGTCTTCATCAGCCATGTGCACCTCCAACCAGATCTGCGACCCTTGCCACACCGTGATGATCGCACCATCTGCCCAGGTCCGCCAGAACCTGTGCCGGTGCGGCCGGGTCGGCAAAGGTGGCCGTGCCGATCTGTACAGCTGAGGCACCAGCCAGGAGGAACTGCACTGCGTCGTCGCCGGAGGTGATCCCTCCGACCCCGATGATCGGCAGGTCGGGGTTTGCCTCGTGGGTGTCGTAGACGGCCCTCACCGCCACCGGTCGGATTGCCGGCCCGGAGAGGCCACCGCGGCCTGCTCCCAGCAGCGGGCGCCGGGCCTCGGTGTCGATGACCATTCCGAGCACGGTGTTGGCAACCGTCACGGCTTCGGCACCTGCCGCTGCCGCTGCCGCTGCCATCTCGGGCAATGCGGGGGTGTTGGGGCTGAGCTTCGCCCAGAGGGGACGACGCGCCGCCCGGGAGGCATCGACGACCTCGGTGGTCGCCGTGGTCGAGTGGGCAAACAGTGAGCGGCGGTCCTCGAGGTTCGGACACGAGGCGTTCACCTCGACGGCGACCACGGAGTCGGGGGCGTCGGCCAGCAGTGCTGCGGCCGCAGCGAACTCGTCGACCGTGCGACCCCAGATGCTCACCACAACCCGGGCTCCGGTCGCCTCGAGTGCAGGGAGGTCGCCTTCGAGCCAGGCAGCCACACCCGGGCCCTGAAGCCCGACACTGTTGATCATGCCGGAAGGTGTGGCATGGACCCTTGGTGCCGGGTTCCCGTCCCACGGCTCGGCGTGAAGGGACTTGACGACGACGGCACCGAGCGACGAGAGGTCAACGTGTGCGGCCAGTTCGGTTCCGTTGCCGGCTGTTCCCGACGCGGTCATCACCGGGTTCGGCAACTCCACCGACCCGACCATCGTCGACATGTCGGCCCTTACCTGGTCGAGGCCCAGTCGACCTCTGCGGGTCCGCCGCCTCATTGCGACCCCGGCCAGGACACCCCGCTGTGATACTCCTGCAGGGTCCGGACCGCAAGCGGATAGGTACGCCAGTCGGCCAGCCCGCGGGCCGCTGCCAGGGCCGCCGATGCCGTGGTCAGCAGCGGTATTCCCTCGGCTGCCGCCGCTCCCCTGATCTGTTCGCCGTCGGCACGCGGGCCACGACCCCTCGGGCTGTTCACGAGCAGCTGGACCGCACCCGAGCGAATCAACCCGACGGCATCGGTTCCGTCCTCGCCGATCTTGGCCACGACCTCGCGCACCTCGACCCCAGCGGCACGGAGGTGTTCGGCCGTGCCTCTGGTGGCGACCAGTTCCAGGCCCAGGGCGACAAAGCCCTCGGCTGCCTCGAGCCCGATGGCCTTGTCGCGGTCGGCCAGCGACATGAACACGGTGCCGGCCTCGGGCAGTGCACCGCCGGCCGCTATCTGGGACTTTGCGAAGGCCAGGCCGGTGGTCATGTCGATGCCCATCACCTCGCCGGTTGACCGCATCTCAGGGCCGAGCACCGGGTCAGCCTCGGGAAAGCGGTCAAAGGGCATGACCGCCTCCTTGATGGCAACGTGGTCACCGTCGACCCGGTCGACCAGCAGGCCCTCGGTGCGCAGTTCGGACAGGGTGGCACCGACCATCACCCGGCTGGCCACCTTGGCGAGGGGGACCCCGGTGGCCTTGGCCACGAACGGAACGGTCCGCGATGCCCTCGGGTTGGCCTCGATCACGTAGACCTCGTAGTCCTCGCCAGCGGCCTTCACCGCGAACTGCACGTTGACCAGGCCCTTCACGTCGAGCGCCTCGGCGATCTTCCTGGTGTGGGCCTCGATCTCGGCGACCACGGCGACAGAGAGGTTTGGCGGCGGTATGACACAGGCACTGTCGCCGCTGTGGACGCCGGCCTCCTCGACGTGTTCCATCACGGCACCTATCAACACCTCGCCGGTGTGGTCCCGGATGGCATCTACGTCGACCTCGGTGGCGTCCTCGAGAAAGCGGTCGATGAGCACCGGCCGCTCGGCTGAGAGGCCACCCTCGATTCCGAGGCTGCCGAAGTGACTCAACTCGGCCATGGCCCGCTCAAGCTGTGTGTCGTCGTAGACGATCTGCATGGCGCGGCCACCGAGCACATAGGAGGGGCGCACCAGAACCGGGTAGCCGACCTCCTCGACAACCGCCCTGGCCGAGTCGAGGTCGCCGGCGGTGCCGCCCGGCGGCTGGGGTATGTCCAGTTCACCGCACAGCACGTTCCAGCGCTCACGGTCCTCGGCCAGGTCAATGGAGTCTGGGCTGGTACCCGCCACGAGGTCGCCGGGAATGGTGCCGGCCAGCTTCAGAGGTGTCTGTCCCCCAAGAGAGACAATGACATGTGAGGGCCGCTCGGCGTCGATCACGTTGGCGACGTCCTCCTCGGTCAGAGGCTCGAAGTAGAGGCGGTCGCTGGTGTCGTAGTCGGTGGAGACGGTCTCGGGATTGCAGTTGACCATGATCGTCTCGAAGCCGGCGTCGGACAGGGCGAAGCTGGCATGCACACAGCAGTAGTCGAACTCGATGCCCTGGCCTATGCGGTTTGGGCCCGACCCCAGGATCATCACCTTGGTCCGGTCCGAGGGTCGAACCTCGTCCTCGTCCTCCCACGTGGAGTAGTGGTACGGCGTCTCGGCGTCGAACTCGGCGCCGCACGTGTCGACGGTCTTGAAGGTGGGCCAGACGCCGACCGCCTCGCGGGCCGCACGGGCATCGGCCAGGTCGACACCGAACAGGTGGGCCACCTGTGCGTCTGCGAACCCCAGCCGCTTGGCGCTGCGCCAGTCGGCCCTGCTCAGGGTTCCGACACCGGCACCTTCGGCAGCGATCGAGTCGAGGTGCAGCCGCTCCTCGCTGATGGCCAGGATCTGGTCGAGGAACCAGGGGTCCACCCCGGTTGCCGCGTGGATCGTGTCGATGCCCACCCCTCGGCGCAGCAGGGCCTCGAGCTGGAGGATGCGCACCGGTGTGGCCACGGCCGCGGCCGCAAGGAGGGCGTCGTCGTCGATCTGCTCGAGGCTGGCCTCGGCCGGGTCGGCGTTGAGACCCAGCCTTCCGTTCTCAAGGGACCTCATGCCCTTCTGGAGCGACTCGGGAAAGGTACGGCCAATCGCCATGACCTCGCCCACCGACTGCATGGACGTACCGAGGACCCCGGTGGTGCCGGGAAACTTCTCGAACGCCCACCTCGGAATCTTGGTGACCACGTAGTCGATGGTCGGCTCGAATGCCGCCGGGGTCTTCTTCGTGATGTCGTTGGGGATCTCATCGAGGGTGTAGCCGACAGCCAGACGTGCAGCGATCTTGGCGATGGGGAAACCGGTTGCCTTGGATGCAAGCGCCGAGGAGCGGCTGACCCGCGGGTTCATCTCGATAACGACCTGGTCGCCGGTGGTCGGGTTCACGGCGAACTGGACGTTTGACCCGCCGGTCTCCACGCCAACCCGACGCAGGCAGGCGAAGGCGGCGTCACGCATCTCCTGGTACTCGACGTCGGTGAGGGTCTGGGCAGGTGCCACCGTGACGGAGTCGCCGGTGTGGACGCCCATTGGGTCCAGGTTCTCGATGGAGCACACGACCACGCAGTTGTCTGCACGGTCACGCATGACCTCGAGCTCGTACTCCTTCCAGCCGGTGATCGACTCCTCGATGAGGATCTCGCTGATCGGGCTGGCAGCCAGACCCTCGGACGCCACCTTGTGGAACTCCTCCTCGGTTGAGGCAATCCCTGTGCCGCGGCCACCGAGGATGTACGCGGGGCGGATAACCACGGGCAGGCCGACATCGGCGACGACCCGCACCGCCTCATCCATGTCATGGGCAGTTCCCGACGCGGGCACCCCGAGGCCGATTCCGACCATGGCCTCCTTGAACCGGGCCCGATCCTCGGCTGTGGCTATCGCTTCGGCATCTGCACCGATCAACTCAACCCCGTACTCCTCGAGCACGCCGGCCTCGACCAGCTCCATGGCCAGGTTCAGGGCGGTCTGGCCACCCAGGGTCGGCAGCAGCGCATCGGGGCGTTCACGCTCGATGATACGCGTTAGGACATCGAGGCGCAGGGGCTCGACGTAGGTGGCGTCTGCGAAGTCCGGATCGGTCATGATGGTGGCCGGGTTGGAGTTGGCCAGGATCACCCGGTAGCCCTCTTCGCGCAGCACACGACAGGCCTGGGTTCCCGAGTAGTCGAACTCGCATGCCTGGCCGATCACGATCGGACCCGAACCGATCAGCAGGATGCTCTCAATGTCGTCGCGGCGCGGCATCAGCGACCACCAACCGGATGAGACTCCATGAGGCGCTCGAAGTCGTCGAACAGGTAGCGGCTGTCGTGCGGCCCGGGGCCGGCCTCAGGGTGGTACTGAACGCTGAATGCCGGAACCGACTGGCATGAGATGCCCTCGACGGTCTGGTCGTTCAGGTTCACGTGCGTCAGGTCAACGGCCGGAATGGAGCCGTCGGCGACGCAGTAGTTGTGATTCTGGCTGGTTATCTCAACAGAACCGGTGACCAGGTTGCGGACCGGATGGTTGCCGCCGTGGTGCCCGAACGGAAGCTTGAAGGTCTCGCCGCCGAGGGCTCCGGCCAGGACCTGGTGGCCGAGGCAGATGCCGAACAGCGGAACCTCGTCCAGCAGTTGGCCGACCGCCGTGCGGACGTGTTCGAGCGGTTCGGGGTCGCCTGGCCCGTTCGACAGGAACACCCCGTCGGGCGCCATTGCCAAAACATCGGCGGCCGTGGTCGAGGCTGGCACCACCGTGACCTCACCCAGGGCCGAGAGGTGCCTCAGGATGGTGCCCTTGATGCCCAGGTCGTAGGCAACGATCCGGCGCCCGCCACCGGTGGAGGCCACCGTGTAGGCCTGCTCGCAGGTCACGCCGGCCACCATGTCAACGCCGTCGGTGCTGACAGCGCTGGCCGCAGCGGCTGTCAGCGTGGCCTGATCGGCCGTTCCGAACGCCCCCGGCATGGCGCCCTCGTTGCGCAGGTGCCGGGTGAGGCGCCTCGTGTCCACCCCAGCGATGCCCGCCACCCCGTGGGCCACGAGCATTGAGTCCAGATCGCCACCGGCCCGCCAGTTGCTGTGGCGCCGCGCCAGGTCACGCACGACCACCCCACCGCAAAAGGGCCGGCGACTCTCGTTGTCGTCGTCGTTGACTCCGTAGTTGCCTATGTGGGGGTACGTGAACGTGATGATCTGGCCGGCGTACGACGGATCGGTGATGACCTCCTGGTAGCCGGAAAGGACCGTGTTGAACACAACCTCGCCGGTGGCCACGCCGTCGGGGGCGGCCGCACCGATCGCCTCACCCTCAAAGATCGACCCGTCGGCAAGGACCAGATGTGCCTCGACCGGGCTGCGCCTGCTCACCGCATCGCCTCGCCATCGACAACCACGGGCTCACCGGCACTGATGGTGTGCCTCACCCGGCCCCGCAGGGTGCGCCCCTCATAGGGCGTATTGGAACTGGGGCTGGCCATGGCCCGACCCGAAACCGTCCAGGTCTCGTCAGGGTCGATCACACAGAGGTTGGCGTGGCTGCCCGCCACGACAGGGGTTCCGTGCCTGTCGCCGATGCCGGCGATAGCCGCCGGGCGCCACGACATGAGCGCCAGGATCTCGGGCAGGTCCAGCCCGGAGTCCTCCAACGCCAGCGAGAATGCTGTCTCGAGGCCCAGCATTCCCGGTGGGGCCGAGTCGAACGGCTGCTCCTTGGAATGGTCCGTGTGGGGGGCGTGGTCGGTTGCGATGGCGTCGATCGTGCCGTCGGCCAGACCCCTGCGCACGGCCGCCACATCGTCGTCGGTGCGCAGCGGCGGATGCACCTTGAAGACCGGGTCAAATGAGGCACACGCGGCATCGGTGAGGCTGAAGTGGTGGGTCGTGGCCTCGGCCGTCACAGGCAGGCCGGCAGCCTTGGCACCCCGGACCATCGCCACCGAACTGGCCGTGGACAGGTGCTGGAAGTGCATGTGGGCACCGGTCAAACGCACCAGGGCGATGTCGCGCATGACCATCAGCTCCTCGGCCTCGGCAGGCTGACCGGGAATGCCGAGCCGCGACGACCAGTCACCCTCGTGCATGTATCCACCCTCGGCGAGCGCCGAAACCTCGCAGTGCTGAGCAAGCACCACGGGCCGACCCAGACGGGCCGACAGGCCGGTCGAATACTCCATGATGCGACGCATCAGCCTCGGGTCCTGAACGCCCGTACCGTCGTCGGTGAAGATGCCGACACCCATGTCGACCAACTCCCCCATCGGAGCCATGTCGACGCCGAGGCGACCAACGGTCATGGCCGCCGTCGGCACGATCTCACAGAGCGCCGCCGCTCCAAGGTGCCTGACCTGTTCCACAACTGCGGCACAGTCCGCAACAGGCTCGGTGTTGGGCATGGCCACCAGTGCCGTATAGCCACCCAGGGCACCTCCCCGGGACCCGCTCTGGATCGTCTCGGCATCCTCCTGGCCCGGCTCCCTCAGGTGGACGTGCAGGTCCACGAAACCCGGGGCAACGACACAGCCTGAGGCATCCAGGTTGATGTCGCCTCTCAGGTCGTTGCCGACCGAGGCGATGCGACCATCGTCGCCGATCTCCACGTCGAGAACCCTCTCCCCCTGTGAATCGACAACCGTTCCACCGCGCAGCACGAGGCTCACCCGCCCACCTCCTGGTCAGCTCCGGACTGGTCGGGCGCCAGGTCCATGCCTGAACCCAGAAGCATGAACAACACAGCCATGCGGACGGACACACCGTTCGACACCTGATTCAGGATCACCGAGCGCGAATCGGTCGCCACCGCAGTAGTCAACTCGACACCCGGATTGGTGGGGCCCGGATGCAGGATCACAGCATCGGCCGACAACAGGGCCGCCCTTCGGGCATCCAGCCCGTAATCGGTCGCATACTCACGCATGGACGGCACAAGCCCCTCGGTGATCCGCTCGCTCTGCATCCGCAACAGGTAACAGGCATCCAGATTGGGAAGCACCGCGTCGAGGTCGTAGGAGACCGTCACCGGCCAACCGTCGATGGATGGAGGCAGCAGCGTGGGCGGAGCCACCAGCACAACCTCGGCGCCCAGCAGCGAGAATGCCAGCACGTTGGAGCGCGCAACCCGGGAGTTGCGGATATCGCCGACAATGCCGATCCTCATGCCATCCAGATCACCGCGCCTCTCCCGCAGCGTGTAGCAGTCGAGCAGGGCCTGGGTTGGGTGCTCGTGGCAGCCGTCGCCGGCGTTGATGACACATGCATCGGTCCAGTCGGCCAACCTGTGGGCGGTGCCGGCCATTGCGTGACGAACCACGATGGCGTCGGCCCCATACGAACCGATCACCTCGACCGTGTCACGCAGGCTCTCACCCTTGCTGAGCGACGAAGAACCCGCCGTGAAGGTCATGGTGTCGGCCGACAACCGCTTGGCAGCGGTCTCAAACGACATCCGGGTCCGCGTGGAGTCCTCGAAGAACAGAGACGCCACCGTTCGTCCACGCAGGGCCGGGACCTTCGGGATCGGACGCCTGCCAACCTCGGCGAACGTGTCCGTCAGGTCCAGGATCCCCTCGATGTCGCCACGGGACATCCCATCGATGCCGAGCAGATGCCTCCGGGTCGCAACTGCCGTACTCACTTCTCCACCGAACCCAGATCGACACCCAGGGGATGAACGTCGACGACCTCGTCGCGCCTGGTCGGAAGGTTCTTGCCGACATAGTCCGGCCTTATCGGCAACTCCCGGTGCCCACGGTCGATCATCACGGCCAACTGGACCGACCGGGGACGCCCGTAGTCGCAGACGGCATCCATGGCCGCCCGGATCGTGCGCCCGGTGAACAACACGTCATCGACGAGCACGATCAGGCTGTTGTCGATATCGGCCGGCAGATCTGTCGCAGCCTCAGGAACGACCGGCCGGATGCCAATGTCGTCGCGGTACAACGCCACGTCGAGACAACCCAGCGGCGGCCTGGTTCCCTCGATGTCCTCGAGGGCCTCGGCGAGCCGCTCAGCCACCGGCACGCCACCCGTCTGCAGGCCAACCACTACCAGACCCTCGAGTCCGTGGTTGCGTTCGATGATCTCGTGTGCCATCCGCAGGATCGCACGACCCATGTCGTCGGCACTCATGATCCGTGCATGGGCAACAAAAACGCCCCCGAACGGGGGCGTCTGACTGCGTTCTCTCTCGGCCATTGACCTGTCTCCTCGATCCGTCCGGGCCTCACGGGACCCGCTTCACGGTCGAGAACAGACCCTACCCGCGAGCGCTACGGTCGCGCGCACCCTCCTCGCCTGCCCACCTCCCGGTCGTCGCCATCGCCGGGCTCCGCTCGCTCGCAAACCGCGCTCGCTCGTCGAAACCCGACACTGACGCCGACCTCGACCAACTTCCCGCTGAGGCCACGCACACGGTTGATCAATACAAGGCCTCCATCGCAGACCAGCCGGTCGCCAGGGTCCTCCGCATCAGTCGCGAAACCCCCTGCTACCCCCAGCGTCCCGCGCTCTACCGGGCTTCTAAATCCACCTCACCGCCACCTGGGCCTCCCGCCTACCTGACCCCCGGGTGGGGCTCCGGTGGCACGCCGTGCACAGCAGGCGTTGAAGAGTGAGCGGTGTCGGGTCGGGACCCCTCAGGCCATACGGCGGCGAAGAGACCGGCCGCATCGTTGCCGACGCCGTGCGCAGCAGGCGTTGAAGAGTGAGCGGTGTCGGGTCGGGATTCGGGCGGAGCCTGCGCAGCCCGGACCCGGCCCGGCGGCGCAGCCGTTGGAACAAAGTTGCTGACGAAAAGGTGGAGTCAGGAACCGGGCCGCAGTTCTTCGGCGATTCGCGCAACTACGCCGTTTACGAACTTTCCGGACTTCTCGGTGGAGTACTCGCCCACCAGTTCCACGAGCTCGGAGAGCACCGCCGAGGTGGGCACCTCGGGCTGGTGGGCCAGTTCGTATACCGCCATTCGGATCAGCACCAGGTCGATGGCCGGCATGCGCCCGGTGCTCCACCCCTCGGAGTAGCTGCCGATCAGTTCGTCGAGCTCCTGGATGTGGCCGGCGACTCCCTCCACCAGTTGGACGGTGTAGGGCTCCGGTGGAACCGGCTGTTCGGCAAGCACCTCCAGTGGGTCCACGCCCCGCGAGTGGGCGGCGTAGAGCAGGCCGAGAGCGGTCTCTCGGGCCTCACGGCGTGAGCCGATCGCATCTCCGGGCCTGTGTGACATGGTCTGGTGGGTGCGGCTGCCGGCCCGGCTCAGACCCTGCTGAGGTATTCGCCGGTGCGGGTGTCGACCTTGACCTGTTCGCCCTTTTCGATGAACAGCGGCACGGAGACGACGAGGCCTGTCTCGAGGGTTGCGGGTTTGCGGGCACCGGACACACGGTCGCCCTGTAGGCCGGGTTCGGTTTCGGTGATGATCAGTTCCACGGATGCAGGGAGGTCGACACCGATCACGTCCTCGCCGTACATCATGAGCATGGCCGTGTTCTGCTCGACGAGGTAGTCGGATGCCTCGCCAAGCGTCTCGGGGTTCACCGTGAGCTGGTCGTAGGTCTCGGTGTCCATGAACACGTAGTCGGTGCCGTCGCGGTAGAGGAACTGCATGGCCCGCTTGTCGATGATGGCCCTCTCGACCTTTTCGCCGGCGCGGAAGGTGCGGTCGATGACGGCTCCGGTGCGGGAGTTCTTGAGGGTGGTGCGTACGAAGGCGTGGCCCTTGCCGGGTTTTACGTGCTGGAACTCGACCACCGAGAAGAGGGTGTTGTCGAGCTCGAGGGTCATCCCGTTCTTGAGATCGTTGGTGGTGATGATCGGCATGTTCTGGTCTCGCTGTCGGGATGTGGTTGGTCGTGTTGCGTGTCAGGTGGTGCTGGGCGACCTGGTGAGGCGTCGGCAGCCTCTGCTCTCCACGACCACCGTGTCCTCCCAGCGGACGCCGCCGACTCCGGCGATGTAGGCGCCCGGTTCAACGGTGACCACGTGGCCGCTGCGAAGGGTAGCAGTGGAGGTTCCCGACAGGGCCGGTGCCTCGTGGATGTCGAGGCCGACGCCGTGGCCGGTTCCGTGTGTGAATGCGTCTCCGAGGCCGGCTCCTGTGAGGACGTTGCGGCATGCGGTGTCTACTGCTGTGGTTGCCACGCCGTCGGCAATGGCTGCGATGCCAGCCTGCTGTGCCGCGAGCACCGCTGTGAGCATCTCGGCCTCGGGGCCGTCACCTGTTCCACCGATGCGGGCGGAACGTGTCATGTCGGAGTGGTACCCGTCGACGATGGCACCCAGGTCGCAGACCACGAGGTCTCCCCTGGCGATGGTCCTGTCGCCGGGGCGGGCATGGGGGTGGGCGCTGTTGGGTCCTGCAGCCACGATGGTCTCAAAGGCCCTGTCCGATGCGCCGAGGCTCCGCATGGCGTTGTCCAGCGCGGAGGCGACCTGCCTTTCGGTTGGGCCTGTGTCGAGCATGGGCCAGACCTCGGCGAGCGCCGTGTCGGCTATCGCAGCGGCGGCTGCGATGCGGGCCAGCTCTCCCTCGTCCTTGACCTCGCGCAGGGTCTCGACGAGGCCGTCGGTGGCGACGAGAGTTGTTCCGTCGAACCAGTCGGCGTACCTGCGCTGGTCCGTCCATGTGATGGAGTCGGCTTCAAGGCCCAGGTTGGTGATGCCGGCGGTGAGGCCGTTCAACAGCTTCTGGCGTTCGGCGACCGCTATCTCCACCTCGACCTCGGTGCCGGCGGTGGTGACCTCCCGGGGTGCCTGGTCGCGGTAGCGGCCGTCGGTTACCAGCACGGCCCGGTCCGCATCGATCAGGAGCAGTCCGGCCGAGCCGGTGAACCCTGTGAGGTATCCGATGTTGGTGGTGGAGGTGACGAGCAGTGCCCCGCAGCCGGCGTCATCCAGGCTGGCCCGAAGCCGGCCCAGGCGCAGCCCCACCTCCATGGGTGGGAGCACAGGCGTCGCCACCGGTTGCTCAGGCTGAAGCCAGCAGGGCCGCCACGGCGTCCATTGCCAGGCGGTAGCCGTCGCTTCCGAACCCGGCGATGGTGCCGGCGGCTACGGGTGCCACGACCGAGGTGTGGCGCCACGGCTCGCGGGCTGCCGGGTTGGACAGGTGCACCTCGATGACCGGACCGTCGAAGGCGGCGAGGGCATCGTGGATGGCCCAGGCGTAGTGGGTGAAGGCACCGGGGTTGATGACGATGGCTGCACAGCTGGCGCGGGCTGCGTGGATTGCGTCGACCAGCTCGCCCTCGTGGTTGGACTGCAGGTGGTCGATCGCCAGCCCGTGGGCTGTGGCCGCCTCCCTTGCCACGGTCAGGTGGTCGTCGAGGGTTTCCGCCCCGTACACCTCGGGTTCCCGCTCACCGAGCAGGTTCAGGTTCGGGCCCGACAGGACCATCACGGTCTGTGTGCTCATGGCTGGCGGTTCCTCTCGTTCCCAGGGCTCATCTCACCCTGTCCAGGGTCTTTCCTACAAGGTCGGGGTCGACTCCGTGGACCGGCTCAACCCCGTGGGGGCCGTCCAGCACGAAGGTCAGGCCGTCGAGTGCCTTCTTGTCGCGGCCCATCGCCGCAAGCAGTTCGTCGTCGCCGGCTCCGGCGGGTAGTGCCGACGGCAGGTCGTAGTAGTCGACGATGCGTCGGTGTTCTGCGACCCGGTCGGTGTCAATGCGGCCCATTGCCGCAGCCAGCTCCGCTGCGTACACCAGACCCACGGCCACGGCCTCGCCATGGCGCATGTCGTAGCGACCGGTGGTCTCTATGGCGTGGGCGAGGGTGTGCCCGTAGTTGAGCACCGCCCGTTGGCCGGCCTCGCGTTCGTCGGCGGCCACCACCCTGGCCTTGATCTCCACACACCTGGCCACCTGTTCATCGATGTCGAGACCCTCGATGTCCTCGCCACCGAGGAAGTGGTACTTGGCCATCTCGCCCCTGCCGCAGCGCATCTCGCGCTCGGGGAGGGTCGCCAGGGTGCCGGTGTCGCAGAACACGGCCACCGGCTGCCAGAACGCCCCGACCAGGTTCTTTCCCTCGGGCAGGTTGACGCCCGTCTTGCCGCCGATGGCTGCGTCGATCTGGGCCAGCATGGTTGTGGCCACGTGTGCCACGGGTACCCCCCGGTGGTAGCTGGCTGCTGCGAAGCCGGCCACGTCGGTGACCACCCCACCTCCAATGCCAATGACCAGATCGCCCCTTGTGAGGCCCCATGAGGCGAAGCCGCTGCAGAGGTCCTCGATGGTGGAGAGGGTCTTGGCCGGCTCTCCGTCGGGAATGGTGAATACCCGCTGCTCTCCAGCGGTCTCAACCTCCACCCCGATTCCCTTCTGGGTGACGACGGCGACACGCGACGTGGCTGGGAGCACCGTCGACATGACGTCGATGGCCATGGGTCCGATCACCACCGGGTAGGAGCGTCCGCCGGGAAGGGGCACGTCGACGGTGATCATGTGGTCACCGGGTCGGGCAGTGCTGCTACGACGGTGTCGGCCACCTCGTCGACGGTCATGTCGTCGGTGTCAACCACATGGTCGGCTGCGGCCTCGTAGTCGGAGCCACGCCGGGTTGACAGCTCGGCGAGCACCTCGGCCGGGTTGCCTGCCTGGAGGAGGGGTCTGCCGACACCGTCGCCGACCCGCTCGGCGAGAGTCTCCGGCCGGGCCCTCAACCAGACGACTGTGGCCCGCTCGGACAGGAGTTCCCTGTTGGGCAGGCGTTCGAGCACACCTCCGCCGGTCGACAACACGACTGGCTGTACCAGCGACAGAACGTCTGCCAGCGCTGCCTGCTCACAGTCCCGAAAACCGGACTCGCCCTGTTCCTCGAACAGCACGCCCACGGAGCGACCCTCGCGGCCGGTCACCAGCACGTCGAGATCCAGGTGTCGGAGGCTCCGGCGCTGGGCCACGGCTGCACCCACCTCGCTCTTTCCGGCTCCCATGAGGCCCACCAGCGCAAGGTGGGGCCCACCGGGGCCGTTGTGGTCGGTTGCCATCACGACAGGCTACTGATGCAGACCCTCCGGCTCGGGCGAATACCGCTTCAGGCGATCGAGACAACCAGAACCGCCGCGGCCCCCATCCACGGACCAAAGGCCAGCGTCTGAGACCACCCATGCCTGCGGAGACGACCGGGTACCTGCCACACCAGGGCGAACAGGCAGGCGAGCACCAGCGCCGTGAGGACCGCTGTGGGAAACCCGCTTCCCGCAGCGAAGCCGATCTGCCATCCCAGGGGGACGGCCAACTTCACGTCGCCACCACCGAGGCCCGATGGGGCAGGCACCCGGACCGTGAACAGGAGCCCGCCGTACATGAGAGCGCCGACGCAGGCCCACAGCAGGCTCCCGGGGCGCCCACCTGAGACGGCAGCGGCTGCGTCGAGGACCACGAGACCCGCCAGGAGGGTGGCGACCATGGGGTCCGGCAGGCGCCGGTTGCGCAGGTCCACGACCGACAGGGCCACGATCCAGACAATCATCCATGCCAGGGCCACGGCCTGGGCCGGATCCACGGGGGCTACAGGGGTTCAGGCGGCTGCGCGGGCGGCCAACTCGGCCCGTGCAGCCTGTTCCATTGCCGCAACCGGTGCCTCCCCACCCGTCCAGTGGGTGAAGGCCAGCGCAGCCTGGAAGATGAGCATCGAGAGGCCTCCGTGGGCCTCGATCCCGCGTTCGCGGAGTGCCACCACCCATGGTGTGGCAAGGGGGTGGTAGATGAGGTCGACGGCGACCTGGCCCGGTTTCAAGAGGTCGGGATCGACAGGCATGGCCGAATCGCCCTCACCCATACCCACCGGTGTCGCGTTGACAATCAGGTCGGCACCAGCCACCGCATCGGTGTCGGCTACCCGCCCGACCCCGTCGGCGAGGCCGGCAGCCACCTCTGCCCTGGCTGGTGTCCGGTTGACCACCGCCACGTCTGATGCCCCGGCGACAGCCAGGGCGTGCACGACGGCCCTGGCTGCACCACCCGCACCGAGAACGACGGCCCTGCGACCTGCGGGGTCAAAGCCGGAATCGTGGGCGAGACCGTCGATGAAGCCACCGCCATCGGTGTTGTGGCCCACGAGGCGGTCTCCGTCGAGGACCACGCAGTTCACGGCATCAAGCCTTCGGGCCACGTTGCCCAGGTCGTCGACTGCTGCGGCAACGGCCGCCTTGTGCGGCATGGTTACCGACAGGCCCACGAGGCCCTCGCTGCGGGCCCAGTCGAGCGCCCGTGCGGTGTCTCCCTCGGCCACCTCGTGTGCGATGAACGTCCAGTCCAGGTCGACTGCAGCGAACGCCGCGTTCATGATCGCCGGAGACAGCGAGTGCGCGACCGGTGAGCCGATGACCGCCGCCATGCGGGTGCGGGCCTCTGGTGTGTCAGCCACAGCCAAGATCCTTTTCTACACATACGCGCCGTGCAGCCTCGAACTCGTCGGCCGTCTCGGCAAACGTGTGGGCTCCCACGACGTCGTTCTCGTCGGTGCGCACGTAGTAGAGCCAGGGACCGTCGACAGGGGCCAGGGCGGCCTCGAGAGACGCCCGGCCGGGGCCAGCGATAGGTGTTGGCGGCAGGCCGGCTACGACCCTCGTGTTCCACAGGGACTCGGTGGCCAGGTCCTCATCTGTGAGGGGCTCACCGGCGGTCTTGGCCACGGCGTAGCGGGTGCTGGCGTCGATTCCGAGCGTCCAGCCCAGGTTCAGCCTGTTGTGGATTACCCGGCTGATCTTGGCCCGGTCGCCGTCGAGCAGGGCCTCCTCCTCGATGAGGGAGGCCAGGATGACGGCGTCGTACGGGGTGAGGCCCAGTTCCACCGAGCGCTGTTCAAGGTCGAGTTCCCTCACGACCGCAAGGAACTGGTTGTGCATGCGGATCAGCAGGCCCAACTCGTCGGTGATCGTGGCATCGTCGAGCTGGTAGGTGTCGGGGAACAACAGGCCCTCGACGAGCAGGAACGGCAGTTCTCCGGGGTAGTGCTCCCAGATGAGGCGGTCGCTGGAGAGGGCAGCACGCATCTGGGCCTCGTCGAAGGTCGGCATTCTGCGGACCACACGGTTCACCATCTGGTTCAGGGTCAGGCCCTCGGGGATCGTGATGCGGACGACCTCTTCGGGGAGGGGGCCCTCTTCGAGAAGCGCAACGGTGTCCTCAAAGGAGAGGTGCTCCTGGAGCACGTAGTTGCCCGCCTGGAACGAGTACTCGGTGCCGGCCTGGCAGTCGATGAGCCACTGCAGTCCAGAGGGGCACCGCATCCACTGACGGAACATCGCAGGGTGGTCGATCACGCCGGAGTCGCCAAGTGCCACCGCAACGTCGTTGGTCGACCAACCCTCCTGGATGGTCAACTCGACATCGTCGCCGGGTGGTGCGCTGGGTCGAAGCTGGTTGTCGACCCAGCCGCGGAACCCGCTGAAGGCGACGGCCGCTCCGAGCAGCACCACGGCGGCCACTCCTCCCCATCTGGGAATGGGCCCCAGCAGTGGTCGGTGGCGTACCCAGGTGACGTCCGGGCTGGGCTCGTCGGACGGGTGGGGGCGCGTCGTGACGATGGCCTCGTCGGGTTCCTGGCCTGGATGGTCGGCCTCCCATGCGGGCACCTGCTCGACGGGTCGGGTCTCGGCGAACTCGGGTTCGGAGTGGAGGTCGAGGTGGTCGCTGTCGGTCCCGTCAGGTGCGTCGGGGGTTACAGGGGTGTCGTCGCTCACGTGGACTGCTCCCCTGCCCGGCCCTCGAGCCATGCCTGGAGCATCACCGAGGCGGCCACCTTGTCGACGACCTTGCGGCGATCCTCTCCGCGCATGTCCTGTTCGCGGAGTTGCCGGTCGGCGGTGACCGTGGTGAGGCGCTCGTCGTGGGTCTGGACCGGCACGGTCAGCCGTGCTGCCAACTGGTCGGCTTCGGCGATCATGGTCCTGGCCATTGGGCCGATTGAGCCGTCAAGTGAGTAGGGCACGCCGACCACCACGACCTCTGCCTCCCATTCGGCGACGAGGGCTGCCACTGCGCGGTGCTCACCCTCCCTGTCGCCGGTGCGTGCCAGAACCTCGATGGGCATTGCCAGACGGCCGTCGCTGTCGCTGACGGCCACGCCGATCCGCTTCGTTCCCAGGTCGAGGCCGATCGCCCGCACGACTTCGCCGCGGGCCTAGCCGGCCAGGGCTGCTGCCCGTGCCTGTTCGAGTGCCTCGGCAAGGTTCTCGGGGGACCTGCCTCCAACGACGGTGAGGTCTGGGCTCGGGCGTCCGCCACCGTCGATCGTCTTGGCGGCATCGGCTACGAGCGCACCGGCATCGAGGCCACTGTCGGGGGCTACGGCTGCGACCAGGGCTGCTCCACCTCCGTCGGGTGATGTGCCGAGCACTACGGCTCGTACGCCGTCACGGTCGCGCACTGCGGCTGCCAGGTCGCGGAGGCCATCGCGGTCTATGCCGTCGACCATGGTCACGACGATGCCGTTGTCGGCCGATGCGGCGAGTTCGTCGGCGCGTCCCAGGGCCAGCTCGCGTCTGGCGCCCGCCAACTCGGAGCGCACGGCCTTGGCCTCGGCCAGGCGTCGGGTGATGCCGTCGATGAGGTCATCGACGGGCACGCCCACCAGGTCAGCGGCTTCAGCCAGGGATGTCTCGGCCCCACGGAGCCGATCAATGGGTGCGGTTCCGGTGATGGCCTCGAGGCGGCGGATGTTGGAGCCGATTGAACCCTCTGTGGTGATCTTCACGGGCCCGATGTCACCAAGTGCTGACACATGGGTTCCCCCGCAGAGTTCAACCGAGTTGGGGCCGGCCTCGAGCACGCGTACCCGGTCTCCGTACTTGTCGCCGAAGAAGGCAATGGCGCCGAGGGCCTCGGCCTCTTCGCGGCTGGTCTCGAAGTTGCGGCAGTCGTGGTTGGAGAGGATCTCGGCGTTTGTGAGGTTCTCGACGGCCGTCACCTGTTCGGCGGTCATGGCCTCGAAGTGGCTGAAGTCGAAGCGCAGGTGGTCGGGTCCGACCCACGATCCCTGCTGCTTGACGTGATCGCCCAGAACCTGTCGCAGCGCCCAATGGAGAATATGGGTGCCGGTGTGGTTGCGGCGGATTGCTGCGCGGCGTTCGGTGTCGATGGCGGCTGTCACGGTCTGTCCAACCTCGGGACCCGAGGCGTCGGCCGTGACCTTGTGGCAGTGCAGGCCGTCGAGGGCGAGGGTGGTGTCGAGCACCTCGACGGAGCCGCCGTCCCATGTGATGGTTCCGGTGTCGCCCACCTGACCGCCGGACTCGGCGTAGAACGGGGTGCGGTCGAGGACGACCATGTCGCCGTCGAAATACACCACCACGGCCTCGGCCTCGTCCCGGTCGCGCCCTACGAACTCGGTGGGGCCGCCTGCCTCGAGCACGGAGCGCAAATCGCCGACAGCGGCGGTGCTGCCGTCCTTTCGGGCTGAGCGGGCCATCTCCTGTTGTCGGGCCATTGCCACGCCGAAGGCCTCGTTGTCGACGGCCACGCCCTTTTCGGCCGTGATCTCCTGGGTCAACTCAAGGGGGAAGCCGTAGGTGTCGTGCAGCTTGAAGGCGATGTCTCCGTCGAGCGTGGAGCCCTCTCCCATGCCGTCGAGCGCATCGTCGAGGATCGCCAGGCCGGTTCGCAGGGTCTCCCTGAAACGGCCCTCCTCGCGCTCGAGGACGTCGCGTACGAAAGCATGGTTGCTGACCAGGTCGGGGTAGTCGTCACCCATGATGGCCACCACCGCATCGACGAGGGTTGGCATGACGAGGTCCTCGACCCCGAGCAGCCAGGCGTGGCGCACTGCCCGTCGGATGATGCGGCGCAGCACGTAGCCGCGGTCCTCGTTGCTGGGGAACACCCCGTCGCTGATGAGGAAGGTCGAGGATCGGGCATGGTCGGCCAGGATGTGCTGGGAGACATCGGTGCGGTCGCTCGACCCGTGTTGCACGCCGGTGATGTCGCTGATGGTGGCGAGGAGGCGCACGAACTCGTCGGTCTCCCAGACCGAGTCGACCCCCTCCAGCACGGAGAGGATGCGCTCGAGGCCGGCGCCGGTGTCGATCGACGGAGCCGGCAGCGGCGTCATGGAACCGTCCTCATGCTGTTCAAACTGCATGAACACCAGGTTCCAGATCTCGATGAAGCGTTCCTCGTCGCCGTGGGCGGGACCGCCGTCGTCACCGAAGTCGGGGCCCTTGTCCCAGAAGATCTCAGAGCAGGGTCCGCATGGCCCGGTGTCGGCCATGCGCCAGTAGTTGTCCTCGTCGAGGCGTTGGATGCGCTCGGCGGGCACGCCGACCTCGTCGCGCCAGATGGCCTCGGCCTCGTCGTCGCTGAGGTGCACGGTTACCCAGAGTCGTTCAGGGTCGAGGCCCAGCGTGGCGGTCACGAACTCCCATGCGTAGGCGCATGCGTCGGACTTGAAGTAGTCGCCGAAGCTGAAGTTGCCCATCATCTCGAAGAAGGTGAGGTGTCGGCTGGTGCGACCCACCTCGTCGAGGTCGTTGTGCTTGCCGCCGGCCCTCACGCACTTCTGGACGGTGACGGCGCGGTCCCACGGGGCTGGCTGCTCACCCACGAAGTAGGGCTTGAAGGGGACCATTCCGGCCACCGTGAACAACAGAGTGGGGTCGTGCGGGATCAGGCTGCCGGAGGGCTCATGGTGGTGGCCCCTGTCGACGAAGAAGTCGACGAATGCGCGTCTTACGCCGTTGGCTGAGTGTGCTGCCATGGTCGGGCCACTCTACCGGGGTGGCTCCGGTGGCTATGAGCAGGTTCAGCTCTCAGCGGAGGGGCCCAGTTGGTCGGTGGCTGCGCCGCGACCGCTGCCCGCCACGGCGGAAGCCGTAGTCGTGGCCGTTGGAGCCTGCCGGTTCGTCGGCTGCGATGTCGTCGCGGATCTGCCTGACCCTGCGCACCAGGTCTGCGCCCTGGTCGACAACGGCCGATGACCGCTCGGCAATCTCCCTGCGCAGGTGTTCGGGTGTGTAGCGCTCGACGGTTCGGCGCAGGCGCCGCTGGAACCACATGGAGGTGGCGTTGCCCACCAACCATCCGATGACAAGCCAGAAGATGCGGCGTCTCATTTGTTGCCTCCCCCGCTGCCGGGACCATCGGGTGGGTCGCCACGGTGGCGGGCCATGCGTTCGGCCACCTCCGCTTCGAACCCGTGTGGTGAGGGATCGTAGTAGTTGTTGTCGGCCACCTCGGGGGGCCTGTACTGCTGTGCCACCCACCCGGCCGGGTCGTCGTGGGGGTACTCGTAGCCGTCGCCATGACCCAGGTCGGCTGCTCCCTTGTAGTGGGCGTCGCGCAGGTGCATGGGCACGAGACCGGTGCCGGCCGCCCTGGCATCGACGCCTGCGCGCCCCAGCCCAACGGTTACCCGGTTGGACTTGGGTGCGGTTGCCAGGTGGACGACGGCGTGGGCCAGGTTCAGGCGTGCCTCGGGCAGACCCACGAATTCCACGGCCCGGGCTGCCGCATCGGCCACCAGGAGGGCCATGGGGTCGGCCATGCCGATGTCCTCGCTGGCAAGGATCACCAGGCGGCGTGCGATGAAGCGGGCGTCCTCGCCGGCGTCGAGCATGCGGGCCAGCCAGTAGAGGCCGGCGTCGGCATCGGAGCCGCGGATGCTCTTAATGAATGCGCTGATCACGTCGTAGTGCTCGTCGCGTCCGTAGAGGATTGCCTTCGTACCCAGCGCCGCCTCGGCGTCGTCGACGCTGATCTGCTCTGATTCGCGCCCGGTGGCCAGGGTGGCTGCCACCTCGAGGCTGGTGAGCGCGTGCCGTCCGTCGCCGGCTGCCCGGTCAACCAGCAACTCGATGGCGTCGTCGTCGGCTGCGATTCCCTCTGCGACCAGGCCCCGGTTCAGCAGGTCGACGAGGGCGTCCTCGTCCAGCGGTTCCAGGCGAAAGAGTGTCGAGCGGGACAGCAGGGGTGCGTTCACCTCGAAATAGGGGTTCTCGGTGGTGGCCCCGATCAGCACCAGCAGACCTGATTCCACGGAGGGCAGCAGGGCGTCCTGCTGCGCCTTGTTGAAGCGGTGCACCTCGTCGAGAAACAAGATGGTGCCGACGTCACGCTCCCCCAGGGCCGCCTCGGCCCGGGCGATCAGCTCACGTACATCTTTCACGCTGGCGCTCACCGCTGACATCTCGGTGAACTCCTTTGCGGTGAGGCGTGCCACCAGGCGGGCCAGGCTGGTCTTGCCGGTGCCGGGTGGTCCCCAGAGGATCACCGACGACAGGCGGTCGGCCTCTATGAGACGCCGCAGCGGGCGTCCCGGCCCGACAAGATGTTCCTGCCCGACTACGTCGTCGAGGCTGGTCGGTCGTAGCCGGTCGGCCAGGGGGGCGCGCCGTGTCAGGCGTTCACGGGCTGCATCTGAGAAGAGGTCACCGGCCATCGGCACCGAACCTAGGGCCTCGGCGGCTGTCCGGGTGGACGGCCCTGGCGGATCTGTGGGCTACTCGCTTCTGGGTAGGACCCGCAGGCCCAGCTCCTCGAGGTGACGGTCGTCGATCGGGGTGGGTGCACTGGTGAGCGGGTCGGCGCCCGACTGGGTCTTCGGGTAGGCGATGACCTCGCGGATGTTCTCCTCGCCGGCCAGGATCGCAATGAGGCGGTCCATGCCGAAGGCGAAGCCGGCATGCGGTGGTGCGCCGTACCTGAAGGCGTCCAGCAGGAAGCCGAACCTCTCCTGGGCCTCGTCGGCTCCGATTCCCAGGATTGAGAAGATCTTCTGCTGGATCTCGCGGCGATGGATACGAACACTGCCCGAGCCCAGCTCCCAGCCATTCAGGACCAGGTCGTAGGCCTGTGAGCGGACCGAGAGGAGGTCACCGGCCTCGAGGGCCTCGAGATCGTCCTCATGGGGCATGGTGAACGGATGATGGGCGGGCATGGGGTTGCCGGCCTCGTCGAGGCCGTCGAAGAGGGGAAAGTCCACGACCCACAGGAAGTGCAGGCCACCCTCGGTAACCGGGGGGCGTCCCAGCTCCAGGCGCAACAGGCCAAGGATGCGGCAGGTGTTGTGGTGCTCGTCGGCAACCAGAAGCAACAGGTCGCCCTCTTCGGCCTCCATCATGGAGCGCAGCGCTGCCTGTTCGTCGTCGGAGAGGAACTTGGCCACGGGCGAGTTGAGGCCGTCTGCCTCGACCTTCATCCAGACAAGGCCCTTGGCTCCCCAGCCCTTGCACGTGTCGGTCAGGTCGTCGAGGCGGTTACGCGACAGCTCGGCACCACCTGGAACCCGGATGCCCTTGACACACGGTGCCTGGAAGGCCCTGAAGTCGGTCTCGGCGAACACCGGGGTCAGCTCGACAAGCTCCATGCCGAAGCGAATGTCGGGCTTGTCGGAGCCGAAACGCTCCCTGGCCTCGTGCCACGACATACGGGGAAAGTCCGCCGGTCGCTCACCGGTTACCGCCTCGGCGGCCGATGCAACCGTGTGGGTGATGAAGCCCAGCACGTCGTCCTGGTCCACGAAGCTGGCCTCGGCATCGAGCTGCATGAACTCGAACTGGCGGTCGGCCCTGAGGTCCTCGTCGCGTAGGCAGCGGGCGATCTGGTAATAGCGGTCGACGCCACCGATCATGCAGAGCTGCTTGAAGATCTGGGGACTCTGGGGCAGCGCATAGAACGAACCCGGTTCCTTGCGTGAAGGGACCACGAAGTCGCGTGCACCCTCGGGCGTGCTGGCCACCAGCATGGGGGTTTCGACCTCGATGAAGCCCTGTTCCTCCATGGCGGTCCGCACGGCGCTGTTGACCGCTGCCCTCACCTCGAGGTTCTTCTGGAGGCGGGGCCGGCGCAGGTCGACGTATCGGTGCCGCAGCCTGAGAACCTCGTCGACGTCGGTGCGTTCGTCAAGCGGGAACGGTGGCGGCTCTGAGGCCGAGAGAATGGTGACCTCGGAGGCGTCGACCTCGATGGCGCCGGTTGCAAGAGAATCGTTGGCCGTGTCGGCCGGTCGTTCCCTGACCTCACCGGTTACCTGGAGCACGTACTCGGATCGCAGATCGGCGGCGCCGTCGACAACCACCTGGATAATGCCACTGCGGTCGCGCAGGTCAACGAAGGCCAGATGCTCGCCATGCTCACGGCGGCGTGCCACCCAGCCACACAGGGTGACCTGGCGCCCAACGTCGTCGCTGCGAAGGTCACCGCAGCGATCGGTTCGCATCGATGTCGTGTAGTCGGGGCCTTGCCCGCCGTCTGTGTCGGTACTGCTTGTCACTTGAGCCTCGCTAGCAGGGTTTCTGTGATTGAAGTTCGTGCGACGGTCTCCTGACCGCCGTCGCCGCGGAGGTCGCGCACAGCGACCGTGTCCGACTGCAGTTCGTCTTCGCCGACGATGACCGCCTGGGCGGCTCCGCTGCGGTCGGCGGCACGCATCTGGGCCTTCATGGACCGGTCATCCCACGAACGGTCGGCGCGGATGCCGGCACGTCGCAGCTCATCGGTGATCAACAGGGCTGCCTCGCCGCCCGTTGTGTCGACGACGAACACGTCGACAGGAGCATCGGGTGCCGCAAAGGCACCCTCTGCATCGCACGCCATGAGGGTGCGGTCCACGCCGAGGGCGAAGCCCACGCCGGGCGTCGGTGGTGCGCCCATGGCCTCGGCTAGACCGTCGTAGCGGCCTCCCCCACCGATGGCATTCTGGGCGGCGTCGAACGCCTCGGAGGTGAACTCGAAGGTGGTTCGCACGTAGTAGTCGAGGCCACGCACGAGGCGCGGCTCGATGGTGAAGGGGATCTCCAGGCCGGTCAACGCAGCCTTGACCTGGTCGAAGTGGTCGCCGGCCTCGGCTGACAGGTGGTCCAGCATGCTGGGGGCCGAGGCGATCAGATCGGCATCCTCTGGGCGGCTGGAATCGAGTACCCGCAGCGGGTTCGTTGAGAGGGTGGCCCTTGAGTCCTCGCTGAGCGAGTCGATGTCGGTCGAGAAGTGGTCGTGGAGTGCAGTGACGTAGCGGGCCCGGTCGTCGGGGCCACCCAGCGAGTTGACCAGCAACGTGACCTGCTGGAGCCCCAGGCACTCGTAGAAGCGCCAGGCCGTGGCGATCACCTCGGCATCCAGGTGCGGGTCCTCGGGGCCGAGCGCCTCGATGCCGACCTGGTCGAACTGGCGGAAGCGGCCCTTCTGGGCCCGCTCGTAGCGGAAGTTGGGGCCTGCGTACCAGGCCTTCCACGGCAGGTTCGGGCGGTGCTCGCCAAAGGAGCGCACGATCGAGGCCGTCTGCTCGGGTCGAAGGGCGATGTGGCGGCCGCCGCGGTCCTCGAACTCGTACATCTCCTTGCGGACCACGTCGGTGGCGTCGCCCAGGCGGCGAAACACCTCGACGTGTTCGAACATCGGCGGCACGACCTCGCTGTACCCGGCGGCCTCGACAATGTCGGCGAACACGCCAACGAGGGCGCGACGGCGCGCCGATTCAGGCCAGAGGACGTCGTGTGTGCCCTTCGGCGCCCTGTAGATGGGGTCTGCCACGGGGGGAAAGGCTACCGGCCCCCGGGGTCACCGGCGGGCGATAACCGAACAGACCCTCAGGATCCCTGGCCGGGCACCACCCGGTAGACGTCGTACACCGAGTCGATCTCGGCGATGATGTTCAACAGTGGCTCGAGATGCGCCGCGTGACCCATCTCGAAGTCGAACTTCATCTTGGCGGTCCGATCCGCTCCGCTGGTGACCGTGTCGGTTCCGACAACGTTGATGTGGTGGTCAGCGAGCACGTTCACGATGTCACGGAGCAGCCCCGGCCGGTCGAGGGCCTTGACCTCGATTGTGGCTAGGAAGTTCCCGGTCGCGGAGCCGTCCCAATCCACGTCGATGAGCCTGTCGGGTTGCCCCTCGGAAAGCGATGCTGCGTTGGCGCAGTCGCTGCGGTGGACGGACACGCCACGACCCCGGGTGACAAAGCCGATGATCTCGTCTGGTGGCACCGGTGTGCAACAGCGCGACAGCCTCACCATCATTTCGTCGAAACCCTCGACGTGGACACCCGCTGAACCGGTACGCCGCTCGCCTGTGAAGGGCTTGAGCACGGTGGCCGGAAACTGTTCTTCGTCGTCCATCTCGTCGCTGATGGCCCGCTGAACCCTGTCAACCACTGCCTTTGCCGAGACATGGTGTTCGCCTATGGCGGCGTAGAGGGTGTCGGCGTCGACGTAGTTCATTGCGGCTGCCACCTCAGCAAGGGGCTGGCCGACCAGAAACTCCTTGATGGGCAGGCCGGCTCGACGGAGTTCGTTGACCAGATCGTCGTAGCCGCTGTCGATGGCGTCGTGGCGCCGCTCCCGCGAGTACCACTGCTTGATCTTGTTGGCCGCCTTATGGGTGGCTACGAACTTGAGCCAGTCACGGCTGGGTCCCGCTGTCTGCTGCTTGGAGGTGACTATCTCTACCGTCTCACCCGAGTTGAGGCGGGTCTCAAGTGGCACCAGACGACCCTCGACCCTCGCCCCCACACACTTGTGGCCGACCTCGGTGTGGACCATGTAGGCAAAATCCACCGGGGTAGCGCCGATCGGCAGGGTGATGACCCCTCCCTGCGGGGTGAAGATGTACACCTCGTCTTGTTCAAGGTCGGTCTTGAGGTTGGCCATGAAGGTCCCCGGGTCGGAGCTCTCCTCCTGCCACTCCACGATCCGTCCCAACCACGCCATCTCGTCTGAGGGCGAGCTGGCCTTGTAGTCAAAGTGGGCGGCGACGCCGAACTCGGCGCGCTGATGCATCTCCCTGGTGCGGATCTGGAACTCAACCTGCTTGCCGAGGGGCCCCACCACCGTGGTGTGCAGCGACTGGTAGAGGTTGAACTTTGGCATTGCCACGTAGTCCTTGAAGCGTCCCTGGACGGGTTTCCAGGTGGCGTGGATGGAACCCAGAACCGCGTAGCAGTCGCGCACGTTCTCGACGATTACGCGAACGCCGATGAGGTCGTAGATGTCGTCGAAGGGCCGACCCTTCACGATCATCTTCTCGTAGATGCTCCAGAGGTGCTTTGGCCGGCCGTGGACCTCTGCCGTGATCTTCAGGTCGGACATGCGACTCTCGATGTCGCCGATGAGCTGGGTCAGGTAGTTGTCCCGCTCTGGCGACCGGTCCTGGACCATCTGGTCGATCTGGCTGTAGCGCTTGGGGTGGAGCGTGGCGAGCGAGAGGTCCTCGAGCTGGTCCTTGACCTCCTGCATTCCGAGGCGGTTGGCGAGCGGTGCGTAGATGTCGAGGGTCTCGCGTGCGATGCGCTCCTGCTTGTCCTCGGGAAGGGCGGCCAGGGTGCGCATGTTGTGGAGTCGGTCGGCCAACTTGATGATGAGCACCCGCAGGTCCTTGGCGAGGGCCACGAGCATCTTGCGCATGCTGGCGGCCTGTTGTTCCTCGCGGGAGTCAAAGTGAAGGCGGTCCAGCTTGGTGACACCGTCGACAATGAGCGAGACGTCTGCTCCGAAGTCGCGTTCCAGGTCAGCCAGGTCGATGGATGTGTCCTCAACGGCGTCATGGAGCAGTGCTGCTGCGACCGTGATGTCGTCGAGGCCCTGTCGGGCAACGATCGTGGCAACGGCCATCGGGTGATGGATGTAGGGCTCGCCCGACTTACGGGTCTGTCCCGCGTGGGCGCCCAGCGCCACCTCGTAGGCACGTTCGATGAGAGAGGTGTCGGCCCTGGGGTGGTGGTCGCGGAAGGTGGTGAGCAGGTCCGAGGTTTCCTCGACGCTCGGATCGGGTCGGCGGCGCCACGGCAGTACCCGCGTTACGGCGACCATGTCAGGCCCTGTGCCCGGTCGACGCGACTCCCCGGGTGGACAGCCTGACGCACTGCCTGTTCAGGTTTCCGTGGCGGACCCTGTCGGTCATCACACCACGGTAGCGGGCTGGCTCAGCGACGCTTCTTGCGGGGGCGGGGTGGCACGCCACCGGCCAGGTGGGTCGTTGCCACGGGTCGGCGCCGTGCCGGGCCCTTGGCGGCACCGGGACGCTCGGTGGAACGGGTGTCGGGAAGGGCTGCCTCTTCACGACCGATGAGGCGTGTAGCACCGTCGTCGGAAACACCTGTGCGCTGCGCGACCTTGTCGGCCACCTGGATCCAACGCTCCTCGCGTTCCTTCAGCACCGTGACGAGTGTGGATGCGATGAACAGCGACGAGTAGGAACCGACGATGATGCCGATCAGCAGGGCTATACCGAACTCCTGGAGGGTCGTGGCTCCCATGATCACCGATCCGATCAGCAGCAGCGACACAACGGGGATTGCCGAGGTGATGCTGGTGTTGATCGAGCGCATGGTGACCCGGTTGAGCGCCAGGTTCATCAACTCGGTGTAGGTGTAGCGCTCGGTGGCACCGAGGCGTCCGGTCACCTCGCGGACCTTGTCGTAGACCACGATCGTGTCGTAGAGCGAATAGCCCATGATCGTGAGGAACGCGATGACGGTCGAAGGGGTGATCTCCAGTTGAAGGATCGAGTAGAGGCCGACGCTGACCACGATGTCGTGGGCCACCGCGGCGAGGGCACCGAGGGCCATCTTCCACTCGAGGCGAACGGTTATGTACAGGGCCACCACGGCGAAGAACACGACCAGGGCGTTGGCGGCCTTTGATGTCACCTCGGCGCCCCATGTGGGCCCGACCTGTTCGAACGTCTGAACTGTTCCCAGCTGGGTATCGAGGAGGTTGCGGATCTCGGCGGCATGTGCCGGATCCGACACCTCGGAGCGGATCCGGATGACATCGCCGTCGACGGTCTGGATGCGTGAATCCTCGGAGCCGATGCCTGCCATCACCTCGCGTGCCTCGGCTACCGACACACCGGGCGCCAAGACCTCAAAGGTGGTTCCACCCTCGAAGTCGATGCCCAGGTTCAGGCCCCGGACGCCGAACGAGCCGACGCTGAGCACTATCGCCACCAGGGACACCGTCACCGCCCTGCGCCACCAGCGCGGGTAGTCGAGTGCCGTCTCGCCGTTGAAGACGTCTCTGAGCAGACCCATCAGGTGGTCCTCCCGACTGCGCTGACCGCTCCGCTGGCCGGCAGGCCGAAGCGCTCCGGGTGCTCTGCAAACCATCGGGACTGGGCCATGAGGCGCACCATCGGGCCCATGAAGAAGTAGGTGGCAACGAGGTCCAGCAGGGTCGCGAGGCCCAGGTACAGGGCAAAGCCCCTTACGGCGCCGACCGTGAGCCACCACAGCAGGCCCGCTCCGATGAGCGACGCCATGTCAGCCTTGACAATCGTGGAGAAGGCCACGGGGAACGCCTTGTCAACAGAGGACCTGGCGGTTCGGCCGTCACGGATGTCCTCCTTGAGGTGCTCGAAGTAGACGACGTTGGAGTCGACCGAGACACCGATGGCCACAATGATTCCGGTGACGCCCGCAAGGGTGAGCGCCAGGCCCGACTGGGTGCCCATGTGGGCGATGATCGCCCAGAGCAGGCTGCCGGAGATTGCCAGGCTGGCCAGTGCAACAAGGCCCAACAGCCGGTAGTAGCCGACTATGAACAGGCCCACGATCGCCAGGCCGATGAGCCCGGCCACGATGCCTGCATGGAGGGAGTCCTCGCCGATGGTGGCCGAGACCACCTGGGTGTTTTCCGCCTCGAGTTCGATGGGGAGGGCACCGTAGCGGAGGCCCAGGGCCACAACGTCGGCCTCCTCCTTGTCGAAGGCCCCCGAGATGAGGATGCGGTCACGCTGGAACTCGGGTGCCCTGATCTGGGGTGCTGTCAGGACCTCGCCGTCGAGCACCAGGGCCAGGCGGCCGTTGGTGAAGCCGGGCAGGATCGGGCACGTTGGGGCGCCTACAAAGCAGAGGGCCGCCATCTCGTTGAAGGTGTCGATGCCCGCTGGTCCGGCCTTGAGGGCCACAGCCACCTGCCATTCGAAGTCAATCATGTCGGCGTTGGCGTCCTCGAGGGCATCACCGGTGAGAACGCTCGGGGCGAGCAGGTAACGCTGGTTGTTGTCGCGTCCGCCCAGCACGACGAACTGGTCGGCCAGGTCGTCCTCGGGGAGGGTCACCCCGAGCGGGCCGGTCGAGGGGGTGAGGTCACCGGCGAGCAGTGGTTCACACGAGGCCGGTGCGGGTCGTGCCACGCCTTCTCTCGCAAGGTCGGCCGGCATGAGGGGAAGCACGTCACAGACGGGCCTGAAGCGCAGTTCGGCGGTGGTGCCGACCAACTCCAGGGCACGCTGCTGGTTGTCGACCCCCGGCAGGGAGACCATCACGCCCTCGGCGGTTCGGGAGACCTCGGGTTCGGCGACACCGAGGGCGTCGACCCGCTTACGGATGATCTCGACAGCCTGGTCGAGCATCTCCTCGGTGGCCGGTTCGGTGGCCGTGAGGCGCACCGACACGCCACCCTGCAGGTCGAGGCCCAGGAGGGGCTTGTTTTGCCAGAAGGCCGTCAGAGCCGACGCCGTCACGGCAACGAGGACGATTGCGACGAGGTAGATGCTCTGTCGGCGGGGCATGGACTCAGGTGTGGCTGTGGTCGTTGTGAGGGGCTGTGGTCAGTCGGAGATGGGGCCTTCATCGGCCTCTTCGACGGCTTCTTCCTCAGCTTCTTCCACAACCGGTTCGTTGAAGCGGTGTTCCACGGCACTGCGGAGGACCTTCAACTCGATGTTCTCGGCCACCTCCAGCCAGACGATGTCACCCTCGACCTCGTTGATCACTCCGAAGAGGCCCGAGTGGAGGCGCACCTCGTCGCCGGCCTGGACCGAGGCTATGAGGTTCTGTTGAGCGCGTGCCTTCTTCTGCTGGGGTCGGATCATCAGGAAGTACATGAGCCCGAAGATCAGGATGAGGGGGAGGAAACTGGCCATTTGGTGCCTCGTGTCTGGGTGGGTTGTCGGCGCTCAGCAGCCGTTTGCGGCCGTCGGCGCCCGTAGCGGGACCGGTAGAGCCTACGGCCGTCGCATGCCGATTCTGGTCCAATCGGTGGTCAGCCCCAGACCTCCAGCGTCTCGGCACGGAACTGCTCGAAACGCCCTTCGGTGATGGAGGCACGCAGTCGGTCCACAAAGTCGAACAGCCACGCCAGGTTGTGGAGTGACAGGAGACGGCGTCCGGTGGGCTCGTCGGTCATCAACAGGTGCCTCAGGTAGCCACGTGACCATGCGGCTGCCGGGCTGGCAGGAAAGCCCGGGTCGAGCGGGTCGTCGTCGGCTACGAAACGGGCGTTGCGCAGGTTGAGCCTGCCAGCCGAGGTGAGGATGGTGCCGTGTCTTGCGTGACGGGTCGGCAGCACGCAGTCGAACATGTCGACGCCGCGGCCGACAACCTCTACAAGGCCTGCCGGGTCGCCCAGGCCCATGAAGTAGCGGGGCTGATCGCCTGGGAGCACCGCTGTCACGGCGCTGACCGGGTCCAACATCTCGTCGCGGGTCTCCCCCACGCTGAGGCCGCCGATGGCGTAGCCGTCAAAGCCGACCTCGACGGTCCGCTGGGCGCTCTCGGTGCGCAGCACAACGTCTGTCCCGCCCTGCACGATCCCGAACTGGCACTGGCGCTGGTGGGCATCAGGGTGATCGAGGAACGCCTGTCTGCCCCTTGCGGCCCATTCAGCGGTGCGTTCGACCACCTTTCGCAGGATGACCTCGGTGGAGGGGAGGGCCGGGCAGACGTCGAGGACCATCTGGATGTCGGCCCCCAGGTCGGCCTGCACGGCTGCAGCGCCCTCGGGTGTGAGCCTGTGGGTGGAGCCGTCGTAGGTGGAGCGGAACTCGGCACCCTCGTCGTCGACGCGTGGCTGCAGGGAGAAGATCTGGTAGCCACCGGAGTCGGTGAGGCTCAGCCCCTGCCAGCCGGTGAAGCCACGCAGGCCTCCGAGGTCGCGCACCACCTCGGCACCGGGTCGCAGCATCAGGTGGTAGGTGTTGGCCAGCACCACCTCTGCTCCCAGTTCAACCAGGTCCACCGAGGAGAGGTGTCGGACCGCTCCGCGGGTTCCGACCGGCATGAAGCACGGTGTGTTGAACGATCCCCGGGGGGTATCGACCCGCCCGGTGCGGGCACCGTCGCAGTTCGCTGCCTCGTGGAAGGTGGCCTTCATGCCGTGATCCTGTCGGGCCTGCGCCTGCCCACCAACATGGCGTCGCCGAATGAGAGAAAGCGGTACCCCTGGGCGAGGGCCAGTGCGTACAGGTCGCGCCAGCGGGGACCTGCAAATGCCTCCAGCATCACGAGCAGCGTGGATCTGGGCAGGTGGTAGTTGGTGAGCAGCACGTCGACGACGCCGAAGTCGAACCCGGGTCGGATGAACAGGTCCGTTCGGCCGGACGTGCCTGCTCCCCCGCTGCGGGCCAGGTTGGCCGATTCGAGTGCCCGGACGGTCGTGGTCCCGACCGCTATGACCCGGTCGGCAGTCCGGCAGGCATCAAGGGTCGACTCGGCGACCGTGTAGGACTCGGAGTGCATCACGTGGTCGTCGAGGTCCTCGGCGGTTACCGGCCTGAAGGTGTCGAGGCCCACCACCAGCTCAAGGTGTTCGACTGCGGCGCCCGCCGCCCGGCAGGCATCGAGCACCTCACCGGTCAGGTGGAGGCCCGCCGTGGGTGCTGCTGCCGAGGCGGGGCGGTGGCTGTAGACGGTCTGGTAGCGCTCCGGGTCGTCGAGGCGGGTGTGCAGGTACGGGGGCAGGGGCATCTCGCCGTGGGCCTGCACGGCATTCAGGACACCTGCCGGTCCTGACAGGGAATCTGTCTCGAGCGTAACCGTGCGCCTGCCCTCACCCAGGTCGTCGCCGACAACGACGGTCAGGTCATTGCCGGCCCGCAGCCTCGTTCCCGGCGGCACCCTCCTGCTGGGCCTGACGAGGGCCTCCCATTCACAGGCATCACCGGTCTGTTCCAGCAACAGGACCTCGACGGCCCCACCGGTCTCCTTGGTCAGGCGCAGCCGGGCCGGCAGCACCCTGGTGTCGTTGAGGACCAACAGGTCACCTGGGCCGACCATGTCGGGCAGGTCGCTGATGTGGCGGTGGTCCGGGTCGGTCCCGTCGGCGAGGTCGACCAGCAGGCGGGCCGACGACCGGTCATCCAGGGGCACCTGGGCAATCTGGTCGTCTGGGAGGTCGTAGGCGAAGTCGTCGGGGCCCATGGGCGGGCCAGCCTAGGTGGGGCCTGAGGGCCCGGGAGGGGCCCTAGCCCTCGAAGAGGGAGCCGGGGCGGGCAGGGGTGGTGAGGCCCAGGTGGGTGTATGCGGCCGGGGTGGCCACGCGCCCCTTGGGTGTGCGAAGGAGGAGGCCCTGTTGGATGAGGAACGGCTCGTAGACGTCTTCGACGGTGTCATCCGGCTCGCTCACGCAGATGGCGAGCGTCTTGAGCCCCACGGGCCCTCCATCGAACCTCTCGCACAGGGCCGACAGGATCGCCCGGGAGGGACGGTCGAGGCCCAGGTCGTCGACGGCGAAGAACGAGAGGCCGTCTCGGGCGACGGTGCCGTCGACGGTTGCGCCGCCGCGCTCCACCTGGGCAAAGTCGCGTACCTGTCGCAGCAGCCGGTTGCCGATGCGTGGGGTTCCCCGGGAGCGGCGTGCAATCTCGCCGGCGCCCTCGGAGTCGAGGTCGACATCGAGGATTCCGGCGGCCCTGGTGACGATCGACTGCAGGTCGCTGGTCTCGTAGTAGTCGAGGCGGGCGGTGAGGCCAAAGCGGTCACGCAGCGGCCCGGTGATGAGCCCGGTGCGGGTGGTTGCGCCGACCAGGGTGAAGCGGGGAAGCTCCAGGCGGATCGAGCGGGCTGCCGGACCCTTGCCGAGCACGATGTCGAGTTCGTAGTCCTCCATTGCCGGGTAGAGGATCTCCTCGACTGCACGGGCCAGGCGGTGGATTTCGTCGATGAACAGGACGTCGCCGGGTTCAAGCTTGGTGAGGATGGCGGCGAGGTCGCCGGCCCGCTCCAGGGCCGGCCCCGACGTGATGTGCAGCTCGGCGCCCATCTCGGCGGCGACAATGTGGGCGAGGGTGGTCTTGCCGAGGCCCGGTGGGCCGGCGAAGAGGAAGTGGTCGGCTGCCTCGCCGCGTGCGCGGGCTGCCTCGAGCATTACCCGCAGGTGGCCCTTCAGCTCTGGTTGACCGACGAAGTCGTCGAGCCGACGGGGCCGCAGCCCGACCTCGACCTCGATGTCGACGGGGTCCAGATCGGGCGACAGGAGTTCTTCGCGCACGGGTACCTGCCTACGCCCGGGCCAGCCGCTGCAGGGCCTCGCGCAAGATGACACCCGGGTTGTCGCCGCCGAGGTCGCTCAGCACGGACCGCACCTCGTCGGGGGTGTAGCCGAGGCCACCGAGGGCCTCCTGCACCTCGGCGAGCGCCGAGCGGGGTGCGGATGCGTCGGCCGGGTCGGCGGGCACCGTGTCGATGGGGAGGTCAAGGGATGCCTTCAGCTCGACGAGGAGCCGGGTGGCGGTCTTCTTGCCAACGCCGGGCACGAGGCACAGGGCGGCCACGTCGTCGTCGGCGAGGACCCGGGCCAGTTCTGTTGGCCCGTGCACGCCGAGTACGGCCAGGGCCAGTGATGGCCCCACGCCGTGTGCCGAGAGGAGGGCCTCGAAGCAGGTGCGCTCGGAGCGCTCGAGGAAGCCGTAGAGGGTCTGGTCGGCCTCGCGGATGTGGTGGTGGACGTGCAGGAAGACCTCGGTGTCGGGATCGCCCATCCGGACAGCCGTCGTGGGGGTGACGATGACCCGGTAGCCGACACCTGCGACCTCGACCAGCACCTCGCCGCGGCCTCCGACCTCGAAGCGCTCGAGCAGTTGCCCGCGAAGCGACCCGATCACTGTGACACCGCCCCTTCCCTGGGCAGGCTGACCCCTGACCGGTTGGCCCTGGACACGGTGGAGCCCGGCACCATCGCCAGGTGGCAGAGGGCGACTGCTACGGCGTCGGCGGCGTCGACCGGCCGGAGCGGCACGTCGATGCCGAGGAGGGTCTCGACCATCTGGGCCATCTGGCCCTTGTCGGCGCCTCCCCATCCGGCCACGGCCGACTTGACCTCGTTGGGCGAGTAGAGGGTTACCTGGCAGCCGGCTGCGGCCGCCTCGGCCATGACAACTCCCGATGCCTGACCTGTCTGCATGGCGGTGCTCACGTTGACCTGGAAGAGGACGCGCTCGATGGCGACGTGGTCCGGCCGGTATTCGGTAATGAGGTCGCGGACCTCGGCCTGGAGTTCGGCCAGGCGCAGGGGCAGCGGCGTGGCCGGATCGGTTCGAATGACCCCTGCGGCCTCGGCGCGCTGACGCCTGCCGTGGCGGCGCACGAGGCCGTAGCCGCAGCGTGAGAGGCCGGGATCTATCCCCAGAACGAACATATGTACGACTCTAGCGGTTGCTCCCGCCCGGCCCGCGTCACCCCCTGCGGCCGCCGGAACTCAGTCCAGGTCGAGGGAGTCGAAGACCTCTGGCGGGATGTCGAAGTTGGCGAACACGTCCTGCACGTCGTCGTTGTCGTCGAGCAGGTCGAGCAGGCGAAGCACCGCCCTGGCGGCCTCGGCGGTGTCTACGGCGACCGTGGAGGTCGGGACCATGGTCACGTCGGCCGACTCGAACGGGACTCCCGCCGCCTCGAGAGCGGCGCGCACCGTGGGCAGGTCGGTCGGCTCGCAGGTGAGACGCCACGTTCCTCCATCGTCGGCAAGGTCCTCGGCGCCGGCATCGAGGGCAGCCATCATGATCTCGTCCTCGTCGACGCTGCCGGCCAGCAGCACCACGCCCTTGCGTTCGAACTGCCAGGCCACCGAGCCGGGCTCGGCCAGTGAGCCGCCGTTCTTGGTGAGCAGCGACCTCACCTCGGAGCCGGTGCGGTTGCGGTTGTCGGTGAGGGTCTCGACGTAGAGGGCCACGCCGTGGGGCGCATAGCCCTCGTAGGTGATGCTCTCGTAGTTGACGCCCTCCAACTCGCCGGTGCCCCTCTTGACGGCCCTTTCAATGGTGTCGAGTGGCACCGAGGAGTCACGGGCCTTTTGGTACATGGTCCGCAGGGTGGCGTTGGAGTCGAGGTCGCCGCCGCCCTGGCGTGCGGCCACCTCGACCTGCTTGATGAGCTTGGCGAACAGCTTGGCGCGCTTCTGGTCGGCGGCGCCCTTCTTGTGCTTGATGGTCGCCCACTTGGAATGGCCCGACATGCGTTCTCCTGTTCCTGGGGTCTCTCAGGCGGCTTCCACGAAGAGCTCGTGGATGCGCCGGTCAGCGGTCAGTTCGGGGTGGAATGATGCCACCATCACGTGGCCCTGGCGGCAGAGCACCGGGTTGTCGTCGACGCTGGCGAGAACCTCGATTCCGTCGCCTACGCGTTCCACCACCGGCGCCCTGATGAACACCCCGTGGAACGGTGTGTCCCAGCTGGGGAGCCCCTCGCCGCCGACGTTCACATCGGCCTCGAAGGAGTCGATCTGGCGGCCGTAGCCGTTGCGCCTCACGTCTATGTCGATTGCCGCAAGGGACTCCTGGTCGCTACGGCCGTCGGCGACCGACGATGCCAGCAGGATCATGCCGGCACAGGTGCCGAATACAGGGAGGCCCCGGGTGATGCGTTCTGCCAACGGTTGACGCAGTTCGGCGATGTCGAGGAGCATCGACATGGTGGTTGACTCACCGCCCGGCATTACGAGCGCGTCGACACCGGAGAGGTGCTCGGGGGTTCTCACCTCGATGGGGGCCACACCCACATCGGTGAGCACGGCGGCATGTCGGGCGAACGCCCCCTGGAGGGCCAGGACTCCGACCTTCATGGAGTGTCTGCTACCAGCCGCGGTCGGCCAGGCGGGTCTCCAGAGTGTCGATCTCGAGGCCCGGCATGGCGGCACCGAGGCCGCGGCTGACCTTGCCCAGGATGACAGGGTCGGTGAAGTTGGTGGTGGCCTCGACGATGGCCCGTGCACGCGGTGCCGGGTCGTCGCTCTTGAAGATGCCGGAACCCACGAAGACCGACTGGGCACCCAATTGCATGACGAGGGATGCGTCGGCCGGCGTGGCGATGCCTCCGGCACAGAACATCGGTACGGGTAGTTCGCCCGTCTCGGCGATCTCCTGGACCAGCGAGAGCGGCGCCTGGAGCCTCTTGGCCCATTCGAAGAGCTCGGCCGAGTCGGCCTTGGTGATGCGCCCGATGTCGCCCATGATCGAACGCAGGTGGCGTACGGCCTCGACGATGTTGCCGGTACCGGCCTCCCCCTTTGAACGGATGAGGCAGGCTCCCTCTGAGATGCGCCGCAGGGCCTCGCCGAGGTTGGTGGCACCACACACGAACGGCACGTCGAAGGCCCACTTGTCGATGTGGTGGGCCTCGTCGGCCGGCGTGAGGACCTCGCTCTCGTCGACGTAGTCGACGCCGAGGGCCTGGATGATCTGGGCCTCGGCGAAGTGGCCGATGCGGACCTTTGCCATGACCGGGATGGTCACCGCCGCCTTGATGCCCTCGATCATCTCGGGGTCAGACATTCGGGCCACGCCGCCGTCGCGTCGGATGTCGGACGGCACGCGCTCGAGGGCCATTACCGCCACCGCTCCGGCGTCTTCGGCGATACGTGCCTGTTCGGGGTTCACGACGTCCATTACGACGCCGCCCTTGAGCATCTCTGCCAGACCCCGCTTGACCAGTTGTGTTCCCGTTGATCGGGTGATGTCGCTCATGGGCCGCAGTCTAGGAGGGGCTTTGGCCGCTCTCCCCCGCCGGGCGACCCCGATGTTGTGAGACGCCTGGCCGGCCCCGGCTCAACCGGTAATTGCGGCGGCATCGGCTAGGTCGAGGACCTTGCCCTCGCCCAGCCTGGCGAGTGCCACCCACGTGGTTCCCGGTGCCAGCTTGACGATCTCGTCTGTGTCGTCGTCGGCGAGGTGCCAGGCGTTGGATACGAACGGGCGTCCCCAGACGACCCCGGTGACGGTGCCGTCGCGCAGCAGCCAACCGTCGCCGCTTCCGGTGCTGACGGCCTGGGGTGAGGCGAAGTCGGCGGCCGAGACCCTGTAGTCGACGTAGAGGAACAGCACGTTGTCGGCTGCCAGCTGCACACCGTTCTGGTCGAGCTGGGGTACGCCTCCCTGGTACCGCTGCCAGCGCCGCGAGGTGGCGTCCCAGACGTAGTCGATCTGCCTGTTTGGGGTGCTCCAGCGTGCGCCGGCTGCCGGTACCGCCGATGCGGGCAGGTCGCCGTACTGGAAGACAGGGTCGGGTGCGGTGCCGGTGGCGGCAGCCATGAGGCCCTGGGCGTTGAGGAAGCCGTTGAACGGCGAGGCGCCTCGGGCATCGTCCCGCACGAAGTTCTCCTGGCCCACGCCGCTGGTTGAGCGTGCCACGAAGGTGCCGACGCTCTCGGCGGCGCTGACCTCGGCTCCGACACCCTCGTTGGACCCCCAGTAGGCGAAGTAGGGGTTCTTGAGGTTTCCGATCAGGTCGATGTCGGTGGATCGAGCCGAGCGCACGAGGCCGATCCTGTCGGGGAGCTGGCTCTGGTAGATGCCGAGGAAGCGGGTGACGTTGTTCTCGATGTGGGCCTCGTAGACGATGTCGGCAGCTTCGAGGCCCACCTGTGGCAGCGAACGGATGTCGTTGTTGCCGATCTTTACGGCCAGGGCCGGGAGGCGGCTGAGGCCGTTGACGGCTGGCAGGCCGGTGAGCGGGTGGTGGGCGCCGGTCCACGGCACGAGGGTCTCGGTGGTGGGGGGTGGTGGGTCGGTCGTGGCTGGAGTGTCGGGAGCGGCCGTGTCGGGAGCGGCCGTGGCGGGAGCGGCTGTGTCGGCGGCGGCCGTGTCGGGAGCGGCGGTTGGCGCCGGCGCATCGGCGGCCGGTGCGTCTGTCGCCGCAGGTGCCGCCGTGTCTGGCGCAACTGTTGAGGGAGCTGCCGTGGTCGGCGGTGGCGGGGTGGTCGGCGGGAAGGATGTTTCCGTGCTGCTGCAGGAGGCGGCCAGCAGCGCAGCGGCGAACAACACCGGGATTCGGATGGACCGGCTGCGGTGTCTCATGTGATCAGAGTTCTCCGAGGGCGTCAACGCGAAGCTCGACGGTTGGGTGTATTGCCGTGGCGGTGTCGACGGCTCCGTCGGGTTGGATCAACCAGAGGTGGGTATTGGCGGGCCTGAAGCCCTCGACGACGGTTCCCATCTCGGCGAGGGCCTTTAGTGCCCACTGCATTCCGTTCGGGTACCTGGTCAACTCGGCGCCGGCCATGTCGGTTCGGACCGTGCGGTCGATGTCGTTGAAGCGGCTTGTGATGAAGGAGGCGCCGGGAACCCTGGCGATCACGGCCCCCAGGGTCTCGTCGGCCAGACGGGGGTCGCGGCACCGCACCAGGGCCTGGGCCATGAGGGCCTCGAGTTCGATGAGTGAGAGCGTGTCGGTGGCTCCGGTGGTGACCACGATCGTGGCTGACCGGCGGTCGCCCACGACTGCTGCATTGCCCGACGGGGAATCGAGCACCCACAGGTCGGGCTTGTCGATGCCGTGGGTGTGGCAGAGGCCCTCGACGACGTTGTGCAACCTCGGGAACTCGCCGATCAGGGCGGGCCTGCCACGAATGGAGCCCAGCACCATTGCCGCCGCCCGGCGGCCGGCGATCCAGATGACCAGGGTCCCAAAGACGATCCCTGCCGGCACCGCGACGAGCGGGCCTGTACCTGCGGCGAGCAGGATCAGGGTGACGGCGAACTTCAGCAGCAGAACTGCCACGAAGGCCGGGGTCTTTAGATGGGGTCTCATCATGTCGCCCGCATGATAAGCCCGCCGGGTGCCACTCCAGCCGACACCCCACCCTCGACGTGGTTCTGGCCCTCAGGCGGCGTCGAGCACCCTGCGGTAGATATCGAGGTAGCAGTCGGCCAGGCGGCGCATCGAGAACTCGTCGGCCCGTGATGAGCCGTTCTCGACGAGGCTCGAAACCAGGTCGGGATTGGCCATCACCTTGGCGATGGCTCCGGCGAGTTCGACGCTGTCGCCCGGCGGGACGAGCATGGCGTCGATTCCACCCTGGGTGACCCTGTGGTAGCCGGGAATGTCGCTGGCGACCACCGGTGTACCGCATGCCATGCCTTCGAGCAGGACGATGCCGAAGGACTCGCCGCGCAGCGATGGTGCGCAGAACACGTCGGCGCCCCGGATGCGGGAGAGCTTTTCCTCTTCGCTGATGCGTCCCAGCCACTCGATCCGGTGGTCGCCCGCCACGAGTGCCTTGAGCCGTTCGGTTTCGGGGCCGTCGCTGGCCACCCAGAGCCGTACGTCCGAGGGCAGGTGGTTCATGGCCTCGAGGAGCACGTCGAGGCCCTTGCGTGGTTCGTGGCGACCTACGAAGAAGACGGTCGGTCCGGTCGTGGGCCATGGCACGGCGGCCTGGCAGCGGTCGACCTCGACGCCGTTGAATAGCACCTCGTACTCTCCGCCGAGGGCGTCTCCGGCCATGGCGGCTGCGTCCTCGGACACGGCGACGGTCAGGTCCATGCGCTGTCGCAACCTGGTGACGGGCCTGTTGAGGACCTTGTAGGCGAGGCTGCCTCCGGCGGCGTGGAAGGTGCCGACCATGGGTGTCCTTACCACCGAGCCGGACATGAAGAGGGCTGTGACCGTTGGGCCGGGGGCGAGGGGTTCGTGCAGGTGGAGGATGTCGAAGTCCTCGTCGTTGAGGGCACGGATGGTGCGCAGGGCGCAGGGAACGTCTGGGGCAATGGGTGCCATCGATCCGTTGGCTGCGGTGGGAAGGCTGTTGCCGAGCGGGGTGACACCCGAGTCGGGTGGTGGACCGTCACAGGGCCCGAGCACGCGGGTGGGGTGGCCGGCCAGGCGCAGCTTGCGTGCGAGGCCGAGCACCTGGCCCTGCACCCCGCCGGGCAGGGTGAGGCTGTAGGGGCAGATGACGCCGATCTTCATGCGGCGTGGTTCCGATGGATGAGGGCTGGCATGGTCGCGACGCTAGCCAGCGGTCGGGGCGACCCGGTCTGAGGGCCAGTTGGGTTGAAGGAGGTGCCACTGCTCGGGAGCGCGCCGGATCAGGTTCTCGACTTCCACGGCGAGGAGCCGTGTGACCCGCTCGACGTCATGGCGCAGCCTGCCGGTGCGTTCGGTCGGTATGGGCGGGCGGACGATTGCGTGACAGCCCCGGGCATTGTCGTAGATGGCGACGGGCAGCAGTGCGGCCCCGGTGCGCAGGGCGAGTGTGGCCGGGCCGGCGGGCAGCGTCGTGGTCTCGCCGAAGAACTCCACCTCTACCCCGGCACCGCCCACGTGTCGGTCACACGGCAGGCAGACCACGTGGTTGGCGCCTATGGCCCTGACCACGGCGGAGCCTGCCGATGGTCCGAGCGTGATGACTTCCATGCCGAGTGAGGCCCGAAATGACCTGAACCACTCGAACAGTTCCGGTGGTTCGATGGCCTCCACCACTGCCGAGACGGGGAGGTCGTGCACGCGTGCCAGCCAGAAGGCCGCCCACTCCCAACTACCGAGGTGTGGCATGGCCATGATCGGTCCGGTGCCGCTGCGGCGCGCCTCGACTATGTGTTCGTAGCCGTCCTGGCTGAATCCGGCGTCGATGGCCTCGACCGACATTTCGGGTAGGCGGAAGCTCCGGTACCAGTAGTCGGCGTACGAGGAGAACACCGCGTCGACAGAACGTGAGACCTCACGGCTGGTCGGCTCGGGGGCGTCGCCTCCCCTGACCCGGGAGAGGTTCCGGGCAACGAGGTTGCGACGGTCGGGGTTGAGGCGACCAGCCAGCCTGCCGAGGAGCCGGGCGGCAGGGCCACCCACCCGATCGGGCAGGAGGCGGGCCAGCGTGGAGCCCAGCCGGTAGCCGGCTACGGCGCCGGAGCCCAAGTTCTAGCGGCGACGGGCGGCTGCCCGGCGACGGGTGGCCATGCGCTGCTGCCGCTCTGTGCGGCGCTCCAGGCGGAGCTGGCGGCGGCGTGCTGCACGCCTCTGGTAGGGGGTGTCACGTTCGACGCTGGCCTGACGCCACACCTTGACAAAGCGCTGGCCCGCTGTGAACAGGCTGAGGGCCAGCATCAGCCACAGGACCGGCACGAGGATCTCGCCGAACAGGAGGCCGAAGGCCAACACGATGAACCGTTCGGCCCTCTCCATGAGGCCGCCCTTGGCGACGTAGCCCAGCAGCTCTGCCTTGGCCCTCTGGTAGGAGATGAGCATCGCCGTGCCCATGATTGCCACGGGCAGCATCATGATGTGGCTCTCGGAGGTGCTGGCCAGGTGCCAGGCCACCCCACCGAAAAGGAGGGCGTCGGTCAGACGGTCGGCTACCGAGTCGAAGAAGGCGCCGCGGCTGGAGGCTGTGCCCGAGGCCTTGGCCACGGCTCCGTCGAGCGCATCGGGGATGCCGGTCAGGACGAGCATCAGGAAACCGAGGCGCAGGTAGCCGAGGCCGATTGACACGGCGGCCCCGGTGGCCATGACAATTCCGATCACGGTGATTACGTCGGCGCTGATGCCGGTTCGTCTGAGGCTGCGGCCGATCGGGGTGAGCCCCCGGTCGACGACGGCCCGCCAGTTGCCGTCAAGCATTGTCTGTCTCCCTCTGGGAAGAGTGTGGCGCTCAGCCAGGGCCACCCGTGGGCGACACCCGTGTGCGCGGTCGACTGAACGCTAGCAGCGGACGGCGTTGAGGGTGTGTGGGCCTACCCGTTGGGCTTGGTGGATCTGCGGGCCGGCGGTGGGGCCTGGTCGGTGCCGCTGGCGCTACGCCGCATTGCAAGGCCCGCGATTCCGAGGCCTGCACCGATCACGCCGACGATTGCGGCCATGGGAACGCGGTCCATGCGGGCGTCATTGCAGGGTGGCGTGGTGGCGTGAACCAGCTCACCACCATCCGAGAACCAGACCTTGGCCGGCCACAGCACGCTGCCACACGGGTCGGCGTACTGCGACGAGACGGGGGTGAGGAGCAGCCCGAGGCACAGGAGCAGTGCCGCTCCGGCGAAGATGAAGATTCCCCTGCCCTGGTTCATGGCTCTGGAATCTATCCCGCTGAGCCGGAAGTGGGGTCGGACTCCCAGTCACCGGGGTCGTCGTCGGGGCGGGCCTCGGTGTGGCAGGCCACGACGGTGGCGTCGATGCCGTCGATGAACACGAGGCCACGGCTCTCTGGTGGTGATTCGTTGGAGTAGACGAGGATGCGCCAGGTGGGTCGGCTGCGCAGGCCCCGCCAGGCCATCTGGGCCGAGGCGTGGCCGACTGGGAACCCGGTGGCCCTGACTGCGGCCACGAGGGCGTCGGCTTCGTCGACCTCGAGGCGCCATCCGCCCTGGAGGTGGTAGGCGCCGACGAGGGCCAGCCCGATGGCTCCGACGATGAGGCCGCCGTTGACCACTGCGGAGTCGCCGGCTGCGAGGGTGACCACGATTGTGGCGGCTGCGAGGGCGAGGTAGGTGTAACCGGGGATGCGCCGCCTGGAGTTGTCGGGGAAGATGTAGGGACCGACCATGCCCGTGATGTCGAGGTCGGCGGGCAACTCGTCGGTGTGCTGGTCAGCGTGTTCTTCCACGGGGCGACCCTATCGACCTTGCCGGGGAACGGGCCCTGTTGCCGGCGGTGCCGGGCGGGGTTGCTGCGACCACGACGGCGCTCACTGCGGTGACTCCTGCAGCCCGCAGTGCACCTGCGGCGGCCGAGAGGCTGGCTCCGGTCGTGGTGACGTCGTCGACCAGGAGAACCCGTAGCCCGGCGCCTGCGGACCGGGCCCGAAACGGTGGCCCACGCCTGCGTTCGCGTGCTCCGAGCGAGGTCTGGGACGGGCCCGGAGCGCGGGCCAGCAGGCGGCGGCACGGTCGGTCGGTTGCGGCGGCGACCGCCCTGGCGAGTACCTCGGCCTGGTCAAAGCCCCGCTGGCCACGGCGTTCGACGGTTGTGGGAACCCATGTGACCAGATCGGGCGTGTCGGCAACGAGGGCCGCCATGGCGAAGCCGAGGGCGGCCACGGGTGTGCGGCCGTTTGCGTACTTGATTGAGCGCACGATGCGCCCCCCGGGTCCCGCATAGGAGGCGAGTGCCCAGAGGTGGTCGATGCCGGTGGGGGCCCGCAGCAGGGGTTGGGGCCCGAGGCTGTCGGCGCACGAGGCACAGGGCCCTGCCATGCTCAGAGGACACCGCTGACAGGACGGGCCGGACCGCCTTACAAGGTCACGCAAGTTGCTCAAGCCGATGGACATGGCCAGATCATGTCGAGCCCCTGGGACACCCCTACCCAACCGGAGAAAAGGAGACGGCCAGCGAAGCACGTGGTGGCACCTGCCCCGTCGGAAGTCACCCACCTGGCCTGGGTACCAGTCCGGTAGGGCGGAGCACAGAGGTGCGGACGCGAACGACTTTGTGCCAGCAGGAGGAGCGGACGTGCCTCTGTGTTCCGCCCGGCACAGACGACCGGAGAACTCAGCCGAGACGGGCGAGGATCTTGTCGACGACGGGGCGGGGGTCGCCCTCGCCGGTTACGACAAGGTCGGAACCTTCGCGGAAGGGCTGCACGAAGAGCCTGTGGCTGGGCGCCACCGTGGCGGCGAACTGGGCCTGGACGCTTTCGGCGGTGCGGCCCCTTTCACGGATGTCGCGGTAGACGCGGCGGGCAAGGCGGAGTTGCTCGGGAGCGTCGACGAAGACGCTGAGGTCCAGCCGTTCGGTGATGCCGGGTACGGCGAACAACAGGATGCCGTCGGCCACCACGAGGGCTCGTGGATCGAGGGTGCGTGTCTGGTCGGTGCGGCAGTGGGTGGCGAAGTCGTAGACGGGTACCTCGACAGACCGGCCGGCGGCGAGGTCGTCGAGGTGTTGCAGGAAGAGTTCGTGGTCGAGTGAGTCGAGGTTGTCGTAGTTGACGAGCGCCCGTTCCTCGATGGTGAGGTGACCGTGGTCGCGGTAGTACTCGTCGAAGGCCAGGTAGGTGGCGGCGTCGCCGAGGCGTTCGGCGAGGGCCCTCGCCAGGGTGGTCTTGCCTGCGCAGCTTCCGCCGGCTATTCCGACCACGCGCACGTCGGCGCCCACGTCGTTGCTCAGTACCGGTAGTGGTCGGGTTTGAACGGGCCGTCGGGGCTGATGCCGAGGTAGGCGGCCTGTTCGTCGGTGAGTTCGGTGAGCCTGGCTCCGAGCGCCCCGAGGTGGAGGCGGGCGACCTTCTCGTCGAGGATCTTGGGCAGGGTCACGACGTCGGTTCCGTACGCCTCGGCGTGGTCGTGGAGCTCGATCTGGGCGAGGACCTGGTTGGAGAAGCTGGCTGACATGACAAAGCTGGGGTGGCCGGTGGCGTTGCCCAGGTTCAAGAGGCGCCCCTCGGAGAGCATGATCACCGAGTGGCCGTCGGGGAACACGAACTCGTCGACCTGGGGCTTGATGGTGATGCGTTGCACGTCGGACATGCGGGCAAGGCCGGCCATGTCGATCTCGTTGTCGAAGTGACCGATGTTGCCGACGATTGCCTGGTGCTTCATGCGGCCCATGTGTTCGGCGGTGATGATGTCGCGGCACCCGGTTGTGGTGATGAAGATGTCAGCCGTCTCGAGGACCCGTTCGAGGGTGTTTACCTCGTAGCCCTGCATGGCGGCCTGGAGTGCGCAGATCGGGTCCACCTCGGTGACGATGACACGGGCGCCCTGGCCTCGCAGCGATTCGGCGCTGCCCTTGCCGACGTCGCCGAAGCCACAGACCACGGCGGTCTTACCTCCGATCATTACGTCGGTGCCGCGGTTGATGCCGTCGATGAGCGAGTGGCGTACGCCGTAGAGGTTGTCGAACTTTGACTTGGTTACGGCGTCGTTGACGTTGATTGCGGGGAACGCCAGGGTGCCGGCGTCACGCATCTGGTAGAGGCGGTGCACACCGGTGGTGGTCTCCTCGGATACGCCGCGGATTCCGTCGCGGATGCTGGTCCAGCGCTGCGGGTCCTCGGTGAGCGATTCGCGGAGGCTGGCCAGCACCACCCCCCACTCCTCGGAGTCGTCGTCGGTGGTGTCTGGTACCGCTCCGGCGGCTTCGTACTCGGCTCCCTTGTGGACGTAGAGGGTGGCGTCGCCGCCGTCGTCGAGGATCAGGTTGGGTCCGTCACCGTCGGGCCACATGAGGATCTGGCGGGTGGCCCACCAGTACTCCTCGAGGGTCTCGCCCTTCCATGCGTAGACGGGTACGCCGCGCAGGTCGTCGGGTGAACCGTCGGGTCCGCAGACCACGGCTGCGGCTGCGTGGTCCTGGGTGGAGAAGATGTTGCAGCTGGCCCAGCGGACGCGTGCACCGAGGGCGGTGAGGGTCTCGATGAGCACTGCGGTCTGGATGGTCATGTGGAGCGACCCTGCGATGGCTGCGCCTGCCAGCGGTTGTTCGTCGGCGAACTCGGCGCGTAGGGCCATGAGGCCGGGCATCTCGTGTTCGGCGAGGCGGATCTCGTTGCGGCCGAACTCGTTGAGGGACAGGTCTGCGACCCGGTGATCATCCCGAAGGGACATGACGACTCCTGATTTGTTGCGTGTCTGGACTGGGTGGGTTGTCTGGACGGGGCTGGGGTCGTCTGACGCCGGTTCAGGCAGCCTCCGGCTGGGAGCCTACCGAGGTGGGGCGCCTGCTCAGGTGGCTCCCACGGTTGCCATCCAGGCGAGGCCGTCGGTGTCGATCGTGTAGGGGCCGTCGGCCTCGGGGACCACGGCAGCATGGCCCGGCCCGAGGGTGAGGTCGCCGACGGTGGTGGTACCGGCCATGGAGAGCACCAGGTCCGGTCCGATTCGTTCGTCGACGTCGACGGCTGTGGCTGCAAGCCTCCAGGTGGCGAAGTCGTCGACGGGTACGTCGTAGCGGTGGAGGTCGGCGGTGTCGGCCGCTGGTGCCTGTACGGGGGGTGGTTCGGTTGCGGGGTCGATGGCCTCGACGAGGGCGGGTATGTCGATGTGCTTGGTTGTGAGGCCACCGCGGAGGACGTTGTCGCCGGGTGCCATGACCTCGACGGCCATGCCGGCCACGTAGGCGTGCAGGACGCCGGGGCCCACGTAGAGGGCTTCACCGGGCTGGAGGCGGTGGTGGGCGAGCAACGGGACGACCAGCAGGGCGGGGTCTCCGGGGTGCTGGTTGGCCAGGCGGGCGACGAGGTCGGCTGTGTCGGCGAGGGGTCCGTCAACACCGGCTGTGCACCTCTCTACAAGCGTGTCGATGGTGCTGTCCCAGCGACCGCTGAGGGTTCCTGCCAGCAGTAACGGCCAGGCACCGGGGCCGCCATCAAGCACGGCCACCATGTCGCCGGGAAGGCCCAGCGCACCGGCTACCTCCGTGGCCTCTTCCACTGGCCGGAACCCGCAGAGGGCCTCAAAGGGCGTGACGGCACAGACCAGTTCGGGCTTGGCGCGGTCGTCAACGAATGACCGGTCCGGGTGGTCGATGGGCAGCCCTGCTGCCTCCTCGGCGGCGAATCCCCGGCGTGCCTGTTCGGCTCCGGGGTGGGCCTGAATCGAGAGTGTCCGCTGGACGGCAAGGACCTTCACGAGGCACGGAAGGTCGTCGGAGTCGAACCAGAGCTCGGCCTCGGGCCGTCCTGAGGGTTCGATGCCGCGAAGGTCGGCCAGTGCGGTCGTGGATCCCCAGTCGTAGTGCTTCAGCCGGCCGGCCAGTTGGTGCACGGGTCGGACCCGGTCAGGGCGTGAAGGTGGGCGTGATGCCCTCGGTGTCGGCGAGGGCGGTGAGGCGCTCGTGTTCGGCGTCGTCGACGATCTCGGCCTCGTCGATGAGCATCACGGGGATGTCGTCGGTGATCGAGTAGCGGCGACGCAGGCGCGGGTTGTAGAGGGAGTCCTCGGCCTCGAAGTAGTAGAGGGGGCCCTTATCGTCGGGGCAGGCCAGGATTTCGAGGAGCATGGGGTCTAGTGCCATGACCGTGAGGTTATTGGAATGTGGCGCTATTGGGTGATGAGCGCCGACACCTCGGCCAGGCGGGCGGTGCAGGCGTCGGCGCCTGCGGCCTCCAGGTTGAGGCGCAGCAGGGGTTCGGTGTTTGAGGGGCGCAGGTTGAACCACCAGGTGCCCATGTCGACGGTGAGGCCGTCGAGGGTGTCCTGGGTCCCGGTTGCGGCGTAGGCGAGCGAGACCCGTTCCACTACCGCCGCCGGGTCGTCGACGCTGAAGTTGACCTCTCCGGATGCGGCGTAGCGGTCAAACGGTGCCAGCAGGTCGCTGAGGGTGCCTCCGGAGGTCGAGAGCGCCTCGAGCACCAGCAGGGCGGCGATGAGGCCGGAGTCGGCCCGGTAGTTGTCGGCGAAGTAGTAGTGCCCCGAGTGTTCGCCGGCGAAGGCCGCCCCCTCGGTGGCCATGAGTTCCTTGATGTAGGAGTGGCCGACACGGCTGCGTACGGCCCGGCCGCCGTGTTCGGCGATGGCCTCGGGAACGGTCCTGGAGCAGATGAGGTTGTGGATGACCGTGGCGCCGGGTTGGTGACCGAGGACGGTGGAGGCGACGAGTGCCGTGGTGAGCGAGCCGGAGACGGGGCGGGCCTGTTCGTCCACGAGGAAGACCCGATCGGCGTCGCCGTCGAAGGCCAGGCCAATGTCGGCGCCGGTGGCCAGAACCCTTTCCTGGAGGGCCACCAGGTTGGCGCTCTGGAGGGGGTCGGCGGGGTGGTTGGGGAAGGTGCCGTCGAGGTCTGCGTACATGACCTCGAGGTCGAAGGGGAGGCCGTCGAACACGGCGGGTACGACGAGGCCACCCATGCCGTTGGCGGTGTCGGCCACGACCTTGAGGGGTGCGAGGGAGGCGGCGTCCACAAAGGAGCGGACGTGGTCGGTGAAGGCGTCGAGCAGGTCGAGCGGGGTCGTGGCGCCCACCGCTCCCCCGCCGGTGTCGGGGCCGTCCAGGTCGGCCTGCATCTCGGCCAGGCCTGAGTCGGCGCCGACGGGTCTGGCCGCTGAGAGGCAGAGCTTGATGCCGTTGTAGCCGGCCGGGTTGTGGCTGGCGGTGAACACGGCTCCGGGTGCGTTGAGGTGGCCGGAGGCGAAGTAGAGCAGGTCGGTGGACACCAGACCCAGGTCGACCACGTTGAGGCCTTCTGCGGTGACACCGTCGGCGAAGGCGCCGGCAAGTTCCACTCCGCTCTCTCTCATGTCGCGGCCGAGGACGACTCGCCCTGTGTCGGGTTCGCGACGGCGAACCAGGCGTGCGAAGGCGCCTCCGATGCGGCGGGCCAGGTCGGCGTCGAGGTGTTCTGGCACGAGGCCCCTGATGTCGTAGGCCAGGAACACCGCCGACGGGTCACCCATCGGTCGGGGCTCCGTGCTGGGTGGGGTTCGGGTAGTCGCCACGTCGGGCTGCCTGTCGGACCCGCATCAGGTCGGCGACCAGGCGCAGCCCGTCGTTCACGACGCTGACCGTGGTGCGGTCGGAGTGCTCGACCTCGACGGGCACCTCGGCCAGCGAGAGGCGCCACCTTTCGGCCAGGTGGAACAGCTCCACGTCGAAGGCGAAGCCGTCGAGACGGGAGGCGTCAAAGAGGTCCCGGGCGGCATCGGCCCGGAAGGCCTTGAGGCCGCACTGGGTGTCGTGGTACTGGCCCAGCAGGAGGGCGTGGGTGGCCAGGTTGACGAGCCGCCCACCCGCCTCACGGATACGACCGGCGGCCACGAGGGTCCGCGTGTCGGTGTGGCGGCGGCTGCCGACGACCATGTCGTAGCCGTCCTCGACAAGGGTCACGAGGTCGGCGATCTGTGCCGGCGAGTACGCGAGGTCGGCGTCGGTAAAGGCGATTGTGCGCCCCGTCGCAGCTGCGACGCCTGCCCGGACCGCCGCCCCCTTGCCGCTGTTGACCTCGAGGCGAACGACCGTGTCGGCTCCGGCCGCAGCGGCGGCACCATATGTGTCGTCGTCGGAGCCGTCGTCGACGACGACGATCTGGAGGGCGTCGGGCGTTCCGCCGAGGCGTTCTCCCAGCTCGGTACGCACCCGGGTCACGGTCTCGCCGATTCGGTCGACTTCGCGGTAGGCGGGCAGCACCACGGTGAGGCGGTGGGTGCCATCGGGAACGGGTCGCTGCACGGGGTGTTCCTGCTCGCGGCGCACCACCCGGAAGAGAAGCGTGCGGTAGGCGACGGCGCGCACGATCGCTGCAGCCGCGACTGCGGTGGCCTTGGAGAGGATGTCGTCGGTGACTGTGCCGTCTGCGTAGACCCACGAGAGCACGAGCATGTCCACGAGACCGGCCATTGTGACGACGGCTGCGAACACGCCGGGTGAGCGCATCCATCGTGTGAAGGGGTCGTCGCGCAGGGTTATGGCCCGGTGGAGCGGGTGGGCGAAGGCCGCTGCGACTGCCAGGGCGACGAGGTCGGCCGCAGGCAGGGACCAGCCGCGTCTGAGCAGGGCCACGGCCACGCCGATGTCCACTGCGGTGGCGAGGACTCCCACGACGGCGAAGCGCCTCATGCGGGTCCTCACGCCGGGTCCACGGGCTCGTCGAGGTCGGGTTCGGTCTCATCGATGTCGACGCTCCAGCCTCCGGGGAGGGTCTCGTCGACGGGAAGACCATCGTCGACCGGAACGTCCTCGAGGTTGGCGAGGGCCTCGCGTGCGGCCAGGCGCCTCTCGGCGCAGCCGACCACCCATGCGTCGAGGCCGGCCGAGGCGTCTGACCCCACAGAGAGGAGATCGGGGCCAGCCAGCGACCCTTCCTCGGGCCGCGCTGCCCGGCTGAGCAGGAACAGTCCGAGCAGGCCCACGAGGGTCAGCAGCATCGAGACAATGTCAATCGGGGTGCGGCCGTACCTGAGGGTGACGTCGGGCCCTGTCGGCACGACGACCATCAGGTTGGGTGTGACCCGCCACGGGCCGGCGGCGCCGTCGGCCTCCCAGTTGGGGAAGAACGAGGTGCGCACGACAACGGGCACGCCGATGCGGTCCACGTGGAACGAGATGGAGTCGACGTCGGCAACGATGTCTGAGACCTGCACCGGCTCGAGCGCGCGTTCGTCTGGTTCCTCACCGGCCGCCAGGTGCTGCCATGCAGCCAGGCCACCGACGGTCCACTGGACTGCCTGGGAGCCCTCCTGGAAGACCTCGACGGACGGGTCCAGCCAGCTTGAGTGGTCCACGTCTGTGAACACCACCGGCTCGAAGTCCATGGGTGCGACGAGATCTGATCCATCCACGAGGAACACGGTCCACGGGCCGGTTGTGGCGACCTCGGTCAGGTCGGGGTGATCGCGGGCCTCGTTTATGGCCCTCTGCGAGGACGGCGAGTAGTAGCGCACGCCGAACTGCCTCATGTGGTCGACGCCGGCATCCATGTCGAGTGACCGGTACGGCAGGCTGCGCTGTGCCCGTGATGGACCGGTGGACAGCTCGGACTGCATGAGGAAGTGGTACGGGGTGGTGGTGGATGCCTCGAAGTAGAGGCCCTCCATGGAGCCGATGCAGCCGTCGGTCCAGTGGGGAAGCAGCATCAGCGCCATGGGTGTGCCGTAGCGGGTCAGCTCGCTGCTGTACTCCCAGAGCAGGCGGCCACAGCCGTTGGCCTCGGCGACGTCGGACATTGTGGTCACCATGTCGCGGTATTCGTCCCAGCCGCCGCCGCTGTCGTCGCCGGTGCGGGCCTCGTAGCCGGCAAAGTTCCAGTTGACCCAGGAGCGCCCCAGGTTCAGCTGTTCTGTGCCGAGGCCCATCCAGCGGTAGGTGTTGACGTCCATGGAGCCGAACGGCAGGGCCCGCAGCGGCATACCCAGGAACACGATCAGGTAGAGGGTCACGGCCATGACTCCCCCGCCGGTGATCCATCTGCCGCCGCTGCCGTTTCGGGCCCTGAGGCCATCGAACAGGCGGCCGGTCAGGCGCAGCACCTCGGCGACACCGAGGCCGGCCAACAGGTAGAGGCTGAGGTAGTAGCCGGGCAGGAGGCGGCCGTTGTAGAGGCGCCCCTCGGGCAGCCACGTGAACGCCGCCGCCAGCACGAGGACCATTCCGGCCAGGATCAGGCCGAGGCGGCGTCGGAACACGAGGGATGCCAGCAGGCCGACACCGGCGGTGACGATGACCACCTGCAGTGGCGGATCGTTGGTGAGGAAGTCGGCCGCCAGGTTGCCGCGGTTCCACAGGTACGAGCGGCTGTCGCCGAGCTTGTCCCATGCCATGTCGTTGAGGTGGTCCCGCTGCCACCAGAACGGCAGCACCCAGAACGCAGAGGTGAGGCCGGCCACTATGCCCGTGGTGAGCAGCCACGTGAAGGCGGCCCGGCTGGGTCGGGTGAGCACGGCTACGAACGAGGCCAGCAGGGCGTAGAACGCCACGAGCAGGTGGCAGAGGCCGACCACGGCAAGCGCAAGGGCCGCCCAGCCGCGGCCCCGTCCTGTCTCGATCCCGCGTACGAGCAGGCCCAGGTAGATGAGCAGTGCCACCACGGCGAGGGCGAAGGCGAACTCGCCGGCCATGGTGGACATGAGGTTGCCGCCCATGATGTTGAAGGCCCTGTCGAAGATGAACGGCAGGGTGGCAGCAGCCATGAGGGCGGGTTCTGGAAACACCAGGCCGGCCAGGCGACCCATCAGCCAGGCGGCGACGGGCATGGCTACGAGGCCGGCGACGGTCACCCACTTGAAGGCGATGCCGTAGGAGACGGGCACGACCAGGACTATGAGCACCCCGAGTGTCCAGAGGCCCGGGATCCAGCCGGTGGGTCGGCGGCGTTCCAGCCAGACCCCGCCGGCGACGGCGGCAAGGACCGTTGGCACGGCAAGGGGCACGACGAGGCCGATGTTCACGGCGACCACGGCCAGCATCGGGACGACCATGTAGAAGTGGAATGCGGGGAAGCCCGCGTACCAGTCGGGGGTCCAGCCGGTCAGGCGGAACCTCGGCAGCAGCTCATCGCGTATGAACGCCGGGCCCCAGACATGGGCACCGAGGTCTCCACCGGTTGGCGTGGTGTCGGTGAACAGCACTCCGGCAGGGTTGACCACCCAGAGCACGAACAGGGTGGAGAGGCCCACCACGGCCACGGTCACCCAGGTGGCGAGCGGAACCCGCCTGGTGGCTGCGAGGAGTCGGACCGCTGCGTCGCGGGTGCCTTCCTGGAGGTTCACAGGACCAGCAACATGGCGACGGTCCAGGCGTTGAACCCGACGTGGGCCCAGATTGCCCGCCCGAGGCGGCCGTAACGCTGGGCCAGGTAGCCGGAGATGAGGCCGAACATGGCCAGTGCCGGGAACTGCAGGGGCTGGAAGTGGATCAGGCCGAAGACGATCGACGAGGCACCGAGCGCCACCCGGGGATGCCACCGGTCCTCGAAGGCACGCAGCATGAGGCCCCGGAAGAAGACCTCCTCGATGACGGCGGCGCCGACAACGACGACGAGGACCAACAGGGCGATGCCGAGGCCGTCGGCCTTGTCGACCAGTTCGCGGGCCGGCTCGGAGACGTCGAGGTCGTCGGTGAACAGGAGGATCGGGGCGTACAGCAGCGGCACCAGGGCCGCCTGGGCCCCTACGCCGATTGCCAGACCCGACAGGATGTCGCTTCGCTGGAACGTGAAGCCCAGGTCGGTGGCCCAGGAGACGCCGCTCCTGCGGGCCAGCCAGAAGGGAACCCCCAGCAGGCCGGTCCAGAGCGGCACCTGGAGCAGGGCGATGAGCGTCAGCGGCAGGTCGGCCTGTGAGTCGTAGCCGCCGGCTGCAAACACGACAACGCTGAACACGGCGCTGGCGAACAGGCTGAGGAAGAGGCCCGCCACCACATGGGGGAGGCCCCAGGGGCGCTTTTCGGCCGTGGGCTGGGGATCTGCGCCGATCATCGGCGAAACCCTACCCACGGCGCCACGGCCCCCGGTCTCGGCGCACGGTGACCACCGAGGCACCCGATACCCGAACCACGACTGTCGGACCGTACCTCTACGATGGACCCATGGCTGATCGCAAGAAGCCCACCAAGCCCCGTCAGGGCAGGCCACGCCAGGGAAAGGGTCGCCCCGAGGGGGGTGCCGCCGGGCGCGACCAGGGATGGCCGCGTTGGGGTATCTGGCTGATGATGGGCCTCATCGGTGCTGCGCTGTTCTTTCCCAGCTTCCTGCCCGCCGAAGAGGTTGAGGTCGTCTCCTACGACCAGTTCCTGACCCAGGTGGCCGCCGACGAGGTGGCCGAGGTAGAGGTCGACAACCAGACCGGCCGCATCCACTTCACCACCGCCGACGGCGTCGCCTTTGACACCACGGGCCCACTCAAGTTGTCCGATGCCGACAGGGCCGTGCTGGCCGAGAGCAACGCCGCCGTGCAGTTCGACACCCCCCAGCCCAACTTCCTGCAGACCTGGTTGCCGCTGCTGCTCCCGGTTGGCCTGATCATCTTGTTCTTCTGGTGGATCAACCGCCGCGCCCAGGGCCAGATGACATCCATGATGTCGGTGGGCCGTTCCAAGGCCAAGACCTACTCGAGCGAGCGGCCCGGCACCACGTTCGACGACGTGGCCGGATATGCCGGTGTCAAACAGGAGATCCGCGAGGTCGTCGACTTCCTGAAGGAGACCGACAAGTTCTCTGAGATCGGGGCGCGTGTGCCCAAGGGCGTGCTGCTTGTAGGCCCCCCCGGTACCGGCAAGACCCTCATCGCCCGGGCCGTCGCCGGCGAGGCCGGGGTGCCCTTCCTGTCTGTAACCGGCTCCGACTTCATGGAGATGTTCGTGGGCGTGGGTGCCAGCCGGGTCCGAGACCTGTTCGAGTCGGCCCGCAAGATGGAGCGGGCCATCATCTTCATCGACGAGATCGACTCCATTGGACGCAAGCGGGGTGCCGGCATGGGCGGCGGCCACGACGAGCGCGAGCAGACGCTGAACCAGATGCTGTCCGAGATGGACGGCTTTGAGAGCACCGAGGGAATCGTGATGCTGGCGGCCACCAACCGCCCCGACATCTTGGACCCTGCCCTGCTGCGCCCCGGCCGCTTTGACCGCCAGGTGGTTGTGCCCCTGCCCGAGCTCGAGGACCGCAGACAGATCCTCGAGGTCCACATCAAGGGCAAGCGGATGGGAGACGACGTCGACCTCGACCTCGTGGCCCGTGGCACGCCCGGCATGAGCGGCGCCGACCTGGCGAACCTCATCAACGAGGCCGCCCTGGTGGCCGTGCGCGAGAGCGCCGACGCCATCCACGCCGACCATCTCGAGTCGGCCCGCGACCGCACCCTCATGGGCCAAAAGCGCGAGTCCATGGCGCTCACGGCCGAGGAGAAGGAGGCCATCGCCTACCACGAGGCCGGACACGCCCTCTGTGCCGCCCTGTTGCCCAACGCCGACCCGCTGCACAAGGTCACCATCATCCCGAGCGGCATGGCGCTCGGCGTCACGATGCAGCTCCCCGAGGAGGAGCGCCACATCTACCGCCAGGACTTCATCGAGGACAAGCTGGTGGTCAACATGGGCGGCCGCATCGCCGAGGAACTTGTCTTCGGCGTGGTCTCCACCGGTGCCAGCAGCGACCTGGTGAGCGCCACCGAACTGGCAAGGAAGATGGTGCGCGAGTGGGGCATGAGCGACCGCGTCGGTCCCATGGCGTGGGGAAGCCACAACCAGGTGTTCCTGGGCGATGACCTCATGTCAACGCGTGACTACTCCGACGAGACCGCCACGATGATCGACGAGGAGGTCCAGCGCATCCTCACAGAGGGCGAGGACCGCTGCAGGGTCCTGCTCACCGACAACCGGCACTCGCTGACCCTCATCGCACGTGCCCTGCTGGAGCGAGAGACCATCTCGGGCGAAGAGGTCAACAGGCTGGTGGGCCTTTCCACCGACACCGGTTCAGGTGGCGACGCCGGGCCATCTGCTGCCGAGCCGGCCAACGAGGCCACCGGCGCCGTCGAGGAGCCGTCTCCCACACCGGTCGACTGACCGGTCCGACGGTCCCTCCCCCGCCGGGCACTCCATGGACCGCCTGCTGCTCCTGATCGTCGTTGCGGCGGCCGCCTCTGTTGTTGCGGCGCTTGTGCAGCGGCGTGGCCCCGATGCGCCTGTCCGCACCGGCTGGACCGTTCCCGATCAGCTTGACCGGGCCGACTTCGCACGGCCCGAGGTGCCGTGGCTGGTGGCTGTGTTCACGTCGGCCACCTGCCAGTCGTGTGCGGCCGTGCTGGAACGTGCCCTTCCTTTGGACAGCTCAGAGGTGGCGGTTGTCGAGGTGGAGGTGGGCGCCGACGCGGTCGTGCACGACCGCTACCGGATCGATGCCGTGCCGCTCGTGGTTATTGCCGATGCCGACGGTGTCACCCGTGCCCACCACCTTGGTCCAGTGAGTGCCACCCATCTGTGGGGTTCGCTGGCCGAGGCCCGTGAACCCGGCTCTACACCCGAGGGCTGCGGCAACCACTGACTCCGCTGGTCGGGTGCCTGGACCCGGTCTACGAGGAGGGGCGGGCCTGGGTTCCGGCAATGGCCATTCCGAACGACGACGACCGGCCTGCAGGGTCGACACGCCGCATGACCGACAGCACGGGCACGGTTGAGTCCACGAGGACCGTGGCCTCGGCGGCGATGGCGGCTCCGAGCTCCACCTCTATGTGGCCGGCGGGGTCGATCTCGTAGAGGTCGGGGGTGTCTGAGGGCCATGCGGCACCCAGCAGCGAGAGGCGCACGGTGGCGATCGTTGTCTCGCCCGGGTTGGAGACCACGAGGACCGCCTGGTCGGCTGGTCCGGTGAGGTGCACGATCCAGTCGGTGGCGGCGGCACCCACGGCCGGGAGCACGACGAGGCCGGCAGCTGTCGTGCCGCCCTCGGGACGGCTGACGAGTGATGCGGCGAGGGGTGCGCCGTCGAGGGAGCGGACCTCGACTCCGAAGCGTCCGGCGTCGGCGATGCGGCCAGAGCCGAGGTCGACCACCTGGCGCTGGCGACCCCTGAGGGTCACCCGCCATGGCTCGACGAAGGTGCCGATGGCCTCGGGCCTCACGAGCACCTCGAGTTCGGTGGTGTCCTCGCCCGGGTTCATCACGACAACCGATGAGGTGATGCCCCAGTCCCGGGATACGCCGGGCAGGAACAGGCGGTCTGAGGTCTCGGGCAGGCCGGGTGTGACGGCCAGGCCGGTGCTGCCCCGGGTGCCTCCGGTGTCAGAGGCAGGCAGGTCGGCGATCTGGAGGCGTGCGACGACGAGCTGGCCGACCCTGGCGTCGACGCTTGCCGACACCACCGCCGAGTCCGGAATCAGGTCGTTCAGGTCGAATACGGCGAGGGAGCGGCCGGCCACGACCACTCCCCTCGTGTCGAGGGTCTCGCGACGGCCCAGGTCGCCGATGAAACGCAGGTTGGCGACGGCCGGTGCCCGGAACGGGTTGTAGACGAGCAGCGCCGCCGTGTTGCCGGGTTCGGCAGTGGTTGCCCACGGCACCTGCCACGAGGCTGACGTGATCGTGCCGCAGGGTGCCTCGTCGACCCCGGTGCCTATGCCGGGTGCGGGCCTGTCGCCGGCCCCGTCTCCGGTGGCGCCGCCGGTGATGCGTTGTTCGACCAGCACCCTTCCACCTGGAACCTCGACGGTGACTCCGGCAAAGAAGGCCCCGGGCACAAATGGGCCTGGCCTGATCTCCATGTTCCTTCCGGGTTCAAGCTGGAAGGCCCGCTCCACCTCGGCTCCGTTGTCGCCGTTTACGGTGACCCGTCCGATTGTCGGCTCGTCGGAGATGCTGGTGAGGGTCACGATGCGCTCGGCGATTCCGTCCATGTCGGCGGTGGGCCCCATGCAGAACCAGAGGTCGCCGGAGTCGGGCGTGGTGGAGAGCGCTGCGTGCACCGGTGGCAGCAGGGTGGCCCTGCCTACCGGCTCGGGAGGGCTGGCGAACAGGGTTGCCCCTACGACCATGGCCGCCAGCACCACCAGTGCCGGATACCGCACGGCGTTCATGGCGCTCATGGCCACTCCGGTTCAGGGTCGGTGCGGAGCCAGCTGGCCAGGAGCAGGACCCCGCAGAGTGCTGCAACCTGCAGGAGGCGCCGGGACCTTGACGATGCGCCGTCATGCACGAGCTCGCCGATGGTTCCTGACGCCACCCTCACCGATGGCCGGCCCGGTACGCCTCCGGCCTCGCCGGCGGGTACGAGCGGCCTGGTGATGCCGTCGACGCTGAACGACCAGGACCCCTCCGGGCCGAGGATCCAGCGGTAGGCGCCGTCGGCTGATGCCTGCACCTGGAGGCGGTCGTAGGCCAGGGGCGTGACGGCGGCCGGTACTACGCGGCCTGTCCGGTCTCGCACCACGGCGTGGACCGGTCGGGTGGCGATGTTTTCGAAGATGGTCACGGCGCTGTTGAGGCCCTCGACGCGTGCCATGTCGAGTTGACGTGTGATGGCCGCCGCGTAGGTGGGTGGCAGGGGCGCCTCTATCGCCTCGTGGGGTGCGGGTGCGGAGCGCTCGACGAGCACGACGTGGTCGACCCCCCAGGCTCCGATTGCGGCTCCGAGGCGGCTTGTTCGGCCGGCCAGGGCCTCGGCCAGGGCGTCCCTGATCTCGGCGACACCAGGGGCGCCTGTCAGGTCGTAGGGCCACTGGTCGAGCAGGTCGGGGCTCCCGTCGGTGACCGCCACCGCAACCTCACCAGAGAGTGGGTCGTCAGACAGCGGCACACCTACTGCGGGGAGGATCGTTGGTTCGCCGACCCACAGCACCCTGCCGTCGCCACCTCTGGTGGTTTCGCCTATGCCCGCACGGGGTTCGGCGATGAACGGAAGGGCTGAGGGAAGGTCGGCTTCGGGCATGCCGAGGCGGCCCCCCAGGGAACCGACGACCACGGGCAGCACGGTGAGTGCCAGGGCCAGGCCGGCGACGGCGGGTAGGGCGTTTCTCCAGCTGGGGCCGCGGCGGGGCATGGAGCTGGTGGTGCCCATGTCGGCCACTGCTGCTGCAGCAGCCCATGCCAGGCCCAGGGCGACGGGAACAAGCAGCAGTTCGGGGGGCAGGGTCGGGCCCTGCCACCATCCCTGGTCCACCAGCCAGACCGAGGCGAAGCCGCCGGCCACCACGAATGCTGCACGGATGCTGATTGCCAGGCGCCATCCGGTGGCGGTTACGAGGGCCAGGGCCGGTACGACGAGAACGGTCCAGCCGATGCGGTCGATTCCGAAGGTGCCGGCCCATGAGGGACCCCCGAGGGGGGAACCGGTGTCGAGGGTGAACATGGCTGCCGTGCCGAGGCTGCCCCTCGGCCAGGTGGTGGGTACGGCCAGGGAGTCGAGGGGATGGTTGTCGACCAGGTTGAACAGCAGCGGCAGTTGGACAATGGCCGCCACGACCGCTCCGCCGGCGGCGACGGTAACCAGCCTCGTGAGGCCGGCGACGCTGCCTGCCAGGAGGCTTCCCACGACGAGGCCGCCAACCAGCACGGGAAGGACCACCACGACCGTGGGGTCGATGGCGATGGCGGCTGCAACGACGAGGCCGGTGAGGAGGATGTCGGAACCCATGTTGCGGATACGGGTTCCCGGGCCCGGGTCGCCTCCGCGGTGGCCGTAGGGAACGACGCCCTGGGCCTCGGCCAGGCGGTGGGCGATCCATGGCAGCGATGCGTAGACGGCCAGGGGGGCGAGGCGGCCCTCGCGGAGTGCGTCGTAGGGAAGGGGAACTGCCAGGTAGGTGAGCACGGCTGCAGCGCGTGACCTGCCGCCACCTACGGGCCGCACGAGGCGCCAGACTCCGAGGGCCCCGACCGGTAGTGCTGCGAGAACGACGGCGGTCCAGATCAGGTTGTCGCTGCCGGGCATCAGACGCGCGACAACCCCCAGGAGCGCCAGGGCGTCGGGGCCTGTCGTGGCCACGCCGGTTCCGGTGGGCCGCCAGCCGTGCCACCAGGAGCGCACCAGGTCCATGGGGTCGGCGGGTAGGGCCTGTAGTCGGCCCACGGCCGGGAGGCCACGGGTGAGCAGGTGGCGTGAGCCGAAGCCCAGGACGGCTGCGCTGGCCATGAGGGCGATGCCGCCGGGCCCGAGCAGGGCACTCCAGATGTTGTGGAATGCGATGTTGCCGGGTGCCTCGTCGCCGGTGCCGTAGGGGGCGCGGCCGGTTACGGCCCGCCTGATGGCGTGGTGGGGCATGTCGGGGCCGGCCACCACGCGGGCAGGGTCGACCCGTCGGTGCCTGGCGATTATGCGGCGCCTGTTGCGGACTCCGGAGTGGCGTCCGAGGTTCCAGGGCCATGCGCTGACCAGTCCCCAGACGTGGCGGAAGCGGCCTGTCAGGAGGCCGTATGCGACGCCCAGGACGGTGGCTGCAGCCAGCTCGGCCACGACCGTCGCCGACCTGCCGGCTGCCTGGTTGGTGAGCGACATTCGCAGCCGGTGCCTGGGGCGCAGGATGACCGGGTTGGTGCCGCGCCTCGCCGAGGCGTCTCTGCTGACGGTGCGCCCGACGGCGGTGGGGGCCGTTGTGACCGTGGCGCCGGCCAGGCGTGCCCTCCAGCAGAGGTCGATGTGTCCGTCGAGGAAGCGGATCTCGGGGTCAAAGCCCCCGACGGCGGCGAACAGGTCGGTGCGTACGAGCAGGGCGGCCTCGGCAACGGCGAACACGTCCGGCGTGGCGTCGTACTGGCCCTGGTCGACCTCGCCTGGGTGCAGGCGGGGCACCGGCGACCCGTAGCGGTCGACGGTTGAGCCCATGTCGTGGAGGATGCGGCCGTCGGTTCCCACGAGGACCTTGGGGCCGACCACCCCGGCGTTGGCCGCCACGGCGCGCTCGACCATGCGCCGCACGGCCGTGCCGTCGAGCACCACGTCGTCGTGCATGAACAGGTGGTAGCTGGGTATCCGGTTGGGGCCGGTACCGCCGTCGGCCTGGCCGTCTGAGGCGCCGACGACGGCCCTGTTGGCTGCCGCTCCGAAGCCGGGTGACCCGGGTGCCTCGACGGTGCGGGCATCGGGCAACACGTTGAGCACCCGGTCGGACAGACCCGCCTTGCGGCCGGCGTCTACAACCACCACGTCCAGGAGGCGGTGGTCCTGGGCTGCGAGGCCGGCCAGCACGTCGTCGAACCACTCGCCCGGGTCGTGGGCCACGAGCACCAGGCTGACGAGCGGCGTGGGAGGGGGCGGCGGCGCAGGGGGGGCCGGCGACTGCTGGGGCGGGGCGGGCGCTCCCCTGGGGCCCTGTGTCTCGGCGGCGTCCACGGTGAACGGACCCTAGCCCTGCGGACCCTCCCGTCAGGCAGCATCGCCGCCGATGGGAGGGTCTATGGTGCGCCCGTGCAAGGACATGACGTCGGGACCCGGTGCCTCGACTCCGACGGTGGATGGGTGACCCTGTGAGGGTTCTGGTCACGGGGGCCGCCGGCTTCGTGGGGTGCTACCTCGTGGCCCACCTCTGCGACAGCGGTGACGAGGTGGTCGAGACGGACCGCTCCCACGGCGGACCCGATGTGCTGGACGCCGACGCCATGGTCGCCCTGGTGGCCGAGGCTTCGCCAGAGGTTGTGTTCCACCTGGCCGGACAGGCCGACGTGGGCAGGTCCTGGAAGGCCCCCGTCGAGACCCTGCGGGTGAACGTGGAGGGCACCTTCAACGTGTTGGCTGCGGCCCGGGAGGCCGGCGTGGACCGGGTGGTGACCGTGACCAGCGCCGACGTCTACGGCGTGGTCGACCCGAGCGACCTGCCGGTCGACGAGTCGGCGCCGTTGCGGCCGGTGTCGCCCTATGCGGCCTCCAAGGCGGCCGCAGACATGGTTGCCGAACAGGCCCACCTGGGGTTCGGACAGGACGTCGTGCGGGCCAGGTCGTTCAACCACCTGGGTCCGGGCCAGAGCGACAGGTTCGTGTGCCCTGCCATCGCCTCACGGATCGTGGCCAACGAATTCTCGGGAGACGACGAGGTGCCGGTGGGCGACCTGACCCCGCTGCGCGACTTCACCGATGTACGAGACGTTGTTCGGGCCTACCGGATGCTCGCCGTGGACGGTCGGGCTGGCGCCGCCTACAACGTGTGTTCAGGCATGGCTGTGCCTATCTCGGAGGTGGCTGAACACCTGGTGGCACTGGCCACGCGGCCGATGCGCCTCGTTCCGGACCCGGAGCTGTTTCGACCTGTCGAGGTTCCCGAGCTGTGTGGAGACCCGACGGCGCTGCGCACCGACACCGGCTGGGAACCCCGTTGCGACCTGTCCGAGACGCTCGCCGACGTGATGGCCGACTGGCGCACGCGGGCGCCGTCGTCGGGCCGGGTGCCTCCCGACGGGGATTGACCGGCACAATGGGGGCCATGGCGAAGCGGGCACTGATCACGGGCATAACCGGCCAGGACGGCTCGTACCTGGCTGAGCTGCTGCTGGACAAGGGCTACGACGTGGTCGGCATGGTGCGACGCAGTTCCACGGTCAACACAGAGCGGGTGGCCCACCTGGCCGACAGCGTCGAGTTCGTCCCCGGAGACCTGCTGGACCAGGCCTCGATGATCGACGTGCTGGCGACCCACCGGCCCGACGAGGTCTACAACCTGGCCGCCCAGTCGTTCGTCCACACCTCGTTCGGGCAACCGGTGCTCACCGGTGAGACGACTGCCCTGGGCGTGACCCGGCTACTCGACGCCATCCGCCTGGTCGACCCCTCCATCCGCTACTACCAGGCCAGCTCGAGCGAGATGTTCGGCCATGCCCGCCAGGTTCCCCAGACCGAGGACACGCCGTTCCACCCGCGCAGCCCGTACGGGGTGGCCAAGGTCTACGGCCACTGGATCACCATCAACTACCGCGAGAGCTACGACCTGCACGCCTCGTCGGGGATCTTGTTCAACCACGAGAGCCCACGCCGTGGCCTCGAGTTCGTCACCCGCAAGATCACCCACGGTGCGGCCTCGATCGCCCTCGGCCTGGCCGACGAGCTGCGGCTCGGCAACCTGGACGCCAAGCGCGACTGGGGCTTTGCCGGCGACTATGTGGAGGCCATGTGGCTGATGCTGCAACTTGATGAGCCCGACGACTTTGTGGTGTGCACCGGCGAGACCCATTCGGTGAGGGAGTTCTGCGAGTTGGCCTTCGGTCGCCTGAACCTGAACTGGGAGGATCACGTGGTGGTCGACGAGGCCTTCCTGCGCCCCGCCGAGGTGGACCTGCTGGTGGGCGACTCCTCAAAGGCCGCCGAGCACCTGGGCTGGAAGCCCCGGACCGGGTTCGCCGACCTTGTGGAGATGATGGTCGACGCCGACCTGGCCCTCCTCGAGGGTGCGCCCCGGCCTCCGGGGTGAGGAGCCTGCGTTGATAACCGTGCTGGCCGGCGGGGTCGGTGCCGCCCGGCTGCTGGCGGGCATCGTGCAGGTGGTGCCTCCGGCTGAGGTGACAGCCGTGGTGAACACCGGCGACGACGTGGTCATGCACGGGCTGCACATCTCCCCAGACCTCGACACCGTCACCTACACCCTTGCCGGGGCCGACAACCCCGAGACCGGTTGGGGCCTTGCAGGCGAGACCTGGCAGGCGATGGGATCGCTCGGCCGCTACGGGGGTGAGACCTGGTTCAACCTGGGCGACGTTGACCTGGGCACCCACCTCTACCGCACCGGCAACCTGGCCGCGGGTGTGGGTCTGGCCGAGATCACCGCCGGGATCAGCTCCGGCTGGGGGTTGGAGCCGACGCTGCTGCCGATGACCGAGGACCGGGTTGCCACGATGATGACGCTGGCCGACGGTTCCGGGGGCGGTAGCGACGAGGTGGGCTTCCAGGAGTACTTCGTGCGGCTGCGACACGCCGTTCCTGTCTCGTCGGTGCGCTTCGCCGGCGCCGAGAGTTCGCTTCCGGGGCCGGGGGTGCTAGACGCGATCGGCGGGGCCGACGTGGTCGTGGTGGCGCCTTCCAACCCGATCGTGTCCATCGGGCCGCTGCTGGCAGTGCCCGGCATTGCCGACGCCATCAGGGCCAGGCGGGATCGAACGGTGGCCGTCTCGCCGATCATCGCCGGGGCTGCACTGAAGGGGCCGGCCGACCGCCTGATGCGCGAGTTGGGCCATGAGGCCTCGGTCGTGGGCGTGGCCCGGATCTACCGCGACATCGCCTCGTGCCTGGTGATCGACTCGGCCGATGCCGACCTGGCCGGGGCCGTCGAGACCGAGGGCATGGCGTGTGTGGTGACCGACACGGTCATGTCGTCACCCGAGGTGGCGGCCGAGCTGGCCCGCACGGTTCTGGGGGCGGCCTCGTGAGCGGTGAGATCCGGGTGATTCCGGTGACCGGCCTGCCCGAGGTGTGCGCCGGCGACGACCTGGCGGGCATGATCGCCGAGGCTGCCGATCTGGTCGACGGCGACGTGCTGGTTGTGACACAGAAGGTGGTCTCAAAGGCCGAGGACCGTCTGGTGGATGTGGACCCCGAGTTGGGCCACAAGCCGATCGTCGAGGCCGAGTCGGTTCGGGTGCTGCGCCGCCGTGGCGACCTGGTGATTGCCGAGACCAGCCACGGCTTCGTGTGTGCCAACGCCGGGGTGGACCTCTCCAACGTGCCTGACGGCCGGGCTGCACTGTTGCCGGTGGATTCAGACCGGTCGGCCCGCCGCATCCGTGATGCGCTGCGTCACCGCCTGGGCCTTGACGTGGCCGTCATTGTCAGCGACACGTTCGGGCGGCCGTGGCGACGGGGCGTGGCCGACGTGGCCATCGGCTGTGCGGGCCTGCGCCCGATCGTGGACCTGCGGGGAACCAGCGACGCCCTGGGGCGCGAGTTGATGGTGACAGAGGTGGCCGTCGTTGACGAGATAGCTGCCGCGGCCGAGCTGGTGATGGGCAAGGCCGCCGGTGTGCCGGTTGCTGTGGTGCGTGGCGTGGACCCGTCGTGGTTCGGTGACGGCAGCGTGGTCGAAGACGTGGTGAGGAGCCCCGCCGAAGACCTCTTCAGGTAGGGGCCGCTGACTACAGCTGGTAGCGGGAGTAGGTGTGGGGGCTCGTGAAGGCCTCCGACCCGCTGCAGTTGCCCGACTTGTGCTCGATGCGCAGGGTGTCGTCGTCGACGACCTCGATAAGGAAGTGGTCGGGCCCTCCCTCGCCGGGGCCGTTAGAGTCGGCGGTGAAGGTGTCGTAGCAGTGGATGCCGGACCCGGCGGTGACCTGGGCGAAGTCGCGGTTGGTCGTTCCTGATGACTGCTTGTAGAAGATCCAGTACCCGGCATTGGCCACCAGGGATGCAACCGAGATGGCCTGATGGTCACTGCGGGTGTTGGTGTCGACCAGTGCCAGGTGGTCCAACCACTTCCCGTCGACAGGAACGGTGGCGTACCAGAAGCCCTTGGCGGTGCCGGGCACGTCCTGGAGTACCTTGCCGCAGCCGGTGGCCTCGTCAGAGCGTATTCCGTTGGACTCCATGCGCATCCCGTAGAGCTCCGTGCGCAGGTCGTCTGCGAACCAGTCAAGCGGGCAGGCGGCCCGCAGGATGCTCTCTGGCTGGGCGCTCTGGTCGATTGCGGGCGCCAGGTCGCCTCCCCAGTCGTAGGCCCAAAGGTCCAGTTGGGTGTTGGGAGTGCCCAGGCCCGCAGCGGTCCCGAGAAAGTCACCTGCTGATACTGCAAGGTCGACCGACTGGCCCATCCAGATGCACTCGGTGTGCATGTAGCCGGTGTATCCGTAGGTGTTGCAGGACCTGGCCGGGCCGGTGGTAAGCGCCTGCAGGTCAGGCGAGATAGTGGAAATGTGCCCGAAGCGGATCGACCCGTTGGCACAGTTGCTGATCTCGACCTGCCAGTCGGTGAACGTGGACCCCGTGTACTCGCTGGTGTAGCTGGCCAGCTTGACCACGCTGCCGGTGGCGGGAGCAACGACGTCCACGCTCTGAGCCTGTTGGGTTTCGTAGCCGGACAGTAGGAAGTAGACGTGGTCAGTCGACTGGGTATGACTGGGTGGTGCCAGGTGGCCCAACGGCACCACGCCCATGATCTTGGACCTGTCGACCGGGAGGGTGCTGAGCGAGCCGGGGCACGGAGCCTGAGAGGATGACGATCTCGAGGATCCGCTGGCGGTCGCTTGCTCGCCCTCGGCGATACAGCCGTTCCAGATCGAGTAGAAGGTTGAGGCCGACGGTCCGAGTGAACCCATCTGCCCCAGGGAATCCATAAGGCCGTCGGAGGCCACCAGGTCCCTGGACGGTTCGGGAAGCTGGTCGGCGCTGGCAGCCATGCAGGTTCCGATTACAGGGGCCGCATTCCAGTCGGAGTTGGTGGCCACAAAGCCCTCGATTGCAGTCAGGTAGGGAGCATTGTCGTAGGGGGCTGCCGTGGTCGTGGTAACCGCCGTAGTTGCCGAAGCCGCAGTCGTCGCAGGGGCAGCCGTGGTCATGGGCGCCGCCGTAGTTGCCGAAGCCGCAGTCGTCGCAGGGGCAGCCGTGGTCGTCGTTGCTGGCGCAACCGTGGTGGCGGGCACCACCGTAGTTGCCGAAGCCGCGGTCGTTGCTGGTGCAGCCGTGCTCGTCGTTGCCGTAGCCGTTGTGGCAGCGGGTTCAGCTGTCTGGGTTGAACCGCAGGCGACCGCCAGTACCAGCAGCGGGACGAGTGCCGTCCCGAACCTCGGGCGCCTCATGGAACCGAGGGTAGGTGACCGGGTCAGCCCCTGTCGAACCACGCAAGGGTGTCAGCCACGCCGTCGGCGAGGCCCAGTGAGGGCTCCCACCCGAGGGCCGCTGCTGCTGCGGATGCATCCAGCGCCGAGCGCCTGACCTCACCCGGTCTTTCCTGCGCACGCTGGGGTTCCGCGGCACCGTCGGCGGCCGAGGCCATTGCCGAGTAGAGGTCGTTGACGGTGGTCTCGATACCGGTGCCGATGTTGAGCAGCAGGCCGTCGGCGGCGTCCATGGCAGCCACGAATGCCCGGGCCACGTCGGCCACGTGGACGAAGTCACGGGTCTGGTTGCCGTCGCCGTACACGGTGCAGGGCTCGCCTTCCAGGAGGCTGCGGGCGAAGATTGCGACCACGCCGGCTTCGCCGTGGGGGTCCTGGCGGGGTCCGTAGACGTTGGCGAGCGCCAGGGTCGTGTGGGCGATGCCGTGAAGCGGCCCGTAGGCGGCCAGGTAGTCGCCGGCTGCCTTCTTGGAGAGCCCGTAGGGCGACATGGGGGCGTGGGGCTCAGCCTCTGTGTAGGGCAGGCGCGACGGGTCGGGGGCTCCGTAGAGGGTTCCACCGCTGGTGGCCAGCACGACCTTGCGGGTGCCGGCCCTTCGGGCACCGTCCAGAACCCTGATGGTTCCGATCACGTTCACCTCGGCGTCGTTCACCGGGTCGTCGATCGAGGCCTGCACGTCGGCCTGGGCGGCGAGGTGCATGACCACCTCTGGTGACGCCTCGGCGATCAGGTCTGAGACCTCGGGCCGGCGGATGTCGCAGACCTCGAGGCGGACCAGCCCCGTGGCCATGGCACCGGCAAGGTTGGCCTCGCTGCCGGTTGAGAGATCATCAACCACGACCACCTCGTGGCCCCCGGTGACGAGCAGGTCCACGAGGGCCGAGCCGATGAAGCCTGCGCCTCCGGTTACGAGGACGGACATGTCAGGCCACCTCGGGGCGGCACTGGCCGGTGAGGTGTTCGCCCTCGGCGACGACGGCGTCGGTTCCGAGCACCGAGTGGGCGGTCACGTGGGCCGAGGCCCCAACGGTGGCCCCGGGGCCGATGATCGAATCCTGCACGACCGCATTCTCCCCTATCGAGGCACCTGCCAGCACGACGGAGCGTTCCACGACGGCGCTGGCAGCCACCTGGGCGCTTTCGTCGACCACGGAGCCGGATGGGTCCGCCAGCGTCTCCAGGTTGGCCTGCAGGTAGGTGGCCGGGGTGCCGGCGTCGATCCAGGAGGCCTCGGCGGCCATGGCGTAGAGGGTTCCGTCGGTGGCGATTTCGGGGAACACCTGGCGCTCGACGGATACCCGCACGCCTGGGGTGATACGCCGCAACACAGAGGGTTCGAGCACATAGGTGCCGGCGTTGACCAGGTTGGAGGGTGCCTCACCGGGGGCCGGCTTCTCCACGAATCCCAGCACCCTGCCGGTTCCATCGGTGGCGACGACGCCGTAGCGCGAGGGGTCGTCAACTGCTGTGAGTGCGATGGTGGCCTCGGCACCGGCCTCACGGTGGCTGGCCACGAGTGCACCGACGTCGAGGTCTGTGAGGATGTCGCCGTTCTGCACGAGGAAGCTGTCGTGGGAGTTGGGGTCGATGCCGGCGTGGGCGGCGGCGAAGGCGATGGCTCCGGCCGTGTCGAGTGGCTCGGGTTCGACGGCGTAGTGCAGGGGAATTCCGGCGCAGGTGCCGTCGGGGTACCCCGCGGCGAAGGCGTCGGGCATGAAGCCCAGGGAGAGCACCACCTCGGTGACGCCGTGGCCGGCGAGGTGGCCGACCATGCGTTCGATCATGGGTACGCCCCCGATGGGGAGCATGGCCTTGGGAACGTCGTTGGTGAGTGGCCGGAGGCGGGTGCCGTGTCCGCCGACCAGCACTATTGCCCTCACGGTGTGACCCCCTCTAGGGAAGGTCCCTAGCCGTCCGTCGAGGTGGTGGGTGCCTCTTCGGTGTTGTCGGCCTCGGCGGGTGCATCAACAAACGGCACCTCGGACTCAATCGCCCTGGGGTCGACCGACTCGAGGAAGGTGAAGCGCTCGGGCCGCGAAATGGGCGGCACCTCGTCGGCGGGCAGGAAGGCAATCGTGAAGGCCTCGAGGTCCTTCATGAACCTGATGTCCGCCAGGCCCTCGGTGAAGACCTCGGGGTCGCGGTCGCGGTCCTGGGTGTCGTAACGGGCCACCTTGAGCACGGCCGGCTGGCCTCCGCAGTCGAAGCCCTCGGTGATGACCTCGCCCGTGTCGAGGGTGATGGAGGTGTCGTCGATGGCGCCGAAGGACGAGAAGAACTCACCCATTGTGGCGTCGTCGCCCGATGCGAGGGAGTTGAAGGGGTGGATGTGGATGAGGCCGTCGCCGTGGGTGTGGATGCCGTTGGGATCGTTCTCGTTGAGGACCTTGGCCCGCCAGGTGCCGGCATCGGGGGCATTGCAGACGTAGATGTCGTAGATGGAGTGCCAGTGGTCGCCCACGCGTGGGGCCGAGGTGGCCTCGCGGTTCTCGCGGGCCCAGCCCACGAGGAGTACGCCGAGCACCACGACGATGGTGACTGCGGCCGGGAAGCCGTACCTGCGGGGCTCGCCGCTGCCGCCGGACGAACCGGCCTTGGCTGCGCGCGCGACCTTGCTGCGTGAATCTCCTCGTGCCATAGGGCCAACACGCTACCGGTGGCTGGAAGCGATTATGCGGGCCGGATGGGTCCCGTGGGGCCAACCGGACTATCCGGCCGTCAGGTCCTCTGCAAGGGCAGTGAAGGCCGCTGCCACGGCCGCCGGCGAGCGCCGCTGGCTGATCCAGGCTGCACCGGACTCCCCCATCGAGTGCCGGGTGTCGGGGTCGTCGGCGAGGCGCTCGACTGCTGTCACGAATGCGTCGGGGTCCTCGGGCGGTACGGCCAGTCCGGCTCCGGCCTCGGCGACGACTTTGGCCACCTCGGTTCCGGGGTCGATGGAGGCAATCAGCGGGCGGCCTGCAGCGAGGGCCGAGAATGCCTTGGAGGGCACGCTGGAGGAGCCAAGACCGGCCTTGAGCAGGACGAGGTGCACGTCGGCCGTGGCCAGCACCTCGGGTACGCGTTCGGGGGGCTGGTAGCCCACGACGGTCAGGTTGGGCAGGTCGGCTGCGGCCCGGGCCATGTGGTCGGCCATGACCCCGCCGCCGTTGACCAGGTATGCGATGTCGCTGCGGTGGGCGTGGCGTCGGGCACCCTCTATGACGAGGTCCAGTGACTGGGAGTGGCCCAGGTTGCCTGCGTACATGAACACGGTTGCGTCACCCAGCCCCAACTCGTGACGGTAGGCGGTGTCGGTGCCGGTGGGCGTGGGGGCCGTGGTGTCGACCGGGTTGGGTATGACCTCGATGCGGGGCGGGCGCCTCATGCGTGCGACCTTGGCCTCCACGTTGGCTGCCAGGTCGTCTGAGAGGACCCGCACGGCTGCGGCCCTGCCGTAGCAGAAGCGCTCCAGGTGCCGGAACAGGTCCTTGAGCGGTGGCGAGGTGATGGCGCCGACCTCGATGGCGACGTCGGGGAAGACGTCCTGGATGTCGAGGATGAGCGGGCAGCGGTGCCGCTCGGCGGCCAGCCATCCGGCAACTGCCAGGGTGAGCGGAGGCGAGAGAGCCAGCACGGCGTCAAAGGGCCCCTTGGCGCCGACGGCGGCTCCGGCGGCCATGGTGCTGAAGCCGAGGTAGCCCAGCGAGCGGGCGACGAGGCTGGTCTTGTCGGTCGGGAACGGGTGGAGGCGGGTGATGGTGCCGTGCCCGTGGCGGCCGGTGCGCCAGGGGCTGCCCTGCCAGCCGTCTGCCACGGCGTGGTGCTCGTACCAGGGCAGCGAGGTGACCACGTGGGTCTCGTGGCCCATCTGGCCGAGGGCATCGACCACCATGGCGACGACGTCACCGGTGGGGGCCGTGTCGGGTTGGAAGTGGGGTGTGACTACGAGGAGGCGCACGGTGCTCAGGCGGCATCGTTGGCTTCGGGGCCGGAGGCGGGAACCTCCAGGGCGATACGCCAGGCCTTCTCCAGCTGCCTTGCCGAGGCCTCCCACGTGTAGTTCGAGGCCCGCACCAGACCCGACCGGGCCACCTGGCTGCGGTAGCCGGGGTCGGCGATGAGCAGGTCGATCTCTTCGGCCCAGCCGGCCACGTCGTCCGGCTCGAGGACCACGCCGGCGCTGGTGGCCAGGTCGGCCGCTGCGGTTCCAGCGGCCACCACGGCGGGCACGCCTGCGGCCATGGCCTCGAGCACGGGGATGCCGAAGCCCTCGTAGCGCGACGGGTAGGCCATGACGGTGGCGCCGGCCATGAGCGAGGCCAGGTCGGCTGCGGGGATGCGCCCGGTGAAGGTGATGCGGGGGCCGATTCCGCTGGCTTCGGCTGCGGCGCGCACCTCGGCGTCGGCTGGGCCGGGGGCTCCGGTGAAGACGAGGCTGGCATCGGGGTGGCGGCCGGCGACGCGTGCGAAGGCCTCGATGAGGGTGGCGTGGTTCTTGTGGGGGTGCGTGACCGCCGGGTAGATGATGACGGGCGCCCGGCCGGGTTGGGCGGGCGAGTCGGCCCGGTGGTCGGTTCCGCACGGGACCACGACGACCCGTTCGGGGTCGACACCGAACTGGTTGACGACCTGGCGGCTGACCATCTCGGAGAGCACCACGACAACGTCTGCGGTGCGGAGGCTGCGTGGCAGGGACCAGCCCAGGAACGCACGCTTGGCTGGGCTGAGCCAGTCGGGGTGGTCGAGGGGTTGCAGGTCGTGCACGGTTACGACCGCCGGTCTTGTGGTGATTGCGGGGCGACGGCCTCCGAGGTGGTGGACGGCTGCGAAGTCCTGGGTGCGGTTCGCCAGCCAGGTCGACTCGGCCGCAATGCGAAGGGGCCGGTTGGTGCCGTCGAGCGGGCAGACCACGGTCTCGAACGTCTCGCACAGTTCAGGGTGGGCCTCGGGCATGCCGTTGAGAACGAAGAGCACCGGGTGGATGTCGGCGGGCCCGTGGCGGGCGAAGGCCGACAGGGTGCGGACCACGTACTCCTCGGTGCCGCCCACGCCACCGGGCACCAGGTGCAACAAGTTGAGGGCGATTCGGGCGGGGCTGCTCACGATGCCAGCACCCGGTGGTAGACGTCGGCGGTGGCTGTGGCTGCCACCGCCCAGGTCATGGTGGCGGCCCGTTGGCGGCAGGCCTCACCCATGCGGGAGGCCTCGTCGGGGTCGGCCAGCAACCCCGAGATGGCACCCGCTATGGCGTCGGTGTCGGTGGGGTCGACGGTGGTTCCGGTGTCGCCGACCACCTCGGCGGTGGCGGTTCCGGCCGAGGTGACGACCGGCGTGGCGTGGCCCATGGCCTCGAGCACCGGAAGGCCGAAGCCCTCGAGCAGGCTGGGCATGGCGAACACGTCGGCGGCGGCGTACCAGGCGTGCTTGGTGGCCTCGTCGACGCGGCCGACGATGCGGGCCCGCTCCCCCAGCGGTTCGGTGACGCGGGCTGCGTCCTCCTTCCAGCCGGCGGGGCCGACCAGCACGAGGGGTACGTCAGGTATCTGTTCCATGGCGGACACCAGTCTGACGAGGTTCTTGCGGGGTTCGGTGGTTCCCACCCACAACACGAAGGGGCCGTCGAGGCCGTAGTGGCTGCGCAGGGCGGCGGCTGCGCCCGGGTCGACCGCAACGGGGTCGGCCCCGAGCGGGATGACGCTGACCCGGTCGGCCCGGAACCCGGCGGCTAGGAGGTCGGTTCGGGTGGCCTCGGACGGACAGGTGACGTGGTCGGCTTGGGCTGCATCGGCCAGCCATGCCTCAAAGAGGCGCCTGCCCCGCCTGGTTGCGTGGCCGGGTTCGTGGCGCCAGCCCAGGTCGTGGATTGTGGCCACCAGGGGCAGGCGGGTGGCGGGAACCGCTCCCCCGGAGGCGTGCACGATGGAGAAGCCGGGGTCGGCCCCCATGTTCTCGACGCGGGGCCTTCCGGTGCGGTGCCATGCCTCGTAGAGGGCGGGGCGTGGAAGCCGGGAGTGCACCACGGGAACCGGCGGCATGGGTCCGTCGGCCGGTGGGCGTGCGTGTCGGGCGGCGATGCCGGTGACGGTGACGTCGGGCAGGTCGGCCAGTGCTGCTGCCAGCCCGACTGCGGCGACGGCGGTACCGCCGGGAACGGTGTGCCAGCACTGTTCCAGGAGGAAGGCTGCGTGGGCTGGCTGGTTCACGGGGTGGCTCCGGGCCGGCGGCTCAGCACTTCACCCCGGCCGGCGGGCGGGCGTCCAGGATGGGTGAGAGGTTGTAGGCGTCGGGGTCGGGC
>Ga0209043_1000018_pt1 | contig 115729 bp, 94 predicted proteins | sample SaaInlV_100m_DNA_3_FD_184654 | JGI IMG/M metagenome (GOLD analysis project Ga0209043, IMG submission 184654) | Marine microbial communities from expanding oxygen minimum zones in the Saanich Inlet - SI037_S4LV_100m_DNA (SPAdes) (version 2) | ecosystem: Environmental > Aquatic > Marine >... | reverse complement strand
ATAGACGAAGTTCTGGGCGCACATTGATGGCTTCTCAGCCATGGGCGCCTTAACTTAACTGCGCCAAAAGGCAGGGGTCAGCAATACCAGCAGGGTAAAGATTTCCAGACGTCCCATCAGCATTGCGGTGCACAGTACCCATTTACCCACCGTTGTCACCCCGGCGTAATTGTCCGCAACCGAACCCAGTCCCGGGCCGAGATTGTTCAGGCAGGCGGTTATCGCTGAAAAGGCGGTGACCAGATCGACACCCGTTGCCGTCATGGCGATTGACAGACCCACGTAGCTGAGAATGTACAGGGCAAAAAACCCCCAGACCGCGTTAACCACGTGATCGGGCACCGGCTTATTTCCCAGCTTGATGGTGATGAATGCACTGGGGTGTATCAGTTGATTGATCTCACGCCTACCCTGTTTATACAGCAGAACCAGCCGGATCATTTTCATGCCGCCGGCGGTGGAGCCGGCGCATCCACCGACGGCGCTCATCATGATCAGCATGACCGGCAGGAACGACGGCCACCAGTGAAAGCCGGTGGTAGTGAAGCCAGTGGTCGTGCCAATGGAGATCACCTGAAAAATACCATGCCACAAGGTATCGCTGATACCCGGGTAGACGCGCCAGTAAAGGAGCATGGTGACAGTCAGAAGGATAATGACCGAAAAAAAACCAATATATGCCCGCACTTCTGAATCCTGCAGGTAGGCCAGCGGTGAGCGTGAGCGCACTACGGTAAAGTGCAGTGCGAAATTGACAGCTGATACCAGCATGAAACAACTTGCAATAATCGAGATTGCCGGGCTATCAAAGAAACCCATGCTGAGGTCATGGGTTGAGAAGCCGCCGATCGCCACGGTGGAAAAAGCATGGCCAACTGCATCGAAAACACTCATGCCGCTCAGCCAGTAGGCCAGGGCGCAACTGATTGTGAGCCCCAAGTAGATATACCACAGCGCCTTAGCGGTTTCGGTGATCCGTGGCGTCAGCTTGGTGTCTTTCATTGGACCCGGAGTTTCGGCACGGTAAAGTTGCATGCCACCGACTCCGAGCATTGGCATTACAGCGACTGCCAGTACGATGATGCCCATGCCGCCGAGCCACTGCAGTTGCTGGCGGTAATATAGGATGGAAGCTGGCAGTTGATCTATGCCGGTGAGGACAGTGGCGCCAGTAGTTGTCAGGCCCGACATCGATTCGAATAATGCGTCTGTGATACTCAACTGCGGATCGGGGGAAAGCAGTAGCGGCAATGCGCCGAACAGAGCTAATACGGTCCAGAACAGCACCACGACCAGGAAGCCGTCTCGTACTCTAAGCTCACGTTTTTTTGCGCGCAGGGGCAGCCACAAGGCTAACCCTGCGACAATGGTGACTAGCCAGGCCACAAAGAACGCCAGCGCTCCACCATCGCCGCCAATCAGTGCGATCATCAGCGGCGGCAGCAGTGTTGTGCTGAACATGACCAGCAACACGCCCAGAATCTTCAGCACAGCGGTGGATAACATGACTGTAGGCGCCCCTTAGACGAAGGTTACCGCTACCTGAAACAGTTGTTCGACTTCACGGATGTGACGTTTGTCGACTACAAAAAGAATGACGTGGTCTTCCGATTCAATCACCGTGTCGTGATGGGCGATGACGACATCCTTTCCCCGGAGAATAGCGCCCAGCGTGATGCCTAGAGGCAGCGAGATGTCTTCAACCGATCGACCAACGACTCGGGAATTGGTTTTGTCTCCATGGGCAATGGCCTCAATGGCCTCGGCAGCACCGCGTCGCAAAGAATGAACCGCGACCATGTCGCCACGCCTGACATGGGTAAGTAGTGAGCCAACCGTCGCAAGGCGTGGTGATATGGCGATGTCGACCAGTGTGTTTTCCATCAGATCAACATAAGCAGAGCGGTTTACCAGAGCCATGGTACGTCTCGCTCCGAGTCGTTTAGCAAGCATGGCAGAGAGAATGTTGGCCTCGTCATCGTTAGTCAGCGAACAGAATATATCGATACTGTCGATATTCTCCTGATGCATTAATTCTTCATCTGCAGCGTCACCGTGCAGGACAATGGTACGGTCGAGTTGCTCGGAAACCTGTTTTGCCCGGACCGCATTGTGCTCAACCAGTTTGACGTGGTAATGGGACTTTTCGAGGGTTTGTGCGAGCCGCAACCCGATATTACCTGCGCCAGTGAGCATAACGCGGCGGCCGGGCTTTTCTACCGCGCAAAGCTCGCTCATGACAGACTGTATATTTTCGCGGGCAGCCAGAAAAAATACCTCGTCACCTGGCTCAATAACAGTGTTGCCTTCAGGGGGGATCGCCCGATCCTGACGGTAGATTGCAGCAACACGGGTGTCCACGTTGGGCAGGTCTTCGCGTAGAGCTTTAAGTTCGCGGCCGATCAGAGGGCTTTCCCTGTCAGCCCGAACTCCCACCAGCTGAATTCGATCACTAGCAAAATTAACCACCTGCAATGCACCCGGATACTCAATCAGATGCAGAATATGCTGGGTAACGATATGCTCGGGGCTGATAATGACGTCAATCGGGATCGCTTCATCGGTGAAGATGCCTGGATGGGAGAGGTATTCTGCTGACCGGATTCGCGCGATCTTTTTGGGTGTATTAAACAGTGAATGAGCAATCTGGCAGGCCGCCATATTGACTTCATCCTGGTTGGTTACCGCGAGCACCAGATCAGCGTCTCGCCCGCCAGCTTGTTCTAGTATGCTCGGATGAGAGGCGGCCCCGTGCAGGGTACGAATATCGAGTCGATCCTGGAGTCCGTCGAGTTTTTCATTGTCGATATCGACCAGAGTCACATCGTTGTCCTCGCGCGAGAGAATCTCCGCCATCGAGGTGCCGACTTGTCCTGCGCCCAGGATGATTATTTTCACGAATACTGCTCCCTGCGGTTAACGAGTTTCATTGGCGATACTTTTCAGCCTTGGGGTTGATGCCCAGGCCTTTAAGTTTGCGGTAGAGATGTGTGCGCTCGAGTTCGGCCCGCCGTGCCAGTTCACTGATATTTCCACCGGTTTGGTGCAGATGGAATTCTAGGTAGTCACGTTCAAAACCTTCTCGCGCAGATCTAAGCGGCCGACCGAAATCCCGCCAGGCATTTTTTTCCTCGACCTCATCAAGCGGAGTCGCGCTTTGGCTCATGACCTCGCGAGTCTCTTCGGCCTCAATCTCCTGTGAGGTTGTGGTCAGCAGCATACGGTGAATAAAGTTGATCAACTCACGCACATTTCCTGGCCATGGACGGTTACGGAGGTAATTGATCGACGAGATGGAAAATCGACGAAAGGGTAGGCGTTGGTTCTCAGTAATTTGCTGAACGTAGTGATTGATCAGATCCGGAATATCCTCTCGATGTGCACGCAGGGGTGGAACCTGTATCGAAACCGTATTGATACGATAGAAAAGGTCTTCCCGTAGCAATTTGTCGGCCATTTTTTGTTCCAGAGCTTGGTTCGAAGTGGCCACGAGGCGGGTATTTAAGTCAAGTGGTGTTGTACCGCCCAAGCGAAAGAAACGGCCACCTTCAAGGGCGTTGAGCAGTTTGGCCTGGGCATCGAGATTTAGATCACCGATCTCGTCAAGTACCAACGTGCCGCCGTTGGCCTGCTCCAGTTGTCCAGGACGAGTGACACCTTCGATTTCTGTTCCGAACAGGATAGCGCCGATGCTTTCAGCGGGCAGCGCGCCAAGATTCACTTCGATAAATGGTCCGCTGGAAAGTCTGCTGGCCTGATGCAATGCACGTGCCGCAACACCTTTGCCTGAGCCTGCTTCCCCGCGAATCATAACTGGCTGGTCGGTAGTTCCCACCCGGCTGATCAGTTGCTTTAGTTCAGCTAGAGATTCACTGTGGCCGATTAAACCGGCGGCAGGTTCGAGGCGTGTTCTCAATTGCAGATTTTCAGTTTGCAGCCGCACGTTTTCAAGTGCTCGGGCTACGGTAACCAGTAGTTTGGCAGTGGACAGCGGTTTCTCCAAAAAATCATAGGCACCGACGCGAATGGCTTCGACCGCAGTTTCTACCGTGCCGTGGCCAGAGATCATGATGACTGGAGTTTGTAGTACGTCCGAATCCTTGCGCCATTCGCGAAGCAGGGCGATGCCGTCGGTGTCCGGCATCCAGATATCCAGCAGCACCAGGTCAGGGCGATCCTCGACATAGCACACGCGGGCCGTTGCCGCATCCTGGGCGGTTGTTACGGCGTACCCTTCGTCACTCAGGATATCGCTGACTACTTGCCGTATATCCGGCTCATCATCGACGACAAGAACAGTAAATGGGCTCATAGGGTTATTGTGCGTTTGAGGGCCCTGGACATTACTGGCGTAGCGGGAGCGAAATTATAACGGTAGCCCCGCCGTTGGGCAGATTGGTCGCGCGGATATTGCCACCGTGCTCTTCGACAATCCGACGACAGATCGCCAGTCCCAGTCCGCTGCCTTTTTCCTTTGAGGTCACATAAGGCTCAAAGATTCGGTCAATGGTCTGCGGATCGAACCCCGGGCCATTATCATGGACCGTGAGGCTGATTCCTTGAGTGCGTTCGTTCAAGCGAGTACTGATGATGACTTCACCTGAATCACTCTCAAGGGCATCTTGTGCGTTGATAACGAGATTGTTCAGAACCTGACGCAAGGCGTTGGGGTCAGCCCGTGTCTGTTCCAGCGTGGTGTCCAGATCGGTCAGTAGTTTGATGGATGTTGCTCCGGACCGGAAAAGCTCGACGGCGTCAGTGACTAACTGGTTGATATCGATCAGAAGCAATTGCAACGGCGCCGGCTGAGCGTACTCGGCAAAGGCATTGACCATAGTTTTCATCGCTTCGACCTGCTGCACGATGGTTCTAGTTGATCGATCCAGTGTTTCGCGCTGCTCAGGATCGACGACCGACAGGTATTTGTTGCGGATACGTTCAGCTGAGAGCTGTATTGGGGTCAGGGGGTTCTTGATCTCATGGGCGAGCCGGCGCGCCACTTCACCCCAGGCGGCGTCCCGCTGCGCCTTGAGTAATTCGGTTGCATCTTCAAAAACCACCACATATCCTGGGTCGACGCTTTCGGCATCCAGTCGAGTACTGCTGCAGATCAGAATATGTCGGCCGTTGGCACCAGTGACACTGATTTCACGCTGCCATTCCTTGGTCTGCTGCCGCATGCCATTTTCTACCGCACCCAACAGAGTAGCGGCCCCGGGCAGGGCATCGCGCAATGGGTTGATTCCGGTACCGATGAAGTTCTCCAGGTTCGCTTCAAGAATCCGCTCTGCTGCCGCGTTATAGGTGCGTAGGTGTTGCTGCCCATCAAACGAGAGCACTCCAGCCGAAAGATGTGTCAGTACGGTATTGAGGTAGGCATGCTCCGCTTCAGCTCTTTGCTGGCTTTCCAGGGCGACTTGCTGGGCGTTGCCGATTTCGCGGGTCATCCGGTTAAAGGAGTCAACGAGCACGCCGAGTTCGTCTCCGCTGTGGACCGGCAATTGTTTATTGTAATCGCCTCGGGCAACCGCCTGGGTGCCTTCGGCCAGGTCGCGAAGCGGCGCGACCAGTCTTTGGACAAGAACTATCGACGCCCATAGTGCGATCAGCAATGTCATGACGGTAATCAGTGTCAGCGTTAATACGAAGCTGACGGTCAGTGGGCCACGCAGGTATTTCAGTTTTTCATACTCTGTCGAAGCCGACTCTACGCTCTCTCCTAGGCGCGAATAACGCAGCGGCAATTGATGCAGTATCTGTAACACTCTTGCCGGCGTACTAACTCCAAGGCCGGGCACGGGTATCGCTACTCGGAGCATCAGTCCGTGGTCCTGGGTGGGCTCAAATTCAGCGAATATCTGGTCGCGACGGACTTTTCTCAGGACTTGCTTATCCGGCGCATCAGGCACCAGTGATATCGCCATCTTGCTGCTGGATGCCAGAATTCGGCCGCTGGCCGAATGTAGACTCATTTCCTCAAATGCTCCGGCTTCGCGAAGCCTGTCAAGCAGGTTGTACAGTTGAAACGACGAGGTAGTCGTTTCGATTAGCCGTGCGGTTTTATGTGCCTGCTGAATCACATCGAGTTTGGTTGCTTCCAGTGTGCTTCTTCCCAGGAGTAGTGCGTCGTCGAGAGCCTGTTCTATCTGGACATCAAACCACGAGTCGATGCTTCGACTCAGAAACTGGACTGCAAAATAATAGACCATCGCGAGCGGCACAACAGCGAGAATCACGAAGGTCCCGAGAAAGCGAAGCGTCAGTCTGGACCCCAGAGTCCGATTGCGGAACTGGATAACGAGTCTGCGGATCTGGAAGAAGGTTAGGATTGCCAGAATGACAATTCCCACAACATTTAAAACGATGAGCGCCACGTAGTGGTCACCAAAAAGGTCATCGTTCTTCGCGCTCTGACTGAGCAGAATAGATGCCACCAGCAGAACGATTGACAGGGCTAGCGTGAGCGCAAACCCCAGGGATCGATTCACCGGGTCTTGACCTTCCAGCGTCCCCAACTGCTGCGCAGTTGCCAATCCTTAAAAATAAGGGCAACCAGTTTCAAAGGTCCGGGCAGACTTTTTCGATCTAGCGAAACCTGCAGACGCATCTGCAGGTCATCGTTCTCATGGGTTCCCGCGGGCAAGTCAACTGTCGTTGCAAAGCGACCTATGGCGCTCAGCGTTTCAGTCAGAGTAGGGAAATCATCGGTCGTCCCCGTCGCGACCTGGGTCAGGGTGTAACGGTTGGACAATGCATGGTGCTCCACGCGGAAGCGGCGCTCCCAGTTTGCTACCTTAAAGTACCATGATGCCAGGCTGGCCCGGTAAAGTCGGGTCTGCACCACTATGGTCAGCCCAATACCTTTGGACAGCGCTTGAGCAGGATCACCCGTGATCTTTAGGGTCAATCGTGCCGAGGTGCTGAGTAAGCCGCCAGCCAGTTTCGATTGCCCCGAATTAACGGCGAATTGGGCGTGCGCGTGTATCGAAAAACCGGCAAGTAGCATTGCCAGCAGCAATGCTTGCAGCAGGCGGGTTGGCCGGGCGGCGCCGGAATTTGGCTGAAAAAACATAGAAGATGATTTTCGGGCTGGGCCGAATTATACGGTCTTGCCGATGTTCGTAGCCTTAATCCTTAAATAACGATGCAAAGTACAGGCCATCATGCTCTTCGTTAGGCAGAAACTGATTTCCCAGTTCAGTTGTCAGGGCGCCTGATACGGTCGGTTTTTCGGGTTTTTCTCCAGAGTGTTTACGGTGTAACTCAAGCAAGGGGCCGTCATTCTCTTGTGGCAGGACCGAGCAGGTAATGTAAAGCAATTGGCCACCCGGAGCGAGCAAAGGCCACAGCCGCGCTGCCATCTGTGCCTGGGTTCTTGCGTAGGTGATGATGTCAGAAGCTCGTCGATGGTGGCGGATATCAGGGTGTCGCCTCATGATTCCGGTCCCACTGCACGGTGCGTCCAATACGATTAGGTCAAATAATTGACCATCCCACCAGGTTTCAGGCTGTAGGACGTCGCCCGCGATGAGTTTCGCTGTCAAGCCGAGTCGAGTCAGGTTGTCACTGATCGCTTCTGTACGGCCTGGTCGATCAAGCGCGGTGAGCGATTTAATCTGCGGATACACCTCGAGCAGATGGGTGCATTTTCCGCCGGGCGCTGCACAGGCGTCGAGGACCCGAGTCCCTTGAGCCGGCTGGCAAAATATTGGCGTCATTTGCGCCGCAGCATCCTGTATTGACACCTTACCGGCTGTAAAGCCAGGAAGTTCAGCCACGGACACAGGTTTATCCAAAATGACACCCCAGGGGCTAAGTGTTGAGGCCTGTGCACTGAATCCTTGTTGCCGCAGCCACTTAAGGTATTCATCACGTGGCATCTGCAAAGTGTTAACCCGTAATGTCATGGGAGGTTTACGGTTGGCTGTCTCCAGCACTTGGTTCCACTGATTGGGCCAGGCTTTGCGTATCGCATTCAATAGCCAGCGGGGAGTCGCAAAGAGTTCTTCATCACTGGCCGGTTCGGTACTGGTCTTAGCCCGTAAGTGAGAGCGTAATACGGCGTTTATCAGGCTGGTCGCTTTTGGAGCGCCGAGCAGCGCTGCGGCGTCGACAGTGCTGGCTGTCACCGCGTAATCGGGTTCGTCCAGGTGATCGTACTGGTAAAGCCCGCACACCAACAGCGATTCGAGTATTCGATCCCGGGCACGTAGTGGCCGATGTAATTGGCGCGACAAGACTCCTTGGTAGCGGTGCCACCAGCGCAGCGCACCCCAGGCGATTTCCCGTGTTTCGCTAATGCGGCGCGCCGGGACGGTGTTCAGATGCTTCTTGGCTGCGATCTCCAAAGAGCGACCCTGGGCGACAACATCATGGACTATACGAGCGGCGACGGCACAAACTTCAGCGCTGGGCATGATCTGCCCCCCCGGTTGTGAAAATCGAGCCGGGTTTGATAGGGTGACCATGGAGAAAGGCTTGGGTATCCAGCGCTTTACCGCCTGGACGCTGCAGTTCCAGTAGCTCAAGCGCTCCATTGCCGGTTTGCACCTGAATCAACCCATCTTGGGCGGCGAGAACCATGCCAGGGTCCGCGCTAGTACAGGACGGTTTCGCGCGAGCCCGTCGGATCAGGTAATCCATGTCGCCCAGCCGCGAGCGCGCCAGCGGCCAGGGATTGAAGGCTCGGATGCGTCGTTCCAGCGTCTCGGCGGGTGATCGCCAGTCAAGCCAGGTTTCGGCTCGGGTGAGTTGTTGTGCGTAACAGGCTCCGGTGGCAGCCTGCGGTGTGCCGATGACGGGCGTTTGATGTAGTCGAGCCAACAGGCCTCGAAGCGCTTGTGCACCCAGCGTTGCGAGGCGATTGTGCAAAGATCCGCTGTTTTCACATTCATTGATTAATGTATCAGCGGTCGCTAAGACAGGCCCGGTATCGAGCCCTTCATCCATCTGCATCAGGGTTACGCCAGTACGGGTGTCCCCGGCTTCAATGGCTCGCTGAATGGGCGCAGCGCCACGCCACCGGGGCAACAGTGAAGCGTGAACGTTTATGCATCCCAGGCGTGGTGTCGTCAGCACAGCGCGCGGCAGGATCAGACCGTACGCGACAACTACCATGAGGTCGATGTCCAGTGTGGATAGGTACGGTGCCTCAGTATCCAGATCGGCTGGCTGGCGCAGTGCCAGCCCGTGACGCAGTGCGAGTTCTTTGACTGGGGACGCACGCAGTTTGCGGCCGCGTCCAGCCGGGCGATCTGGTTGGGTGTACACCGCACATACCTCCACATCGGAATCGAGCATGACCTCCAGTGAAGGTATTGCGAAATCAGGGGTACCAGCAAAAACTGCGCGTAGGGTCACTGTTGTCAGATAACAGGCACGTTCTCTTTGTCGCAGCTAGTGGGGCGCTCCGAGTGGGATTCGCGAACGAGGCGTTTGCGAATACGGTCACGCTTAAGCTGAGATAAATAGTCTACGAATACCTTGCCATCCAGGTGATCGACTTCGTGTTGGATACAGATTGCCAGTAGTCCTTCGGTATGCAACTCGATGGGCATTCCGTCGCTATCCAGCGCTGTGACGTTGGCCTGTGAGAAGCGTGTTACAGGCTCGATGATTCCGGGAACCGACAAGCAGCCCTCCTCGGATTCAATGGTTTCGCCAGAACTGGAAATGACCGGGTTGATAAAAACCTGTAGTTGGTCGTGGGTCTCTGAAATATCAATCACCACGACACGTTTTGTGACGTTCACCTGGGTAGCCGCCAACCCAATACCTGGTGCGGCGTACATGGTTTGAGCCATATCCTTCACAAGTTGTCTGACCGATTGATCTACGGTCTCAACAGGCCTGGCCTGTTTTCGCAGTCGGGGGTCGGGGTACACCAGAATATCGAGCAACGCCATGGTTTCAGTGCAAGGTCCGGGTTTGTGACTTGGTTCGCTTGGCTCGCACGGCAACTGTTGTCTACACTACAATAGATGCGGCGAGGAATGAATGCAATGATTGCGGATTCTAACGGAATTATCTGGCGAAAAGGTATGCTGAACGCTTTGAAACAGCGCTCTGCAGGGCGGCTCTTTGTGCAATGGTTTGTGTTTTGCATGCTTGTGCTCGGGTCAGTATGCGCTCCGGTCCAGGCAGAGCGACCTTTGCCAGCACTCTATACAGTCGAGAACGGTGATACTCTTTGGAGTATCGCTGCGCGGTTGTGGGGGGACCCATTGCGTTGGCCTGAACTACTGGTGCGAAATCCGCAATTGATCGAACGCGGTGAACTGGTGTCGGGCGAAACCCTTGTTATTTCGCCCCAAGATGAAGAGGCTGCGGTGCAGTTTAAAGTGCTGGCTGTTGAGAAACGCAGTCCGGCGATACGCATCGAGGCACCAGCGCGAGTACCAGCCGTAATTCCTCCGGATGCGATTACACCGTTTCTTAGCTACCCGTTACTGATGGATGAGGTAGACCCCGCGGTTGCCGGTCGTGTCATCAGTGGTCTAGATGGCGACGTTTTGTTGGGCCAGTTCAGTGTTTTTTTTGCTCAGAATCTGCCGACATCAGCAACGGGGTTGTACACGATTTTTCGCCCAGACCGCGCATTGACGCATCCAGTCAGCGGGGAGGAATTGGGGGTGACGGCTCAATATCTGGGTACAGCTCGGTTGGATGAGCCTGGTGATGTCGCCCGATTGACCATTGTCAGCAGTGTTCAAGAGGTGAGCCCTGGTGATCGATTGATTTCCAGACAGGAAGTGATTGGTTTGCCGTATCTTTATCCAAAGGTACCGCAGGTTGCCGTGGACGCACATGTCGTTAGCACTTTTGGTGCGATTAGCGGAGTAGGGCTATTTTCGGTTGTCGTGGTATCTGCCGGGAGTCAGGACGGGTTGACTCCCGGAGATATCCTCATGGTGGTGCACCCGGATAGGACTTTACTGCTGACCCGGGATATTGTTCGGCCAGCGGTTAGCGCTGATCGTTGCGCTTTGCCCACGGTTGCCATGAACACGGTGCATACCCGTCTGCTGGGTTGTGCCGAACGCTTGCCGGGTAAGCGACGCCTGGCCAGCGGCGAGGCGGAATTGATTGCTCTGCCCGAGGGACGTTCCGGTGAGTTGCTGGTCTTTCGGGTTTTTGATCGAGTGAGTTATGCACTGGTCCGCGATGTTGAGCGCGCGATCCAGCCCAACGATAGGGTAGTGAACCCCGGTACCTGACATTTCCGCCGGGGCAAGGAAGCGCCCGGCAAGCATAAGCGGATGGGTTTTCGCGGTTGCTGATTACAAGGCCAAGGAGGGCCAATTATGGACGAAAGAAATCTAGCCTGGTTGCGTATTGGACGCGCAACTCTCCCTGAAAGTATCAAGCGGGTTGTGCTCCAGCATTTTCCTGACCCCCTCGAAGCGCTCAGCGCTGACTTATCGGTTTTGCCCAGACAGAATCGGTTGCGTTCTGGGGCAAGGTTGACACTTGGTGGCCGCAGTAGTGAGCGGTTGGTGGCACAGGACGTAAAATGGCTTGCCAGCCCAGGGCATTCGGTGATCGGCTTGACTGACCGGAAATTTCCTGCGTTGTTGCGCGAAATCTCTTGCCCGCCCGTGGTGTTGTATTGCAAGGGGGATGAATCCTTATTGCAAGGTCCGGCACTCGCGATTGTCGGCAGTCGTAATCCGACCCCGGCGGGGGTTGAAACCGCTCATGATTTTGCCAGTGAGCTTGCAACGATTGGGATTGTAGTTGTGAGCGGGCTTGCACTTGGGATTGATAGCGCTGCCCACCGCGGCGCTCTAAAGGTTCGCGGCCCAACGATTGCCGCGTGCGCTACGGGTCTGGATATCGTTTACCCCCGATGTCACCGTGACCTTGCCCATCAGATCTCGGAAGGTGGCCTGGTAGTTTCAGAATTTGTACTTGGCACCGGCGTCCGGCGACACCATTTTCCCCAGCGCAATCGACTTATTAGTGGGCTGAGCCTGGGCACGCTGATCGTTGAGGCGGCGCCAGGAAGCGGTAGCCTGATTACGGCGGGTTTTGCGGCTGATCAGGGTCGTGAGGTGTTTGCGGTTCCCGGCTCGATCAATTCACCGCTCTCCCGTGGGCCTCACCAGTTGATCCGTGACGGTGCCCAATTGGTGGAGTCGGCGAGGCAGATTGTTGAGCATCTGTCACTGTCGAAAGAGGTGCAAGAAATCGTGAAACCTGCAGGAAAACAACCATTCTGGTGCACCCTGGCCCTTGACGTTGTGGACTTTGCTCCCACCAGTGTCAACCAGGTTGCCCAGCGGTCAGGTTTGACGATCAGCGAGGTTTGCGCCATGCTGATAAGGATGGAGTTGGCAGGCCTGGTACGCAGTTGTGCAGGCGGGTATTTGCGTTTGCGTTAAGTACGGCTTCGAAAAACCATCAGCGAGCACTGGCTCAGTGATCGCTACAAGACTGCCATGGGCGGGCTTAATCTTGGTTCGGTAATTCGGAGTTGAGAGCCGATATGCCATGATCTGATAGTTACGACAGGTCTAAGTGGTGAGTCGACTAAATGGGAATTCACGGTTTCAGTAAACGAGTTTGATATTTATGGGCAGGTCTTTAGTCATTGTCGAGTCGCCGGCCAAGGCGAAAACCATCAATAAATACTTAGGCAGCGAATACGTGGTCAGATCGAGTGTTGGTCACGTTCGTGATTTGCCAGTCAGTGGTTCGAAAAAAAAGGCAGACCCCAAAGCGCGTGCGCGCCAAGCGGCGAAAACGAGAAAAATGTCACCGGCTGTCAAGGCGCGTTACCGCAAGAAAAAGACCTACAGTAATCTGGTCAAGAGTATGGGGGTGGACCCGCAGAACAACTGGGAGGCGAACTACCAGATTTTGCCCGATAAGGTCAAGGTGGTCGCCGAGTTGCAAAAACTCGCCGTTGTTGCCGATTCAATCTATCTTGCCACTGACTTGGATCGCGAGGGTGAAGCGATTGCCTGGCATCTCAAAGAAGTGATTGGCGGTGATCCACAGCGTTATCGACGGGTCGTTTTTAACGAAATCACACGCCAGGCAATTCATGAGGCCTTTGAGCATCCAGGCACGCTCGACGATCACAAAGTCGAGGCGCAACAGACCCGTCGTTTCCTTGATCGCGTGGTTGGCTTTATGCTTTCGCCGTTGCTTTGGGCGAAAATCGCCCGCGGGTTGTCTGCTGGCCGTGTGCAGTCGGTTACAGTCAGTCTGTTGGTTGAGCGTGAGCGCGAAATTCGTGCCTTTTTGCCAGAAGAATACTGGGAAGTATTTGCTGATACTGAATGCGCCGAAGGGTCACTTCGCTTGCAGGTCGTTAAGCAGGATGGCGAGAATTTCCGCCCTCAGAACCAAACCCAGACCCAGGCCGCACTGGCGTTTTTAACCCAGAACCCATACCAGGTATCAGAACGCACAGACAGGCCGACTCAGTCACGGCCCAATCCGCCGCTGATCACCTCTACTTTGCAGCAGGCGGCGAGCACCCGACTGGGTTTTTCTGTAAAGAAGACCATGATGCTGGCCCAACGATTGTACGAAGCTGGCTTAATCACCTACATGCGTACCGATTCCACCAACTTGAGCGCTGATGCGTTATCAAGGTGTCGGCAGCACATCCATGACCAATTCGGTGAGAAATATTTGCCTGCTTCGGCGAATGTTTATGCCAGTAAAGCTGGGGCGCAGGAGGCTCACGAAGCGATTCGACCGACTGATGTGCGCCAACGGGGGAGTAATCTTTCGCTGGAGACTGATCAGCAGCGTCTGTATGACCTGGTACGCAATTATTTTGTTGCCTGTCAGATGACCCATGCCCAGTACCTGAGTTCAACCCTGACGGTCACTTGCGGTGATTTCGAACTGCGGGCCCGGGGACGGATTCTGGTTTTTGACGGCCACACCCGTGCTTTACCACCGGCTGGCAAGCAGGAAAATATAGAACTGCCAGATATCCCCAAGGGCCGGCGGCTGACTCTGAAGCAGCTCGAGCCAGTGCAGAATTTCACCAAACCCCCGGCACGCTTTACCGAGGCCAGCCTGGTAAAGGAGCTCGAAAAACGTGGCATTGGCCGACCTTCAACCTATGCGTCGATTATCTCGACGATCCAGGACCGCGGCTATGCTCGGCTTGCCAACCGGCGTTTTTATGCGCAGAAGATGGGTGAGATTGTTACTGACCGCTTGCGTGAGAACTTCAGCGAACTGATGGATTACGGTTTTACAGCCGAAATGGAAGAGACCCTTGATGAGATCGCCACTGGCAAAAAAAACTGGAAGAACGTCCTGAATGGGTTTTTTGACAACTTCACTCAGAAGCTGGATGCGGCCAATGGCGAAGGCGAGGGAAAAACAGCCGTCGGAGGCATGCGGGCGAATCTACCCACAGAAACAGATATTCCGTGCCCGACTTGCGCTCGACATATGCAGATACGCAATGGGGTAACCGGCGTATTCCTGGGTTGCTCAGGCTACGGTTTGGCGCCCAAGGAGCGCTGTACCCAGACCTTAAACCTTGTTTCCGGAGATGATGTTGAGGATGCGAGTCTCGATGAAGATGCCGAAGTGCAACGACTGGTCCGCACGCGTCGCTGCAAGGTTTGTCATAGCGCCATGGAAGCTTACCTGATCGACAAAGACCGCAAGTTGCACATTTGCGGTAATAACCCTGACTGTTCTGGCTACGCGATAGAGGAGGGGGAATTTAAGCTGAAAGGTTACGATGGCCCGGTGCTTGAATGTGAGAAGTGCGGGGCTGAAATGCAACTGAAGACTGGCCGTTTTGGCAAGTATTTCGGCTGCACCGGTGAGGATTGTAAGAACACCCGAAAACTGCTGAGAAATGGTGAGCCGGCTCCGCCTCGGGCGGACCCTATACCGATGCCCCATTTACAGTGTAAAAAAGTAGATGATTTTTACCTGTTGCGCGATGGTGCTTCGGGCATTTTTCTGGCAGCCAGTCAGTTTCCCCGGAATCGCGAAACCCGTGCCCCGTTGGTCGAGGAGATACTCACAGTCAAGGACCAACTGGACCCTAAGCACCGTTATTTAGCCAGTGCCCCGGTGAGTGACCCGGATGGAAACAAGGCTCAGGTCCGTTATAGCCGCAAGGCCCGGGAGCAGTACGTGATGACCGAGGTGGATGGCAAGGCCACGGGGTGGAAAGCGATGTGCCCCGACCGCGACGGACAATGGCTGGTCGAAGAGAAAAGCCAATCAAGCGCCAGATCCAGAAAAAAGACAGTCAGGAAAAAATCAACCAAGAAGAAGGTAGCCAAGAAGAAAGCCGTCAAGAAAAAGGCTGCCAAAAAGAAAGCCGTCGGGAAGCGCGCCAAGAAAGGGGCGAGCGCCAGCCAGGACAGCTGAATAAACGTGTCAGAACAACCCCTGGACCGGGTCCGAGCTGCTGGCCCCAGTGTTTCGGCGCAGGTTCGGTGACGGGTCAGCCTCGGGCTCGGTTCCTGTAACGAAAAACTCATCGAAGCCCTGCGGGTCGTTTTCGTCGGTAGGCAGGCCACTGTCCCGGTTAATCCGTAACTTGATAATTTTTTCAGGTTGTCGTTGCATTACTTGGGGGCGGGTCAGAAGCGCGACCCGCATGTAGTTGAGCCAGACAGGTAATGCGGCCCTGGCGCCGGATTCCCGTGAACCCAGATCACGGGGACTGTCAAAGCCTATCCATACACTGGTTACGATGTCCGGGTTATACCCGGTAAACCAGGCATCGTGATAATTATTAGTAGTGCCGGTTTTACCGGCAAGATCGCTGCGCCCAAGGGCTTGCGCGGCGCGACCGGTGCCACTGCGAATAACCTCGCTCATCATGGAATTCATGATGAATGCATTTTCTTCTGACAGCACCCGGTGGGCGAAACGTGGGTCGACGGTTCGCCGGCCAGCACTATGGGTGACGTCGTTTGGGGCCGGACAGTCGGGGCAGATCATCAGACGGTTTGCGTACTCCACGATATCCCCTGATGGATCCTCGACGCGGGCAATGAAAAAGGGTTCAACCAGATAGCCGCCGTTGGCAAATGCGGTATAACCACGCGCGATCTCCAGAGGAGTAACCGTAGCCGATCCCAGAGCCAGCGCGAGGCCGCGGGGGAGTCGGTCACGGTTAAAACCAAACTTTGCCAGGTAGTCGCGAACCAGTTCAATGCCCATTGCGCGGACCAGGCGGACCGAGACCAAATTCAGTGAGAGGCTGAGCGCCTTGCGCAGGCGCGTTGGTCCGAACACCTTACGGCTATAGTTTTGAGGGCGCCAAGCCCCTCCCATATGGTCTTCGACGACGACCGGAGCACCGCTGACCAAGCTTGCTGCTGTAAAGCCGTTTTCCAGGGCAGCTGAATAAATAAATGGCTTGATATTTGAGCCGGGTTGGCGCAGCGCCTGGGTAACGCGGTTGAATTTGCTTTGCTTGAAGTTAAACCCTCCGACCAGCGCGAGTACCGCTCCATCGGCAGGATTCAGGGAGACTAGCGCACCTTGGATGAGGGGTGCCTGTGTCAGGCGAAGCGAAGCGTCTTCTCCGGTGACGTAGATGACATCTCCAGGGTTCAGAAATTGAGAGGGAGTTCGGCCCGTCCAACGCCATCCATCAACAGTGATGGTTGCCGATTGTCCGCTTGCCGTCAGGATATCCAGTGCGTCTCCCCCGGCTCGAAGTACCAGTACGGGCCGAAGGGGTACTGGCGCATCGAATTGCGCCAGTGCCTTTGCTTGTTCAGGGCGGCTGGTGATTTTTTCTGGGTCGATATACCCCTGCGGTCCGCGATACCCGTGGCGTTCTTCATAAGCCAACAGCCCTGTCGTGAGGGCCTGGTTAGCTGCATCCTGATAGGTTGGGTCGATGGTGGTGTAGACCCGGAACCCGGATTGATAAGCCAAATCACCGTAACGTTCAACCATGTGTTTTCGAACTATTTCGCTGACATAAGGCGCGTAGACTTGGATCTTTGCTTTGTGTCTTTGGGCTGTGACCGGGGCGGAGCGTGCACTGGCGTATTGGCTGTCACTTATCATTTCCAGTCCATGCATCCGGCGCAGCACGTAGTTGCGCCGGTCAAGCGCTCGCTCGGCGTCTCTGACAGGATTACTGCGTGATGGGGCTTTGGGTAACCCTGCGAGCATTGCCAATTGAGCCAGAGACAGCTCCGATAGGCGTTTGTTGTAGTAGATCGAGGCAGCCGCCTGGAAACCGTATGCCCGATGACCCAGAAAAATCTTATTCAGGTAAAGCTCGAGGATTTCTGCTTTGGTGAGTTCTCGTTCTAGTCGGAAAGCCAGCAGTACTTCCTTGATTTTGCGGCTATAGGTTTTCTCTCGCGATAGAAAATAATTACGGGCTACCTGCATGGTGATGGTGCTGGCGCCCTGACGGCTATCCAAGGATTTCAGATTAGCGATAACCGCGCGTAGCACTCCCGAGAAATCGACACCGTGGTGTTGAAAAAACCGATCGTCCTCAGCAGCGAGTATTGCTTTGATCAGCAGGTCCGGCGCCTCTTCGATCGGAATGGTAATACGTCGTTGGTCACCGAATTCGCCCATCAACCGACCGTCGGTTGTGTATACCCGTAGTGGTTCCTTGAGGCGGATATCCCGCACTTTGCTGGTCGGGGGGAGATCAGGCAGGACAATTGCTAGCCCACCGGACAGTGTGAGGATTCCCACTAGCATGAGGCTAACAAATACCCAGATAACAGCGCGAATCGACATAAGGATAGCCGCAAAAGACCTCGCCGATTAAGGGCGAGAAACAGGTTGGTGGGGATTTTATCAAACGCCGGCCGAAAACCGGATCTTCCGCTGGAGCCGAACTTCGATCGATGGAAGGAGTTGATCGTATGACAGGCCGGGTTAGACTTGTGGACATGAGGGATTTGGTTAGCGCATTAAACCTTTATCCGGCACCGGGAGTGTCTGATCGAGTCGATTTGCCCAGGCTTGGGACATGAGTCTTTTTGGTCGACGCAAACGCCAGGCACTAGGCATCGATATTGGCAGTGCCGCGGTGAAAGTGCTGGAAATGTCTGCCGTTCGTGGCGGTTATCGCGCCGACCGTTGTGCTTTGGAGCCCCTGCCAAAACATGCGGTGGTTGAGCATGGTATCAGTGATCTCAAAGCGACCAGCGAAGCCGTGCGCCGGGCAGTCAGTAATTCGCGCAGTGCTCGTAGGAATGCTGTGGTAGCGGTGTCACAAACCCATGTCGTTTCCCGTACTATCACTTTACCGGCGGATCTGACCGATCGCGAGATGGAAGAGCAGGTCATGATTGAGGCAACGCAGCAGATTCCATATCCGTTAGACGAGATAAACCTGGATTACCGGGTCACCGGCGGCGCTCGCTCGGGCAGCGATGATGAAGTCATGATCACTGCTTGCCGTAAAGAAATCGTTGAGGATTACATAGCAGTGATGGAGCTCGCGGGGTTGCGTGCGGTGATCGTCGATGTGGGCTTGTTTGCGATGGAGCGCAGTTTCGAGTTTGTCGCTGCAACTCTGGGAGAATCACTGGAAGGCAGAGCTATTGCACTAATGGATTTCGGAGATGTGAGCACGCGGCTGGATCTTTTTCTGGATGGTAATGTCATCTACAGTCGTGATCAGAATTTTGGAGGTCGGATTCTGACGGAGAATATCCGTTCGCGTTACGGCATCGATTACCGGGAAGCTGAAGCGCTTAAGCGCACCGGCGATCTTCCCCAGAATTACGAAGATGATCTTCTTGGACCATTCCGGCAGGCCATGGCGCGAGAGGCGGCTCGGGGCGTGGAGTTTTGCCTGTCGGCGAGGAACGGGTTAGAGCAAGTTGACGCGCTGCTGATTTGTGGCGGTTGTTGTCAGATTCCCGGTGTTGCGCCGCTCATTGAGGCGCAGGTCGGGGTACCCACGCTCGTGGCTGATCTCTTTGCGCCCGGGAGCGGGGTTCGCGCCAGTAAGTTGGTGCAACGCTATGCGCCATCCATGATCAAGGCGGCTGGATTGGCTGTCAGGGGGGCAGGTTGAATTCCGGTGTCAATCTGTTGCCCTGGCGCGAACAGCAGCGGGGGCGCCAGCGCCGTCGGGCCACAGTAATTGCCGCTGTACTCTGGTTGAGCAGTGCAGGAGCCATCGGTGCAGTGTGGTGGAGTCTAGATAAGGACATCGAGTACCAAAAAAGCCGCAACCAGTTTCTGACAAGCGAGATCAGCCGTGTTGAGCACCAATTGCAGGAGGTCAACGAAATACAGAATCGCAAAGAGGCCTTGATTGCCCGTATGGAGGTTATCCGCCAGCTACAGGCAGACCGGGTACGGTTGGTGCGCGCTATGAGTGAACTCGCTACCACAATTCCCGAAGGAATATTTTTTTCTTCCCTGCAGCGCAGCGTTGAGGGTATTAGTCTGACCGGTGTCGCTCAGTCCAGTTCGCGCATATCAGCGCTAATGGAACGTCTTGCCGATACCGCCTCATTCGACCGCCCAGAACTCAATATGATCAATGTCGGCGATACCGAGGAGTTTGAACTGTGGGTATCTTTTGTGAGGTTTAACGAGAGCTCCCAGACATCGGCGGCTAACCAGTGAGTTGCGCCAGGAGTTTTGGGATATGAGCTGGTCAGACGAACTGCGCCTGCTCGATATCCAAGAGCCCGCAAGTTGGCCGGCATGGTTCATGGTGGCTATGTCGTTATTGATTTCTATCCTTTTATTGTTTGGCGGCTGGCATTTCCTGATCCAGGATCAGCAAAGAGTATTGGACTTAGAACAGTCCCGAGAGACCGAACTGCGCAGGACTTTCAGCAGCAAGAAAGGCATGGTGGTCAATTTGCCTGCCTATCAGAAGCAGATGTCGCAGATTGAGGACATACTGGCAGTCATGGTGCACCAGTTGCCCGACAGCACAGAGGTGCCATCGCTGTTGGTTGATATCACAGAGGGCGGCACTCGCCGGGGGCTCAATTTTCTGGTGTTTGATCCCCAGCAGGAGGAATTGGGAGATTTCTACGCAATATTGCCGATCCGGATGGAAGTAGCAGGTTCTTATCATCAGCTCGCCGGGTTCATCAGTGATCTCGCGCAGATGCCCCGCATCGTCACGGTGGGTGATATGGCAATCACTGCTGATGAGGCAGGACTGCTGACCATCTCGGTTATCCTAAAGACTTATCGTTACCTGTCGGAGGAAATCTGACAGTGAGCCTTTACGAATCCTTTGCCAAACCCCGATGGCGATACGGGTTATTTGCGGCAACTGTTATGTTACTGGGCGGCTGTGATAAAGAACGCTCACTTGTTGATCTTGAAAATTTCGTGCAGACCGTACACCGTGATACCGTGCCACGAGTTGATCCGTTGCCAGAATTGCTACCTGTGGAATCGGTGTTGTATCAGGCCGATGGAGCAGCAGATCCTTTTGCGCCGAGTAATGTATTTGGCAAGGGCGATGTCGAGGCTGAGCCTGAACCTGATCCACTGACGCCGGACGCCAGTCGCGTTGCCGAAGCGTTGGAAAAGTTTCCTCTCGATGCTCTACAGTTGGTAGGCACGATGCAGATAGACGCACATGCCTGGGCGCTAGTCAGCGTCCCAGACGGCCAGATTCATCGCGTGGTCGAGGGAAGCTACCTAGGGCAGAATAACGGCAAGGTCGTTGCCATAGACCTGGATCAGAGTGCGCTCGAAATCGAGGAACTATTGCAGGGGCCTACAGGTCGTTGGGAAATTCGACCGACACGGCTGTCTGTGAATCACTAATCATATGGAATTTGAGGTAGATTCGGTCTCATGGAAAGTCGTGTATTGAGAACCAGTCGCTGGCAGCTAGGGGTACTGATGTGCGGCGCTCTGCTGGTAATGATTACTTCGTCTGCGCGCGCTGTCGGCGATGATATCGTCCTGACAGCTATCAGTCATACCGCTTTGCCTGGCGGACAGCTACAGATTAACATCCGATCTTCGGCACCACTTCCTCAGCCCAGTGTTTTTCGTACCAGCGCCCCAGACCGGATCATCCTGGATTTCTTTGGCGTCGCCAGCGCGTTGACTTCCCCAGTGATCGATGTTGGTCGTGGCGCAGTGGAGAGCGTCATGGTGGCGCAGACCGAGCAGCGCTCGCGGGTGGTGATTAATCTGATTGCGCCGGTCGCTTATGAAAGCGTTCTCGATCTGGATGGCTTGACGCTTGTCATCGATCAGGCGCTAGTAGCGGGCGATGCGGCCCAGGCAACCCCCGGCCCTGCCGATTCCAATAGTGCAGGGTCAGCTCGGCACAGCGGCGGCCAAGTGGGACTGGTTGATTTTCGTCGAAGCCCGGATGGCGCCGGGTGGGTAATCCTCGAACTTGATATTGACGATGCTCGTATCAATGTGCGCGAGCATCTGGGCGAGATAGTGCTGGACATTGATGATGCCAGTTTGGATGCATCTCTCGAACGTCGACTCGATGTCATTGATTTTGCCACTCCGGTTCACTACGTAGATGCCTTCTCAACCGGGACTGGAGTTCGGGTGGTGGTAACCCCACGAGGGAGTTTTGACTTTGTCTCGATCCAGTCGGGTAAGCGTTTTACCTTGGAGGTCTCAGATAAGCCCCTTGCTGGGGACGAGGACTTAGAGGCGGTAACCTACGCGGGAAAGACTATCAGTTTTGATTTTCAGAATATCGCCGTTCGCAGCGCCTTGCAGCAGATTGCTCAGGAAACCGGCCTTAACTTTGTTATCAGTGACAGCGTTAGCGGCGATATGAGCCTACGCTTGCAGGATGTCCCCTGGGATCAGGCGCTCGATACGATCATGCAGACCAAGGGGTTGGCTCGGCGTGAACATGGCAATGTGGTCTGGATTGCTCCGGCTGAGGAGATAGCAAACCAGGAGCGATTGACGCTCGAAGCTTCGAGACAGGTTAGCGAACTCGAGCCGCTGGTGTCAGATCTTATTCAGGTCAATTACGCCAAAGCTGAGGATATTGCCAACCTCCTAAAATCGGTTCGCGCCATTGAACCCAACGTTCAACAGTCCATGTTTGGCAATGTTTCGGTCGCTGAGGTTCAGACCGAAGAGAACCGCCTTCTATCTGACCGTGGAAGCGTTACTGTTGATTCACGCACTAACTCGTTGCTGATCCAGGATACCGCGCAAAAAATCCGCGAGATTCGAAAACTCATCAGCGAACTGGACCGGCCGGTCAAACAGGTGCTGATCGAAACCCGAATCGTCGAGGCCAATGAGGATTTCAGCCGTAACATCGGTGTTAAGCTCGGCCTAACTGGGATTAACAGTAATACTGGCCTGGGTAGTTTGATCGGGTCGGGCTCTACTTCGAATACAGCGGTTGTTCGCAACGATGGTGTGAGTGCCAGTGGAGATGGATCATTGGGGGTCAATCTGCCAGCGACTGGCATCGGCTCGGTGGCGCCGGCGTCCTATGCGTTCACCCTGGCGAAGGCTGGTGCTGGCTGGGCTGCACTGATTGATCTGGAGATCTCGGCGCTGGAGGCGAAAGGCAATGGCAAGATTGTTGCCAATCCACGGTTACTGACCGCGGATAAACAAGAAGCGCATATTGAGCAGGGGCAGGAGCGGATCTTTACGACCAACACGTTAGGGGAGGGTACCGTTGTAACCAAGAAGGCGGTACTGAGTTTGACAGTGACCCCGCAGATCACACCCGATAACCGCGTTATCCTTGACGTTTTCGTTACTAAGGACTCATTCGTGTCGCCCACAGAAGAGAATATCAACACTCTCCAGGTTCGTACCCAGGTGTTGCTGGACAATGGCGAGACCGTGGTGCTGGGGGGTATCTATGAGCAACAGACTTCAGAAAGTGTTTCCAAAGTTCCAGTGCTAGGTGATCTGCCGATACTGGGTGTGCTTTTCAGAACCCGGGGAATCCTTGATAATCGCCGGGAGCTGCTCATATTCCTGACGCCACGCATTATTAATCCCGTGCTTACCGCGGGCTGACCCAATACTGCCAGCGCCTGGCGGATGGGTGTATATAAAATAGGCCTGCTTTATGATTTCTGCGAGTAATATCTACCTGGTTGGGCCCATGGGGGTCGGCAAGACTACTGTCGGCAAGGCGCTGGCCAAGAGTCTGGGTATGGATTTTATCGACTCCGACCAGCAAATCGAAGACCGCACCGGCGTTAGTATCAGCACGATCTTTGATATTGAAGGTGAAGAGGGGTTTCGGAAACGTGAGGCCCAGATGATCTTCGAACTGGTACAAAAGAAGAACATTGTCCTGGCCACCGGTGGTGGCGCAGTCGCCCGTGAGGATGTGCGTAAGGTCATGCGACACAATGGCCTGGTGATATATCTGCATGCAACTGTCGAGATGCTAGTCGAGCGCACTCGCTCAAGTAAGAACCGACCTCTGTTAAACAGCGACAAGGAGCCGCGGGAGGTTCTGGAATCGCTAATGCAAGAGCGCGAACCGCTGTATCGGGCTGAAGCCGATATTGTTTTTGAGACTGATTCACGCTCGCCCCATGCAGTGGCGCGGGATATCTGCAACGAGATCAGAGAACGTTGGCAACGCTGAACGTAGATCTCGGTAGTCGCAGTTATCCGATCATCGTTGGTGCCGACTTGCTCGGCGATCGTGCGCTGCTGTCACCCTATCTGGCGGGTGATGAGGTCGTCGTTGTCAGCAATGACCGGGTGGCACCTCTTTATCTTGATCGGGTAACAACCTCCCTGAAAGACAGGCGTCTCAGCTGCCAGATACTGCCAGATGGTGAGCAGCACAAGACTGTAGGCACCCTGCAGTTGGTATTTGATACCTTGTTGGATAATCACTGTAGCCGAGACACGACGCTGATCGCCCTGGGTGGTGGAGTGATCGGCGACCTGGCGGGTTTTGCTGCGGCGTGTTACCAGCGCGGCATCGCGTTTATTCAGTTGCCGACCACATTGTTGGCCCAGGTTGATTCGGCAGTCGGTGGCAAGACGGCTGTTAATCATCCGCAGGGCAAGAACATGATTGGCGCTTTCCATCAGCCGGTGTGCGTCGTGTCGGATACTCGAACTCTGACCACACTCGAACCGCGCCAGTTATCCGCAGGCCTCGCCGAGGTTATCAAGTGCGCTCTGATTTGTGACGAGCTCTTTTTCTCCTGGTTAGAGGACAATATCGAAAAAGCGTTGGCCTATGATGAGGAAGTGCTCGAATACGTCATCATCGAATCGTGTCGTCACAAGGCTCAGATGGTCGCCCGCGACGAGAAGGAAGTTGGCGAGCGAGCGTTGTTGAATCTGGGGCACACCTTTGGTCATGCGATTGAGGTTGCAACCGGATACGGTAACTGGTTGCATGGCGAGGCAGTTTCGGCAGGGATGGTCATGGCAGCCACTATGTCGCAGAAGATGGGATGGCTGGATAAGGCGCAATGCGATCGTATTCGCGAGTTGTTGACGAGAGCCCGACTACCCATTGATCCACCCGTTGGAATGCGTCCAGCCGACTACCTGCGACACATGAAAGTCGATAAAAAGGTCAGTGGTGGCCGGGTGCGTTTGATATTGTTAGAAGCAATAGGTCGGGCACGACTGGTATCTGACTACCCTGACGCGCTACTGCACGAAGTGTTGAGCGGATTCTCTGATTAGCTCAAGTCTTCGTCTACGCGCAGGATAATCCAACCCCTTTTTTTTCGACCGAAATATAGCTCTGAGGTAATCGCTCAGAGCCACATAGTGTTTGTTTTTGCTTTCAAGCAGGGCGGGTTGCACCAATCAGGGGCAAATACGAGCTGATATCAGCCAAATTTGCCCTGACCATAAAGTCAAACGGTTTGAACCTGTTTTTGCCTGTCGCTATACTTGTTCGGCCGTTGCGCTGGTATTGGCTGAACAAGACGGCATTTGCCTCCTGTACGGTTGTTGGTCGATTAGCCCTCCTAGAGCCATGCGCGTCACTGCCGGGAAACGCGCGAGACGGGTTCGTGCGCCCTGGGAAATCTGCGGCCTATTGATAGGAGGGGTAAACCCCTGATGAGCAAACGACCAACCCGCCCCCAAGGGCTCTATGACCCGGCTTTCGAGCATGATAGCTGCGGTGTGGGCTTCGTTGCGCATATCCGCGGCACCGCCAGTCGAAGCATTGTTGAAGATGCCTATGCGATGCTGAAAAGCATGGAGCATCGGGCAGGTGTTGGCGCCCAGCCCAACAGTGGTGATGGCGCAGGAATTCTGACCGCCATACCTCACGAATTCCTTGCCAGAGTTGTTCGTGATGAGTTGAGACTTACCTTGCCCGCAGCGGGACGTTTTGGAATCGGATTGGTGTTCCTTCCCCGAAACACTGATGAGCGGAATCACTGTAAGTGTGCCGTCGAGACATTGATCGAAGCCCACGGTCAGAAATTGCTGGGCTGGCGGGTAGTGCCGGTTGCATCGGAAAATGCTGATCTGGGCGATGCCGCGCGATTATCCGAGCCACACATGGAGCAGTTGCTGGTAGCGGCATCAGATGGCCTGAATCGAGATGCCTTCGAGCGCAAGCTGTACCTGATTCGAAAACAGGCCAGCCATCAACTGCGGACCGCAGAGAATCTGGCGCAGGGCAAAATGTTCTACGTTTGCTCACTCTCGACCCGAGTCATGATTTACAAGGGCATGCTCCGCACTTTGCAATTAATGGATTATTTCCCGGATCTGCAAGAGCCAGACTACGTTAGTCATTTGGCCATGGTGCATGCCCGATTCTCCACAAATACATTTCCAAGCTGGGATCGAGCGCACCCCATGCGATTGATGGCACACAACGGAGAGATCAATACCTTCCGGGGTAATCGAAACTGGATGCGGGCGCGTGAAGGCGTAATGCATAGTGATTTGTTCGGGGACGATCTTGCGTCGATCTTCCCGGTGATTGAGCCCGATTGTTCGGACACCAGTGGTTTTGACAACGCGCTGGAATTCTTGCTGATGACGGGTCGAACGTTACAGGAGTCCATCATGATGATGGTGCCTGAAGCGTGGCAGAAGCATGAATCGATGAATGCGGCTAAACGTGCCTTTTACGAATATCACTCGACATTGATGGAGCCCTGGGACGGGCCGTCATCAGTCACTTTTACCGATGGACGCTATATCGGCGCAGTGCTCGACCGTAATGGTCTGCGGCCAAGTCGGTACTATGTCACCACAGATGATCGTGTGGTGATGGCGAGTGAGGTAGGAGTTTTAGCGATCGAGCCTGACAAGATACGTGAGAAGGGCCGACTTCAGCCCGGGCGAATGTTTCTTGTAGATTTTGAAAAAGGAGAGCTTGTTCCCGATCTTGAGCTCAAAGCCGAATTCGCTGCACGGCAACCCTATGCCCGGTGGCTGCAAGAACAGCGTATCGATCTTTGTGAGCTTCCTGTAGCGAGTGGGGTTGCCGGGTTGGATAGCGCCCAACTGGTACCCCGCCTGCGTGCTTTTGGCTATACGCTGGAAACTATGCATTTCATGTTGATCCCACTGATCCATGAGCAACGGGACCCGATAGGCTCTATGGGTAATGACTCAGCTCTGGCATGCCTCTCTGATCAGCCGCGATTGATTTACGATTACTTCAAACAACTGTTTGCACAGGTAACTAATCCGGCGATCGACTCCATTCGTGAAGACGTCATTATGTCTTTGGAATGCTATATCGGGCCCGAACAAAACTTGCTGAGCCCAGTCGCAAAGAGTTGCCATCGATTGCGGGTGGCTCACCCGATACTTACCCATGAGGAATTGGCTGCCATTGCCCAGCTGGATTATCGCGGGTGGCGTAGCCAGATAATTGACATTACTTTCGATCGGTCATCTGGGGCAATCGGGCTGTTGTCGACATTAGGTCGGATTTGTGAGGAGGCAGAGTCGGCAGTTGATGCAGGTATCAACGTGCTGGTATTGTCGGATCGCGCCCTGAGCGCGGATCGCCCGGCAGCCAGTATGCTGCTGGCGGCAGGAGCTGTGCACCAGCATCTGGTGCGGACAGCCAAGCGTACCCGCGTCGGCCTGGTGGTTGAAACCGGGGAGGCCAGCGAGGTGCACCATCATTGTCTGCTGATCGGCTATGGCGTTGACGCGATCAATCCCTACCTCGCACTGGAGGCATTATGGCAGTCGCGTCGCGACGGCAAACTGGATCCCAAGGCCCTGCCTGATGATGCCGCAGTACTCGACGCCTATCGCAAAGGTGTCGCTAAAGGTATTCTCAAGGTGATGGGAAAAATGGGGATCTCGACCCTGCAGTCTTATAAAGGTGCACAGATATTCGAGGCCGTCGGTGTGCAAAGCGAAGTCATCGATTTGTGCTTTACTGACACCGCAAGCCGTCTGCAAGGCGTGGGTTTTGATGTGCTGGCGCAGGAGATCCTGCGACGTCACGAGTTGGGATTTCCACGAACTACCTCGGCTAATGTTGCGGGCTTGCCCAATCCTGGCGAATATCACTGGCGCGCTGGCGGCCGTAAACACGCTTGGGAGCCCCAGGCCATAGCCAGTTTGCAGCGGGCCGCTGGACAAAACAGTAAATCGGCCTATCGGGATTTTGCCAATACGATTAACGCTGAAGCCAGCGGTCGCTGCACATTGCGCGGACTGATGTCTTTTCGGGCCGGTGTAGCCGGTGCGTCGGTGGCGCTGTCCGAGGTTGAACCTGCAGCCCACATCGTGCGGCGTTTTTGTACTGGCGCCATGAGTTTTGGATCCATCTCTCCCGAGGCCCATGAAACGCTCGCGATTGCAATGAATCGCCTGGGCGGTAAGAGTAATACAGGGGAGGGTGGTGAGGATCCTCAGAGGTTCCAGCCACTTGCCAACGGTGATCTCAAGCGCTCGGCGATCAAGCAGGTGGCTTCGGGTCGTTTTGGGGTTACCGCCTGGTATCTTTCCAACGCAGACGAAATACAGATCAAGATTTCCCAGGGCGCCAAGCCCGGTGAAGGCGGTGAATTGCCGGGTACTAAGGTTGATGAAAACATCGCCCGGATCCGCTATTCCACACCAGGGGTTGGCCTGATCAGCCCGCCACCGCACCATGACATCTATTCCATCGAGGATCTCGCTCAACTGATCTATGATCTTAAAAATACCAATCCGGATGCCCGAGTCAGCGTCAAACTGGTTTCAGAAGTTGGCGTAGGCACTATCGCCGCAGGGGTTGCTAAAGCGCATGCCGATCACATCCTGATCTCCGGTGATAGCGGTGGAACCGGTGCGTCGCCATTGACCAGCATCAAGCACACCGGGTTGCCCTGGGAGCTTGGCATCGCCGAGACACACCAGACACTGGTGATGAACGATTTGCGTAGTCGGGTCGTCTTGCAGACCGATGGCGGGATCAAAACAGGTCGGGATGTGGTGATTGGGGCACTACTCGGCGCTGAGGAAATTGGCTTTTCAACTGCCCCTTTGATCGCGCTTGGATGCATCATGATGCGCAAGTGCCACCTCAATACCTGCCCGGTAGGAATTGCAACCCAGGATCCACTCTTGCGTGAAAAGTTCCATGGACGGCCAGAAAGCGTAGTGAATTATCTGTTTCTGGTGGCCGAAGAGGCGCGGGGGATTATGGCCCAGCTGGGTTTTAGAACATTCAACGAGATGATTGGTCGTGTCGATGTGCTCGAGCTCGATTCGACCGTCTCACATTGGAAAGCCAGCGGCATTGATCTCGCGCCGCTGCTGGCGCCGGCACAAAAGCCTCGTGAGGACACCGGTGTTTACTGCCAAACTTCCCAGGATCACGGGCTCGACAGAGCCTTGGACAATACCCACCTCATCAGACTCAGCAAGGTGGCATTGGAGAAGGGCGAGCGTGTGGAATTCGAGTTGCCAATCAACAATACCCATCGCACGGTGGGCACTTTGCTGAGCCACCAGATCGTCAAACGCTGGGGTGAGTTTGGCCTGCCAGATGACACCATTCATGCCCGCTTTGGTGGGTCGGCAGGACAGAGTTTCGGCGCTTGGCTGGCCCGCGGTGTGACCCTGGAGTTGGTTGGCGACGCCAATGATTATGTAGGCAAGGGGCTTTCGGGCGGGTATATCGTGGTCTATCCACCGCCTGAAAGTAGTTTTGTGCCCGAGCACAATATTCTTGTTGGCAATGTAGTGCTCTACGGTGCAACCGGTGGGCGTGCGTTTTTTCGCGGCGCGGCGGCCGAACGTTTCGCAATTCGCAACAGCGGAGCGTGGACCGTGGTCGAGGGTGTGGGAGACCACGGCTGCGAATATATGACCGGTGGACGAGTGGTGATTCTCGGTCCGACGGGTCGTAACTTTGCGGCCGGGATGTCCGGGGGTATTGCCTATGTTCTAGCACCGGACCGAGAGGTGTTTGCTATGAACTGTAATCAGGACATGGTGGATCTCGAGCCCCTGGAGAGCATGGACGATGTGTCCGAGCTCCAGCAATTGTTGCGCGAGCATCACCAACTGACGGGCTCAACCGTAGCCGCCGACCTGATCGCCAACTGGGAGTTGGCTTTGACCACTTTTGTGAAAGTCATGCCCCGCGACTACAAGCGGGTGCTGTCTCAGCGTGCGGTGCAGGGCGAAGAGGCCGAGCTGACTGATCCTCCGGAGAGTGTTGTGAATCAGGCTTCGGCCTGATCGGGCAAGCTTGAATGGGTATCAGTCGTGGGTAAGGTAACCGGGTTTAAGGAATACCCACGCGTTAGCGTAGCCTACCGCCAAGCGCGTGAGCGCATGGGTGATTTCGATGAGATTTTCTCTCAGGTGCCGGCATCCGATTTGCAGACCCAAGGTGCCCGCTGCATGGATTGCGGGGTGCCCTTTTGTCAGTCGGCTGATGGATGCCCGGTAGATAACCTGATCCCCGAATGGAACGACCTGGTTTACCGCGGCGAGTGGCGGGCAGCGTTGGATCGACTGCATGCCACCAACAACTTTCCGGAATTTACGGGCCGTGTTTGCCCCGCTCCTTGTGAAGGCGCCTGCGTCCTGGGCATCACTGATCCGGCAGTCACCATAAAGAATATTGAACAGGCGATTGTCGATCGCGGGTTTGCCGAAGGCTGGATCAGTTCGGCAGAGCCGGCAGTCCGTAGTGGCTACCATGTGGCTATCGTCGGTTCAGGGCCGGCGGGCCTGGCTGCAGCGGATGAACTGAATCAGGCGGGGCACCAGGTAACGGTTTATGAGCGTGCTGACCGGATTGGCGGCTTGCTGATGTATGGCATCCCGAACATGAAATTGGACAAAACTGTGGTAGAGCGGCGGGTAGATCTACTGCGTCATGCGGGCGTGAGCTTTATTACCGGCACCAGTGTGGGTGAGAGTGTTACTTTGCCGGGTGGCGATGTGCCCGGGCTCATGGTTGAGCACAGCAAGAAGCCGCGCCATTTACCAGCCCGGGAACTGCTGGAACACTATGATGCCGTGGTTCTCGCAGTCGGGGCGACAGTACCGCGTGATCTACCCATTCCCGGTCGAGAATATCAAGGCATCCACTTTGCCATGGACTACCTGACCCGCAGTACCCAGGCATTCTTGGATCACACTGATACCGCAATTTCTGCAGCGGGCCGCCAGGTTGTGGTCATTGGCGGAGGGGATACTGGTGCCGACTGTATCGGTACCGCACTGCGACAGGGATGTGAAAGCATCGTAAACTTCGAGTTACTCGCTCAGCCGCCCGCTGAGCGGGCTGAGGATAATCCCTGGCCGCAGTGGCCGCTTATCCTGCGCAGCGATTATGCTCATACCGAAGCTCAACATCGATTTGGCGACGACCCGCGAACCTACAATCTGTTGTCCAAGGCTTTTACCTGTGATGATCATGGACGTGTGTCCGGGATCCGCACTGTCACCGTCGATTGGGATAAGCCCTCGGATAATGCACCATTCAGCGAGGTGGTCGGTTCTGAGCGTACCTGGCCTTGTGATCTGGTTTTTCTGTCAATGGGTTTTACTGGGCCTGAGGTTACGCTTGCCGAAGAGTTGGATCTTGAGCGTGATGCCAGATCAAATTTCCTTGCGTTGCCTCCGCGCTACCAGTGCCAAGAGTCAAGTGTTTTCGCGGCCGGGGATTGTCGCCGTGGCCAATCGCTGGTGGTCTGGGCAATCCAGGAGGGCCGTGCAGTTGCCAGGTCGGTCGGCGTTTATCTCGCGGGTTTACCTCAACCCAAAGCGGCAGCCTGAGTCGGTGCGGATATGAGTCGCGCGAACATTCCCGCTGCCAAGCGGCTGATCATCGCGCTGGATGTTCCAACCGGCGCCCAAGCCCGAGACTTGGTCGAGGACCTCGGTGATACGGTCAGTTTCTACAAAGTAGGACTGGAGTTATTCACCGGCGACGATGGATTTGCCATGGTGGACTGGTTGACCAGGCGGGGTAAGGAGGTTTTTGTTGATCTTAAGTTTTTTGACGTGCCGGCGACGGTTGCCCGCGCTGTGAGTCAGTTGCGTGGCCGGCAGGTGAGCTTTGCGACCGTGCACGGAAATGATGCCATGATGCGTGCAGCGGCCGAGGCCGCAGGCGAGGTCGGCATTCTCGCCGTAACTGTATTGACGAGCCTGGATGCGGCCGATATGCGGGACCTGGGTTTTAATTGTGATATCCCGGCCCTGGTGCGCTCCCGGGCGCTTCGAGCTGTGGCGCTAGGCTGCGCAGGTGTCGTCGCGTCTGGCCAGGAGGCGGCGATGCTGCGCAAGACATTGGGAGGCGATGGATTGATTGTGACGCCGGGTATTCGCCCGGTACGCCAGGATGATGACCAGAAGCGTACCGTCACACCGACACAGGCACTGCGCGATGGAGCCGATTATCTGGTCGTCGGCCGGCCCGTGCGTGATGCGGATAACCCTCGTGAGGCGGCCAGAGTAATTCAGAATGAGATTGCGAGCGCACTGGGGGACTCTGTCGGCAGATGAAAGCACTGAAGAATGATCGGCTGATACGTGCGTTACGTCGGCAAAGTGTGGACTACACGCCCGTATGGATCATGCGCCAGGCCGGACGCTACCTGCCTGAGTACCGGGCGACCCGTCAGCGGGCTGGGAATTTTCTGACACTGTGTCAGACGCCGGAATTGGCCTGTGAAGTCACGCTACAGCCATTGGCCCGTTTTGATCTGGATGCAGCCATTCTTTTTTCCGATATTCTGACCATACCGGATGCCATGGGTTTGGGTCTGAGCGTGCATGAGGGCGAAGGCCCGCGTTTTGCCCGCCCGATACGGACAGCCGCTGATGTCGCAGCCCTGGGTGTACCGGATCCCGAAGATGATCTGAGCTATGTGATAGAGGCCGTGCGGCTGATTCGACACGAATTGGCGGGCCGGGTGCCGCTGATCGGCTTTTCAGGCAGCCCCTGGACCTTGGCCACTTATATGGTAGAGGGCCAGAGCAGCCGAGATTTTGCCCGCATAAAGCAGATGGTTTATGACGCCCCAGCCATAGCGCACCAGCTTTTGAAGGTGCTGAGCGATTCGGTCTCGATTTATCTGGCGGCTCAGGCCCACGCCGGCGCCCAGGTGTTGATGATCTTTGATACCTGGGGCGGGGTGTTGGCCCACGCGGACTATCGGCATTTTTCCCTTGAGCCCATGGAGCAGATTATTGAGTACCTGCGCGCTGATCCGATTGCGTCGGATTTACCGATTATTGTGTTTACCAAAGGGGGAGGCCAGTGGTTGGCGCGAATGGCGGCAACCGGCTGTGACGCATTAGGCTGCGATTGGACGAGTTCTTTGCGTCAAGCTCGGCACCAGGTGCAGGACCGGGTCGCCCTGCAGGGCAATCTGGATCCAGCCATACTTTACGCGTCACCCGACAGGATCCGTGCGGCGGTGGCTGACGTGCTGGAAGATTTCGGCACCGGTCCTGGCCACGTGTTCAACCTTGGCCATGGGGTGACGCCAGGGGTAGATCCGGATCAGGTCAAGGTGCTGGTGGATGCTGTACATGAGCTCAGCCGAACCGAGGCTTAGTCTCGGTTCTTGGCTGTTCGCAGGTCAGTCGGCTACGGGCACTGTGTAATTCAGTGCAAGCCGTCCGCCATCGGCATAGATGCACTGTCCGGTGATGTAGGAGGAGTCGTTGCTTGCCAGAAAAAGGGCAACCCGGGCGATTTCGTCGACATTGCCACAGCGGCCCATTGGCGTGCGCGACAGGATCGCGCGGCGTTTTGTGTCGTCGCTCATCACTTGCTCCAGCATTTTGGTCAGGATACTGCCGGGACCAATGGCGTTTACCCGCACACCCTTGTCCGCGAGCGCCACAGCCATCACTCGGGTCAACTGGTCGAGGCCACCCTTGGAGACGTTATAAGGAAGAATATTGGGAATAGTCATAACCCCGTTTACCGAAGACATATTAATGATGCTGCCGCTGCCCGCCACTACCATGTGGCGACCGACTGCCTGGCTCACCAGGAAGGCACCCTTGAGATTGACCGAGAGCACGGCGTCAAAATCTTCTTCACTGATTTCCAGCACATCGCCCGAGCGCAGAATCCCCGCATTATTAACACAGATGTCAATCTGCCCGGCATCGGCGATGATGTCCGCGATGGTTGCGTCTACTGCGGCCTTGTCGGATATGTCGCAGCAGAAAAAACTTGCCCCAGCTACGCTGGTTATGGCGTTACTGCCAACCTGTTCGTTGATATCGAGCGCCATGACTCGCGCACCCTCAGCGGCAAAACATTGCGCCACACCCAGGCCGATGCCCTGCGCTGCACCCGTCACAACGGCCACCTTATTCTTAAGTCTCATCGTCGTCTCCATCGAATTTCTCAAACTTCCTGCGATTGTATCGCGACTCAAAGAACCGCTTGTGGAGATGGCACAGCAGATCACCTAGACTTGGTGCAATGTTAATGCCTGGCCAGCATCCCATCCAAATTCGACAAGCTACGGCTAGCGACCTGCCGCTGGTACGTGTGCTATTTCGGGAATACGAGACATTGATTGATACACAGTACTGTTTTCAGTCTTTTGAGGCCGAACTGGCTGATTTGCCCGGATACTACGCTCTGCCGGGCTGCCTGCTGATTGCGCGCTCAGGTGAGGCAGCAGCAGGGTGCGTCGCACTCCGTCGTCTTAGCGATAAATCAGGTGAAGTGAAAAGGTTTTTCGTCCGGGAGCATTATCAGGGCGCGGGCCTCGGAGCTGAACTGATGACTCGACTCATCGCGAATGCACAAAATGCCGGCTTTGAGTCTTTGGTGCTGGAAACCCTGCCCACCATGCGGTCCGCAAACGGACTATATGAACGACTTGGTTTTGTTCGTAGGTCAGCCTATCATCGCAATTCAGCACCTGGTATTACTCATTTGTCGCTGAGCCTAAAGCGAGCACCCTTTGAGTGATGAATGAGTGATTCAGGTATGTTGATCTCTTTGGCCTTCATCGCAGTAGCTAAAACAGAATATTTATGAAACTTGGTGATCTTGCACTAAAGATCGGCGGCAAATGCCACGGAAATACCGACCTTGAGGTTAAAACCCTGGGCACGCTGGAGGATGCAGGACCAAATGAGATCACATTCTTGGTGTCATCCGCGTTACGCGGTGATCTTGCCCGTTGTCGTGCGGGTGCAGTGATTTTGCTTGAAGAGGATCTGGATGCCTGGGGTGGACCTGCGATTGTCTGCGACAACCCACACTTAGGTTACGCCCGGGCGGCTCGGGCGCTCGACAATACGCCGACACCGACGGCAGGGATTCACCCCAGCGCCGTTGTGGCTGCTAGTGCCCAGATTGCAGACGATGCCTCGGTCGGTCCGAACTGCGTTGTCGAGGAAGGGGTAAAGATCGGTGAGTCGGTCGTGCTGGGCCCTGGCTGCGTGATCGGCGAGGGGGCTTGCATTGGCGATGGCAGCCGGCTGTTTGCCAATGTGACTGTCAGTCGGGAGGTGTCTATTGGCAAACGTTGTTTTATAAAAAGCGGCGCGGTGCTTGGCAGTGATGGCTTTGGCAACACCAACGAAGAGGGTCACTGGGTTCGTATCCCCCAACTGGGCAGCCTGACGATAGGCGATGACGTGCAAGTGGGTGCGGCGACCACGATAGATCGAGGGGCAATTGGCGACACCGTGATCAGCAAGGGTGTGGTCATCGACAACCTGGTGCAGATCGGCCACAACGTCCAGATTGGGGAAGACAGCGCTGTTGTCTCGTGTGTCGGTATTGCTGGCAGCGTAGTGATTGGCAAGCGCTGTATCTTGGCTGGCGCTGTGGGAGTGGCTGATCATGTGAGCATCTGCGACGATGTCCACTTGACCGGGATGGCGATGGTCACCGGCTCTATCGACAAGCCCGGAATGTATTCCTCTGGTACTGGGCTTTTGCCCACGGCTGAGTGGCGCAAAGCGGCGGTGCGTTTTCGCCAACTGGACGACCTTGCCAAACGGGTGAAGGCTCTGGAAAAGAAATAGCCCGGTTAATTATTGAATCTAAGACAACCAGAGCCGATTTTTCAGGATTCTCATTAATGCCGAACCCGTATTACCCGTTTTTGCTTTATTGGACCCTGACACTTCTACCACTGGACTGTAATAAAATGGTGCTGAAATGATGCTGCGACCTGAATCTACCCAAACAGGAAGCGCCAGGGTAATTTTTACGGTAATGGCTGGTGCCAATGATTCCGTCGTCGGTCAGATGGTACGCTCTATTTTGTAACGGAATAGTTTCACTTGCCCCGTGAATTCTGAGGGTTGGTGATGAATATAGGTTGACTCAATGTCCTTTTTCTCGAATGTCCCCCCCGCGCTCTGGGTAGCTGCCTTCCTCGCCCTGTACATGGCATGGGCTATTGGCGCCAACGATGTTGCCAACGCGATGGGCACCAGTGTTGGTTCAGGGGCGCTCACAGTTTGGGGTGCGATCCTGGTCGCTGGCATTTTTGAATTTTGCGGCGCGTTTTTTGCCGGTGGACATGTGACCGATACGGTGCGCAACGGGATGCTTGATCTTGGCATGATAAGTCGGGATCAGCTTATTTATGGAATGTTGGCATCTCTAGCATCGGCGGGTACCTTGTTGATCGGCGCCACCCGGTTCGGCTTGCCTGTGTCAACCACGCACTCGATTGTTGGCGCCATTGTCGGGTTCGGTACAGTGGCTATTGGGTTTGATGCAGTGAACTGGGGGAAGATCATGCAGATCGTATTGTCCTGGTTGACCTCACCACTGTTGGCTGGCGTCATTGCGTTTTTTATTTTCCAGATCACCCGATCCAAGGTTCTTGATACCAAAGATCCGGTTGCGCAGATTCGAAAGCTCGGTCCGCTATTTTTCTTTTTCGTGTTTTTTATTATCGGCCTCGTGACGCTTTTCAAGGGCCTTAAGCCTTTGAAGCTAGATCTCAATTTCACCCAGGCATTGATCGGTTCGATAGGTTTGGGCATCGTAGGGGCTGGACTGGGTGTATTTTTTATCCGCAGGGTGCATCTGGGACCGGTAGATAAAAAACACCGATTTAGCCAAGTTGAGCGTATTTTCGTAATTCTTCAGATTCTGACGGCCTGCGCAATTGCTTTCGCCCATGGCTCCAATGATGTCGCCAACTCAATAGGACCGCTGGCGGCCGTGGCGCATGCGGTACGGGGCATGGATCTTGCGAGCAAAGCGCCCGTTGAACCTTGGATGCTCGCGATTGGTGGTATCGGAATAGTGGTTGGATTGGGTACATGGGGTTACCGGGTGATGGAGACCGTGGGCAAGCGGATTACCGAGCTGACGCCGAGTCGTGGTTTTGCCGCCCAACTATCGGCAGCAACGACCATCGTGTTGGCCTCGAGAATGGGCATTCCGATATCCACAACACATACCCTGGTTGGTGCTGTACTGGGTGTGGGCCTTGCGCGTGGGATCAGTGCGCTGGATTTGCGGGTAGTCGGAAAAATCATTGCATCATGGGTAGCCACTCTGCCGATTTCCGCAGGGCTATCGGTGTTCTTTTATTATTTTTTCAGAGGTTTGTTAATTCCTTAGGAGATATTCATGGCCTGGATAGATCAACTGGTGGGGCGCTCGCCGATTGCGCCAATGCAAAAACATATGCAGGTCGCCGTCCTCTGCGCCCGTGAGGTAGTTCCCTTACTCGAGGCAATGGCCGTAGGGGATAATGACTCGATTCGAGATTGCCGTGCGAAGATAGATCGATTGGAACATGAGGCGGATCAGATCAAGCATGAGATTCGATCCCACACCCCCAAGCGTTTCATGATGGCCCTGGATCGCCGCACAATACTGGAGATTCTGGATTACCAGGATTCGATCGCAGATGTTGCCCAGGATATTGCCGAACTGGTGGATCAGCGAAGCATGCATCTGCCCGATGCACTGAAAGAACCGGTATTGTCACTGGCCAACCGGGTGGTAGCGGCCTGTGAGCAGGGCCAGCGCATCATTGATGAATTGGACGAGCTCGTGGAGACAGGTTTTGGTGATGCGGAGGTTGCGCGTGTTGATGAAATGATCTCTGAACTGGGCCGCCTCGAAACCGAAACGGATGCTCTATTGGATAAAGCCGCGCGTAAACTGTTTTCAATAGAGGAAGAACTTGGTGTTGCCACAATCTTTTGGCACCAGGTCATTCGTCAGATCGCAACTCTTGCAGACCTTTCCGAGCGAGTGGGTAATCGACTGCGCCTGTTAATGGCCAACTGACGGGTTTAGCCCTCATCTGAGTCTGCACTCGATAAATTAGAGCGCAGCAGCCAACCGATCACTGCAGTTGCGATCACCGCCCCGGCCAACTGGGCCGCAATAAAGGCTGGCATGTCCACTGGCAAGATTCCACTGAACGTGTCGGTTAGGCTCCTGGCGATGGTCACTGCCGGGTTGGCAAAGGAAGTGGAGGCGGTAAACCAGTAGGCGGCCGTGATAAACAGCCCAACGGCGCTCGGTACAGCTTCAGGCCGCCAGCGCCGAGTCGCCAGGATCGTGGCAACCAGGCCGAAAGTAGCGACACTTTCTGAAAACCACTGCGCTGGGCCATTGCGCAGCTGTGTGGAAAACTGGATCAGGGTCTCTTCAAACATGGCGTGCGCAGTCAACGTGCCTGTGATTCCCCCGGCGATCTGGACCACGACATAAGCTAGAGCAACCAGGCTGGGGACCTCGCGCCGCAGAACAAAAGTCAGAGTTACGGCTGGATTGAAATGGGCGCCGGAAATCGGCCCCAGCATAGTAATCAGAACAAATAGGATTGCCCCGGTGGGTATGGCATTGCCCAGCAACGCGATCGCAGCATTGCCCCCCGCGAGGCGCTCTGCCATGATTCCTGAGCCCACCACTGTTGCTAACAGCAACGCGGTGCCGAGAAACTCGGCAGCCAGTTTGCGTGGCAAAGAAAACTGTTCCATCAGTGGTTTAGCCCGTCGGAACTGCGTTGTCCCTCTCGTTCAACTGAACGCTTAGCGCAAGATGATCGAGAGATGCTCGTATTAGGCTGGTGTAAGTTCTGGATTGGCCTATACCTTCCCGATTTACTATCGCCTCGGCCAGGAGGCTGCAAACTGAGATTCTGGCGGACAGAGCCAGCGCGTTGTCATAAGGCTTTCCCATACTCTGTTCATCACCTTCGCTGGTTTATTGCTGGGACAAAGTTTTAAGGGTTATAGCGGTTAGCGGTGCACACAACTCTGGTCGCCCACCACAGCAGTCCTGTACCAGGTAGTCGAATAGAGCCTGGATTCCCTTGGGGTCGATGGAATAGATAATTGATCGACCTCGCCGGGTCGAGGTCAGTAGGCCCGCTCGGGTGAGTACAGCCAGATGGGTCGATAACGTGTTGTGAGGGGTATGAAGTTGTTTGGCGATCTTCCCGGCGGCCAATCCATCACGGCCTTGCTCTATCAGAAGGCGGAATATCTTCAGGCGGCTGTCCTGGGCGAGAGCTGAGAGTCGATTAACCGCGGTGGATATGTCCATATGTCGATTATTATCGAAATAACTCTCGTCAGCAAGATATGAAAAGGTCAGGGTCGATGGTGACATCAAGAACAGCACTATGGCGCACCCTGGGACGCCAGAGGGTATTTGCCAGTTGTATACGGTCACCTGCGAGAAACGTCAGCCTGTAACAAGGGCTTGCCCATAAGGGGCAGGCACGCGACAGTTTTGCTTTACTCAACTTGATTTCTGGTACAGCCCATCAAGCGTCGTTGACTCCAGAGCTTCGATTTCACCGCAATCTTGCAGATAGAGTATCGCGGCGAATATTGACCGGCTGGCAGCGCCGTGCAGACGGACATCGAGCTTCGGGTACAGTTGCTCGACCATATCGGCAATTCTCCAGGGACTCGCCTTCAGCAACTGCATGATGTCTTGCATTCTCTGAAGGCGGTGTGCAATCAACGCTTGAACGTAATCGTGCGGGGAGTCCAGAGGCGGTCCGTGGGTGGGCCAATAACGTGATTCAGTTCGGCTGCAAAGCAGGGCCAGACTGGCCAGGTAGTCGGCCATGTTGCCGTCGGGTGGGATAACTACGCTGGTGGACCATGCCATAACGTGATCTCCGCTGAACAGCGAATCCTGTTTGGGAACAGAAAAACACATGTGGTTGCTGGTATGGCCAGGGGTATGGATACACTCGATCTCACAGTCACCTACGGTTAGATATTCTCCATGCGTTATAGGGTTATCAGGCGTAAACAAGGTATCGACCCCTTCTTCGATAGCGCTATCATCATGCTCAATGCCACCAGCGTGCGGGCCAAAGGCGTAGGTAGGTGCATCGCAGGCGGCTTGTAGCAGTCTGGCTCCCGGGGAGTGATCCCGGTGGCAATGCGTCACCAGGATATGACTGATAGTCTCCGAAGAGAGACTGCTGACAAGGGTGTCGATATGATTCGGATCGTCTGGGCCTGGATCAATAACCGCCACTTCGCCTTGGCCGACGATATAGGTGCCGGTGCCGTGATAGGTGAATGGCCCCGCATTTCTCGCAGTTAACCTGCGAATGCCAGGCGCAACCGTCTCAATCTCGCCATAGCGAAACTGGTGATCTTGGATAAAAGGAATCTCTGGCACGACTGAGTGTTCAGCAGACATGAGCCCACGTTATAGCGGTTGAGTCAAAAGCTTCCAGCGGCCTGAACCGGGTCTTGTAGGTCATTTTTTCGCAATCGGGGATCCAGTAGCCCAGGTACAGCCAGTTGTATTCGACCGAGCGGGTCAATTCAATCTGACGCAGTATCGCCAGGGTCCCTGGGCTACGCCGAGCCTGGGTGGGATCAAAGAAGGTATAGACTGCCGAGAGGCCGTCTGCGACATGATCCAGTACAGAAACTGCCAGTAGACGGCGGCCAATACGTAGTTCGATCATGAACGTTTCGACCTGTGAGCGGGCCAGAAACTGCTGATATTTCTCTGGATCAGGGTCGTCCATGCTGTCGCCGTGATGTCTTTGGGACTGGTAGGCCCGGTACAGGGCAAAGTGCTCTTCACGGAAGCCCAGCGCGCACAGTTCCATCGCGACATCACTGTTACGTGTCTGGATACGGCGGAAAGATCTTCCTGGAACAAAATTATTGACCTGAATGCGCACCGATTGGCACTGGCGACAGGTCGGGCAATGCGGACGATAATACACGGCGCCGTTACGCCGGAAGCCATTGCGTATCAGCTTGTCGTACATCGCCGGTGTTACCTTGAACTGAGGATCGATCAGCAGGTTTGCCGCAGTCTCACCTTGCAGATAAGGGCATGTGTGTGGCGTGGATTGATACAGGTCTGGCGCTGATTGTTGGCGGGTCATGCCAGTTGCCCCCCCTGTTTTTCTAACTGCCAAGCCTCAGCACTTATATGGACATTTACGGCTTGAGCTAATTGTTGCGCGAACCGTTGCCGGGACAGACTCTCGGCACCGAGTGACTCGAGATGCGGTGATGCCACCTGACAGTCGATAAAGTGATAACCCTGCGTTGCAAGCAGCGATGCCAAGCCAATCAGAGCTGCCTTGGATGCGTCAGTGGTTTGACTGAACATGCTCTCGCCAAAAAAGGCCTTGCCGATTGCGATCCCGTAGAGGCCGCCAACGAGTTTGGAGTCTTGCCATGTCTCGATGCTGTGCGCGTATCCCATCTGGTGAAGCGTGGTATAGGCCTGCTCCATGTCGGGTGTAATCCAGGTGCCGGATTGTCCGTTGCGGGGTTGAGTGCACTGCCGAATGACTCCAGCAAAATAGCGATCAGCCGTAATGACAAAGCCTCGTTGGCGAAGGCTCCTTCGCAGACTACGAGAGATCCGGACTTGCTGTGGGTACAGAATGGCTCTTGGGTTCGGTGACCACCACAGTATCGGCTGTCCGGCGCTGTACCAGGGGAAGATTCCCTGCCGGTAGGCGCTCAGTATTCGCTCAGGATCAAGATCGCCACCGATGGCAAGCAAACCCTCAGCGGAGGCGGTCTCCAGAGGCGGGAAGGAGTATTTCTCGGGCGGGCGAGTCATTGTGCGAGTCATTCTAGCACTCACAAATTCAGGGATTGTGCTTGCGAAATGGGGTGTGGGCTTGAAGGACACGGGTATATTCTGCGAGTTGCGAGCTTTCCTCAATCGTGTATCTCCCGATCGCATCGTGAAATTCCCGATGGGCCAGCCAGTGTGCCGACAGAGTGATTTCAGGCGTGAGTCCCCGGCTCAATTTGTGCTCGCCCTGGGCGCCGGCTTCAAACCGGGTGAGATCATGTTTAATGCAGTACTCGATCGGGGCGTAATAGCAGACCTCAAAATGCAGATCCGACACCTGTTCGAGCGCCCCCCAGTAGCGACCAAACAGGGCAGTTTTGCCGCGGATGAAGAAAGCACAAGCAATGTCTTGCCCGTTGCGTGTCGCCCGCAGTAGTTGTACTGAGTCGGGAAGTTCCCGCGCGAGCTGCGCGAAAAATTCTCGGCTGAGGTAGGCGTACGATCCGTGCTCAGCGATAGTGTTGGTGTAGCAGGCCGTCAGGAAGTCAAGGTGGCTGGAATTCAACTGGCTACCTTGCAGCCAGTGCAAAGTGATCTCCTGCTCACGAACGCGACGTCGTTCGCGTAGGATATTTTTTCGTTTTTTTGAAGACAACTTTTGTAAAAAGTCGTCGAAATCGCGATAGTCATCGTTGCGCCAGTGAAACTGGTAACTCTCGCGACGAACAAAGCCATTGGCCGTGAGTGGTGAGAGATCGGCATCGGTGCAAAAAAGGCAATGCACAGACGATGCTTCCAATCGCGTGGCGATCTGCGGCAGTGCCCCGGCAATTATGCTGTGGATCGATGCGCTTTCAAATTCTGGATGGTGCAACAGTCGATTGCCGCTCACCGGTGTGAACGGTACGGCCACAAGTAATTTCGGGTAATACTTAAGGCCCGCGCGCTGGTAAGCATTGGCCCAGGCCCAGTCAAAGATAAACTCGCCGTAAGAGTGATGCTTAAGATAACAGGGCGCACCGCCGACTAAGGTGTCACCGATGTGTACCGTAATGTGGCACGGCGTCCATCCAGTGGCTGTGGTACAACTGCCGCTACGTTCCAGCGCCTCAAGGAATTCGTGACGCAGGCTGGGGGCATCCTCCGGGACCAGAGCGTTCCACTGGGAGCGCGGGATGTGATCCATGGCTGCGTGTGTTGTGATGTGGGCCTCAAGCCCCTTATCATTGGCCCCAGCCTCCTTTTTGGCATCTGACTTAACTGGTTTCTTAATATCTCCCAATGAAGCATCTCCCCGTCGCAATTGCGCAATTGAATTTTACCGTTGGTGATGTAGACCACAATGTAGATAAGATGCTCGCGGCCTGCAATAAGGCACGCACTGAGCTTGCCTGTAAAGTGGTGGTATTTCCGGAGCTCGCGGTGACCGGCTACCCGCCTGAGGACTTGTTGTTTCGCTCGGATTTTCTGGATAGAGCCGACCGCGGGTTGGCCCGGCTGCTGGCCGGAGCCGGCGATATCTGCGTTGTCGTAGGACACCCGTTTCGCGAGGATGGAAAACTCTATAACGCGGCGTCAGTGGTTGAGTCGGGGCAGGTGCGTGCCCGGTATTTCAAGCAAAAACTACCCAACTACGGAGTCTTCGACGAAAAGCGCTATTTTTCTCCTGGTAGTGACACATTGGTGATTGATATTGATGGGTTCGCAGTTGGGCTGACAGTTTGTGAAGATGTCTGGCATCAACGACCAGTCGCGGACTGTGTGGCAGCCGGGGCAGAAGTGATATTCAATCTCAACGCCTCACCCTTCGATGTACATAAGGCCCGCGAACGTGAAGAACAAGTTGTTGCTGGGCGATCACGCGAGGTCGCGATACCGATCGTTTATGTCAATCTGGTTGGTGGGCAAGACGAACTGGTATTCGACGGCGGCTCTTTTGCCTGTGATGCGACTGGCCAGGTTGTCCACCGCAGCGCTTTTTTTTCTGAGGACCTAGCGCGTATTGATATCCATCAAGGCGCCCTAGGCAGTAATCGTGAACTGGCACCGTTACCGGGGCACGAGGAAAGTGTCTACGAAGCTTTGCAGATCGGGCTGGGTGACTATGTAACCAAAAATGGGTTTGACGGTGTGGTATTGGGATTATCGGGCGGGATCGATTCTGCCCTGACACTTGCCGTGGCTACAGACGCGTTGGGCCCGGACAAGGTGCAAGCGATACTGATGCCCTCGCGTTACACCCGAGACATGAGCCTCGCCGATGCAAAGGAGCAGGCGCAGGCACTAGGTGTTACGTACCAGGTGATACCTATTGAGTCGTTGGTAGAAGCGTATCGCACGCAACTCGAACCGTTGTTTAAGGGGTTGCCTGCCGATACCACCGAGGAGAATTTGCAGGCCAGAATTCGCGGTAACCTGCTGATGGCAATTTCCAACAAAACCGGTTGCCTGGTATTGACCACCGGCAATAAGAGTGAAATGGCCGTCGGTTACGCCACCTTGTATGGCGATATGGCGGGCGGCTTTGCCGTCATCAAGGATGTTCCTAAAACCTTGGTCTACCAGCTTGCCCGCTACCGTAATCGCAGCAGTGCGGTGATTCCAGAGCGTGTCATTACTCGGCCACCGTCAGCAGAATTGGCCGAAGACCAGGCTGATAGCGACAGCCTGCCGCCCTACGAAGTTCTTGACCCCATCCTTGAGGATTTCATAGAGCACGATTGCTCAATCGAGGAAATTGCAGCCAAGGGTTTTGACCTGCAAACCGTGTCTCGGGTTTCGCAAATGGTGCTGCGCAACGAGCACAAGCGGCGTCAGGCACCACCCGGCGTACGTATCACCCGGCGCGCTTTTGGTCGGGACCGACGTTATCCGATTACTTCGGGGTTTAGTTGAGGTACTTACTTTTCGGGTAGTTGAGTTGTAAAACCCGGGTGGTATCGTCGTGTAGTTCGGTCAGTCCCATGCGTTTGTAAGCTTTGACCATCACCCCCAACGCATGTTCGACCGCAGTGGAATTCTGATAGGTTTCCAGCACTGACCGGGCCCTGTTTACTGCAGCCACGTCTGCACCTAGCGAATAGTAGTAACGGGCAATATCGACGTCGTGCATTGCTAGTACGTTGATGATATACACCAGGCGTTTTCGCGCGTCTGAGGCATATCGACTGTCAGGGAAGCGACTCACGAGTTCGCGGTAGGCCACGAATGCTTCGCGCACTGGCCTGATATCGTGGTTGGCAGGGCTTTTCCCAGTGATGTCATCAAGCAGGCTGTCCGGCGGTTCGAATAATGCCAGGCCTTTCAGGTAGTACGCGTAATCCACATTAGGATGCGTTGGATGCATCTGTATAAAGCGGTTTGCGGCGACCACTGCCAGGGCAGATTCGTCGTTCTTGAAATGGGCATAAGCGATGTCCAACTGGGCTTGCTCAGCATTGCGGCCGTAAGGAAAACGACCTTGCATTTTCTGGTAAGTCGCGAGCGCAGCTGGCCAGTCGCCGGCGGCCAACTCTGTTTGCCCCACCGCGACAAACTGCTCCGCGGTCCAGTTGGCGGTTTCATCTTTTTCCTTCAGGATCGTGCAGCCACCGGCGAGCAGTGGAGCGATTAGCAAGCAAAGTATGAGGCGGATAGACTGGCGCATGGTTGTAGAGACTGGTGGATACGCCTCTATTATACTTTCGAGAGCCAACGGCGAAGGCGACAGTTATGGCAGGCGCAAGCGAAAGTGGCGAAGTAGTGATCGGGGCAGTGCCTGACGAGGCGGCCGGTGAGCGCCTCGATAAGGTATTGGCAAAGGTTTTTCCGCCTCACTCGCGGTCACAGTTACAGGTCTGGCTCAAGGAGGGACGGATCACACTGGCAAATGAGACCCCTTCAGGGCGACTCAGCGTAGCCGGAGGTGAGGTCCTGCGTCTGCAAATGCCGCCGCTGACCCAGATCAAATGGGTGGCCGAACCCTTGGCGCTTTCAGTAGTACATCAAGATGAACACATTGTGGTCATCGATAAGCCTTGTGGACTGGTCGTCCATCCCGGGGCGGGTAACCCAGCCGGTACGTTGGCGAACGCCATTTTGCACCAATATCCGGCTGCCGGGGCTCTGCCACGGGCTGGCATTGTCCATCGTCTGGACAAAGACACCAGTGGGCTGCTGGTCGTGGCGCTTACTGAGCTTGCCCGTCGCGAATTGATCCGGGGGCTCGAGGCGCGCGTCATCAGCCGGGAGTACCTCGCAGTGGTGAATGGTCGCCCGATCTCCGGCGGTACCGTGGATGCATCGATCGGCCGACATCCACGCAACCGGTTGAAAATGGCAGTTACCAGCAAAGGTCGTCCCGCAGTGACCCATTATCGGTTGGGCCAGCGTTTTCGATCGCACACCCTATTAAAGTTACAGTTGCAAACAGGCCGAACCCACCAGATCCGTGTGCACATGGCCCATCTGGGATTTCCGCTGGTCGGTGACCCGGTCTATGGTGGCCGTTTTCAGTTGCCGCCCAGATCGAGCCCGCAGCTGATCGCTGCCCTGCAGGGTTTTAAGCGCCAGGCACTGCATGCGGCGGTTCTTGCGCTGGCGCATCCTGCGACCGGTGAATCTCTTCGTTGGGAAAGTGTAATCCCATCGGATTTCGCCGCACTGATCGATGCGTTGAGCATCGACGCTGCCATCGAGGCATGAACGTTGCCACAATCGCGTCGGCAGTCCCCGACTGGCCGGCACCCAGTCACGTCCGGGCGCTGATAACCGAGCGCAGTGCAAGTCAGCCGGGGGACCGCTATAACGGGTTCAATCTGGGTAATCATGTTGGAGATAATCCGGGGCGGGTTATGGCCCACCGATTATCCCTGGTGCAACAATTGAGGCTCGTAGGACAACCGCGATGGCTGACTCAGGTTCATGGCGCAAGAGTATGTGAATTGGATGGGCCAGGGGAGGGGCCTGTGGCAGATGGCAGCTTTACGACTCGGCTTGGCATAGCCTGTGTCGTGCTAAGCGCGGACTGTGCGCCAGTATTTCTCAGCGACCACAAAGGCAGTTTCGTTGGTCTCTTACATGCCGGGTGGCGTGGTGTTATCGCCGGCGTGATTGAGCAGGGGATTGCCCGGGCGCCCGCTAAGCCTCAAGACATCATTGCCTGGGTCGGGCCCAGTATCAGCCAGCGTGCCTTTGAGGTGGGTAACGAAGTCCGAGAACAGTTTCTGGCAGTAGATACGGTGGATCAGAAATATTTTGCCCGCAAGGGCGATCGGTACATGGCCGATCTGTCGGGCTTAGTGCTAGCCCGGCTCAAGCGCTGTGAGATTGCGTTTGCCGCAGCCAGTGATTGCTGCACCTATTCTGACCCCGGGCGATGGTTTTCACATAGGCGTCAGGGCCGTTGCGGGCGCATGGCGTCTTTAATCTGGCTGTCCGGGGCGCTCTGAAGCGGCGTCAGTTCGGCCCGCGGCTGAGCGATTCAAGCGAAAAAAAAGCGGGGCATAGCCCCGCTTTTTCCTGGGATAACAGAAAATTACGGCTTGGCTGTGCTCAGGCCAAGGATCTCCCAATCCTGCATGCCGCCACGGTACCACTTGATTTTGTGGGCCGGGTAGCCAAATTTCAGCAGATTCTTAATGTTGTTGGGCGATTGGCCACACCACATGCCATTGCAGAACATGACTGCTGTCTTCGCATCAGAGAAGTTAAACAGGCCTTCGCTTTCCGTTACGTTGAATACTTCTTGCATGATTTCCGCGATGTCGATCGGGGTAGCACCCTTGGCCGGATTCAGCTTAGTCCATGGGACATTGATCGCGCTGGGGATAGTGCCTTTGGCAACCCAGTCCGGAGTGCGGGAGTCGATCACAATGATCGAGGAGTCACCATCGCTCATCATCTTGGCGTAATGGATAACTTCACGCTCGGCAATGGTTTCAACACCTGGGGCCAGAACAGCTGGCTGGATGCAAAACGGCGGGCAGGGGCGTGAGGTTTTGCCAAAGGCCGGGTTTACGGTGTTGGCATTGTCCTGGTTACGGGTAATGTCGGTGGCCGTACCATTGTGGCTCACTGAAACCGCCATGATATCGCCAGTGATGCCAACGGGCTTTCCCGCCTGCGCAGAGATTGGCAGGGCGAGGATCAGGCCCGCGAGGACGCTGAGCATAGTTTTAGACTTGTTCAATTTTCTCTCCTAGTTTTTTGGTTAAGGTTTAAGGTGTGGAAAGGGCACTGCTAGAGTGCCCGCAACGTTTCGCGCTAAGATCGTCACCATTTCGATGACGGCCAGCGGAAAATATGAAAATCAGTCACATTCAGGTTCTTTACAGATCTCGGCCTCGGGATTGCTCTCACACCAGGTGGCGCACTCGTCCGAATTTGCCTCACACCACGCGTCTGGGTCCTCGCCCTGTGGGGGGCCACCCGCAACAGCGACGGGTAGCGCGAGCATAGAAGCAGCAAGGGCGGCGAAAATCAATTTCATCGGTACGTAATCCTTAAAATATCCTAATATTAGGATATGTGAGAAACCAAATGATACCGCCCCGGTGGGTTTGATGCCAGAATCAGTTTCATATGTATCAATAAATTTACCTAATGATCTTGTCTTACATCAAATCTGGCCTGTTTAGCTCATTATTACTGGGTTTTTTGCTATTTTCGGGTGTATCTGCAGGGCAGGAAGTGGTGAACTTTCGCCTGCCTGATCTGCAAGGGCAGCTCCAGGACATCGCCCAGTATCGTGGCAAGTGGCTGGTCGTTAATTTCTGGGCAACCTGGTGTGGCCCCTGTGTGGCCGAGATTCCTGAGCTTAATGCCTTTGGGGCTCGACGCAAGCAGCAGGCGAACGTGATTGGTATTGCTTTTGAAAAAACACCGGTTGGCGAGATCCGCCGGTTTGTCGAGGAGTTTAATATCACCTACCCGATATTGCTTATCGGTGAGGAGCCGCTGCTACCGCTGGAGCCACTAAAAGGTCTGCCTTCGACTTTTCTATTGTCACCGCGCGGAGAATATCTGCACGCCCATGTGGGCCCTGTGACTGCTGGGCAACTGGAGCAACTGCTCGATCAGTTTGCTGATGATTCCTCAAATTGAAGACTGAGGTCAACTGCGTGAATGTTTTTAGTCATTACCCCGCTTGACACAAAATTGACTCCGGTCAAGGCAATTTCACGAATAGTTTTTGCCGTGACGTTGCCAGAGGCCTCAAGTTGTGCCTGCCCGGCGTTGACCTGAACAGCGCGGCGCAATTGCGCTAACGAAAAATTATCCAGTAACAACCGTTGTGCTCCGGCAGCCAGGGCCTGGGATAATTCGGCGACGCTTTCGACCTCGACCTCAATTAGTGATACGTCGTTACTGTGAGCAAGGGCTGCAGTCACAGCCTCGGTGACTGATCCCGCTGCACGGATATGATTTTCCTTGACCAGAATACCGTCATACAGGCCTAACCGGTGATTTGTGCCTCCCCCACAGCACACCGCATATTTCTGAGCCAAGCGCAGGCCTGGCACGGTCTTGCGAGTGTCAAGCAATTGCGTCGTGGTGCCCTTAAGCTGATCCACCAGGCGTTTGGTGGTGGTCGCAGTCCCTGACAGCAATTGCAGAAAATTGAGCGCAGTTCGTTCGCCGGTGAGGATACCCCGGGACGGGCCCTGGATGGTACACCAGGCCTGCTCGTTGATGACATCATCGCCATCGTGGCTGAGCCAGTCGATACTGATGTCAGGATCAAGTTGGTCAAAAACTTCCTGGACCCAGGCAATGCCACAGACGACAGCGGGCTCACGACTGATCAGCGTCGCCCGAGTAGTATCGTTGTCGGGCACCAGCGTGGCCGTCAGATCTCCCGTGCCGATATCTTCAGCCAGAGCTTGGCGCACCTGCTCGGCGATCAAGTGTCGAGGCGGAAGTTTCTTCATGATCAATTTTCACTAAATACGAAATGCTGATCATAACCCGTCTGCGAGGCGACTTTAATTCGGCTTTGGGGTCGAGCTGTTACCAGTCACGGCTAAAATCGCGTGCCACGCCGCTGCGATGTATCTTGATTATCCACGCTCAATCCCCATCTTTAATGGTGTAAAACATCCTGGCCGACACTAACGCTACGACCGAGTGTTGGCTGTCGATCATCGGAGTGATCACCTTATGCGAATGGATAAACTAACTACCAAATTCCAGTTGGCCCTGGCAGATGCACAGAGCCTGGCGCTGGGGCGAGACCACCAGTTTATTGAGCCAGCGCACCTGATGCTGGCACTGCTTGAGCAGGAAGGTGGCGGGGTAAGGCACCTCCTCACACGCGCTGGTGTCAACGCCAATACTCTGCGCTCCCAACTGGGGGAAGCGCTCGATCGTCTGGCGCGGGTGGAAGGTACCGGCGGCGATGTGCAGATCTCGGGCGACCTTACGCGTATGCTCAATCTGACTGACAAGCAGGCGCAAAAGCGGGGCGACCAATTCATCTCCAGCGAACTTTTTGTATTGGCTGCACAGGATGATAAGGGTGAACTGGGACGCCTGTTGAAAGAGGCAGGCGTTGTTAAAGGCGCGCTAGATCAGGCGATTGAACAATTACGCGGTGGCGAGTCGGTTGATGATGCCAATGCCGAAGAACAGCGCCAAGCGCTTGACAAATACTCGATCGACCTGACTGAGCGTGCTGAGCAAGGTCGGCTCGATCCAGTGATTGGCCGTGATGAGGAGATTCGCCGCACCATCCAGGTGTTGCAGCGGCGCACCAAGAACAATCCGGTATTAATTGGAGAGCCTGGCGTGGGAAAGACCGCTATCGCTGAGGGATTGGCGCAGCGGATCGTTGATGGCGAAGTGCCTGAAGGCGTCAAAGGTAAACGCCTGTTAGCCCTGGATATGGGCGCGCTGATTGCCGGGGCGAAGTTTCGTGGCGAATTTGAGGAGCGTCTTAAAGCCGTCCTCAGTGATCTTGGCAAACAAGAAGGTCAAGTGATCCTGTTTGTCGATGAACTGCACACAATAGTGGGTGCGGGCAAGGCTGACGGCGCTATGGATGCCGGCAACATGCTAAAGCCCGCTCTGGCCCGAGGTGAATTGCACTGCATTGGCGCTACTACGCTGGACGAGTATCGTAAGTATGTCGAGAAGGATGCAGCTCTGGAACGGCGTTTCCAGAAGGTCTTGGTAGGAGAACCCACGGTAGAAGACACGGTGGCTATTTTACGTGGGCTCAAGGAAAAGTATGAAGTCCACCACGGAGTCGATATCACTGATCCGGCTATTGTTGCTGCGGCGACTCTGTCACATCGCTATATCAGTGACCGAAAACTTCCCGATAAAGCCATTGATCTTGTGGATGAGGCGGCGAGCCGAATCCGTATGGAGATCGACTCCAAGCCGGAGTCTATGGATCGGCTGGATCGACGCCTGATCCAATTCAAAATCGAGCGTGAGGCGGTTAAGAAAGATACCGACGAAGCTTCACGCAAACGCCTTGAAGCCTTGCACAAGGATATTGCAGAACTCGAGCGCGAGTACGCTGATCTGGAGGAAGTCTGGAAAGCAGAGAAGGCAGCCGTACAGGGCAGTCAGCATATCAAGGAAGCGCTCGACCAGGCCCGTGGCGAAATCGAAGTGGCACGCCGCGCAGGAGATCTGGCACGCATGTCAGAGCTGCAGTACGGCCGTATTCCAGAACTCGAAAAACAGTTGGCCGAGGCCGATGCTGGTGAGTCGACAGGCCAGGCCCGACTGTTGCGCAATAAAGTGACTGACGAAGAAATTGCCGAGGTCGTTGCACACTGGACCGGTATTCCGGTGTCGCGAATGCTTGAGGGCGAGCGCGAGAAATTGTTGCGTATGGAAGCCGAGTTGCACCAGCGCGTGATTGGCCAGGAAGAAGCCATTCATGCCGTGGCTAACGCTATTCGTCGTTCGCGGGCTGGACTTTCAGACCCGAACCGACCCTACGGTTCGTTTTTATTCCTGGGGCCTACCGGCGTAGGCAAAACAGAGCTGTCTAAAGCGTTAACGGCTTTTCTCTTTGATACCGAAGAATCGATGGTACGGATAGATATGTCCGAGTTTATGGAGAAACACTCAGTGGCTCGTCTGATTGGCGCACCTCCGGGGTATGTGGGCTATGAAGAGGGCGGCTACCTGACTGAAGCCGTGCGTCGACGCCCTTACTCAGTGATTCTGATGGATGAGGTTGAAAAAGCGCATCCGGACGTCTTCAATGTGTTGCTGCAGGTGCTCGATGACGGTCGCCTGACCGACGGTCAGGGCCGGACCGTGGATTTTCGCAACACGGTTATTGTGATGACGTCGAATCTGGGTTCCGATCGAATCCAGGAGCTGGCGGGAGAAGAACGTTACGAGCAGATGAAAGCTGAGGTCATGACTGTAGTCGAGCGACACTTTCGCCCGGAGTTCATCAATCGGGTGGATGACATGATCGTCTTTCATCCGTTGGAGCGTGAACAACTGCAGGCGATTGCCCGCATCCAGGTTGGCATTCTGCAGGACCGCCTGGCAGCGCGTGATCTCACACTCACCTTGACCGACGCGGCACTGGACAAGTTAGGCGAGGCGGGTTTTGATCCCGTTTTCGGTGCCAGGCCACTAAAGCGTGCCATCCAGATCCAATTGGAAAATCCCCTGGCGCAAAAGATTCTCGCTGGGAGTTTAGTGTCGGGCGACACCATCAAGGTGGATGTTGAGGATGGGAGTTTAATGTTCAGGCCCCAGCGGCCAACGCCTGCCCGGGTCGCTTGATTGGCGGCAAACCGCGCTAGACTGGGTCGGCTTAGCGCGGTTTGCATACGTGATCTGCGCCGGATGGTCAGCACGGTCCTCAGCCTATAGAATCTCCAGCCAATGCCAAGGGATACATAAATGAAAGCGATGATCCTCGCCGCGGGTAAAGGCACACGGGTGCGACCGTTGACCCATGTGATGCCCAAACCCATGATCCCGGTTCTGGGAAAGCCCGTCATGGAGTATCTGGTCGAGCATTTGGCGCGCCACGGGTTTGATCAGATCATGGTCAATATCAGTCATCTTGCCCATTCAATCGAAGGCTATTTTGGCGACGGGCGGCGCTGGGATGTGGAGATTGGTTATTCCTTCGAGGGATACCTCGAGGGCGGTGAGACAGTGGCCGAACCGCTGGGCTCTGCTGGAGGGATCAAACGTATCCAGGAGTTTGGCAGCTTCTTTGATGACACCTTTTTGGTGGTCTGCGGTGACGCCCTGATTGATCTGGACCTCTCGGCAGTGCTGCGCAAGCACTGGCAGTCAGGGGCTGCCGCGAGCATAGTTGTACGGGAGGTTCCCAGAGAGCGGGTCTCAAGCTACGGCGTGGTGGTCTGCGATGATGCCGGGCGTATTCAATCCTTCCAGGAAAAACCCTCTACCGAAGAAGCCTTGTCGCAACTCGCCAATACCGGTATCTACATATTTGAGCCCGCGATCATCGATCTTATCCCGCACGCCACTGAGTTTGATATTGCCAGCGAGCTTTTCCCACTCATCCTCGAGCAAGATTTTGCTTTCCATGCCATCGAGGCGCCTTTCAACTGGATTGATATCGGACATCTCAGCGATTACTGGGAAGCTAACCAACAACTGATGCGCGGCAAATTACGCGGCGCGGGTATGCCGGGCACCGAAGTGCGCCCCGGAATCTGGACCGGGTTGAATGTCAGTGTAGACTGGGACGAGGTTCGGGCTGAGGGCCCGATCTATGTCGGCTCAGCCTCTCGGATAGAGCCCGACTGCGAGATCTTTGGCCCCACCTGGATTGGTCACGGCTGCCACCTTGAACGTGGTGCACGTATTTCACGCAGCATTCTCTTCGATTACAGCCGTATCAGTTCGCGTAGCCGGGTGACAGAATCCCTGGTCTTCGGCCGTAACTGCGTAGATCAGTCCGGCAACCCCTTGCCGGATCTTGATGGCACCCTTGACTGGGTTGGCGATGCCCGCGATGTTCTCGACCAGTCAGCAGCCACTGGCTGACCGATGACCCGGGGGCAACCCCTCGAATGATCAATGTCACCGATGATGGCGGCTATTCTGTGAGCGCTTAGTTGCCTGCAAGGGCCGCCCGTGTCAACAGGTCGTTGACTCGCTGTACATAGGCAGCCGGTTCCGGAAGTGGGGCGCCCTCGCTGAGTGCCGCCTGGTCGAATAGCACCTGGGTCCAGTCCCCGAGCCGAGCATGCTCTGGGTCTAACTGGCGGATAAGTGGATGGTCAGGGTTGATTTCCATGATCGGCTTGGCATCCGGCGCGCTCTGGCCCATGGCCGCCAGGATGCGTTCGAGATTGCCTCCCAGGTCTGCCTCATCAGCAACCAAGCAGGCCGGGGAGTCTGTCAAGCGAAGACTGACGCGCACACTTTTGACCTTACCTTCGAGCACAGACTGCATTTTTTCTGTTAGTTCTGACAGATCCTTTTCTTTTTGCTCGCTCGCTTTTTTATCTTCGGGGCTTGCGAAATCGTCAAGATCGAGCGCGCCCTTGGCCACTGACTTCAATGGCTTGTCTTTGTATTCGTTAAGCGAGGACACCAGCCATTCATCTACTGGATCACTGAGCAAAAGTACTTCGACATCGTTCTTGCGGAATATTTCAAGATGCGGCGAAGTGCTGGCCGCATTATGCGAGTCAGCTGTAATGTAGTAGATCGCTTTTTGCTTCATGGGCATGCGCTTGAAGTATCCAGCGAGCGACTGGGTTTGTTCGAGATCCTTATTGCGGGTCGATGAGAAACGCAGCAGATCCGAGAGTACTGTGCGGTTGTCATGGTCTTCGACCATGCCTTCTTTTAATACTTTGCCGAACTCCTTCCAAAAGGCTGCATAAGCTTCGGGTTCTTTAGCGGCAAGGCGAGTCAGCTCCGAGAGCACCTTCTTGACCGATGCCGCGCGGATGCGATCAATATCTTTGTTATTCTGCAGGAACTCGCGCGATACGTTTAGCGGTAGATCGCTTGCGTCGACCACCCCGCGCACGAAACGCAGGAAGCTGGGCATCAGGTACTTGGCGTCGTCCATGATGAAGATCCGGCGTACGTACAGATTGATGCCATGGCGTTGTTCACGATCCCATAGATCGAAGGGTGCTTTTTTTGGAATGAAGAAGAGCGAGGTATATTCCAGAGTGCCTTCGACCCGATTGTGCAAAGTCGCCAGCGGCGCCTCGCTGTCATAGCTTAAGGTTGTGTAAAACCGTTCGTACTCCTCGGCTGTAATCTCATTTTTGGGTCGTGACCATAGCGCCGAGCCGCTGTTGATCGCTTCCCATTCTTCTTTTGTGTCTTTGTCCTGCGGATGCATTTCGATCGGCAGGGAAATATGATCGGAGTATTTACTGATAATGCCGCGGATACGGAAATCTTCGACAAACTCCTTGTCCTCATCGCGCAGGTGTAGCGTGATGGTGGTACCCCGGTCTGCCAGTTCGACCGTTTCAATGAGATATTCACCGCCGCCGTCTGAGGTCCAGCGCACACCAGCGCTTGCCGGGTCGCCAGCGTGCCGTGTAGTCAGTTCGACTTTCTCGGCCACCAGGAATACGGAGTAGAAGCCAACCCCGAACTGGCCGATCAGGTTGGCGTCATTTGCGGTATCGCCGCTCAGGGCGTCGAGAAACTGGCGGGTACCCGAGCGGGCAATGGTTCCGATGTTCTGCACGACCTCGTCGTGACTCATGCCAACGCCGTTGTCGCTGATGGTAATCGTTTTCTCTTTTTTATCAAAAGTGACACGCAGGCGCAGGGTTTCACCCGCTTCCATTAATCCCTCGTCGGTTAGCGCGGCAAAGCGCAGCCGGTCACAGGCATCTGAGCCATTGGAGATCAATTCGCGCAGGAAGACTTCCTTATTGGAGTACAGTGAGTGAATCATCAGGTGCAGCAACTGCTTCACCTCGGCCTGGAAGCTGTGGGTCTTGGCTGCAGCGTTTTCGGACATTGGGTTTACTCCTGGGTGAATGGCCTCTGGGGCTCAAGATGGTCTCGGAAAAACAAAACCAGTGGTGAAAATGGGGTTGCGCTGGGCAAAATCAACCTCTTGGCCCGTACCTGAAACTGAGCAATCGACTAAGCGAGTGGCGCCGCATAGCGCGCTTTATAAACCACGATCCGGTAGAATTGTTACCCGGGCGGGGATATCCCCCGACAGTCGGGGCATGGCGCAGTCTGGTAGCGCACCTGCTTTGGGAGCAGGGAGTCGGGGGTTCGAATCCCTCTGCCCCGACCATTTCGCTTGCCTGAACGTGCCGGCGCCCGTAGCTCAACCGGATAGAGCAACGGCCTTCTAAGCCGTAGGTTACAGGTTCGAGTCCTGTCGGGCGCGCCAACCCCTTGCAAACACCTCTGTGTCGGCTTATTTGCACATGTGGCTAGCATAGGAACCCATATTTATTGGATAATTGCGGGCTCGCCTTTGCGTATATGGTGATCGTAGCTCAGTTGGTAGAGCCCCGGATTGTGATTCCGGCCGTCGTGGGTTCGAGTCCCATCGGTCACCCCAGTTTCCTTTTTGGGCACGCACAGGCAGTGGACACACGGGCCGTTAGCTCAGTTGGTAGAGCAGCTGACTCTTAATCAGCGGGTCGCAGGTTCGAACCCTGCACGGCCCACCATATATCAAGGAGAGCGGGGCTCCGCGGGTCTTAAGACCTGGGTTTCCCCTTTTGAGGTACCGCACGCGAAAGTGGCGGAATTGGTAGACGCGCTGGCTTTAGGTGCCAGTGGGGCAACCCGTGGGAGTTCGAGTCTCCCCTTTCGCACCAGTTACCCAGTCCGGTAAGTTTCATCTGACTAACAAAGGCGCACGAGTTAAGCAAAAGGGAAGGTAGGTAGATATGGATGTATCAATAGAAACCACGGGCGCTATTGGTCGGCGCATGACGATAAAGGTGCCGGCGGCGCAGTTGGACAGCGCGGTCAGCGCGCGCTTGAGCCGTCTGGCTCGGACTGCCAAGATTCCCGGGTTTCGCCCCGGCAAGGTGCCGATGAAGGTTATTGAGTCGCGCTATGCCGATCAGGCCCTTGCCGAGGCCGCCGACGAACTGATTGGATCAAGCTATCGCGACGCGGTGACTGGTGAATCGGTAGAGACAGCGGGCCCCCCGTCTATTGAACCAAAGACCCTGGCGCGAGGCGAGGATCTTGAGTTTGTAGCGAACTTTGAAATCTTTCCCACGATTCCTCGATCTGATATCCGTGATATGCCAATCGAGCGCAATACCTGTGAGGTGGGTGACGAGGATATTGACCGTACCATCGAGACGCTGTGCAAGCAGCGAACCACTTATACCCCGGGCGATGCACCAGCTGAAGAGGATGACCGTGTGCTGATCGACTTTGAAGGTAAAGTTGATGGTGAGGTATTCGAAGGAGGTCAGGCGAACGACTACCCGGTGATCCTTGGAAAAGGCGCCCTGTTGCCTGAGTTCGAGGAGCAATTGACTGGAGCGAGTGCGGGCAATGATCTCACCATACGACTCACTTTTCCAAAAGACTATCCAGGGGCCGCGGTAGCCGGAAAGGATGCTGAATTTGCAATAACCGTTAAAGAGGTTGGAAAGCCTCAGCCCCCCCAGATTGATGAGGCCTTTATACGCACTTTCGGTGTGGAGGATGGTCTCGAGAGTTCTTTTCGCGAGGAGATACGCAAGAATCTTGAGCGTGAACGCGACCAGCGGGGGCGTGCCCAGGTGCGCCAAGCCGTGCTGGATGCCCTGATGAGCGATAACGAATTTGAAGTGCCTACGGCGCTGGTTGATGATGAAATCAATCGTGCCATCATGGCGGTACGCGAGCAATTGCGTCAGCAGGGCCTACCTCACGATGGGCCAATTGACCGTGCCAATTACCTGGACGAGTCCTATCGGCGCGTACGCCTTGGTCTGGTAATGCATGAAGTGGTTAAGCGGCGCGAGATTAAGCCAGATGCAGACCGGGTTCGTGCAAGAGTTACCGAGATGGGGTCAACCTACGATGACTCCGAGCAGTTTGCACGTTGGTATTACGAAGACAAGAATCGCCTTGCCCAGGTCGAAGCTGTTGTTGTCGAGGAGCAGGCGATCGAGGAGTTGTTGAGTGAAGCCAAAATTACGGAGACGACCATCACCTTTGATGAGTTCATGCGCCCAGCCACCCCCACGTCAGCGCCTGTTGAAGGCGCCGACAGTTAATCGGAATAAGTGATATGAACAAGACTTTTAGTGGCCCCGGAGTTATCGAGCCTCAGAGCCTCGGCCTTGTGCCAATGGTAATAGAGACTACCGGACGGGGTGAGCGGGCCTATGATATTTATTCACGCCTGCTCAAGGAGCGGGTGGTTTTCATGGTTGGGGCAGTCGAAGATCATATGGCCAACCTCATTGTTGCTCAATTGTTGTTTCTGGAATCAGAGAATCCAGATAAGGATATCCACCTTTATATAAATTCTCCCGGTGGTGCGGTTAACGCAGGAATGGCAATTTATGACACCATGCAGTTCGTGCGCCCGCAGATCAGTACCGTCTGCATTGGCCAGGCTGCCAGTATGGGTGCTGTAATTCTGGCTGGGGGGGCGCCGGGTAAACGTTTTACGTTACCTCATTCGAGAATCATGATTCACCAACCCTGGGGTGGATTTCAGGGCCAGGCTACCGACATTGATATTCACGCCCGTGAAATATTGCGTCTGCGCGACCGGTTGAACTCTGTGTTGGCTGCGCATACAGGTCGTGACGTGGATACGATCGCTACGGATACTGAGCGTGACAATTTCATGGATGAAAACGAGGCCATGGAATACGGGATCATCGATCGGGTTATTAAAAGCCGGGAAGACGAAACGTCTTCGATCTCGTAGTATCGCTGTTAACAGGACTTGCATTTTCTCGTCAAACCTTGCATCGTTAGAGTTCAGGTGATGCAAAAAATGCAAGTAGTGCAGTGGGATTTGACTGGGCAGGAGGACTGATGGCCGACAGCGACGGTGACAAAAAAGGCGACAAACTGCTGTATTGCTCTTTTTGTGGAAAGAGTCAGCACGAGGTACGCAAACTGATTGCAGGACCGTCGGTTTTTGTTTGTGACGAATGCGTCGAGTTGTGTAACGAAATTATCCGGGAAGAGGCCGAGGACGCTGAGGCGCCAGAGGCGGCAGGTGCACGCTATCCTACGCCGCAAGAGATCTGCGCCCGACTGGATGACTATGTTATCGGCCAGGCCGAAGCGAAGAAGGTGCTCTCGGTTGCGGTTTACAACCACTACAAACGTATCGAGCATGGAGATGCCGACGCGGTTGGCGGTGTCGACATTGCCAAAAGCAATATCCTGATGATCGGCCCCACCGGTTCGGGCAAGACGCTGTTGGCGGAAACTCTGGCGCAGGAACTCAACGTGCCATTCACGATCGCAGATGCCACGACCCTGACTGAAGCTGGGTATGTGGGCGAGGATGTTGAGAATATCATTCAGAAGCTCTTGCAAAAATGTGATTACGATGTTGAGAAAGCCCAAGTCGGGATTGTTTATATCGATGAGATTGACAAGATCTCCCGCAAGGCAGACAACCCGTCGATTACCCGGGATGTCTCCGGTGAGGGTGTGCAGCAGGCTTTACTGAAACTGATTGAGGGCACGGTTGCTTCAGTCCCACCGCAGGGCGGGCGCAAACACCCGCAGCAGGAATTCCTGCAGGTTAACACTCGTAATGTACTGTTTATCTGTGGCGGGGCATTCGCGGGGCTGGAAAAAGTGATCCAGGAACGTTCGGAAAAATCCGGTATCGGGTTTGGTGCGGACATCAAGAGTAAGACGGATACCGACCGCGTCAGTGAATTTTTGCGAGATCTTGAGCCTGAAGATCTCATCAAGTATGGCCTGATCCCCGAGTTCGTCGGGCGTATGCCTGTGGTTGCGACCCTTGAAGAACTCGATCAGGATGCCCTGATCACTATTTTGACCGAGCCGAAAAATGCGTTGGTCAAGCAGTATCAGAAGCTATTCGAACTTGAAGGAGTCGAGTTGGAGATTCGTCCTGAGGCGCTCAAGACGATCGCGCAGCGGGCGACTGAGCGTAAAACCGGGGCACGGGGCTTACGCTCGATCCTTGAAAGAGCTCTGCTCGAGACTATGTTTGAGTTACCCTCCATGGAGCATGTGACCCGTGTGACGGTCGATTCCAACGTGATTGAAGACGGCGCCCAACCGTTGTTCATGTACGAAGACGAGCAACGCAACGCCTCTAGTCAGTCATCCTGACAGGCCGTCATTTTAGCTTGGGGCGCATCATGGCGGCGCTTGAAAACAGTGTCACCCGGCCCCAACTATAGTACGTGACTCGATTTAATAACTCGGCGCCGATCGTATTGTTGTAGGCTTGTAAACCCACATTTCATGCATGGAAAACTTCATGACCGACGAAAAATCCATCGACCCGATTACCCCTAGAACCCGTTATCACATGCTGCCGCTTCGGGATGTGGTGGTATTCCCGCACATGGTGATTCCTCTTTTCGTCGGCCGGGAAAAATCCATCAAAGCGCTTGATGAGGCGGTCGAGGCTGGCAAGCAGATTTTTCTTGCCGCACAGCATGATGCGGCTGACGACGACCCGGCGCCGGAGAATATCTTCGGGGTCGGCACAGTCGCTAATATCCTGCAACTGCTGAGACTCCCCGACGGCACCGTGAAAGTATTGGTCGAGGGTATGTCGCGTGCTGCAATCGTCAACTACGTAGAGACAGAAGAGAGTTTTGTCGTCGACGCGGCGCCAGTGGGTGAGGGCGAGTTCGACGATCGTGAAGGCGAGGTGCTGATGCGTACCGTGATTTCTGAGTTTGAGCAATACGTCAAACTTAACTCGAAGATCCCGCCGGAGGTATTAACTTCGCTGAGTGGTATTGAAGATCCCGGACGCCTCGCCGATACCATTGCGGCGCACCTGACATTACGCAACGATGAAAAACAGAAGATCCTCGAATTTGGTGATGTTCGCGAATGTCTCGAACACATTCTTGGAATCATGGAATCGGAGATCGACCTGCTGCAGGTTGAAAAACGATTGCGTGGCCGAGTCAAGAAGCAAATGGAGAAAAGCCAGCGCGAATACTATTTAAACGAGCAGATGAAGGCTATTCAGAAGGAATTGGGGGAGATGGACGATGTCCCCAATGAGATGGAAGAGTTGCAGCAAAAAGTAGATCAGGCAGGAATGCCCAAGGAGTCCCGCGCGAAAGCCGAATCTGAGTTGAAGAAACTGCGCATGATGTCGCCGATGTCCGCTGAGGCAACTGTGGTGCGCAATTACATCGACTGGTTGGTGCAGGTGCCGTGGAAAAAGCGCAGTCGGGTCGTTAAAGACCTTACCAAGGCCGAGTCAATACTCGAAGCCGATCACTACGGACTGGAGAAGGTTAAAGAGAGAATTCTTGAATATCTCGCAGTTCAGCAGCGTATTAACAAGGTGAAAGGACCGATTCTGTGCTTGGTAGGACCTCCGGGTGTTGGCAAGACCTCGCTCGGCGAATCCATCGCCCGGGCAACCAATCGGAAATTCGTGCGTATGTCACTCGGCGGCGTGCGCGACGAGGCTGAGATTCGTGGCCATCGGCGTACCTATATTGGCTCGATGCCTGGCAAGATCATACAGAATATGTCGCGAACGGGAACCCGCAATCCATTATTCATGCTCGATGAAGTCGACAAGATGTCGATGGATTTCCGCGGTGATCCATCGTCAGCATTGTTAGAGGTGTTGGATCCGGAACAGAACCATAAGTTTGGCGATCACTATCTGGAGGTGGATTACGACCTATCCGAGGTTATGTTTGTGGCGACTGCCAACACACTGAATATCCCGAGCCCACTGCTCGACCGCATGGAAGTCATTCGTATCTCCGGCTATACCGAGGACGAGAAAATCAACATCGCGACCCGCTATCTGGTAGGCAAGCAGAAACGCAACAACGGCCTCAAGGAAGAGGAGATCAGTATCAATAAGCAGGCGTTGATCGATATCGTGCGTTACTACACTCGTGAGGCAGGCGTACGTGGGATGGAGCGAGAAATCGCCAAGATTTTCCGCAAGGTGGCCAAGGAGTTGCTGCTTGACAGCAATAAGAAACATGTTCAGGTCTCATCGCGCAATCTGGGTAAATATCTGGGTGTGCGACGACACCGTTATGGTCGCGCTGAAGAGGGTAACCGTGTGGGCCAGGTGACGGGCTTGGCCTGGACTGAAGTTGGAGGTGAATTGCTCACTATTGAGGCGGCTGTGATGCCGGGCAAGGGCAAGCACAGTTTTACCGGAAAACTCGGTGACGTGATGCAAGAATCGATTCAGGCCGCAATGTCGGTGGTACGAACCCGCTCGGCCCAGTATGGGATCGATGTAGAGTTTTATCAGAAGCAGGATATTCACATCCATGTCCCCGAAGGCGCGACCCCCAAGGATGGGCCTAGTGCTGGGGTGGCAATGTGTGCAGCGGTGATTTCAGCTATGACCGGCATTCCGGTGCGTGCTGATGTGGCGATGACCGGGGAGATCACCTTGCGCGGTGAGGTACTACCCATCGGTGGGCTCAAGGAAAAACTGCTCGCAGCGCATCGCGGCGGTATTGGCACAGTACTTATCCCAAAGGAAAACGAGAAAGATCTTGCCGAGATTCCAAAAAACATCAAAGGGGGACTCAAGATTGTTCCGATCCGCTGGATCGACGAGGTCTTCGCGGTTGCCCTTGAGCGTTTGCCTACATCAGAGACAGTCGATCCGGACCAAGCATCGGTGACGCCCGAAGAAACCAAGACCTCATCTGAGGAGTCCACACGAGCACATTGAGTCTTGTCTGCGATCTTTGACCAGATTAGGGTAGGGATCTCGCAAGCGGGTATGCGATTGAAATGGTTGTAGATTACCTTTAGCCTATTTTCTTTCATAGGGTTGCGATATATCTTGTAAGTCATTTCTGAGGTTGGAGATGGCTGGTATAGCGTTGATACACCTCAGTTTGCGGTTGACACCGATTTTCCAGTTGGTATAACAAGAGGACCCGGATGCCCAGGAGTCGACAGCGAGCGGATTGGTGCCGATCGGCTTCTTCGGGGCGATGGCTTGCCGGGAAACTCCTATTATTGGATAAGAGGAACAGAGCATGAATAAAGCGGATCTGATCGATTCGGTTGCATCTGCAACTGGTTTGGGGAAACCTGAAGCCGGTTCAGCGGTGGAGTCTGTCCTTAATGTAATCACCTCAGCGCTACAACGTGGGGAGAGTGTCTCCCTGGTCGGGTTCGGTATTTTCTCGATAAGCGAACGTGCGGCCAGGGTTGGGCGTAATCCCCGTACAGGCGAGAGTATTACCATCGCGCCGTCTCGGGCACCCAAGTTCAAGGCTGGCAAAGGCCTGAAGGATGCCGTAAACTAGCGCGCCCTCCGGGGGTGCTTAGCTCAGTTGGGAGAGCGTCGCCCTTACAAGGCGAAGGTCGCAGGTTCGAACCCCGCAGCACCCACCAAGGGCCCGCGGAGGAAAATCTCGTTGGGCTGATTCAGTCAATATTCGGAGCGGTAGTTCAGTTGGTTAGAATACCGGCCTGTCACGCCGGTGGTCGCGGGTTCGAGTCCCGTCCGCTCCGCCATCTATTTTGGGCACAAGGATGAGTCCTTTGCCCGCATATGCGAGTTACACCGGCCGCAGTGATACCATTATTGTTTGACTGGCAATGGGGCAGGGTCTGGCTGGACCGTCCTCGCCGGTGGGCACGACACATCTGGGGTAAGTAAAGCATGCTGACAGCAATCAGAGAGCGCGCAACAGGTTGGATTGCCTGGACACTGGTGATCCTAATCACTATCCCCTTTGCCTTATGGGGTATCAATTCCTATTTTGAAGGCGCTTCAAAGGTAGTCGTTGCGACAGTCAATGGGGTTGACCTAGAACAGCGGGCATATCAGCAGGCTCTTTCGGATCATCGTCGGTCACTGGTTCAGATCATGGGGCGCAATGTCGATGCTGAGTACTTCTCTAACCCGGCTTTCAAATTACAGGTACTTGAATCACTGATTGACAGTAACCTGCAAGCGGAGTACCTGCGTGAACGAGGCTATCGGGTTACCGATGAGCAGTTGGTTAGTCGGATCAGATCAATCGAGGCCTTTCACAGTGATGGGGTTTTCGATACGGATCGATACGAAGCACTGGTGCGCAATGCAGGTCTTTCGGTGGAGGGCTTCGAGCAGCAGCAACGTCAGCGGGGCGCGCTTGAACAGTTGCGAACGGGTTTAAGCGAAACCGCTTTTGTAATACCGGCGGCGATAGACCGCGCCATTGAACTGTTGAATCAACGCCGTCGCGCGAGTTACACCGTGCTGGGCGTTGAAAAGTTTTCGCACTCGGCCGCTGTAGGTGCTGCTGCGGTCCGTGCTGAGTTCGACAACAACCCCGATCGTTATGTTAATCCGGCCGAAATACAGGTGGATTATCTGCGATTGTCGGTTGTTGATCTGGCTCAGCAGATAAGTGTGGATGAAGATTCCCTGAAGAGTTATTACGATATGAATCTGGCACAGTTTTCGCGTCCCGGGAGTCGTCGCGCGAGCCATATCTTGATCAGCGTGGTTGCCGATGCCTCAGCCGATGTGGTGAATGCAGCCCAGGTGCAAGCGGCAGGGTTAGCCCTACGGGCTCGGGCAGGCGAGAATTTCGAACAACTCGCGCGCGAGCATTCTGGCGATACTGGTTCAGCGGGTCGTGGAGGTGATCTGGGAGTCATTCGTCCCGGCACCATGGCGCTGCCGTTTGAAGAAGCTGTGTTTGCTCTTGATCAAGGTGAGGTGAGCGAGCCGGTGCGCACAGATTATGGTTGGCACGTGATTCGCTTGACTGATCTGCGTGAAAATGAAACTAAACCTTTTACTGAGGTGCGCGGCGAAATACGCTCAGTGTTGGCTCGCGAAGCCGCCGAAGAGCAGTTTCTAGCGCTGGCGGAGGATTTCCAAAACATCGTCTTTGAGCAGCCTGGTTCGCTTGAGCCGGCCGCAGATATCTTGGGCCTGCCGATAGAGCGCAGTGAGTGGTTCTCTCGCGCCACGGGTACTGGCCTGACCAAAAGTGGTGTTGTTCGCCAGGCTGCATTCAGTGATGAAGTCCGTGTTGACCGACTTAACAGTGAGATGCTGGAGGTCGACAGCGATACATTGGTTGCCGTGCGGTACGCCGATTTCCGTGAGCAGCGTAAGCAGGCCTTCGAGGAAGTTCGTCAGGGTATCGAAAGCGAGCTTGTGGCCAAGGCGGCGCTCCACGCCCAGGAAGTCGCAGCACAGGCACTTATCGATGGGCTGCGTTCAGGTGCGAACTGGCATGAGGCGTTGGCTGAGCATCAACTCGAATCGCATGAATTACCACAGGATCCGGCCAAACTGTCCGGTCCGATTGAGCAGGGCGTCGCCATGGCGGTTTTTTCAAGCCCTGTTCCCAGCCCCGGCAGAGCAACTTATGGCGGCCGACGTCTCGATTCGACCCGTTACACTGTGTTCCAGCTCGAGGAGGTGATTCCGGGCAATCCGACTGATGCTAAACCGGCCGAACGCCAGCAGGTCGAGAACTTAATCGCCGCCCGTGGTGGCGAAGAGCTTTTGTCAGGTCTGCGCCACACTTTGCGTTCGGTAGCGCAGGTAGAGGTGTTTGAAGAAAACCTATAACTCACTCGAGTCGATTCAGTTCAGGATTCGTCCGCAAAACGAGGACTGATGCCGACGGTGTTGAAACCGCCATCGACATAGGTAATCTCACCGGTGATTCCAGACGCCAGGTCCGAGCAGAGAAATGCCGCGGTGTTGCCGACTTCCTCGATAGTGACGCCGCGTCCGAGTGGCGCAGTGTTTTCATAGAACTTCATCATTTTTTTCAGACCACGAATACCAGATGCGGCAAGAGTTTTTATCGGCCCTGCAGAGATTCCATTGACTCGTATCCCATCGTCACCAAGGGATTGCGCCAGGTAACGCACATTGGCTTCAAGGCTGGCTTTGGCCAGGCCCATAACGTTGTAGCCCGGCATCGAGCGTTGGGAGCCGATATAACTCAGTGTCAGCATGGCCGCACCATCGCTCATCATTGGACGCAATGCACGTGCCAATGCGGCGAAACTGTAAGAGCTGATTTCATGGGCAGTGCGAAATCCTTCCCGGGTTACGGAATCCAGAAACATACCTTCCAGTTCTTCTCGAGGGGCGAAAGCAATCGAGTGTACGAGGATATCGACGGTATCCCAGTGTTGCGCGAGACTGGTGGCCATATTCTCGATATCGTTGTCGCTGGAAACATCACAGCGGATCGCTATCTGTGAGCCTAACTGCCCGGCAAATTTTTCTGCTCGCGCGCCGAGCTTATCATTTTCAAAGGTCAATGCCAGTTGAGCTCCCTCGCGAGCCATCGCTTGTGCAATACCCCAGGAAATAGAGCGGTTTGATGCTACACCGGTAATTAACGCGCGCTTGCCGTCGAGAAATCCCATCTTGTGTAGTTCCTTTAAGTAAAATGAAGGTGGAAGCGATTTTTATCCTAAGCATGGGTCAGTGTCAAAGTTAGACTATGCCTATGGTTAACGGTGAGGTATCGATTGTAGCGATGGCGCCACAGGCCCTCGCCCGGGCACAGCAATTGGCTTTGGGCCTGGCTTTACCACTGTTGGGTTGTTCTGCCGATGTTTCAGGCATGGTTCTCGAGGTATACCCGGACCGCTTGGCGTTGCGGAACTGTGCTCAGCCAGGCACGCATGCGCTGGTGATTGATCCACAACACGGACGACGGCCCGCCCCGGGCCGCGACCTGATTACCCGCTCGCTGGGACGGGGTTGCCGATCCATTATTGATGCCACTGCAGGCTTTGGCGCTGATGCTTTTGATTTTGTCCGGCGTGGCAAAAAGGTGATTGCCATTGAGCGGGTTGGGGTAATTGCTGCGATGCTGGAAGATGCGGCGCAGCGTTTCCGATTCCAGTGTGCTAGCGCCCAGTTTGTAGTGGTTGTCGGAGATGCCTGTGAACAGATTGCATTACAGCCGCCAGCAGACGTTATCTTTCTTGATCCGATGTTCCCCAAGACTCAACGCCATACGGCGTTGGCGCGCAAATCGCAACAGTTATTGCGTGTGCTCGCCGGCGATGACCGAGATGCACAACAGCTTGTAAATATCGCCCGAGAAAAAGCGCTAAGGCGGGTGGTTGTTAAGCGCCCACGACATGCAGCGCCGCTGGCCGCTAATCCTGATAGCTGTTTCAGGGGTAGATCAATACGGTATGACGTCTACCTGGCGGGCGTATCATGAGAACTGGTTATTGGTTCTATCTGCCGGGTCTTACTGGGTGTGAAACCCAGGCTTTGTTGAGCGAGCCGCAGGCCAGTCACGCGGTACGGTCTCGCCGCCTTAAGGTAGGTGATCCGCTTTGGCTGTTCAACGGCGCAGGTCATATCGCACCAGGCCGCATCAGTGACGTTGTTCAGCGCCCGCTTGAGGTACACATCGACTTGGAAGCGGGGCAGGAGCTACCGGCTCCACGACGTCGTATACATTTGCTGAGCGCTTTACCCAAGAGTGAACGTCAAGTGACGATGTTGGATATGGCGACTCAACTGGGAATGACCGATTTTACGGTACTGGTGTGTGAACGCAGTGTGAGTCATATGCGAGACCGGGGGTTGTCCCGGTGGCAGCGGGTAGTTGTCGAAGCCTGCAAGCAGAGTCACCAGCCGTGGTTGCCAGTGATTCATCCGCCTATGAGTATTGAGGCCTTAGTTGCCAAAAGCATCAGTCCCGATGCAGTGGTATTGCTGGCCGATCCCGGCGGGCATTCAGCTGCGCAGGTTTCACCTCTGATCGCCAACGCGTCGACCATCTATCTTCTGGTTGGGCCCGAAGGGGGATTCACGGCGTGTGAGCGCGACCAGCTGGCCACAGTGGCGAGTGCGTCGGTGTCTTTGGGCGATGGCGTACTGCGTATTGAAACGGCTGCGGTCGCAATGGTAGCGCTGGTCGGTAGCGCATGTTCACCATAGACGCTTCCAGTCCAGTTTCAAGCTTGTTGGTGGACTATAGGCTGGCGACCCGGGTTTGTTGGGATTTCAGCTCTTCGATATCGCGTGCGAGTTGATCTGCACGGTTTTTCTCTTTGGTTACAATATCTTCTGGAGCTCGGGCCACGAAGTTAGGGTTTGATAGCTTCGTCTGACAACGTTGCAAATCCTCAGCGAGCTTCTCCACCTCTCGTTCTAGGCGCTTGAGTTCGGCCGCGCGGTCGATAACAGATCCTAGCGGAACCAGGATCTTCATCTCGCCTGAAAGCGCCATTGCGCTTTGCGGAGTGTCTTCGTCATCGGCGACAAAAGCCAGGCTTTGCAAGCGACCCAGCGCGGCCAGTAGCGTGTGAAAATCCCTGGCTCGGCGTCTATCGAGATCATTGCCGCCCTGAAATATAACCGGCAACTCTTTGCGCGGATCAATGTTCATCTCCCCGCGTATATTGCGTACGCCACTGACGATGGCCTGGACCCACTCCATGTCGGCAACCGCTTTGTCGTCAACTCGATTCGATTCAAACTGCGGGTAAGACTGATTCATGATCGAGTCGCTATTGGTTAATGTGCGCGAGCGTAATTGCTGCCACAGTGCTTCAGTGATAAATGGCATGATCGGGTGAATCATTCGCAATGTGGCGCCGAGTACGTTGACCAGGGTCTGACGCACACCATCCTTGCGTACCTCCGACAAGCTATCGTCAGCGAGTTCGATCTTTGCGATTTCCAGGTACCAGCTGCAGTACTCATCCCAGGCAAAGGCATGCAATGTTTGCACCACTTGGTCAAGCCGATAGACTTCCATCGAAGTTGCGACATCTTCAGCAATGTGTTGCAACCGAGAGTTTATCCAGCGTTCGGCTGTTCCAGTTTCGAAGTTAGCCAGGGGTTTGTCCGCAAGAGAATCAGTATTCATCATCACGAAACGTGCGGCGTTCCAAAGCTTGTTGCAAAAATTACGAAAGCCTTCGACTCGGCCCAGGTCAAAGCGGATATCCCGACCTTGAGTCGCCAAACTGGCAAACGTAAACCGCAGCGCGTCGGTGCCGAAAGAGGGAATTCCATCCGGAAATTGGCGGCGGGTTGCATCTTCAATATGCTTTGCCATTTGCGGTTGCATGAGTCCGGTGGTGCGTTTTTCGACAAGAGCAGGCAGCGCAATGCCATCGATCAGATCCAATGGGTCAAGTACGTTACCCTTGGACTTGGACATTTTTTGTCCGTCAGCATCGCGTACCAGTCCATGTACATAGACGTCTCGGAAGGGGGCGCTGCCGGTAAACTTCAGGCCAAACATGATCATTCTGGCGACCCAGAAAAAGATAATGTCAAAGCCGGTTACGAGCACGCTCGTGGGGTAAAAGGTGCCCAGTTCGTCAGTCGAGTCGGGCCAGCCCAGGGTCGAAAAGGGCCACAGGGCCGAAGAGAACCAGGTGTCTAGTACGTCATCGTCCTGATACAGAGGTACGGCCTCCTGGCCATGCAGTGCCTGTGCTTGTACCTGCGCCTGGGTTTCATCGCGTGCAACGAAGATATTGCCCTGATTGTCGTACCAGGCGGGAATACGGTGACCCCACCAGATCTGTCGGGAGATACACCAATCCTGAATATTGTGCATCCAGTCAAAATAGGTGCGGCTCCAGTTAGCGGGAACGAAGCGGATGTCACCGTCTTCTACCGCCTTGATCGCAGGCTCGGCCAACGCTTGCGCCCGCACAAACCACTGGTCGGTCAGGTAGGGTTCGACGACTGCATGGGAGCGGTCCCCCCGGGGAACCATGAGGGTGTGATCGTCTATTCGTTCTATAAGATCGAGCGCCTTAAGATCGGCGACAATCCGTTCCCGGGCATCGTAACGGTCCATCTCATGATAGGGCGAACCCGGCAGATTGATTGCGGCGCTGGGGTCGAGGATATTTATTGGCGTGAGCCCGTGCCGGTTTCCGACCTCGTAATCATTGAAATCATGTGCCGGTGTAATTTTCAGACAGCCTGTGCCGAAATCTGGGTCAACATAATCGTCAGCAATGATGGGAATCTCACGTCCGACCAGCGGTAACATGACCTGACAGCCGACAAGCTGACGATATCGTTCATCGTCAGGGTGCACCGCTACTGCGGCGTCGCCAAGCATGGTTTCCGGCCGGGTGGTGGCGACAATCACGTAGCCGCTGCCGTTGGCCAGCGGGTAGCGCAGATGCCACAGGAAACTCTGCTCCTCTTCGGCAAGTACCTCCAGATCTGATAGTGCGGTGTGCAGCACTGGGTCCCAGTTAACCAGTCGCTTGCCACGGTAGATCAGATCTTCTTCGTACAGCCGGACGAAAGCCTCGCGCACCGCGTGGGACAGATCTTCGTCCATGGTAAACCGTTCCCGACTCCAATCTAAAGACGCTCCCATACGCCGTAGTTGCCGGGTGATTGTCCCGCCGGATTCGCGTTTCCATTGCCAGATGCGTTCGATGAATGCATCGCGCCCCAGATCATGACGGGTCTTGCCTTCGGCGTTTAGTTGGCGCTCAACCACCATTTGCGTTGCAATGCCCGCATGGTCTGTTCCACCCTGCCATAAGGTTCGATGGCCACGCATCCGGTGGTATCGCACCAGCGCGTCCATGATCGTATCCTGGAAGGCATGGCCCATATGCAGACTGCCGGTGACGTTGGGTGGAGGGATGGCAATGCAGTAAGGATCTCCGTCCCCGGCCGGCGCAAATTGACCACTACTTTCCCATGCGTCGTAAAGCGCCTGTTCTATCGCATGCGGGTCATAGGTTTTGCTGAGTTCGTTTTCGTTCATGAATCAATGGCGTTTTCTACTGTCAGGGTAGAAATTAACAAAACGTGAAAGTATAGGCTAACTGCTGCGAGACAGACACGTCCGCAGACGAGGTTGAGGTATGTCAGTTGTCGTGCAGCCACGGGGCCAGATGCTGGCTGATATCGTGGGCTAACTCGTCACGCAGCAATTCGGGTAGAGATTCGCCTGAATGCAGGGATAGTCTTTTTTCAACTACGGCGAGCAGTTCGCTGGTCAGCTCCTCAAGACCCTTATCGTCAGCAGTCACAGCCTTCGCTTCATCAGCCACAGCTGGTTCCCTGTTTGATTGCTCAGCCTGGCTCTCGTGCCCAGCATCCGTAGGGTGATCTGGGGCAATAGTGCGATCTAGCGCCTCAACGGAAGATTCTTTGGGAGCTTGTGGGCTTGGAGCTGTGAACATATCGACGGTTTGCGGCTGCTCCGGATTGATGTCTTTCGCTATGGGGGGCGTCTTTAGGGTTAGAAATTCCTGGGAATCGGCTGGCGTTGGGTCTTCGGCTAGGGCATCCAGCGTTGGCGTGTCGTTTGGGTCAGACTCAATTAATTCGCCCAGGTTTTCCAGTTCGCGGATCAGCACCTCTCGGTCTTTTTTTTGTGTCATCGCAGCCCTGCCCCGCTACAGCTTGATTTCATGGGTGGTTGGTTCAATTCCGTTTTCACGGTAAAAGCGATACCGCCTCCGACCCGATTCTCGTTCAGCGCCTTCATTGCCGACAATCTCGGCGACGCGGAGAAAGCCGGTGAAATCGGCGACCGGGTCCCCAGCAAGGGACACCACCACCTGGGCAGTTTCACTTTTGGCCGGCTCATTCCCGATGGTCACGGGTGTGCGGGTTTTGCCTGTGCCGTTGATAGAGTGGGGTACAAAGCTGTTCTGAGAGAAGGTCCATAGTAGCTGGTCCAGGGTTTTGGCCTGTTCTACGCTGCTACAACGTATGTAAACCTGATGCCCTGCCTGAAAGGCTTTCTCCGTTACACGACAGGCGAGCGTTAAGTGGCCCTGCGCAGGCCCGCCGGACTGAACATAGAAATCAACCCTGCAACTCATGGCTCCATCAGCCTGCTTTGGCTCGGTTAATCAGGAAACGAGTCAACAAGGGTACTGGACGGCCAGTTGAACCTTTTCTAGCTCCAGAATGCCACGCCGTGCCGGCAATATCCAGATGTGCCCAGGTCATCTTTGTGGCAAACCGGGACAAAAAGCAGGCAGCGGTGACGGCTCCAGCGGTACGCCCACCGATATTGGCCATATCGGCAAAGCGACTGTTGAGTTGTTTCTGGTAGTCCTCCCAGAGCGGCATACGCCAGGCACGGTCTCGAGCTAAGTTACCGCAAACCAGGAGCTCTTCGGCCAGCGCATCATCAGGGCTGAACAACGCTGTGGCAGGATGCCCCAGTGCGACCACGCAGGCGCCGGTGAGTGTTGCAATATCAATGATTGCTGCGGGTTTGTAGCGTTCGGCATAGGTCAGAGCGTCGCAGAGGACGAGCCGGCCCTCAGCATCGGTATTGAGAATCTCAATAGTTTTTCCTGACATGCTGGTAACGATGTCCCCGGGTTTACTGGCGGCGCCGTCGGGCAGGTTTTCACTGCTGGGCACGATACCCACGACATTAAGCTTGAGCTGGAGTTCAGCGGCAGCTACCAATGCACCAAATACGCTAGCACCGCCACACATGTCGTACTTCATTTCGTCCATAGCTGATGCGGGTTTCAACGAAATTCCACCTGCATCGAAAGTTATGCCTTTTCCCACCAGGACCACTGGCGCTTCATTCGATTTGCCGCCACGGTGCTCCATGATGATGAACCGTGCTGGCTCCCGACTACCACGCGAGACGGACAGCAATGCACCCATTTTAAGGGACTTCATTTTGGCTTCATCCAGGATCTTGACGCCCAAGCCGTGGCTACGCGAAAGTTTTCGTGCCTGGGTAGCCAGGTAACTGGGGGTGCATAGATTTCCTGGCAGGTTGCCAAGATCTTGAGCCAGTTTCATGCCGTTGGCGATTGCTGTCGCTTCTTTGACGCCGGCCCGGGTGACTGATGCTGTGCTGCTTGATCCTGGCACAAGAGTAATCCGTGTCAGTGCGCCACCGCGTTTGATCGCCTCTTTACTTGCGCCCGTTTTTAATTGATTAAAGCGATAAGTGGCGTTATGCAGCGCCTGTGCCAGGACCCGGGCACGCGTACTGGGGTCAATCCCTTTGGCTGAGATTTCCGCCAGGGTTACGACGGCATTGGTAGCTGGTGTTGCACACAGACGTTGCGCTGTTGCAGCTGCAGCACGAGCAAAATCATCGGCATCGGGATGTTCGCCGACCCCGACCAGAAGCAGTCGTTGGGCGTTAATCCCTGATGGAGCAGGGGTCATCAGCACGGTGCCGGGTCGGCCATCGATATCTCCCGCTTTAGTAAGTGTGCTGATCAGGCCTTGCGTTGCGGCCTCAACCTTGCGGGCACTGGCTGACCAGCGATCATTTTTATGAATGGGAATAACAAGGCAATGGGTGTGCACGCGGGTGATGTCGGGTGAAGAAACGGTGATTTTCATATTTTTCCTGGCAATAAAACTGTGGTTTGAGTTCAGTAACACTGGGTCGATTATGCTGATTCACGTAAAATGACGTGCTATTGTGGTGGCTGATTCAATGCGATGTCAAAACCCGCGGCTAGGAACGTCTAATGATCCTGCGTAGAGCCCTTGCCCGCGAGGTCCTGCTCACCAGCGGAGCAGTGACTGTGGTAATTTTTTGTATTTTCCTAGTTGTTCGCGTTTTGGGATTTTTACGCCAGGCTGCCGAGGGCGTTATTCCCATCGATAGCATATTTTTGTTACTGTTTCTGAAAGTGATTGGCTACATGGATGTGATCCTTCCGCTGATGATGTTTGTGGCCATATTGATGGTGCTCGGCCGTTGGAGTCGGGACAACGAGATGACCATCATGGCAGCGGCCGGCTTTGGTTTGGGTCATCTGCTACGACCCGCAGGTTTTTTGCTGCTGGTGAGTGCCATCATTGTTGGAAGTTTTTCTCTCATTGTAGGACCTATGGCGGTGCGGGCAGTGGGAGCGATAGAGCATGACCTGAAATCCCGTGACGACATTGTGGGAGTTATCCCAGGCGTTTTTTTGGAAACTCGCGCAGGCCGCGCAGTTTATTTTGTTGAATCACTGAATGACGAGACCGGGCAGTATGAGGGGATCTTTGCGTGGGGGTCGGATGCCGGTCGGGAAGGAGTGATCCTCGCGCAAACCGCATACCGGAAAATCGACCCTGATAGTCAGGATGCGTTTCTGGTCTTAGAAGATGGTGTTCGCTATGAAGGTGTACCCGGGGACAGCGTTTACCGGGTCATTAATTTTGAGCGCTATGCCATCCGCGATAGTATGGGTCCGGCTTCACCGGTACGCTATCCCTTGCATGGTTGGAAAACAGGTCGGTTATGGAAATCTAATGGCTCCTATGAGCGCAAGGAATTAGCCTGGCGGTTCTCCAAGATCGCTGTACTTCCAGTACTCATTCTTTTCGCACTGTCACTGGGCCGCATGGAGCCACGAGGCAAGCGGTATGTGTCGATGTTTGTAGCATTGTCAATTTATTTCTCCTATACCAATCTGGTAACGCTGATGTGTGCCCAGATGCCTAAGGGTGGGTTCGAACCGCTGGCAGGGTTGATAGCAACTCACCTGCTGTTTGCGGCTATGGCGGTGTATCTGTTCTGGCGTCGCGCCAATGACCGGCCTCTTTGGCAGTGGCCAGTCCGACTCAAACGCATCGCTGGCTGAGTACCGATGCGCTTGCTCGATCTATATCTGGGGCGGGTATTACTAAACCAGATACTACTGGTTCTGGGAGTACTGGTTGGTGTGTTTGTGTTCGTTACATTCATTGACCAGGTTTCCTACCTTGGTACGGGTCAATATAGCCTGCTGGATGCGATGAAGTATGTCCTGTTAAGTACGCCACGTATCGTTTACGAGGTATTTCCGATGGCGGTGCTGGTGGGTGCAATACTCGGTCTCTCCCTGCTGGCAGTCGATTCGGAGTTGATCGTGATGCGTTCCAGTGGGATATCGATCGGTCAGATTACTGTCGCTGTGCTAAAGCTGGGTTTTCTGTTGGCCTTGGTAGCGCTACTGATTGGCGAGTTCATCACACCATGGAGTGAAACTCTGGCGCAGCGCGGGCGGGCCCAGGCGTTGGAACGGAATATTGAACAAAAATCCAACTCTGGCTTGTGGCTGCGAGACAAAAAGACCTTCGTCAATGTTCGCGAGGTCCTGCCCGACCTGACATTGCGCGATATTCGGGTTTTCGAATTTGACAGCATGAGCCAACTGCGTGCACTGGTCTATGCGGGCAAGGGCCGTTACGCCGAATCGTTCTGGGATCTTGACGACGTCAGGCAGACATTAATTGATGAACAGGGCTTTACCCAGGTCAGTGAGGCGCCCAAGGCCCGTTGGAACACCGCGGTCACGCCGCAGACGATGACGGTATTCTTGGTGCAGCCGGACCAGTTATCTCTGCTCCAGTTGCGTCAGTATATTGCTCACCTCAGTGCTAATGTTCAGGACACGCGTAACTTTGAATTGGCTTATTGGTCGAAACTGACATTACCTGCGTCAGCGGCTGTCATGCTGTTGCTGGCGATCCCATTCGTCTTTGGCAGTATTCGCTCAGCAGGCATGGGTCGGAACCTTTTTATCGGAATCATGATCGGAATTACCTTTTTTGCCACCAGCAAGGCGCTGGGCTATATCGTGCTGGTTTATGATATGCCGCCACTGGTGGGGGCCATTTTGCCAACGGCTGCCTTCGCAATGGCTGCAGGGATTCTCTACCGGCGGATCCCTTAAGCGCCAACACAAATAGGAGGCCCGACGCTGACTGGCCTACGATAGCCACCCCTGTTATGACTTGATTGGGTTGGATGTCAGCCGGTGATCGCGCCTGGCTCGACCAGGTCAACCATATTGTGCCCGGGCTTAAGTAGCAGATTGAGCCGTCCGATGAGCGCCCTGGAGCGCCGTGCGCCCCAGGGGTGCGAGTCGATCAGCCTAGGGCAGTTTCTGGGTCGACATAGTTATAGCCCAGATCGCGCGCCACTTCTCGGCAAGTGATCTTGCCTTCATGCACGTTCAGGCCGTCACGCAAATGACGATCCTCCTTGAGAGCCTGGTGGTAGCCTTTGTCCGCCAGCACCAGCACATGAGGCAAGGTGACGTTATTGAGTGCGTAGGTCGAGGTGCGCGGGACGCCGCCGGGCATATTCGCAACGCAGTAGTGCACTACATCATCGACCACGTAGGTGGGTTCAGCATGAGTTGTGGGTCGTGCAGTTTCACAGCAGCCACCCTGGTCGATAGCCACATCAACGATGACAGCGCCCGGCTTCATGGCCCGCACCATCTCGGCTGTGACCAATTTGGGGGCTGCTGCGCCTGGAATCAGGACGCCACCGATTACCAGGTCAGCCTCAAGTACATGACGCTCGACCGCGTCACGGGTTGAAAATACCGTATTGGTTGAGCGACCGAACTGTTGCCAGTGCGTTTCAATGACCTCGGGGCTTCGATCAATCACCCAGACATCTGCACCCATACCGACTGCAATATGTGTGGCGTGTGTGCCGACCACACCGGCACCGAGAATCACCACTTTGGCTGGGTCTACTCCTGGCACACCCCCGAGCAACACGCCCAGGCCGCCGTGGGGATGCTCAAGGCAATAGGCGCCAGCCTGTATGGCCATACGACCAGCCACCTTGGACATGGGCGCAAGCAGGGGCAGGCCCCCGCGAGGCGACGTGACGGTCTCGTAGGCGATACAGGTCGCACCGCTGTCGACTAAGTCACGAGTTTGCTCCGGATCTGGCGCCAGGTGCAGGTAGGTAAAGAGAATCTGGCCCGGGCGTAGCATGGCGCGTTCGTTAGCTTGCGGCTCTTTCACTTTGACGATCATTTCTGCGCTGGCAAAAATCTCTTGTGGGTCATCAACAATTTGCGCGCCCACTGCTCGATATTCGTCATCGCTTGCGCTGATACCTTCCCCGGCGTTGGCCTGTACCATGACCTGGTGGCCATGGGTCACGGCTTCACGTACGCTGGCTGGTGCCATGCCAACCCGGTATTCGTGGTTTTTTATTTCCTTGGGTACGCCGATTAACATTTAAGAACCTCCCGGTTAATTAAAACATGACACCTAATAGTGCCTAACTAGATTTTTAGTACAGCTGCCAGGCAATAACGCGCTCACTTTGACCCATGGGCGAGTTGCAATTTTCACAATCGCCCATGGGTTGTTCTATTGGGAGCGCATGTCGGCACGGTCAATACCTGCAACCGCTACCGGCGCCTTCATCGCATCACGGCGGAAGGGTTCGCCCAGCTCCTGGTTGAGAACCACCTCGATAAAGGTCGTGATATTGCTGTTCATCTGCTCGCTGATAGCGGTATTGAGCGCAGCCGTGAGCTCTTCCATGGTCTCAGTTTTAACACCCTTAACCCCGCAGGCTTGGGCTATCTTGGCGTATTCCACACCTACGTTAAGTTCTGTACCAACGAAATTGTCCTGATACCATAATGTGGTGTTTCGCTTTTCAGCACCCCACTGATAATTACGGAATATGATCATGGTGATCGGTGGCCACTCGTTACGGCCGCACGCGGTCATCTCGTTCATGGAGATCCCGAAAGCCCCATCCCCAGCAAAACCAACCACAGGAACATCCGGGCAGCCGATCTTGGCGCCGAGGATTGAGGGAAAGCCGTAACCGCATGGGCCAAATAGGCCGGGAGCAAGATATTTTCGGCCTTGCTCGAAACTCGGGTATGCGTTGCCGATGGCACAGTTGTTACCAATATCCGAAGAGATAATGGCTTCACGGGGCAGGGCTTTCATGATGGCACGCCATGCCTGGCGAGGTGACATGCGCTCAGGTTTGTCGTCCCGCGAGCGTTGGTTCCAGGTAGTGCCGGGATCATCTTCTTCGTGATCCATGCTGGCAAGCTCTGATGCCCAGTCGGACTTGCACTTTGCGATCAGGTCTGCCCTTTGGGCGCGGCCTTGGTCGCCTGAATTGACGCTGAGTTGCCTAAGCAACTGTTCAGCGACTCGTCGGGCATCACCTTGGATGGCCACATCTACTTTCTTGGTTAAGCCAATGCGATCAGCGTTGATATCGACCTGTATCAGGCGTGCATCTTTAGGCCAATAGTCAATTCCGTAACCGGGTAGGGTTGAGAAGGGGTTTAGGCGCGTACCTAGCGCCAGGACGACGTCAGCCCTGGAAATAAGTTCCATTGCAGCCTTGGAGCCGTTGTAGCCCAGCGGTCCGGCGGCCAGGGGGTGTGAGCCGGGAAAGGCATCGTTGTGTTGGTAGTTGCAGCACACCGGTGCGCCCAGTCTTTCGGCAAGGGATACGGACGTTTCGATAGCGCCGCTTAGCACGGCACCGGCCCCGTTGAGAATGACCGGAAAACTGGCCTCGGATAGAAGTGCCGCGGCCTTGGCAATAGCAGCCTCGCCTCCGGGAGAACGCTCTACCTCGATAACTTGGGGCAGTTCAATATCTATAACCTGGGTCCAGTAATCGCGTGGCACATTGATTTGCGCTGGCGCCGAACCTCTTCGAGCTTTTTCGATGACACGGTTGAGCACTTCAGCGATCCGGGCTGGGTCACGAACCTCTTCCTGGTAGCAGACCAAGTCCTGGAATATGGCCATCTGCTTTACTTCCTGGAAGCCACCCTGACCTATGGTCTTGTTCGCAGCCTGGGGGGTCACCAGCAGTAACGGGGTGTGGTTCCAGTAAGCGGTCATGACTGGCGTGACGAAGTTAGTAATGCCCGGCCCGTTCTGGCCAATGGCCATACTCATTTTGCCGGTCACCCGCGAATAGCCGTCGGCGCTCATTCCCGCGTTACACTCGTGGGCACAATCCCAGAACTTAATACCAGCCGCTGGGAAAAGATCTGATATCGGCATCATGGCAGAGCCAATGATCCCAAAAGAATGCTCGATCCCGTGCATTTGTAGAACTTTGACAAACGCTTCTTCAGTGCTCATTTTCATATGTTTCTCCTGTGATCTGGAATCGCGTGGAAGTAGGCCAGGGTACCGGTGGAGATACACCTCTTGACCAGACTTTTGATCTTCGTGACGATTTTGACTGCCCAGTGTGTTGCCGGCACCCGGATATGCGCTGGGTATTTGGACGGCGAACCATAGAACAGGTAAGCACCCACGCATAGGGCCAGCGCGATGTCATACAGTGCGCCAGATGTGGCTTCCAAGCCTGATGTATCTATAACCCAACCATGACCGTTTTGGAAATCAATCTATGCCTGCCGATGACTACCGCTGCGCTGCCATATGGACCTAAGGTGGCAAAGGCGGCAAATGCCAGTCACCCCCGGTTTGAAGTACTTCGCACCTGGGGTGAACTGTGTGAGCGCAGCAGCGCGTTACCCGGTGATACCCCGCACCAAAGTCCGCTGGATCGTCTGGCAACTCGCGGCAACGCTACACGGCAAGGCACCCCAAACAATCCGGCGCCACCTGCTTGCCCAGCCGCGGATAATGGCCGTGGGGTTGTTAGATCAACGGAACTGGCTCTGCGGGCCAACTCCCTGCGAGTTACCGAATTATCGTGCCATGCCTGCCAGTTTGGAGATACCGGGCTCGATGCGATCAACCGGGATAGATGAGAATCCCAGCCTCAGGAAATTTTTTGGCGCGGGCTGGGCTAGAAAAAAGACATCTCCTGCTTCAAATAGGATGCCCTGGGCCGCACAATCCTGGTGTAGTTGTCGTGCGTCCAGTCCTGGCGGCCCCTTGAGCCAAAATGATGAGCCACCGGTCGAAGGGCTGACTGTCCACTCTGGCAGGTGCTGATTGAGCGCGTCGCGTAGCGTATGCCATCGATCCCGCAGTGAGTGACTTAGGCGTCGGACCAGGGCATCGTGATAGCCGCGCTTGAGGAACTGGGCGACGATCAACTGGTTGTTAGCGGGTGGATGGCGGCTCATGAGTCGCCGTAGCGCCCGAGCTTCTCGAATAAATTCTGCAGGGGCAACCATGAATCCGATCCGCAATCCCGGCGCGAGCGTTTTGGACAGGCTTCCGATATAGATCACGACGCCGTCCCGGTCCAGGCTTTTGAGTGCGGGCGTGGGGTCACCCAGAAAGTTATGTTCACTTTCGTAGTCGTCTTCAATGATGACGAATTTGTCTTGCCGGGCTCTTGCCAGTAGTGCTTCGCGTCGGTCACGGCTCAACGTCACTGTGCTTGGAAACTGGTGACTGGGAGTAAGGTACAGGCACTGGCAATGCGAAAGCGCTGATCCAGGAACCAGTCCTTTGTCATCCACCGCGAGCGCTTCAATGCGGGCAGTGCGGGCCGCAAAGATATTGCGCGCATCCGGGTAACCAGGTTCCTCCATGGCGACCACCTGATCTTCGGTCAACAGCAGATCTGCAGTAAGGTACAGCGCCTGTTGCGCGCCCAGCGTAACAAGGATCTCATCAGGCTGCGCCCATACTCCGCGTCTGGGCAATATGCGTGTGTGAATCTGCTCGACCAGGTCTGGATCATCCTGGTCAACCCGGTCGCCTGACCACCTATGGATCGCGCCGATACTGCCGGCATCCCGGCAGCAGTCGCGCCATTCATTTACCGGAAAAAGGCTGGAGTCGATCTGACCATAGATAAACGGGTAGGGGTATTGCTGCCAGTCTGCCGGCTTGACTAGGTTTCGTTGCGTCGTGGGTCGAAAGCGTAATTTCTCTTGCCAGTCAATGGAGTTTCGTTTGAGGGCCTCTGATGGAGGTGTCTTTACCTGATCGAGCAGAATGTCTTCGCTGACAAAATAGCCGCTACGTTCTCGGGCTACCAGGAAGCCTTGGTCGACCAGATGCTGATAGACCAGCACGACGGTGTTGCGGGCAACTTTGAGTTGTTCGGCAAGTTTGCGACCCGAAGGCATGGGTGTACCCGGCGGGATGTGGCCATTAAGTATCGCGCTGACGAGCATTTCCCGGATTTGGGCCTGCAGGCTCGATTGCCCGTTGTGTGGTAATTCAAACAGGCGGTCTGGGATCACTGGACTCATCGGGCATACGGAACTGGTCCTACCTCAAGGTGCGTGGAAAGATTAACTTCAAGTCACACAGCAGCGATTTAACTCGTCTTTAGGCAACTATAACAGGCGCATTTCCCATAGGAAACATCATGAAATACGACCCGGAATTTCTCGAGAACTACTGGATGCCCTTCACTTCGAACCGGGATTTCAAGTCAGATCCCAGAATCGTGGTGCGCAGCGAGGGGGTTTATATGTATAACGACGCCGGGGAGAGAATCCTCGACGGATCCTCTGGGCTTTTCTGTTGCGCTGCTGGCCATAGCCGGCCTGAGATTGCGGAGGCCGTCTACAGTCAGCTTAAAGAATCCGCCTACGTGCCACCATTTCAGATGGCACAACCGTTGGCATTTGAGTTGTCTCGGCGGGTCGCCAAACTGACCCCCGATGGCTTGGACCATATTTTCTTTGGCAATTCGGGATCCGAAGCGGTCGACACCGCAATGAAGATCGCCTATGCCTATCACTATGCGCGGGGCGAGGGCCAACGGCAGCGCTTTGTGTCGCGCGAACGGGCCTACCATGGGGTAAACCTGGCAGGCGTCTCTTTGAGTGGGATGATAAAGAACCGTCAGGCGTTTGGCCCCGGTGTTCCGGGGGTGGTGCATATGCGCCATACCTGGCTACCTGAGAATCGTTTTGTTAAAGGCCAGCCTGAGACTGGGGTGGATCTTGCTGAGGATCTTGAGCGGGCGGCCATGAACTACGGCCCCGATACGATTGCGGCTTGTATTGTTGAGCCTGTCGCTGGCTCCACGGGTTGCTTGGTGCCGCCTCGGGGCTACCTTGAACGACTGCGTGAGATTTGCGATGCCCATGGTATTTTGCTGATTTTTGACGAAGTGATCTGTGGTTTTGGCCGAATGGGAACACCTTTTGCGTCGCAAGCTTTCGGCGTCACCCCCGATATCATGACCATGGCCAAGGCTTTGACCAATGCGGCCCAGCCGATGGGTGCAGTGGCCGTCAGCGATAAGGTGCACTCAGCTTTCATGGACGCATCGCCGGAAGGTGCTGTTGAGTTTTTTCATGGGTACACCTATTCCGCTCATCCCGGGGCTTGTGCAGCAGGCATCGCGACAATGGATATCTTCGAAAAAGAGGGGCTGATTGCCCGAGCCGCGGACCTTTCGGGCTATTTTCTCGACCAGGTATTCGCGCTGAGCGATATCTCCTTAATTACCGACATCCGCGGTTATGGGTTATTTGCGGGTATTGATCTGGCGCCTATGGAGGCACCCGGAGTGCGAGGCCTGGATTTTCAGAAAAAGCTCTTTCATAACGGATTGCACATCAAGATGACCGGGGATTCGGGGTTGATTGCGCCGCCGCTCATCAGTGAACGGCACCATGTGGATAGCATCTGCGAGATTATCCGACAGACCTTGGCTCAGTACTAAGGGCTTAAAGCCTGGAAATTGGTCAAATGGGCTAGGTTTTTGGAAGATTACGAAACATTCATTGAATACTTGCCATGTATTGATCCGGTGGTATTAGAATGGTGTTGAGAGGGCGTTGACTCGAATTTATTATTTAGTTATACGTCCTTGTTAAATCGTGGTTTGATCATGATTTGGCATAAACGTGAATGGGCCCCGGTCCTGCGCACAGCGCGCAGGCTTTGGGGTAAATAACCAACTGGAGGAAAAAATGAGCCTGGAGAAAAATAAGAAGGGAGTTGAGGTGGACGCGGGGCGTCGATCATTCGTCAAGCGGTCTGCGGCGGTATCAACGGCCGCAGCCGTAGGCCCGTGGATCATCAGTTCAAAGGCGCTTGCGTCTTCGGGTGAAGTCAACGTGCTGTTGTGGTCGGATTATTGTCCGCCGGGATTCCTTAAGTCCTTTAAGGAAGAAACCGGGATTACCGTGAATTTCACCGGCATTGGTTCAAATGAAGAAATCATCAATAAGATGAAAGCGACCAAGGGCAAGGGTTTCGATGTCTGCAGTCCGACCAATATGCGATCGTTACAGTGGGAGCCGTTGGATTTGCTCCAAGCAATTGACTACGACCGCATTCCTAATGTTAAGAACCTGAACCCGGCGATGCTTGCGGTAGGCGATAACGAGTGGAGCTTTGGTGGGAAAGGCTCTCATTGGTTGCCTCAGATATGGGGTACTGAAGGAATTGCATGGCGCTCCGACAAGTGGACACCGCCACGTGATGGAGAAATGCCAAGTTACGGAGATGTCTGGCAAAGTGATGTAGAGGGTAAAACCATGATGCGCCCGCACTCGGGTATGCTCGGTGCTGGTTTGTACCTGGAAACTACAGGTGCGTTGGATCCAGGCGCTATGCGGGCGGCGTATGCGGATGAGGCGACCATGCGTAAGACTTGGCAGGTAGTCACTGATTTCTGCATCAAGCATAAGAGCCAGATTAAACTGTTCTGGAACGATGCCGATAGCCAGAAAAACGGCTTTATGAGCGGTGGCGTCGTCGTGGGGCAGACTTGGGACGGCCCGCCTACTGTGCAGATGAAGGAAGGCAAGCCTGTCATTTATCGAGCACCAATCGAAGGATCTCTGGCATGGGTGGACGGTCTGTGTATTTCGTCAGCGGCAGAAAACGTCGACGAGACCTACGCCTTCCTGGATTACTGCTTCGATGCAAAAGCCGCGGGGCGGTCGATTGACGGCGGCGGTATCGCTGACTGGGGCCAACATGGCTACAATTCCGCTGTATTGGGCGCTGATAAGCACGCGAGTGCTGATTACGGCAAATGGTTCAACCAGATTTACCCCGGCAACTCGCTGGCTAACCTCTGGCCGTGGCCGAAAGAGCCACAGTGGTACGCGGACGTACGTACTGAGTACCGTAATAAGTTCGTAAACGCCTAATCAGGCAATAAAGCCCTCGGCCGAAAGCCGAGGGCTTTTTTCTGAGCCTGGGCTTGTTCGAGCGGGCCAAAACGAGCGCCGATAGAACGCAGTGGCCGGTCGGGCACCGGCTCCCTGGATTTTATTGACTCCTGCTAGGGGAAAAGTACACCGATGAGCGCAGATGTTCAGCTTGAAAATGTTTGGGTACAGTTCGGCGATTTTGTCGCGGTTCGCGATACCAGCCTCACCATCCAGGGTGGAGAGTTTTTCAGCTTTCTCGGCCCCTCGGGATGCGGCAAGACAACATTGTTGCGAGCCATATCGGGTTTTCAGGAGCCCAGCCGGGGGCGGGTATTGATAGGCGGCAAGGATATGGCGGGCACTGGCCCAAACCAGCGGCCGACAGCGTTGATTTTTCAGAACCTCGCGCTATTCCCGCTAATGAGCGTATGGGAAAATATTTCTTTTGCCCTTGAAGTGAAGGGGGTCAATAAATCAGTCCGGCGGAAAAAGGCCGATGAACTCTTGGAGTTAGTGGCTTTGCCAGGCCAGGGCGACAAGATGGTGGATGAGCTTTCCGGTGGCCAGAAGCAGCGGGTCGCCGTTGCCCGGGCTTTGTGTGCGGAGCCCGAGGTGCTGTTGCTCGATGAGCCTTTGTCGGCACTGGACCTGAAGCTGCGTCAGCACATGCGTACCGAACTTCGTGCCATTCAGCAACGTGCGGGAATTACCTTTATTTATATCACTCACGACCAAGGTGAGGCGTTGACTATGTCGGATCGAGTCGCGGTTATGCGCCAGGGTACGATTGATCAGGTGAGTGACGGCACTATCGTGTATGACCGGCCAGAGACGGCATTTGTGGCCTCATTTGTGGGCGAAAACAATGCTTTCCCAGGCCGGGTGATCGAAGTAACTCAAGGCATTGCCAGCGTGCAGACCAAGTCAGGCGTACTACATGCAGAGGTATCTGCGGTATCACCTTTAACTTCGGGCGATGCCGGAATTGTGTTTGTCCGACCGGAGTCGGTTCGTTTTGCTGATCCAAGTGCGTTGCAAAATCGCCTTGAGGTTACCGTGGCCAACCAGGAGTTTGAGGGACACTTCTGGCACTTGGTACTGCAAACAGCCGAAGGCAGTGTGATTCGTATGTCCGTGATGAATGATGGCGAGCGTGAAACCTATGAGATAGGCTCCCGAATTGCCGTCAGTTTTACAGCCCAGGGAGCGATAGCGCTGGCCCAGGGCGAACTCGCGGCTGAGTAATACCTGGAGTAGGGCAATGGCTGTCTGGTTCAGAAGGTTCCTGGCCAGAAATGGCACAATGCTGTCGTTGTATATGTTGGCCGCAGTTGCGCTGTGGATGGTGCTCATGATCGTGCTGCCGCAACTGTTTATGCTGGATTTCTCTTTTAGGCACAACTGGCAACAGATTGACCCCTCACGCATGGGTGGCCCAGATGATGTCTACACGTTCGTCAATTATCATTTTCTGGCTTATGGCAGCCCTAATAACCCAGATCCGTTTAATGTGGTCGATGTTACGGTATTCTTTCGTACCATTATCGCCGCGATATTCGTAACCCTATTTGATCTTGCTCTGTGTTATCCCATTGCCTATTACCTTGCGCAAGTCGCACGCGGTGGCAAGGCGCGCCTGCTGGTGCTTTTTCTGATCATCCCCTTTTGGATAAATGAACTACTGCGTGCCTTCGCTTTTAGAATTCTGTTTGGCGAGGAAGGCACTATTAACGCGATCCTGCTGTCCATCGGTGTTTTAGATCAACCAATCGACTTTGTTCGCGAGGATGTGGCGCTGTATGCCGGCCTGGGTTACGCCTACATCCTGTTGATGATTTTTCCAATCTATAACGTTGTGGAGAGCCTGGACAAGAACCAGATAGAAGCCGCCAGGGATTTAGGAGCATCCTGGGCCAGAATTCATCGTCGGGTAGTGATCCCATTTGCCAAACCGGGTATTAGCTCGGGCTGTACGATGGTATTCATGTTGTCGGCCGGCGCGTTGGCAGCGCCCCAGATTCTTGGAGGCCCCAGCAGTCTGTGGTTTACGCAGATTATCTACCAGTGGTTCAATACCGGCAGCAACTGGCCACGTGGCTCAGCCTACGCTATTGTCTTAATGCTCTCCTGTGTCCTGCTGGTGCTCGCAATCATGCGGATATTTAAAGTCAAGATTGGAGAGATTGGCCGATGACATCGGCAAGGGTGCTGCGCCTGGCAGTAGGTTTTTATATTCTGCTGTTCTTTACCTACCTGTTTGGCCCATTGATTGTCATGTCGTTTACGGCTTTCAACAGTTCAGAGTTTCCCTCGATCTCTCCGTGGAACTGCGTTACCCCAGAATGGTTCGGGGTGCTATTCAAAGATCAGCACTTAATGGGAGGTCTGCGAAGCAGTTTATTAGTTGGCATCGGTGTCGTCCTGCTTGCTGTTCCCATTGGGCTAGCGGCATCACTGCTGATAACGCAGTTGCAAAAACGCGCACGTTCCATTGTTTATACCATCGCGATATCACCCATACTGGTGCCGGGTGTTGTTCTGGGTATCTCGACTCTGGTGTTCTGGGAACGGATAGACCGCGTGGTTCTGGGTGTAGAAGATAGTTTTTTTTACGATGGTTACTTCATGACCATCATCGGCCAGTCCACGTTTATTGCCGCTTACGCCATGTTGGTGTTTTTGGCGCGCCTGCAGCGCTTTGACCCAGGCCTTGAAGAAGCAGCGCTTGACTTAGGAGCTACCCATACTCAGGTTTTTCGCAAAATTCTACTGCCTTTTCTTAAGCCCGCCATTGCCTCGGCAGCAGTGCTTGCATTTTTGGCTTCGTTCGAGAACTACAATACGACCGTATTCACAATTGTTTCAAAAAGCACTCTAACAACGGTCTTAGCCAGCAAGGTCCGCTACGGAATCAATCCATCGATCAGCGCGCTGGCTGTCATTATTATTGGCCTTACCCTGGTTGGGGCAGTGATTCACGAATACCTGCGGCGAAAAGAAGTCGCGAAGACCGAGGCACTCGCGGCAGAGGGTTTGCCAGCCCCAACTCGTTCGCGCTCGGGTAACCGTGTGCTGCGGGTTCCTGTAGGCGCCTTGGCCAGTCTTATTTTTGTCGCAATGTTGGCAACAGCGTGGATTGCTCGTGATTATGATGTCGCGCAGTGCAAGGTACAGGTGACCGAAGAGAACCGTAAGAAGTTTGATGCTCTAAAACAGCAACGCCTCGCCGAGGCAAAGGCCAAACGGGAGGCGAACCGCCAGGATGCCGATGTTGCTGTCGAGACCAACCAGGCCGGTCGTCAGTACCAGAATATTTTCGCACCCACAAACCTTGGCAGCCAGATTGATTCAACTGAGCCATCTGAACCCGACTCTGATGCGACAACCGCTGTCGAGACCAACCAGGCCGGTCGTCAGTACCAGAATATTTTTGCCCCTACCAATTTAGACGGGCAGGTAGATTCAGAGACTAAGGATGAGTGATTGAGCTTCTAGTATCAGTGATTCAGACTTCGGTTGACCATAAACTCACAGCTAATTGGTAACGCCAGGAATCCTCAGCCAAACATATGAGCAAAATAAGAACAACCTGCATAGGCGCTTACCCTAAGCCCGAATTTGTTGAACTGCCTGATTGGTTTACGGTCGCCGAAGGCCCCGATACTGCAGACCCTACCCAGAGTTGGAGCGAGGCTATGGCAGCCATGGGGGAGAATGTCGAAGATATTCTCACCCGTGGCGTAGCCCAGGCAATAGCCGATCAGGAATCAGCCGGTATTGATATACCGACAGACGGAGAAGTGTCCCGAGAAAATTATATTCACTACCATTGCCGATATTTAGATGGCATCGATTTTACTCATCTCACAGAAAAGTCGTTGCGCAATGGTGCCTACGTTGCGCGCCTACCGACCATCACCAAACGGGTAAGTGCCCGTGAACCGTTTCTGGTACATGATTGGCGGCGTGCTCAGGAATTGACAGACAGGCCAGTGAAGATGACCATGCCTGGGCCGATGACTATCGGTGATACTACCGCTGATAGCTTCTATGATGATCCCGGGCGTCGAGGCGCCGATCTCGCTGATGCCCTCAACGTCGAAGTGTTGAATTTGGCCCAAGCGGGTTGTCGTCATATCCAGATTGACGAACCCCTTTTTGCCCGTAAGCCCGGTCCCGCTCTGGATTATGGGTTCGAAAATCTTGAACGCGCGTTTTACAAGTGTCCCAAGAATGTGATTCGAACCGTGCATATGTGTTGCGGTTATCCGGATCGCCTGGATAATCCGGATTACCCTAAGGCTGATCCACACAGCTACGCCGAACTGGCTGGGGCTATCGAGGATTCCTCAATCGACTCGGTGTCGCTCGAGGATGCGCATCGACATAATGATCTAGGGTTATTGGAAAAATTTAACAACACCTCAGTGATCCTGGGCGTTGTGACTGTCGCAAAAAGCACTGTAGAGTCGGTTGAGGAAATTCGAGGTCGATTGCAGCTAGCCCTGGCGCATATCGATCCAGAACGGTTACTGGCAGCCCCAGATTGTGGACTTGGCCTGTTGGGCCGTGAGTTGGCACGCGCAAAACTGAAAAACCTGTGCGAGGCCTCACAGAGCCTTGGTTGACATTTTCGGGTTTGGGTATAGGCCCACGACTCGATAACGCAAACTGGAGTTCGATCGGGACAGGCTTTGAAACTGAATACCACAACCCGGGCGCCGGCCTGCCTTTTGGCTGCACTCTTTTTGGTTGGTTGTTCCGAGGATGCATCTGAATCAACCAAAGTAGTTGTTGCAGACCCAAAAGAGATCAGCCAGCAAAGTCAGGAAGGCCAAGCGTCAGATAACCCAGCCTTTGATTTGCACATGCAATTGGAGCTGACTCCAGCAGATTTATCTCAGCCCGTAATGCAGAGCCAGAACCTGGACGCGTCACCCCCTTCAGATTCTCTTCTGGAAAGGGCGCAACGCAGTGTTTTTGGAGACCTCGACAGCATTCGCAAGAGGCGTTTTTTGCGGGTTTTGGTTACTTATAGTCGGACGAATTTCTTTTTTCATCAGGGAATGCCACGTGGATTTGAGTATGACCTGATGATGGAATATGAAAAACACCTCAATCGCGGCATCGATTCGCCTGAGCAGAAGGTCAAACTGGTTTTCATTCCAGTGAGGTTTGACCGCTTGCTGGATGACTTGATCGCTGGGCGGGGCGACATCGCAGCGGCTGGGTTAACTGTAACGCCCGAGAGATCCCGCCGCGTGGTATTTACCGACCCTTATATCAAGAATGTGGATGAAGTCATGGTAGGGCGTAGCAATGGTGAGGCCCTCACGTCGTTGTCAGATCTCTCAGCTAAGCAAGTAGTGGTAAGGAAAGGCTCCAGCTATGTCTCCCATCTGAGATCTGTAAACCGCTCTTTAGAAGATAAATCACTTCCCGCGGTGCAGATCATTGAGGCCGCCAACGAGCTGGCTACCGAAGATATTCTTGAACTTGTCCATTCAGGCGCTGTCGATTTGACTGTTGCTGATAAGCATATCGCCCAGACTTGGTCAAAGTTGCTTCCTGATATAAAAGTTCACTCCGATGTGGCCATTAATACCGATGGCAAGATCGCCTGGGCGATTCGGCCAGATAGCCCCAAGTTGCTGGCCAGTCTAAATAAATTTGTCAAAGAAAATCGCAAGGGCTCGCTACTGGGAAATATTCTATTTACACGTTATTACAAGAAAAACCGTTGGATTACGAATCCGCTATCGCAGGCGGATCGCCAAAGGCTGAAAGAACTGCGGCGATTGTTCGAACGGTACGGGGCGAAGTACCATATTGATTGGCTCAAGCTTGTTGCCCAGGGCTACCAGGAATCCAGGTTGAACCAGGCTATGCGCAGCTCAGCCGGGGCTGTTGGTATCGTGCAGCTACTGCCAAGTACTGCCGCTGATAAGAATGTGGGAATCGCTAATATCGAAACCCTTGAAAACAATATTCATGCGGGCGCCAAATACATGGCTTTCCTGCGCCACCGTTACTTTGATAAAGAGGAAATATCCGCCGCCGCAAGGATGGATTTTGCTTGGGCTTCGTACAATGCGGGGCCTAATCGTATTCGTCGGTTGCGCAACCTGGCTGCTGAGCGCGGGTTTGATCCGAACATCTGGTTTGGCAATGTGGAGGTGCTGGCAGCCGAGAAGATCGGACGTGAAACGGTTGATTATGTGCGCAATATCAACAAGTATTTCATTGCCTACAAACTGTATTTCGAGAGCCGGCCCGAATCTGATCCGGCGAGTTGACTTAACTACGGGTTTTCATTTTCCCAAAGAGACTCCACCGGAATGAAGTCCTGATTAATGTCGACTCTGTCGTTATGTCCAAAAATACCCTCGATCCGAAAAGTGAGTCGGAAAGTGGGTTCGTGATCGTACTCGTCGGGAAAATGAATCGCGGGCTCGATCTCCCAGAAAAGCCATTCTTTGCTGGTCATGCGCCGGTAACGGGCTTTGAAGACCGCGTCGTGCAGCGTGAACTGCGGTTTATCGCGAAGGTAGATCTCAGCATCGTAGGCGATGACCTCTGATTTGGATCGGCGTAGTTTTTCATACAGGCTGAAATACTGATCAAAACACCAACCACCATCGCACTGATCTGGATTTTTTTGATACCAGCGCAGGACTGAAGTCGGGCGAAAAAACAAATGCGGGCCTAGGATGCGGTCGAAACTTGCTTCGCCGCGGTACTCGAACTTGCTTTTAGTGAAGTAGTAGAACGAATTGCTGACCTGGGGAACCCAGGGGCTTTTGGTCAGAAAGGTTTTGCTATGGCGAATACGGCCATAGGGTTGGTATCGGCCATCACGCCGCCTGATGCCGATGTCATAGCGAAGCTGTTGCCAAGGTCTGTCTGCCCGTGGCTTGAATTGCAGGCTGATATTTTGTTGATTTTCGTCTATGTCATCCATCCGGGTCTCATCTTCGTCGTCACCCAGCATCAAAGCCAATCGGTTTTCGACGCTGGGCAAGGATATTTTTGCGCGTATGCCGGGACGGACTTTGACGCCTTCATTGCCATCGTATTGAAAACGGACAAATACACGAAGGCGGGTTTTCTGAGCCGATTCGTCTGCATACTCATTACCAAAAAAGCCGTCAATCTGGCCTGCGGTATCAGTCACCCATTCGGACCATTTTGTATGGGCCTCCTCGATACGGTCTACGTCGTCCGTGTCTTCTGCAAAGGCTGCGGCGCTTACGCACAAAAGAGCGAATATTGTGAAAAATCTCATTGCTTATATCATCCAGAATAATAAACGTTGTAAAAAAGAGGTCTAATCGGCTAATGAGTACCGTTCGCTAGTTTGTCAAAAAGGGCAACAAAGAGGCTTAATCAATATCGACAAGCCACGCCCCGTCAACTTTGCAAAACCCAAAGCGACGAGACGTGGTCTGGTTATTCATCGTGGTATCGAGGTTGAGCCTGCGGCAAACCAGGTCATTTTTACTGTAGTTGTCGGTCACTGTCCAGGTGCTGCTGACTTTTTCATCGGTACTTCTCCACTGCACCGGAGTATCCAATGCAACCGAATCCAGAGTCTCATTAATCTTAATCAGAAGAGAGTCAAGGTCGTCGGCTGCTAATACGCTCAGCGGGGTGTTTTTAAGAAAAATTGTATTTTGTGAAAAACCGGCAGTGGGTATGAGGGCCAGGATCGCGGCAAGGAAGAGCAATGATAGTCCGCGTGGGCAATTCATCCGCGATCTTGCTCATTGGCATTGTCCTTAGAATCTAAAGCCTCTACTGCAGCTCCAGCTACTGCGAGTTTGGGAGTCACTGCTTCCACCACGACCCGTTTGGGCGCGAACTGAATGCCCGCGTCAGCGAATGCTTCTTGTATCTTGGCGTAGGCTACCCGCCGCAGTGCCCACTGGTTACCTGGCTTGGCAGAGAATTTGCAGCGTATCACAAAAGCAGAATCATCCATTCTATTCACGCCCTGTGATTTCAGCCCATCCAGGAACTGAGGCCCATGTTCCGGATCATCCAGAAGTTCCTTGCCGACTTTCTTGATCAGTTTTCGAACTTTCTCGACGTCTTGTTCAAAGTGGACCCGCAGTTCGAACTTCATGATTACCCAGTCGCGACTGAAATTGGTCAGGGTGCTGATCGTGCTGTAAGGGATAGTGTGAACCGGTCCGTTATGATGTCGTAACTGCATGGAGCGAATTGAGATTTGCTCGACTGTGCCTGTGCTGCCGCCTACGTCAATATATTCCCCCTTGCGAAAGGCATCATCAATTAGGAAAAACACCCCTGAGATAATATCTGCAACCAGGGTTTGCGCGCCAAAACCAATTGCGAGCCCGATAACGCTTGCCGCGGCTATCAGTGGCCCGATGTTAACGCCCAGGCTTGCCAGTATGGCCATGACGGCGACCACACAAATGGTCACGAACAGGAAACCACGCAAGAGTGGCAGTACTGTAGCGGCCCGTGACAGACCCTGTCCGCCAGGGTCACTGCCAGCGTGGGCGTCACCTTCTTCGGCTTCATCCGCTGTTTCATCCACTTGCCCGGAGGAAATCCAACGCTTGGTCGCGGCCCACAAGATGTACGCTATCGCAACGGTCACCAGTATCTGAGCCCCCATACCGGCTACCCTTTCGCCAAGACTGGAAGCGGTCAGTTTCACAATATCGATGTGCCAAATTTGCCCCAACGTCATAAGCGCCAGCAACAGAACCACGGCCCGGGCAGCCTGGACAATACCGCCCCTCGCCCCGCGTCGGCTTGGTTGCAGGTTCTCCAGTTCCGAGTCAGAGACGCCCCATTCACGTATCAATGGGCCCATGGCGCCGAGTATTAGCGGCAGGACCATCAGTAGCAGTAGCAGCGTCTTCAGTACCGAAGTCAGCGCGCCTTTTTCTTCCAACCCGATTGCACTGAACAGCGCGAATACAAATAGCAATAACACGGTTGTTGTGCCAATGATTGGCCAGATGGCGGTCAGCAGTTTGCGAACCCCCCCAGGCGGGCGCCCAGCCAGAAGCATGATGCTGACCGGTCGGCGTATAAGCCACATAACAGCAATAATTATGCCCATCAGGATGATTCCGCCGACCAGGCTAACGGATTGCACCAGTGCTGGACCCTCAAAGGGTGAACTGATAGCGCCAAGATAGTTCTGAAAAAAATATAAAAACGATCCACCAATGAATATCCACGAGACCCGTGAGCTTAAAAGCTGGGAATCGGCATCGTTCAGCGACGTAAGTCGGGAACTCGATCGGTGGGGAGAAAAAATGAAATTCACCAGTTGATTGAGCAGCCAGGCGAGCAGGATTGCGGCCAGTAGCCCCATCATGAGCAGTCGGTTGGGTGCGTGCCCGCCGTATACAAGCAAAAACGCGATGTATGCACCGAGTACAAAGACAATCGGAATAAAAAGGTCATAGATTAACAGCAGCAAGCGTCGACCCAGTCGCTGAGGAAAGTTGTTGCCCCCAACCATCGCCAGGGTCTCTGGGATACGCGCGGAAAGACGCTTAAACAGGTGCTGAGCAGCCCAGCCAACCAGCAAGATGCCACCGAGATAGGCGAACACAAGCCAGATATCTTTCTTATCCCTTCCCGGCGGCACCATGGCAGTGGCCATGACAGAGGGGATGCGAGCGATGTTTGGCGTTTGCTTTAGCTCTTTCAGTAAGCCAACACGAAATCGGTTTGTAATGATGGTCAGTTCCTGGACCGCTGAGTCTGTGGGTGTTTGTTGCTCCTTTTCAGTGCGGATCAATTGCCAGACGATAGAGCGAACCTGCTCATCACTTAAGCGGGCCAGAAGATCTTCTCTTTCCTCAGTACTGAGATTCTGGTCAAGTATTGCTGATGGCGGGGGTATCTCGCTCGTATCCGCAGCATGAGCTGCTCCCAACAACAGACTGAACAGCACAGTCGCTCTGATGACTAGCATTACCGAAATTTCAAGGGAAAAATAGGGTTTCATGCAAGGGGTAATTGTTAGAGCTGGCTGAGTGGGCCTATTTTAGACTCAAGATGAGTTATTGTGCACGAAAGGATACTCAACGGAAAGTCGCATCTCAGTAAGAAATTTCGCTTTAAGCACGCCACAGACGCACGCTAGCATGGTTAGCGGGACTCGCGTTTTGAGATTAATTCCGGGACCAAATATACAGGCTTGCAAACAGAAGTTTTGATAACATTTCCGAAAAATAAATTAATGCTGTGGGGGGGAGGATTGCAGTGTTTTATGCCAATAATAGGCATGCAATAAGCGGTAAATCCAGCCGAGCGAACTGGGGCGTTTGGCTTAAACTAACTAGATAATGCTTAATGCTTAATGCTTAATGCTTAATGCTTAATGCTTAATGCTTAATGCTTAATGCTTAATGCTTAATGGCTGATGCTGGCACGACTTGCCGACAAAGAATAAACTTCATCGACCAACTCATAAACCTGGATGCCAATATTATGAATACTCTGCGGCAAATACGTAACGCGATTTATTTTCTGGGAGTTGTTCTGGTACTTGCTATGCCTCGCGTCTGGGCAGAAGAGACAGCGACAGCGGATTTGGCCAAGGCGGCGCAAAACCCACTGGCCTCGATGATCAGTCTGCCGTTTCAAAATAATACCAACACAAATGTCGGCCCGCTGGACGGAACACAGAACATTCTTAATATTCAACCCGTGTGGCCGATAGACTGGAACGATAACTGGAACCTTATTACCCGTACGATCGTTCCGGTAGTATCCCAACCAGCGATGAGCGCCGCGGGCTCTCGCAAGAGCGGTCTGGGCGACATCACCTTTACCGGGTTTTTTGCCCCCAAGGAAACTGAAAAGTGGATCTGGGGTGCTGGAGCTGCCGTATTGTTGCCCACCGGCGGTGACGGACTAACGGCAGATAAATGGGGCCTAGGTCCCAGTATTGTGGCTCTGTCGATGGACGGTCCCTGGGTCTACGGCGGACTGGTGAGTAATGTCTGGTCCGTGGCGGGTTCTGGCGCCAGTGACATCAACCTTCTGACTTTGCAGCCATTTATAAATTACAACCTGCCAGGGGGGCGCTACTTCACCAGCTCGCCAGTCATTAGTGCGAACTGGGAAGCCGCCAGCGAAGAGCAGTGGACGGTGCCGCTTGGCTTGGGGTATGGCAAGATCTTCAAGTTAGGCAACACACCGGTGAACGGTCAGATCAGCCTTTATCGCAATGTGAAACGACCCACTAATGGCGCTGAATGGCAGTTGCGGGCTCAACTGCAGTTCATGTTTCCACGGTGAGTAAAGTCCGCTCCTTTATTGCCCCATCTGAAAAGATACAAAGCCCTCAAGGACAGATTGAATCTCTGCCACACTGAGGCCACCTCGATCCTGCGGATCGGAATAAATGCCGCACACCAGTGCGCTGACCTTGGGTTGACTCGTACTGGTGATCTTGAGGGAGTAGTTCAGGTTCAAAGGGCCGCCTTCGCGTGAGGCCAGGTACAAAAAGGCGGGTGGTGTAGTGGAGTGCATAGCGAGATTGAATTCTCGTTGCGCACTCATTTCATTTCGACGGTACTGTTTGGTTACGGTAAAGGTGTCCGGGGTGATCATAGTTGGGGAACTCATCTCAGAGCGTGGTCGGCGCATGGCAAAGTAGCAGTAAGGAGCATAGGTTTGCTTAACGCGGTCCATGGTCTTGCCATCTTGAATAAAGACGCGAGATTTCCCGGCACTGACCGACAGAGGCTTAGTCAATGTGATTAGTGTTCCCGGCGGAATCTTGAACGCACTGGTCCGGGAGTGTGATTTTGCGGCAAACGTAGGACCGACGACTAAGGTCAAGGCGCAAAAGAGTAACGCGATAGTTGATGGCATGATGAAAGTTTTCGAGAGTATAGAAGAACTAAACAATATCAGACGAAATTAGTGTTTACAAATCGAAAGTCAATCCATTTATTAAAAAGGGGAAACCTAATGAAAGTTTCGACTAAGGCGGTTGGGTTGTTATTTTTTGCAAGCCTGGCCGCAGTAGCTGGATCACCAACACCGGGATTCAACAATCTTATTCCATCCGAAATCCTGACGCCGGATACGGTCGATACCCGTATCGGGACGTTGCAATTTTTTGACGGCATGCCGACGCCCGAGACGACTGCTTTGGTTTATGACCATCTCGACCTGATCAGAGGCGTCGAGGCATTTTTGAATTTTGTGCCTGCCGCATCGGTGGAAGGCTTACGGGAAGGCATGCAGAGAATCGGAATTGATTCAGCAAGCAAGTGCATAATTTATAAGGATCTGATGGATTCTAATTCACTCTTTCTGACTGGCAATACCGATACGGTTTACGCGATCTGTTTGCTGGATCTGGAGCGCGACGGTCCCACAGTGATCGAAGTTCCACCCGGCGCTGGCCCTGGTACGGTAAATGACGCGTTTTTTCGATTTGTCATTGACACCGGCGCTCCTGGACCTGACCGCGGAAAAGGCGGCAAGTATCTGATCCTGCCTCCAGGTTTTGAGGGTGAAGTGCCTGACGGGTACTTCAGTGTGACTTCACCCACTTTCACTAATTGGGTGCCGCTGAGGGCATTCCTGGTAGATGGCAAGACAGATGTTGCAGTAAAAATGTGGAGCGAGGGCTTGAAAATCTATCCTCTGGCGCAGACAACTAACCCACCAGAGATGGTTTTTATTAACGGAACTGGGATGGAATTCAATACTATTCATGCCAACAATTATGAGTTTTTTGTCGAGTTGGATAAGGTCATCCAGAAAGAGCCCCTTGATGCCTTTCATCCAGAACTTCGCGGTCTTCTGTCCAGCATCGGAATGCAAAAAGGGAAACCTTTTAATCCAGATGAACGGCTAAAAAATACATTGACGGAAGCGATTGCCATTGGCAACGCAACTGCCCGCGCACTGGCATTTGATCCTCGATCAGACAGTATCTATCTCTATGAAGACAAGTACTGGTACACCGCCTTTGATGGCGGCGATCACCGCTGGCTTCGTGATCAGGGAAACGGTGGCAGGTATCTTGATGCGAGAACGCTGTTCTTCTATATAGCGACAGTAAATACGCCCGCCATGGTGCTGAAGATGGTGGGTGCAGGGTCTCAGTACGCTTTGAACGCAAGAGATGCCAGTGGTGAATACCTGGACGGAGCAAAAGCTTATAAGCTGAATATCCCTGCCGATGTACCAGCTAAGGATTTCTGGTCGATTGTGGTCTACGATCCACAGACACGCTCAATGCTGCAGACGGATCAGCCTTACCCGAGCAAAAACAATGAGCGCAACCGAAATCTGGCGGTCAATCCCGATGGATCTACTGATCTGTATTTTGGTCCCACCGTACCATCAGGCCATGAGGCCAACTGGATCCAGACAGTGCCCGGAAAGGCCTGGTTTTTGTGCCTGCGGCTCTACGGGCCGCTGGAACCATGGTTCGATGAAACCTGGAAACCCGGTGAGATCGAATTACTGAACTGATTCACCAGGCAGTGCCACCGCAGCGGTCAGCACAATGCCGGCCGCTGCGGTGGGTTCGAAGGCATAGTCAATCGAAGTACGCTATTTGCACCGCAGTTTGCTCGCGATGACGGTCAGTTTCGGCCTTAATACGCTAGGTGATCGATTTAGCAGAGCACCTCGAAAGATTGATTTAGGTGGGCTTTGCCATCAAGGTTAATTTCGACTTGCCAGGTGCCTATAAAATCGTCCATTCCCATGGCTGGGTTGAAGAAGCTGAAAAGCGCGGCGCCTTTAGGTGGGTGCAATTGCAGCCACACCGTAATTCGGCTGGTACCGCTGCTGTGCAATGGGTAATCGATGTGTTCGCGGGTTTTGCCTGTGGGATCGGTCCAGTCTACTTGTAGTTGATGACTGCCGTCAGAAAGGTCAGTCAGGTCAATCACCGCATAGATCTTGTCGTTGCAGCCAAAACGCAAAGTATCGGCTTGTACCGGCGCTCCGTTTTCAACTGTCGCGCTCAGCCACGCGCCGATAGAGGGCTCTGCCGATGCCGGCAGAGGGGTCGCCAGCCACACAAGAATACCCGCGACACCTAAGAGGCCGGGATTCAGCAGCAGTATTTTTATTAACACCTTTAGGCAGCGCGCCGCAGCAGGCCTTCAGTTTCACTGACGGCCTCAGCCAGCGAGTCGAAGAGTTCGTCTATTTGCGCTTCGGTAATGATCAATGGCGGGCAGATGCCGATGACATCGCCAGGCAAGGCACGAACAATAAGTCCCCGGGCCTGTGCCCGGGCAGCGAGTGTTGCGCCTGCTTTGACTTCGGCTGGGAATTGTTCTTTCGAGTTCTTATCCATCACCAGTTCCAGTGCGCCGATCAGGCCGACGCCGCGCGCTTCACCCACCAGAGGGCTGCTGCCGAGTTGCGCCAGTCTTTCCTGAAACCGAGGTGCGACACTGCGAACATGCCCGACCGTATCGCGTTCCTCATAGATTTTCAGTGTCTCGAGCGCTACTGCACAAGATACCGGATGCCCGCCATAGGTGTAGCCCATGCCGAGTGCACCGTGTTTTCGGCTTTGCGCCTTGAGTACTTCGTACACCTTGTCAGAGATCATGAGCGCCGATATGGGTAGATAGCCTGATGAAAGCTGTTTGGCGCAGGTGACCATGTCCGGGCGGATATCGTAGGTCTGTGAGCCCCACATGTTGCCGGTGCGGCCAAATCCACAGATGACTTCATCTGCCACCATCAGCACGTCATATTTGTCCAGCACTGCCTGAATTTTGCCGAAGTAAGTGGCCGGTGGCAGCATGACACCACCAGCGCCCATCACCGGTTCGGCGACAAAGGCGGCGATCGTGTCTGGGCCTTCATTGATGATAAGTTGTTCAAGATTGTCAGCAAGGCGACTGGCAAAAGCTTCCTCGGATTCACTGGGCTGGCCGTAGCGGTAATAGCCGGCGGGGTCGGTGTGGATCATTCGTTCCAAGGGTAAATCAAAGTCGTTCTGCATCAGCGGAATGGCAGTAAGGCTGCCGCCGGCGACCGTTACACCGTGATAGCCGCGTTTTCGGGAGATGATTTTCTTTTTCTTTGGTAGTCCGCGGCCGTTGTTGTAGTACCAGGTGAAGCGGATCATGGCATCGATCGCCTCTGAGCCGGAATTTAGAAAAAAAGCTCGGGTCATGGGCTCAGGGGCTATCTCAATCAGTTTTTCCGAAAGCGCTATCACCGGCTCGGTGGAGCGATGGGCGAATGTGTGTGAATAGGGCAGTGCGGCGAATTGGTCCGCCGCGGCCTTTGCTAATCGTTCCTCGGAGAATCCAAGCGATACGCACCACAGACCCGCAAGCCCTTCCAGATAGCGATTATTCTGGTCATCCCAGACATATACTCCTTCTCCGCGGGTAATCACCAGCGGGCCTTGTTCCTCATGAGCGGCCAGGTTGGTGTAGGGGTGCAGGGCGTGGGCGATATCTTTTTTATGGATGTCGGTAATTCGGGTGTTCATTTGAGCTCTCCATTTTGACCCTTTGCGGTCAAATTTATTCGTCGGCTGGCCGGTTACATGAAGACATTCTGCCTTGGCGATGCACGATCAACAAGGTGGCATTAATCTTGCCCTAAAATGCTCGCCAGCGCGGGGGCTGCAGCGTGATCTTCATTGATACACCAGGCCCGAAATTCTCTCAGGCTCCGGTTCTGTCATTGGGCATGAGGATTTTCTCGTCCCTGGCCTGGGCGCGGTCAAACTCCGTTTTACTGAGTCGACCATAATCGATGAGTTTTTGTTAATCGGGCAAACCCCGGACTTACGTTCAATGTGATCAAAGCGGAATGGGGCTGAGCTCAAGATCGTAGATTGCCCAAAGGAGAGTGCCGAACTTGTTATGATCTTCTGGAATGTCGACAATGGACAGAATCGTTAGCAACAACATGCAGTGAATCTCGCTGTACGACAAATGCAAAATGTAAATTATTTGTCATTATAGATTTAGCATTGTATGCCAAACTTCAAGCTAAAGAAGATAATCAATTATTGTAGATGGTGCCCGAGTTGGTAAGATCTTAAGAGACGTCAAGCGATCATAGGAGTCAGACGATGAATGCAGTGGTAAGTGAGATAGTTGGACATTATGTAGGCGGTCGCCCGGTCGCCGGAGTGAGTAACCGTTTCGGTGACATATATAACCCAGCGACGGGAGAGGTAGTTCGCACGGTCGCTCTGGCCAGCGCCGATGAAGCGCGTGCTGCAATTGCGAATGCCTCACAGGCATTCCCGGATTGGGCACAGATGCCCCCGGCCCGACGGGTCCAGGTGCTGTACCGTTATCGTGAATTACTGATTAAGAATATTGATGAAATGGCGCTGCTGCTGTCATCTGAGCATGGTAAGACTGTCGACGATGCCAAGGGATCGATCACCCGTGGGCTGGAAGTCGTCGAGTTTGCCTGCGGCATCCCGCAGATGCTCAAGGGAGAGTTCAGCGAGGGAGTGGCCAATGGGGTGGATTCGTGGAGTATGCGCCAGCCTTTGGGAGTCGTCGCGGGCATCACGCCGTTCAACTTTCCTGCCATGGTGCCGATGTGGATGTTTCCTGTCGCTATCGCTTGTGGCAATACTTTTATTCTCAAGCCTTCCGAGCGTGATCCGTCCTGCGCAGGTTTTATGGCGAGACTGATGACCGAGGCAGGTTTACCCGACGGCGTCCTCAATGTCGTGAATGGCGATAAGGAAGCCGTTGATGTACTGCTTTCGGATCCGACTGTTCAGGCAGTCAGTTTTGTGGGATCAACGACAGTAGGGGAGTACATCTACCAGACGGGTTGTGCCCATGGAAAACGGGTTCAGGCGCTTTGTGGTGCGAAGAATCACATGGTGGTGATGCCGGATGCTGATATGGGGCAGGTGGTAGACGCAGTAATGGGCGCGGGCTATGGCTCTGCCGGCGAGCGGTGCATGGCGATCTCAGTGATAGTCGCGGTTGGGGACGACACCGCAGATCGAATGATGGAGCAGTTGGTTCCGCGCATCGAGACACTCAAAGTCGGCGCCTATGATCAGGAAGGAGTCGAAATGGGCCCTGTGATTACGCCGGATGCGCGGGATCGAATCAAAGGGTATATCGATCGTGGTGTCGAAGAAGGGGCCGAATTGGTTGTGGATGGCCGTGGGGTTGCTGTGCCGGGGTACGAGTCCGGCTGCTTTGTCGGCGCCACGATATTCGACCAGGTTACCCCGCAGATGGATATTTATCGCGACGAGATTTTTGGGCCGGTGCTTTCGGTCGTACGTGTCAGTAGCTACGAAGAGGCGCTCACACTGGTCAATGATCACGAGTACGGCAACGGGACTGCCATTTTTACCCGTGACGGTGATGCCGCCCGTGACTTTGGCCATCGTGCACAAATTGGTATGGTAGGGGTTAATGTGCCCATTCCAGTCCCGCTGGCTTTTCACAGTTTCGGTGGATGGAAGCGCTCATTATTTGGCGATCACTATATGCACGGCCCCGAGGGTATGCGCTTTTATACCCGGATGAAAACGGTCACCAGCCGCTGGCCATCGGGCATCAAGGAAGGGGCTGTGTTCAACTTTAAGGCGGGCGGGGAGCACTAATCCCGCGCGTCAGGCGCTGGCCAAAGCCATAAAGTTAACGGCCAGAGCCTGCTTGCACCACCGCGATTGCCTCGTTCGTATGGCGGGAGTCCAGACGCAGGGTATCAATCAGGCGTACCCCGCCGATGCGTGCCGCGATCAACGCCTGTGCTTGTTGTAGAGGGTTTTTTGGTGTGGTTTCGGTCCATGCGGCCGGGTCACGGATCTCGGCATATTCGACACCAAGGTCAGTGTTGTTCAAGATCTCCAGCATGGTGCTGGCTAGTGTCTCTGGTTGGCGCTCGCCCGTTGTCCAGATCTGGTGTGCTGCCAACAGCGCTTGGTAAATGCTATGAGCCTGTTTTTTCTGGGGTGAGCTCAAAAGGGCATTGCGTGATGACAGGGCAAGCCCGGATTCGTCGCGAACCGTAGGGCATACTACTACCTGCGGGTAGCCAATCTGTGCAGCCAGATCCGAGACCACCAGGGTTTGCTGAAAATCCTTTTCTCCAAAGTAGGCGTTGACTGGCCCCACGGTGCGAAACAGCCGATCGATAATGGTTCGTACGCCGCCGAGATGCCCGGGCCGAAAGGTGCCTTCAAGTCCTCTCCCGTATCGGCCGGCGCCAAGCGTTTTGATTTTCCGCAGATCGACGATCTCGGGGAAAAATTGCCCAAGACTGCCGACAAAGACCATGGTGCATCCCTGTTGCTCGAGCGTGGTGAGGTCAGAGTCGAGGTTTCGGGGGTAGGCGTTGTAATCTTTCGAGTCCTCGAACTGCAACGGGTTTACAAAGATGCTAACGCAACAGGTCTCATTTTCGCTGCAGGCGCGCTTGACCAAGGATAGGTGGCCTCGATGCAGCGATCCCATGGTAGGTACAAAGCCGATGGTCCGCCCATTGCTGCGTTGTTGCTGGCACCATGTTTGGGCCGCGTCTGGAGAGGGCAGGTGAAGCATCGTCGGTTAATAGTATGACATGTTGCAGTGCAGCATGTCTATGTCGTAACCAAACCCAAACAGGTGACGATGTAGCGTAAATCCTGCATTCAGTCTTTGTTCGGCACAACCTCGCAGCCAGGGCTTTCCGGTTCGTCATCCACGAGTTCAGCAGGAAACCCAGGCGCCCGCAGTTGATCGCCACAGGCTTCTTCCAGACGTCGAACAATATTAGTTGACCACTCACGCCCGCCGTAGCGGTCTCGGCCGTCCTTAAAGATCTTAAGCAGTAAAGGGGATATTTCGAGCGGCACATCGGCCCTGTCTGAAATCGCCTGGAACAACGACAGGTCTTTTACAACTAGGTCCATAGTGAAGTTGACATCCCGACTCCCGTTCAGGATCACTTGGCTTTCAGTTTCGTGCACAAAGGAGTTTCCTGATGAGATACGGATTGCCTCGTAAGTGGTGTTGAGATCCATCCCAGCCCGATGAGCGGTCATCAGGGCCTCGGCCAGGGCAGCGAGATTTACCGAGGCAAGATAGTTTGTGAGAACCTTCAATATCGACGCAGAGCCCAGGGGGCCCGTGTGGAGGACTTGCCGACCGAGAGTCGTGAGTACGGGCAGTGCCCGGTCAAAAGTAGAGCGCTCGGTCCCAGCAAAAATAGATATGTTCCCCGTAGCTGCCCGGTGACACCCGCCGGAGACTGGGCAATCGATTGGTTCTCCGCCCGCCGCCATGACCTGTTCGCCCAGTCGGCGTACTTCGCGCTCGTCTGTGGTGCTCATTTCAGCCCAGATCGTGCCGGGACCTATTGCACTCAGAACCCCATCTTCGCCTTCCATGACGTTGGCGCTTGCCTCTGGATTGGGTAGACAGGTGATGAGAATATCGACGTTACGCGCGATCTGTGCCGGGCTTTCTCCAATAGTCGCACCTTTTTGAGCGAACGAGTGCTCCAGTTCTGAATCCAGATCTCGTACCGTTAGGTCGAAGTCATTGCGCAAGATACTTCCGGCAAGTTTGCCACCAACGTTACCGAGCCCGATAAAGCCTATTCTCATATCCCCTCTCATCTCTATGTCATGGGATTGCCAGGGTTTCAGTTTGCACTAGCCGACGGGCTGAAGATCAGTTCGGTAGTGCTTAGCCTTGTCTATATAGCTCTGAACGTTATCGCGAAGACGTTGAACCTCCGCATCGGTAAGTTCCCGAACGAAGCGTGCGGGTGACCCCACGATCAGCGATCGGGGTGGGAAAATTTTGCGTTCCGTAACCAACGCATTAGCTCCAACCAGACTGTCCGATCCGATCTGGGCAAAATCAAGTATCACGGCGCCGTTTCCAATCAGCGCATTGTTGGCAATGCTGCAGCCGTGGATGACGGTGCTGTGGCCGACAGATACGTCGCTTCCGATGATGACAGGTGCCCCGGCATCCACATGAATGACAGTATTGTCCTGGATATTGGTACGGGCGCCAATCACGATCTGGTCGTTATCACCCCGCAGTACAGCGCCGAACCAGACGCTGGATTGTGATCCCAGATCAACTGAACCGATGACGTCGGCACTTGGTGCTACGTAGGCATCATCGGCGACCGTCGGCACGTAGGCTCCTAACTGATAGATCATTGTGTTACTTCGTTTGTACGGTTATTTCAATGCGAGAAGTGGGCTCAGGTCAGGCGGGTCATTGGCTGTGAATCCTGGGTCAATAGGTTGCCACCTCGCAGACGGCCGATCAGTCCAGAGAGTCGATCAAACATTTTCTTTTTGATACTGTACTCCACCTCAAAGATATCGGCGGTTTCTCGAAGACCCATCAGATAGTCATCGCTGGTGCGAATCTCATCCACCAGCTTTAAGGTATGAGCTCGGGTGCCCAGCCAGTGCTCACCAGTGGCGACAGCATCAAGGTCGACGACAGGCCGTTGCTGCTTGACGAAATCCTTGAACAAGGCGTGGGTTTGTTCGACTTCTTCTTTAACTTTGGCCCGGGCCCGGTCGGTGGTCTCACCAAGCATGGTAATGGTTCGCTTGAATTCACCAGCGGAGATCTGTTCATAGTCCACATCGTGTTTTTTTAGCAAGCGGTTGAAGTTGGGGATCTCGGCGACCACACCAATAGAGCCAATCACAGCAAACGGCGCAGCCAGAATCCGGTCTGCAACGCAGGCCATAAGATATCCGCCGCTCGCAGCGACTTTATCGACCGCGACGGTTACCTCGATGCCAGCCTCGCGTAACCGGGAAATCTGAGAAGCAGCCAAGCCGTAGGCATGTACCATACCGCCAGCACTTTCGAGCCGGATAACCACTTCATCCCCATCGTGTGCTCCTAATAGTATTGCGGTGATTTCTTCGCGAAGAAGTCCCACTTCACTGGCACGGATATCACCGTGAAAATTGAGGACGAACACCCGCTTTCGCGCTTCGGGGGGGTTGCGCTTTTCTGCCTTGGCTTTTGTTTTGAGTTCTTTCTTGCTAGATTTTTGCTTTTTTTTCGCCTGCTCAGGGCTTAGAGTGGCGAATTCGATGGCGTTGGCCATATCGCGGTAGCGATCATTAATCCGTTTTACATCAATCTGCTCGGGCGATGTGTGCCGATTGCGGATCGCGATACCTACCACGGCGCCAATGACGCCGATTACAGCAAGAACAATAGTCAGTGATTTAGCAAGAAAGAGACCGTAATCCGCAAGGAAGGCCATTCCAGTCTCCAGGTGAGGTTGAAGGGACGGCGAGTGTAGCACCGGCCCCGGGTGTTGGTGGTATGTTGATATCATCCCCGGTTGTTATTGTTGGGGATAAATCGCTAGGCACAGTCAAGAGGAAAGATTTATGAATGACCAGGTCATCGAGCAGTTGAATAGTCTTTCCGGATCGTTATCGATCGAGTCGATTAAAGATCGACTCAAGGAAATGATTGCCATTCCAAGCGAGAATCCAATGGCTGGTGAGCCGCGCCCCGGCCATCGCGAAAAGGAGATTGGCGAGTATTACCTGGAGCAGATGAGCCAACTCGGTATGGCCGTTTCTTCTCGTGATGCGGCGCCCGGGCGTCCCAATGTCTTTGGCACGCGTCAAGGGGTTGGCGAGCGGCCGTCACTGATGCTGTGTGGACATCTAGATACTGTGCCGGCCGAGGGCTATGAGCAAGCCTACTGTGCACGCGAGGCGGACGGTCGGATATACGGGCGTGGCTCCTGTGACATGAAAGCGGGATTGGCTTGTTATCTTGAAGTGGTACGCCTGTTGCAGGAGGCAGATGTGCAACTCCAGGGAACATTAATCCTGTGCGGCGTCGCCGACGAGGAGTGGCAGATGATCGGTTCCCGTGAAATCGGCCTTAATGGCCCGATGGCAGACCAGTGCATCATCGGCGAACCCTCAGACCTTGCTGTGTGCCCGGCACATAAAGGGCAGCATGGTCTGTTTATCCGCACCTTTGGTAAGGCGGTGCACTCCAGTATTCCTGAACACGGAGAAAACGCGATTGAACGCATGGCCCGCGTTGTCACGGCATTGTCTGATTACAACGCAGAGCTTGCATCCCGTGAGCCCCATCCCTTGTGTGGTCATGGGCGTTACAGTCCAGGTGTGATCCGCGGCGGTGATCTCGTTAGCGCAGTACCCGATTTTTGTGAACTTGAAATCGATCGCCGTCTGCTTCCAGGCGACAGTGCAAAAAGCGTACGCCAGGATATCGAGAAGCGGCTGGAATCTCTGAAGGCAGACGACCCAGGGTTTCGCTACGAGATTAGCGATCCCTCTTGGGATATTCCGGCCAATGATGTTCCGCTGGACTCCCCAGTCGTGCGCTCATTACTCGAATCGTCGCAATTACTCACGGGATCGCCGGTACAGGCGTCGGCTTTCCCTGGGGCAACTGATGCGCCTCATCTGGGCAGCCCCGCGGTGGTGTGTGGGCCCGGCTCTCTAGTTCAGGCGCACTCGCTTAACGAGTACGTCGAGATTGAGCAGCTGACCCGGGCGACGCAGATGTACCTGCATGCCGTATTTGACCTGCTGGCCTAGCGTGCAAATCGCCCCGGGCGGTACGGCGCGAGATCCACGGTGGGTGGGTGTCCATCGATGATCTGCTGGACGAGTTTGCCAGTAATGCCACCGAGCGTTATGCCGATATGGTGGTGGCCGAACGCATAGACCAACCCCGAATGCCGTGAAGAACGACCGATCACCGGCAGGCTGTCGGGCAGAGTAGGTCGAAAACCCAACCAGGTATCCCCACGTTGTCCAACTTGAGGTAGAACACGATGGACCCATCGCTCAATGTAGGCCAGCCGGGCCGGGTTTGGTGGGGCGTTCAGGCCGGCAAGCTCAACGGTTCCTGCCGCCCGCAGACCTAAGTTAAGTGGCGACAGATAAAGGCCAGCATCTGCCAGCCCCACCGGCCGGTTCAGCAATGTAGCGCTATCTGGAAACATGACGTGATAGCCTCTTTCCGTATCCAGCGGCAGCGGGTCGATGAGCCCACTGCGAATAGTTTGTGACTGCGCGCCCGCTGCCAGCACTACTTGTCGGGCGCTGATCGACCTTGAGTCGCCGATGACCTGTATATCGCCCAAGTCATTGCGGGCCAAGGAGGTCACTTTCTCACGCAGAACTTGGCCGCCATCGGCCGCGAATTTCTCAACCATTTTTAAGATGATTTGTTGTGGGTCCAGCAGTTGAAAGCCGTCATCGTAGAGAACCCCTCCAGCGAATACCGAGGCCAACTGGGGCTCAAGGTTCTGAATGTCACTGATATCAAGTTCTGTGATTGCGACACCCTGCCGACGCCGTCGTTGGATGTCATCCTGTGCACCAGCTAAGCTTTTTTCGCTTGAATACAGGTAGATGGTACCGTTGCGCCGGATCAGGTTGAGCGCATCAGAGCTGCGAAACAGAGTCATTGCCGCATCCTCGGCATGCGCTAGCAGAACACCCAGCGCATTAATGATGTGGTTAACCTCAGCGCGCCGGCAGTGGCGCAAAAACGAGAGCAGCCAGGGCAGCATCGTCGGCATATAGGTCAAAGAAATGGATAGTGGTCTGGCAGACCCCCACAGCAGGGCCGGTAGTGCCGTAAGTAGCTTAGGATGATTAACGGGAATACAGGCGTAACTGGCAAAGGTAGCCGCATTGCCGTAACTGGCGCCACTCCCCGGTTCGTTGGCATCCACCAGTATGACCTGGTGACCTGCACGCTGGAGATACAAAGCACAGCAGACGCCGACCATACCGGCACCGATAACGACTGTCTTCGCAGCTTCCTTTGCCTGATCCATTGTGTCAGTTCCTATGAGCCCAATTAATGTCGTGCAATCGTTTTATCGAGTACAAAGAACTGCATCGAAGTCTCCACCATACCTACTTTGTAGAGCCAGGCAAAACGGTAGTTACCAGCGGTTTACCCCGGGATCCTGACGTACTCGAAATCGTCGGGCTGGTTGTCGATTGAGCGGGCCGGCGGTGCGATCCATGATGCGTATTGGCCAGGTTGATGCAGCGGTTGCATTAGAGATTGCAAGAAGTCAGCGTCGTCTGTGGTGGGCAGGTAGTGGTCGCGTTGCTGTTGCCACTCTTTTTGTTGCATAAGATGACCTTCTGGCGAGGCCTCGACTGAGGAAAATTCGCCGATTGCCCGGTTAAAAGCAATGTGCGGCAGTTTCAGCTTGAACTCTATGCCGGCCTTGGCCATCACCAGGTTCCATCTCTCGATTCCACGGGCGCATTCGCGCACATAGTCGTCACGCAGGCGCGTATTGAGAGCGGGCAATGCTGGCGAGTCAATGCTTTGAATACGCCCATCTATAACTTTGAGTACCGGATACAGGGCATCGACGAGCCGATGGTCATCATCGATATCGAGTTCCTTGTAGCGCCCCTTAAGGCCCGCGTCAAAAAAGTTGGCGGCGTTGGTCGAAATCTCAGAGCCGAATAGATCAAGCGAAACCGAGAAATGAAAGTTCACTTTGCGCTGTATCAGGGGCAGGTCAATCGCGCCTAACTCTCTGATTTCATCTATCCGAAATGGGTCGTCGATCTGGTTCTTTGCCATGATCTGGCAGGTGTTTTGAAGAACTCGAGCAATACCACTTTGCCCCACGTACATATGATGGGCTTCCTCGGTCAGCATAAACCGGGTGGTGCGTGACAGCGGATCAAATCCGGATTGAGCCAGACTTTCGAGCTGCATTTTGCCGTCCCGGTCTGTAAAAAACGTGAACATGAAGAAGGAAAGCCAATCTGGTGTTTCTTCATTGAAGGCGCCCAGTAGTCGTGGCGCATCAGGATCTCCTGATCGACGGCGCAGAAGTTCCTGCGCCTCTTCACGGCCATCGCGGCCAAAATACTTTTGTAGCAGGTACACCATAGCCCAGAGGTGTCGAGCCTCTTCGACGTTTACCTGGAAGGCATTGCGCATGTCGTATAGAGAAGGCGCGGTTTTGCCCAGGAACCTTTGCTGCTCTACCGATGCCGGTTCGGTATCACCCTGGATTACAATCAGGCGGCGCAACAGTGCGCGGTACTCGCCTGGCACCTCGTGCCAAACCGGTTCTCCTTGATATTCACCGAATCCAATTGTGCGGTTTTCTACCTGTGGTGCCAGCAGGATACCCCAGCGATACTCTGGCATCTTCACATAACCGAATTGGGCCCAGCCTTCACGCTCAACGCTGATTGCGGTGCGCAGATACACGGGAGATTCTTGAAATCCATCTGGCCCCATTGATTTCCACCAACTCAGAAATTCAGGATGCCATTTTTCTAGCGCCTTTAGGACTTTGCGATCAGAGGCGAGCCCTACGTTGTTCGGAATAATAGTGTCGTAGGCTACGTGGCTGGATTCACTCATCGCGACGGTCTCCATCAGGGTATTTACCGGGGGTCATCAGATTAAGTCCGCCCCTTGTCGAAAAAGCCTTTTTGTCCGCTGCCGTAGCGGCGCAGAGCGCCGCTTTCCCCTGCGGCGTTGGGCCGTTGAAAAACCCAGTTCTGCCAGGCGCTTAAGCGTCCGAAGATTTTTGTTTCCATGGTTTCTGGCCCAGCGAAGCGAAGATTGGCTTCCATGGCAGTTAAGGCATCCGGCGAGAAAGCGGCGCGTTCTTCGAGAAAAATTCGGATCTCGTCTTCCCAGTCGGACTCGTCCAGAGCGAAGGTGACCAGACCTAGATCCTCGCACTTCTTGGCATCGATCAACTGTTCCAGATATGGGTGAATCCTCTGCAGTGCATCATCATTGCCTAAAAATCGGGTCTGCAGACGGGTCAGATCATTACTCATCGGCAGTAACTGAAAATTCGTTTCGGTAATGCATAGGGTCGCGGGTTGCGGGTATTCACCATCCTCATCGACCATGATATAGCTGCGATCGCAGGCCAGAACGATTTCCGCCAGCAGTCCGACAAAGCAGCTACCGGGGCTCACCAGAGCCACCAGTGAACGCCCAGTCAGGTCGAGTCGTTTCAATACCCGCTTCCAGTACAGGCGAATCTCAGATGTTAGCCAATGATTGGAGTGCTTTCTAAGAAAACGGTCATGCGAGAGTACTTGTTCTGTTTGTCCAGTGCTGCGAAACACCAGCACTCCGATCTCGGGTTCATTAAAGCGGAAATGAAGCAGACAATCATCGAGCTCTCGGGCGCAACGCAGTAACCAGACCTGATCGCCTTGCGCGATCAGGTCATCAGCCGTGTCGGGTGCCGGGCTGTCTGGCCCATGCAGCATTATCGTTGCAGTGGCGCTTGCTCGATCCACAGTTGCTGTCAAGGTGCTGTAGCGCAGACTGTCCTGTTCGATGGTCCGTTGCAATGGCAACAGCGTAATACCCGTGGTGGTGGGCCTGGGCTCGCTTTGCGTTGCCAGTTGCTGCGCCACCTCGGTGACGGCGCCATCCAGGTCCGATGCAGCAACCGCTTGGTCAACCAGGCCCCACTCAACAGCCCGAGGCCCTTTAACGCCTTCGGTCAGGGTGGCGAAAACATCTGCCCGGTCACGGCGGACCCGGCGTTTATCGGTCAGCCGGGTCAACCCTCCGGTTCCTGGCAAGACGGCGAGCAGTGGAACCTCAGGGAGCGAAACTGCCGCTGAGCCATCGTCTACCAGCATAATATAGTCAGTCGCCAGTGCCAGTTCGTATCCGCCACCCGCGCAAACGCCTTCGATCACGCTGATGTAGTTTTGCCCGGATTCGCGGCCCGCCTCTTCTATGGCGTTTCGGGTCTCGTTGGTAAATTTACAGAAATTTATTTTGTAGCCATGCTCGGCGCCCGCGAGCATGCGGATGTTGGCCCCGGCACAAAAAACCCGCTCTTTTCCGGAACGCAGTACAACTATATGTACCTCGGGATGCTCGAAGCGCAACCGTTGCACCGCATCATGCAGTTCGATATCAACACCAAGATCGTAAGAATTCAGCTTCAGATCGTAACCGGCAAACAAGCCGGCATCCTCGGTTACGTCGAGGATTAATTGAGCAACAGTATCATCGATTTCAATGCGCCAGTGACGGTAGCGCGATGGATCAGTTTCAAAGTTTATTTGCATCGTTATGATGGCCATTGGGCATCGGCAATCTGGGTTTTACCCGTTGCGCCAGCGAAAAATAGATCCAGAACAAACGCGATTTTTTGTGCCTTGGTTGGCAATACGCGCTCACCGTGGTGGCTGACACAATGCTCGACCAAGCTGATAAAACAAAATGACGCCAGGCGTGCATCGATCGGGCGCAATTCCCCGGCGCGGATGCCGTGTTGAATAATCGAGCGCACCTGGTCGGGTAGGGCGCTCTGGTAGCAATGAATCAACTGTTGCCGTGCTTCTTCGCTGAGCGTGTTTATGTCTCGGCGGATCAGCCCAGCGAGGCGTCTTTGTTGGGCCGGCAAAGCCAGAAACGAGTGAGCCAGCGCTTCAAGGCGCTGACGGCACGAACCCTCCATAACCACTGCTTTGTTGAATAGCTGGTGTTTTTCTAACAGGTCAGCCTGCATCATTACCAGGTACAGTGCTTCCTTGCCTGCAAAGTGATGATATAGGCCGCCTTTGGTAACGTTGGCCGCCCCGGCAATTTGGTCCATGGTTACGTCTGCATAACTGTGGGCAAGAAACAGCTCACGCGCGACCTTAAGGATTCGAGCAGCTGTGCGATGCAGAGTGGATTCTTTTTTCGTAAACATACCGACTGGTCGGTATTCTAATGATTCTATCGTAGTGGTGCAAACCAAAAACGCTGCATGTCTTGTGCTTGGGGTTTCGCGGGAAATTAGTGTAAGCCCAAGTACTGGCAAGGATTTGACTTGGCTGGTTGACAAGAAATCTTTCGCTACAAGATTCGCCAGGTGGTGAATCCGTTATGAATCGGCCACTTAGTAAAATGTTATGGCCGTTGGGTGTCAAAAAATGACTGCTAGAATCGACTTTTTTTCGGGGAAGTAACGTGGTATTCACGACCAGTATTACGGTGGGCTTTCGGCATATCGATTACGCCCGCATTGTTTTTTACCCTCGCTATTTCGAGATGTTCAACGAGGTGGTTGAACGGTGGTTTGATGAGGCTCTGGGCTGCCCATTTGGGAAATTGCATGAGGAGTGGTCTGCTGGAGTCCCACTGGTAAACAGCGAGTGCCAGTTTCGACGGCCCAACCACCTTGGGGACAGCCTGGATTTTTCCCTGCAGGTCAGCACTCTGGGGCGGGGCTCGTTCACCCTCGATATTGAAGGAAGCCACAAGGGTGTAAGCTGTGTCACAGCGCGCCTCACCATGGTGTGGGTTAGTCTCGGTGAGCGACTCCAATCGAGCCCTGTGCCAATAGATATTCGCCAGCTGATGTCTGCTTATATGGTTGCACCTGATGAGATGGAGCCCAGTATATGACCGTGATGCCGCGCCATCGGGGAGGATGACTATGGACTTAAGTGCAACAGTACCGGTGGCAGTTCAACTGCCACGACAGTACAACGCAGCGACCCATTTTATAGATCGTCATCTTGACGAGGGTCGCGCGAATAAACTGGCTTTTTTGGATGATCAGGGCGAGTACACCTATTCCGACCTTGCGAAGCGGGTCAACCAGGCGGCTGGGATGCTATTGGGGCTTGGCCTGCTGCCCGAGCAACGGGTGTTGCTATGTCTTTCCGATACGATTGATTTTCCGGTTGTGTTTTGGGGCGCTGTCAAAGCAGGACTGATACCAGTCCCTGTCAGCACCATGCTCAGCTCAAGCGACTACGCCTATATGCTCGATGACAGTCGCTCGCGCGCATTGATTGTGAGCGACCATCTTCTTGATCACTTTGCGGATAATCTGGCTAGCCGAGTGTTTATGGATCATGTAGTGGTTTCCGGGGAAAGCTGTGACGGCAGTCAATCATTGGATGCACTCTTGGCTGCAAAGTCCAACGCCTTCACCCCAATTGATACCACCTGCGATGATAGTGCCTTTTGGCTTTACACCTCCGGCTCTACTGGCGTGCCAAAGGCGGCGGTACACCGCCACTCTGATCTTGTGCAGACAGCAGAACTCTATGGTAAGGGTGTATTGGGTTTGACCGAAGCGGATCGGGTTTTTTCTGCCGCTAAATTATTTTTTGCTTATGGCCTGGGTAACGCCATGTCTTTTCCGCTGCATGTCGGTGCGACCGCGGTGCTGATGTCTGCACGCCCGACACCAGACGCTGTGCTGGAACGTTTGCGCGAAAGTGAAGCCAGTATTTTTTTCGGAGTGCCGACCCTATACGGTGCAATTCTGGCACAAGCGGATAATGACCGAAGTCGAGTTTCAAACAGCCTGCGCTTGTGCGTTTCGGCAGGAGAAGCTTTACCGGAGGAGATAGGCCACGAGTGGCAGAAGCGCTTTGGTGTACCAGTGCTGGACGGGCTGGGCAGCACCGAGATGCTACACATTTTTTTGAGCAACTCACCACAGGACGTTCGCTATGGCACTTCGGGCAGGCCAGTGCCTGGTTATGATCTCAGAATTGTCGATGAAGGTGATGTCGATATCAGTGGCCCGGAAATCGGCGAGTTACTGGTTCGCGGCGCATCGAGCGCCTCGTGTTACTGGAATCAGCGGGCAAAAAGCTTGAGCACCTTCCAGGGGGAATGGACCCGTTCGGGTGACAAATATTTTCTCGACAGTGATGGCTACTACCATTACTGTGGTCGCTCGGATGACATGCTTAAGGTGGGCGGTATATGGGTTGCGCCTTTTGAGGTGGAGAGTGCTTTGTTAGCGGAAGAGCGGGTTCTCGAGGCCGCAGTAGTCGGCCATTGTGATGATCAGGGCTTGATTAAGCCCAAGGCTATTGTTGTGCTGCAAGATGGGGTGGTGGGATCGACAGCCTTGGTCGAGGAGCTAAAGGCTTTTGTGAAACAGCGGCTCGCGCCGTATAAGTATCCACGCTGGATAGAGTTTGCCGATGAGCTACCGAAAACAGCGACCGGCAAGATTCAGCGCTTCAAATTGCGCGAGCGGCCTAACGACGACATCTGAGAGGATCACGAAGCATGGTACAGAGCGAGAGGAAGTTAATCCGTGAATCACGCCACTATCTGTGACGCAGTCGTTCGCTTTTCCCGCCTCGTAACCAGTACTATCAGTAACGCCGTAGACGAGTTGGGTTACGCCAGCATTATTACTGGGTTGCGATGGTTGCTACCCCTTTTCCATCGCAACCGCCTAACCAGCTCCCTCGTCTTTGAATGCGTATAGCGCATCAGCCTCTAAGCGCACAACCCATGTACGGTACCTACGGATAGATCGACTCGAAAGTAGACTCCAATATTGCGGTAAGATTTACGGTTGAAGTGACAATCGTGCAGGATGGCGGGGAATGTTGAGCGTAGAACAAAATGACTTGATTACACGAACGGGGCCAGAGGCTCCTGCCGGCCAGGTATTACGTCGCTACTGGCAGCCGGTAGCGTTATCTGAGGAGCTGGTGGGAGAGCGTCCGCTGACAGCGGTAACCCTCCTGGGTGAACGACTTGTTCTTTTTCGGGATGAGCGAGGGTCTTTAGGGTTGATTGATCGACAATGTCCGCACCGCGGTGCCGACCTTTGTTTTGGTCGTCTGGAAGACGGCGGTCTTCGTTGCCCGTTTCATGGCTGGCTTTTCGACACGAATGGCCACTGTATGGAGCAACCCGGTGAGCCTGAAGGCAGTTTGTACTTCAAAAATATTCAGCAGAACGGTTATCCGTGTATTGAACGTAACGGAATGATTTTTGCCTTTATGGGGGGCGGGCAGGCGCCGGCCTTGCCGCAAATTGATTGCTTCGAGGCACCGGAGGAATACACCTTCGCTTTCAAAGGACACTTGGAGTGTAACTGGCTGCAGGCGCTGGAAGTAGGTATTGATCCGGCCCACGCCTCATTTTTGCACCGTTACTCCAAAGCAGGTGATCCTGGCCTCATCTACGGCCAACAGTTCAGAGATACAGCTGGAGAAGATTGCATTTCGATGACAACACTGTTGCGTGAGTTCCCTCGACCCCAGATAGAAGTCGACCGGACCAAATACGGCCTGCGCTTAAGAACCGTGCGTGATCTTGGCGATGATCACAAGCATGTCCGGGTAACCAATCAGTTGTTTCCTCAGGCCATCTGTATCCCGATGAGTAATGAGATGACTATTACTCAGTGGCATGTGCCGATCGACGACAAAAACTGTTACTGGTATGCGTTATTTACAAGCTTTAAGGCGTCAGTCGATCAGGAAAAGATGCGCAGTCAGCGTCTGGAGCTTTACCAGTTGCCGGATTATCGCGCACGTCGGAACAAGACAAACGATTACGGATATGATCCGCAAGAGCAACGTACACGAACTTATACCGGAATGGGCGACGATATTAATGTTCACGATCAGTGGGCGGTCGAATCGATGGGCGCCATTCAAGATCGTACTCGGGAGCATCTGGGCAGAACAGATATTGCGATCCGGGAATATCGAAAACTACTGCTTCAGGCGATCACTGATCAAAAGAAGGGTTGCCCGTTAGATCACGCGATATCGCCAACTGGCAGATTCGGGCCCGAGGCGGTAGATGCGATCTCCAGCGGTTCCGGCTGGCAGGATCACTGGCTCGGCCTTGATCGTGAGCGCCGCATGGCAAGCCCCTGGAACGCCGCACTACCCGAATCGACAGACCAAGCAGAGCCTGGAGCAGACAGCTGATGACTGATTCGACCGGCCTACAGGATTTTATTGAACGATTTGGCCTATATTCAAAAGAGCAGCAGATCGCTGCTGGTGAAGTTGTTCAGAAATCAAAAAAAGATCTCGACACGCTTCGGCTGTCGTTTGCCGATCAGCATGGCGTGCTTCGCGGCAAGAGTTTGGTCGCAGGCGCTACCGGTGCTGTTCTAAGCAACGGCTGCACGATTGCTTCTTCACTACTGATTAAGGACACCTCTCACCGGACTGTTTATCCCGTGTGGTCAGAGGGTGGCGGGCTCGGACTGGCTGAGATGAGCGGTGCACGAGATATCGTTATGGTGCCCGATCCAACTACCTTTAAAGTCTTGCCGTGGCTTTGCCGAACGGGCTGGATGCTGTGTGACCTATATTTTTCCGATGGCCGGGCGGTGCCATTTTCGACGCGACAGATCTGTAAAGACGTTCTAGGCGACTTGTCCTCCAGAGGCTATACCTATCGCAGCGGCCTGGAAATCGAATTTCATGTCCTGAAGCTGGATGAGGCATCAATGAACTCAGGAGATGCGACACAGCCCGCAATGCCCCCAAAGACCTCGCTGCTGGCGACAGGATGCCAGCACCTGACCGAGACCCGCTTGGATGAACTGGAACCTGTAATTGAGTTGTTGCGCCTGCAGGCAGTCCAGCTTGGATTGCCGTTACGGTCCATGGAATCCGAATTTGGACCCAGTCAAATCGAATTCACTTTTGATCCTCAAGATGGATTGGGAACTGCCGATAGCGCAATGCTGTTCCGCAGTATGGCCAAGCAG